>Ga0256777_1000117_pt1 | contig 15302 bp, 1 predicted proteins | sample MC6MC0928MT_FD_186042 | JGI IMG/M metagenome (GOLD analysis project Ga0256777, IMG submission 186042) | Metatranscriptome of enriched soil aggregate microbial communities from Iowa State University, Ames, United States - MC6-MC0928-MT... | ecosystem: Environmental > Terrestrial > Soil >... | reverse complement strand
GCCGCGTCCGCACATCAATCACCATTGAACTGCACATCAACACTTTGCCATTCATCAGTTGATCATTAGTGCCAACAGTCAGCAATCAGGTCAGATTCCATGCGCCACTGCTTGACATTCCACATCATCTCATCCGGTCTGACTCGAATGCTGCTTCGCGGCTCGGCTCGGGCACCGCTCGGCTCGGCACGGCATGGAGTCCATCATGACCAGTTCGAACTGCGAGATGGCAGACCTCTCCCACCCACGAAGCCGAACATGCACCAACATGACGCTGCTTCTCATTCATAAGAGCATGGGGTGGCATGAGTGCATGGCAATCAGTACGCTGGAGTGTGCGATTCTCCCTCGCCTTTCCCTTTCCTGCCTGACCTTGACAATCCATTGGATTGGCTGCGCTTGAGCCGAGCCCCCATCCATTCTCACTCTGTCACTATCACTGTCACTGTCACCCCTCAGCGTGTGTGTCAGTGCCATTGTCAGCGCAGCGGATGAATGCAGGCGAGCATGGCATGGCGTGGCGTGGCGGCGTTGCTTTGCTTTCCACTCAGCTGGCCAGGTGAGTGAGTGAGTGACCGCTGCATGAGTGGACTTCGCCGCTGCTGGCGCTGCTGCTGCTTGTGCAATTAAGTGAAGGATTAAGAAGCAGTAGCAGTAGTGTAGCCTAGTGCAGTGTAGCGTAGTCTACCTTCGTGTCACTGTCAGCGGCTCACTATCGGCCGTCCGTGGTTGACGCTCCACATCGATGCGATGCGATGGGCCGTCACTGCCCCATCAACGCAGCGCGGCTTGTGGATTGGCCTCGACATTCAGCTTATTTACTTCCCGACTGCTTTCTTTTGCTGTCTGTGGCTCAATTATTGTGCATGGATTGGCGTGTCGTTCTTGATGTAGAAGGTGGATTTATTTCTGTCTGCATCTCACACCCCCACACACCCACCCCCACATCCCTGTCGCCCTCCGACTCTGACTGGGCTCCCATCCATCAAGCTCCTTCACCGCGAGAAGTTGATATTGGGTCGTGATTGTCGTGAAGAGGCATGAGTGGTGTGAGTGGAAGTAGTGATGAGAATGGGAGTGGAAGTGGGAGTGGAAGTGGCAGCGGCGGAGGACGAGAGACGAGACTGGTAGGAGATGAGAGTGAGTCCGCCGCGATGGAGATGGAGATTGGAATGGGAGAGGAGGATGGAGATATCAGTCATGATGAGGGGGATGAGGCATATGATGATGACGAGGATGAGTATGGCAGGGAGGATGGCGTCCATGTATATGACGATGAGGACGATGATGATGACGATGAGGACTATGATGATTATGACGGTGAGTATGGTTATGCGTATGGCGTAGAGGGGATGAGTAGCAGCAGTAGCAGCAACGGTAGCGCTAGTGACGGTGATGGTGATGGTAATGGTGACAGTGAGGGTGCGTGGATGAGGCGGCGCTTGATGCGAGCGATGCGTGAGGGACTCATTGCAGATGAAGCTGAACATTCATCAGCGTCATCATTATCCGGAACTGCACGTCGATCGGCGTCACCACCTGCCCACGCAGCGTCGCAGCCATCGCACTCCGATTCTTCTACTGCGCCTTCCTCCTCCTCTCCATCTTCTTCTCATCTTCCCTCTGCCAGCAGCAACAGCAGCAGCAACCCCAACCCATTCACATTCCAACCCATCCAACCATCCACTCGCGGCTCTCAACACTCACATACTAATGGGAACGGTAATGGTAATGATGGCATGGATCATGATCATCTCTCCTTCTCCTTCTCATCTCTCATTGAACCTCCCATTCCATCCATCCCCCCTCCCATGCCCTATGCATCCCTCTTTCTCCCCCCATCCATGAGCATACCGACTAGTGCGACTCATCCATCTTCCTCCTATGTCTATGATGATGGTCTGCCATTGCGAGATGCGGGTTTTGATCTTCCCCATCATGATCCATTCTCATTCGTATTCGACGCATCAACCCGTCGCACCCACCAACAAGCCGAGCATGGACAGGGGGTGCAAGCACAAAGGGAAAGGGAAAGGCAGAGGGAGACGGGTAGAGATGGGGATAGGGACAGGAACAGGGATGGGTCGCCCCATCCTGCTCTTGTTAACAGTGTACGGAATGAGAGTGACGGAAGTAGTAGTGTGAGAGTGAAGATCGAGCCAATGGATCGTATGGGTGAAGAGGAGGAGAGCAATGCCATGTCGGACATTCCGACTCTCCCATCCTCTCGACAACACACATCGATGCAATCACCATCGGCAGTGCCCCTCATCACACACCCGACTGTTTCTACCTCTAGCTCTGACTCTGCTGCTCGTTCTCCTTCTCCTTCTCCTTCTCCTTCTCCTTCTTCCTCTTCCTCTTCCTCTTCCTCCCTTGGTGTTCCTCCCCTGTTGCTTGATCCCTCCTCCTTCCTGTCGAGTGTTCGTCTGCGTCTGCTGGCCAGCGTGCCCGCCACCGTTGCCTATCTATTCAACATTGTGGAGGAGAGAATGAAATGGTTGGAGGATGGAAGGAATGCAAGTGGAAGGCAAAATGACAAGGACCATGGCAGTGGCAGTGGCAGTGGCAGTCATGTTCGTGATGGTGCTGCCACTGGGGCCACTGCTGCACCATTGCCATCCTCCACCAGTGTCGTCAATGATTCATCGTCATCCAGCCCGTCCACCATCCGTCATCCGACGTCATCGTCATCTACTCGTCATGCTGCCAGCAATGATACGGATGCATCGATGGGACAGACTAAGTCGAAGGTGAATGCCAAGAGTCGGGCTAGCAGCGGCATGAGTGTTAGTGGTAGTGTTGGTATGCTTGCTGATGAGCGTCGTCTGATGCGTCAATTGAAGCAGATTCAAGAGACAGCGGAGTGGCAAATATTCATGCCAACGGATAGGGAGACAGGTCGTACAACACCCCAAACGACTGATGCACCTCCGTATTCGCCATCCATGCGGGCTCAATCGATGCAAGCTACGACACACACACCGGCTGACAAAGAGACGAGACAGACGGGTTCTGGCCTGGGCTTGGCCTCCACACATTCATCGACATCGACGTCCACCTCTCCCTCCACTGCACTCCCATCCCTCTCCTCCTCTCATGCTGACTTCTCAGATGAGTTGAGTGCCTACCGTGCAGTGCTGTTGCAAGCGTTGCTGACACTCGTCACGGTCTGTCAGCGTGCGTATCAGGTCTATGAGCATGAGTATAGGAAGCATAGAAGTGAGAGGCACAGACACAGGCCTGCAAGCACTGCTGCTAACATCCACTCTGCCACTTCCCCTTCATCTTCATCTTCTCCTCCATCTGTCCCTCTGCCTCCGTGGTTTCCCTCGTCTAAGTTGAGTGATTGGAAGCATTTGCTTTGCCGCGCGATACTCATCATGAAGAGGAGGGGAAGTGACGCAGCAGCAGTAGAGGTTGGAGGAGTCGGTAGTGGATTGAGCGGCATGGGCGTCGATCATCAGCGTATGAAAGTTGAGCCTCACTCTGGTTTGCCTTCCAATGGTGGAGACTTGCGGGCACGATCCGCAGGAAGAGAAGGAATGACACGCCGTCCACTCTCTCCACCACCATCTTCTGCATCGACATCAGCACAGCAATCATTACCCAGCCTCTCTGCAACATCATCATCATCGTCGTCATCACCACCCTCCTCCTCCTCATTTTCTGTCAGTGATGGCATCATCCTCTCTGCACTCTACCAGCTGCTGATACTTCTTTGTGATGGTCATGAGTCCGATGCCAGTATGTTGCTCGATGCATTGCTGTTGGACGATGCTTTCCGCGCCATGTTTGCACTCTTCCCAATCGATCAGCAACGATCATCCAGCACCACACTCAATCGTCATCACCATGATTCACGCTCGACACAGATTGCTGCTGGTGGTGCCGTATCGACTGTCGCTCCTCCAGCATCATCTCATGCTGATGTTGATGTTGATGTTGATTGCATGCGACGACTATGTGATCGCCTCCTTGTCCATCCCCACCTCTCCTATCCAAAGCGAGTGAGTTTGCTGCGCGCATTGAAGATCGTCCACCAGATTGCAAAAGAGCGGCCAGCGAACTTCCTCACTTTAATCACCAAGAGGACGACCGGCAGTGTCGCATCAGCCGGTGCTCAGCAGAGACAGGCGTCGAAACACACATCACCGTCATCGCCATCACCATCCTCTCCACGCCATTCTGTTATTTATTTCTTGTATCTACTCAGCGTTTGCTTGCGATTGGATGGAGCCGAGATGATGATGGTCATGAACCTCCTGGCCACCATCGCACAGATCATGCCACCAACCGCAACACCAATGCGCGATCAACACTCGCATACTCACACCCACACGCAGACTCACACGCGTAACCATAAGGATAAGCACGGAAGTCATACACAGGAACACAAAAACAGCATGAATCATCGTCAACAACATGAGCATGATGATAAGGTGCAGGAGGAGGAAAAGATGGAGTACAAGCAGCAATCATGTGTCATGCCTCCTACTCGCTCAAGCATGATGGACAGCGAGAGTGAGCAAGCAAAGGCTCAAGTTGACGTGGAGATGACAGAGGAGAAGATGGATGAAGGGCAGATGGAGCAACACGAGTCGCAGCCCCCATCAGCAGCAGATAGCTCGGCATCATCAGCCTCCACATCTTCACCACTGGGCGTTGTCTTCGAATTGATTGTGACTCACCATTCCTCTCTCCTTTCCTCCTTCATTCGCCATCATCTACTCAGCAATCGTAACCGTCGTATTCGTGTTGCCGCCCGTTCCTTCCTCCTCCTACTATGGCAATCGCTGCTCTCACCGACACTACGCCGATTCTTCTTCAATCACATTCTCACCACATTTATTGATGGACGTGCGAATGATGCCACTGAGTATCAACACACACAGCCGAATGTGTTGCAGAGTGTTGCCACCTATGGCCATCAGTCAGGAGAATACCTCACGCTACTACTCACATGCATTCAGATGTCAAAACACAGACACACACACGGACACAACTCGACCAAGCAACGGACACACTCGCACAAGGAGACGCACTCACCCGACTTGCAGCCATCTGACTGTTGTCTGGCACTGCGCCGTCTGCTGCAATGTGCATCGACGCAAGCAGCGGCCTTCCTCTCTCATCCTCTACATGCAGCCTACTCGCGCTTGCATGCATTCTTCGACCTCGCGCCCGATCAATATTACCTCCAGACACATGCATGTGATGTATGCAATGGGGTGGATCAAAGTCGAGCTGATGATGGTGAGGAGGCCGCGGATTCCATGACGGTGACCAATGTTGACGACGATGCCAGGCGCCCATCGCTGCCCATCCTGTCACAGAATTTGAAGGAGTTGACGGTGCAGCAACGTTTTACACATTGCTCTCGTATGGTGAGACTGCATGGAACATATTGTATTAGTAACATCCAGATCAGGTTGAGTGGGGTTCCACCGCCTCCAACACAGGATGGCGAGAAGGAAGGGAAGGGTCATGCGTCCAGTCGCACTGCTCCACCTCCTCTACCCCCATCTCTACTCCGTCATCGTATGAGTGGCGGAGTTGAGAGGGTTGGGTTGAGCAGTAGCGGTAGTAGTGGGAGCGGCAGTAGTATGAGCAGCGGCAACAGTCTGCCCATGTCACTTGGTAGTCTCAAGTACATTCGTCGCATTCATTTCTTCTTCACTGATCGACCCGTCACGGACCTCACCAATCTACCGATGCCACCCGCACACATCCTCCAGACCAACATGGATGCGACTCAAGCTCAAGGTGGGCCAGTGAGTGAGGTCCAGGATAGTTATTGGACATTGGCACAAACGGTGCAGGTTGATGATGTGCAGACTCGTGAGATTAGTATTCCATTACCCATCCCCTTGCGTGCCACTGCACTCCTCATCTACTTTGCTGACTTTCATGAGCTCTTCCCATCTGACCCCTCCCCACTCCTCTGTCCACGCTGTCATCTACCCGTGACGAGTCGAACCGTTGCCTGCAGTCGCTGCCGTGAGACCGTGTCTCAGTGTGCCCGCTGCCGTGCCATTGACCATGCACACCCAGACGGATTCATGTGTGGGGAGTGCGGTCACTGCAGATATGCACATGCCATCAACATCTATGTCAAGGCAGCAAAGTCAAGGATCATTGACATTCAGAATGAGGAGGACAAGAAAGAGGTCATGCAGCGCATACTCACATTGCAACAACGCACACGAGCCATACTTGACAATCTCATGCCTGCACTCAACGCGAAGATTCAACAAACGCCGGACTATGAAGGAGCCGATCGAATGCAGACATTGGCGCGTAAGTCGAGTGGCGCCACCTCAACTTCGACCATTCCCACTCTCACTCCAGCTCCCTCCCTCTCTTCCCTCCGTCATGTGTATGAGAAGGAGGTGTGGGCTGCACACAGCCGTCTCACTCAGCTACACCGTGACCTCACCATGGCCAGACAGGCGATCATGGCATATCTCAATAGAAACAAGCGGGAGCACACAAACACAAGCGTGCTGATGCATCAATATAGTGAGCAAAAAAGTGAAACATCAGAAAGTGTCATCCATGCGATGCCATCCTCCCATCCTCCTTCTCTCATCCTCTCTCCTCCTAGTGTGAGCCGCTGTTACGCCTGCTCCCGCTCCTTCCTCCTCCACATTGTGCGCTTCCTCTATGCCTGTGATGTCGGTTGCTTATCATCCAGTCACTCAACGTTTGATGTGAGTGTTGATGAGTGTGAGTCTCATCTGGATTTGTGTTTACGGCTGTTGAGTCTGAGTACGCCGCGACAATCACGAGCGACACCATTCGCCAAGCACACACTCACCATCCACACAGCGGCATCATTGATCATGCGAGCATTCATCAATGCAGATGAGTGGATCAACAGCGTGGAAGAGATGAGGAGAATGAGGCGGACACATAGATGGCTCGCACAACAGGTTGAAAGTCGTATGTCAGCTGTCCTGCCATCCTCTGATGCTGCTGGCCGCACAGACGGGCCGCTCACCTCGCGCGCTGATCTATCTCCTCATGATCTACTTCCCTCACTCATTCAAACCATTGTTCAACTGTGCGATGCTGACCTTACACGAGTATTCAAGCTTCCATTGAAGGCATCCAATCATAAGCGCAACAGCGATGCCTCACCCTCGCCGTCTCTCATCTCATCTCATCTATCCTCCATCACTCCTGCTCTACTTCCTCGTCTGCATCTATTGCTCCGTATACTCAGCACACTCGCACGCACGACTCATGCAGATGCACAGAGACATTCATCTGTGTCCGCATACTCACTCATGCCAAATGCCAGCAGATTCATCATTCATCCGATTATTCGATTCCTTGTCAAGGCCACTGCCATGCATGCAGCTGTGGAAACGGAGCAACAAAGACGAAAAGGGAAACCCAAATCCTCAACCCATCCACCTCCCTCATCATCCATTCCCGCACGCACTACTACTACTACTACTATTTCTACTGATCGCTCTCGTTCCATCATCCGTTGGGAAGGGCTGGGTGGAGCAGAGCCGTCATCTGCTGGCCCAATGGCGAATTCTGCTTCCACATCTACCTCTACCTCTGCCTCCTCTTCTTCTCGTCTCTCCTCCAGTTTGGAGTGTGCGCGCGCTGCCTTGCGTGACCTTCGTCGCACACTGTCGGATCGATATGGCGAAGAGGACGAAGAGGAAAATGGAGATGGAAGGGGTGGAGAGGAGAATGCCCATGGCAATGGCAATGGGAATGAGAGAAATATCAATGAAGCAACGATGGAGATGCAAGCAGACAGCAGCAGGAGAAGAAGGAGGATGAGGATGAGCGGCAGTGGAAATGCGAATAGCAGTAGTATTGACACTGGTTCATCCACCTCATCCGAGAGCATCCTTCGTCGTATGGAGCGTGAGATGATGATGCATGTTGCGAGCATGGAGGGTGGGAGTGGTCGGAATGAAGGGAGTGATGGGTCGTCCGTCACACAGCGGCGCGCTCGCTTTCTTCTTCCACTGCACTCATCTTCATCGCCCTCATCCTCTCGTCCATCCTCTCTGACACAACGCATCGGGACGGCTACACGTGTTCCCTTGACTACATCGTCATCACCATCATCATTCTCATCATTGCCATCATCGAATGAGCAGGTTGATGATGTGAGCAAAGGAAGTGTCGATTCCGCATGTGTGTCTGACTCCTCCACCTTTAGTCAAACGACGTTGATGTCACTCACCGCTGATTACCTCTGTGCTCCTCTCAGCCAGGGAGGCGCAACGAATATGAGAGCGGGCCAGCTACTGCGGCATTGGGTGCGAGATGTAAGCGTAAGCTCCCATACGTCACTCACACCAGGTAGTATGGAGTCATGGATAAGGAGGAGGCTCGGTGTGAGTGCTCAACTCCCAGCTAAGGGATCCGAAACCCAACCGTCTGCTACGTCAAGGCCAAACCCATCGACACCACTGTCTCAACGCCAGACCGATCGCCATTTCCTCCTCGCACACGCTGCAATACAGCGTATGTGCCGCCATCACCTCATGCGAGCTGGATTGGCGGGCCCAAAGGAGGTAGACGCGCCACGCTCTTTGATGCTTGGCAGTTTGCTTCTGTGCCCATTCCATGTGAGCATCCGTCGTGATACGGCTCAGCTCATCTGGCAACTCTGCTGTCCCACACATACACATATACGCATTCACACACATACCGCATACAGACCGACGAGGCTGAGACGAAGCAACATCAAACAAGATGACATCAACAACAGCAACAGTAGTGGCAGTAGTGGCAGCAGTGGCAACAGCATGGATACGGACCAGCCTCAAACGCAACCAGCTGGGGAGGCGAAGGCGAGAGCAGGAGCCGTGATGGATCCACAAGGACCGTCAAGTAGCTCAGACCGCGTGGTGCATGTTCGTGTCTACGCTTTTATTCGTGCTCTCATTCGGCTGTTGAGTTCCGTCCCTGTCGCATGTGGAGTGTTGTGTGACTCCATTCTGACACTCCTCCTCCATCTACTCCATGCCACCCCACTCTCTCAACATTCATCACGATTTAAACATTTCAGTGTCGTACATGGACTACTGCCCGTCTTGCTGTCACGCATCGATGTCGAATTAAGGTTGCTGGAGGCTGAGGAGAGGGAGATGATGCGAGCTGCATCCATGCATGCATATGATATGGCTGACCATGGCAGCCGGGCCATCGCGACGTCATGCGGTGAGCGGATGGATCGACATGAGACACTCTACTCATGCTGCGTCCTGCTCAGCTGTCTATTGGAGGATGACTGGATTCAGGTTCATTTCCGTCGTAGCCGCTGTCGTCTATCTGACGCGGACTCTGACTCACACTCATACTCATACTCAGACTCAGACTCAGACTCGCACTCACCCTCCTCATCCTCATCCTCACCCTCATCCCGTCTGCTGGGTGAGCATGCCCTCTCCTTCTTCTTGCGTTGTCGTACCCTCCTCCTTGCTCATTCGACTAAGCTTCAACTCGCCTCTGCCTATCTCAAGCGCATCGTTGATCTGACGTATGGCAGTGAGACGGATCATCGAGCCATGATCACGGCATATGCTTATGCACTCAACGATACACATCACATCAAAACACATACACTCAACAAACAACACAAACGTCAACACCAACAATCAGAGGATGATGAGATGAAGGGGCAGATGGAGATGGAGATGGAGACAGAGACGAGTATGGATGTGGCTATGGAAGATGACCCTTCGGCCCATCGCGCCGTTTCTCATCTATTTGTTGCTTCATCGTCAGCATCTGCGTCGGCTCGTCTGCAGCGTGAGTTGACTATCCTGCGTGAGATGATGAGCCTCATTCAGCCTCCTGCCGTTGAGCGTCAGGCCCCCTTACTATTGAGGAAGGCTCCAACACAGGAAGAATTCATCCTTGGATCCATGAATCGATCAACCTATCTGTCGGGATCATTTGCCACAGACAATACTAATGGGGCCATGTCACCGCGTGCATCCTCACCCTCCTCATCCCCATCCCCATCCCCTCACCCGGCAACGGCCACTGCCTCCTCTGCCCACCCATCCTCCTCATCCTCCTCTTCCGCGCCAATCGTGCGTATGCGTGACATCAAGAGCGCGATCTGCAGCAAGCTGAGCCTGCCGCATGACGAGAACATGGTTGAGCTGCTGATCCCCAACCCCAACAGTGATTCGGCGTCGAACATGCTCGTCTCACTCGACCTGTCTGTCATGGAGGTATATGAATGGTGGAAGAATCAAAGGAGCAAGCGGAAGACGACACAGGATGCGAGTGGGAAGAAGCGACGGACGGCTCATGAATATGCACGGATGCATCGTATGGCATCGTCTCCCTCCCCCTCGACTTCGTCTTCCCATTCCCGCTATCTCTCTGACTCTGACCTCCTCTCTCTCCTCTCCCCTCCATCCTCCCGCACGATCGTCCTTGCCGGCAGCGAAGCCATGACCATCACATACAGATTGGCGGGGTTGGATGGTGAGGCAACGGAGGAGAGGCTGGACTCCATTCCACATCAGCCTTCAACGCGGCCCACACCTGACAAGCAATTTGCGCAGACTGAGGCACTCAACCCACATGGACTGCACACTCTCATTCACAGACTATGCTTGGCAAACATTGGGCAAAGCTCGGACAGTAGAGAGGAGGTGCAATGGGATATGAGTGAGAGGGATGCAGAGATGAATGTCATGAAGCTCCTGCTGCGCATCCTCAAGTGTGCTGCTCATGTGCCGAGCAATGTTGACGCCATGCTGCAGGTCAAAGCACCGCCGCAGTTTGATCGCAATGGAAGGTTGAGTGCGATCCCATTCTCTATCACCGCCCTACTCCGACAACTCATCGCTGCATTGACCAACAATCAATCAAGCTCGACCCATGATGTCAATGGCAATGATCATGGCAGAATCAGCGTTAGTGTGAGTGCTAGTCCTAGTCCCCTCCCTGCCGACTGTCTGTTTCTCGCCATCGACTTAGTTTCATTGCTTGCTACTCTGCTGAATGCATATGCTGAGAAGCAAGAGGCAGAAGGAGTGACGGCAAGTACGCAACATGCCAACATGCAACAGTCATCAGCAGCGGTAGTGTCGTCAGCGTCATCACCTCTATCTCCATCTTCGTCCTGGCAACTTCCCAACGCTCAGCTGACTGCCCTACTCCATACTCTGCGTTCCCCATGTGTCCAGAGCCATTCATCCCTCTCTCATTCCATCCTTTCTATCCTTCCACTACTCACATTTGGCCAGCCCACTCTACTCGCCACACTCGCACGACTCATCATACCACCAACACTCACACACATGCGCGCCACACTCGATGACAGCAGCAAGGCAATGGGGAAGGGAAAGGAATCGAATGAGAAGAATGCCGATGATGTGTCAATGAGCGTTGACGCAGGCTCCAGTACGGTGGTTGCACGCGAGTCGGCATTGACCGACACCAATGGCAATGCGTGCGTGTTTTCCGAGCCGCCGCATGCGTTGGCTGCACTTGCAACCATTGCTGAGAGCATCCCGCACAGTCATGCGGTGACGTTGGGCAATGCCATCCGCACATTCTTCGTCCGCTCTGGCCTCGTACGCACACTCTACTCACACCTCAATACAGCGACGACTGATGCAGCGAATTCATCCACTCCAGCTACTGCAACGCTTGCTGCGCCGCCTGACCCAGCGGCAGCAACAACAACGTCGGCTTCTGCCCCTGCCTCTGCCTCTGCCTCTGCCTCTGCCTCTGCCTCTGCCTCTGCCTCTGCCTCCATCCATCCGTCGTCGCGTGGTAAGAAGCGTTCCCGTGCGATGAGTACGAATGAGAGTGGCGTTGCGCATCTCGCCTCCCGTCCTTCCCTGCCCTATGTGCTGCGCTGCTTAAGCGGCTTAGTGCGAGGTCATGTTGAGGCGCAGCAGATGTCGTTGGAGTTGGGAGTGTTGAGAATCCTTCATGCACTCGAGTCAGTTGTGAGCAGTACGAGTGTTGGTCCGAAGGCCGAGGCGTTGCTTGCGGCGCTAGTGTCGGGCAATGATCGTATGGAGAGTGCAGTGAAGGAGTTGAGGGAGACGAAGCGAGCGGCGCAGAGACGGAAGGCGGATGCGCATCGAAGTAAGATGTTGGCGAAGATGTTTGCGCAGAGCCCGCAGCTACAGGCAATGTCACCGGCGGGGCCGAAGGGGATGACTGCCATGGGGACAGCAGCAGGCTCACTGCCGCCTGACCTTGCCACGCTGCATGAGTTGGAGAGTGAGTATGCCATACGATGTCAAGTGTGTGGGGAGGCATACGGGGAGAATGACAATGACAGTGAGAGTGTGAGTGTGAGTGTGAGTGAGACTGCGAGACGTATGGCGAGTGACATGAGCAATATCGGTATCTATGTATACAATCACCCAACTACCGTGCCGCCACTTACTCAGCCAGACGCAGATATGCCGAGTGGCTGGAGCCATGACATGTATGGTGGTGGGAGTCACAGACGAGGTAGCAGTGCGAGTAGTAGTAGTAGCAGTAGCGACGGCAGCAGTAGGACTGCTAGTCAATCGACAGCTGTCACCACCGTTAGTCATTTCGTCCTCATTCATTACAAGTGTCATAGTGCGGCAGTGAAGGCTGATCGGAAGTTGAAGACTCCAAAGAGTGAATGGGAGGGAGCGACATTGCGGAATTACGGTACGCTCTGCAACAATCTCATGCCAGTACTCACACCACCTCCGGCCATCATCGTGGAGGCAAGACGACGCACAAAACTCAACACTTCATCGTCAGCATCAGCATCCTCTCAAACTGCCGTCTCAATTTCGTCTCATCCTTCTGCTCTCCTTGATCCTGCTAGTAGTCTGTGGGATGACGGCAGCATCGATTCGAGCCTCTCCGTATATGGCAGTAGTGTGGATCGCTATTGGCAGCAGATTCCCTTCCGCTCATCGTTGCGTCACCCCCGTCTGCAACTGTTGGTGGAGGACCTGCGCTGTCTCATGCAGCGATTCGCACGACAGGAATCATTCGCAACCATTGCAAAAGGCGGAGGAGCGGAGTCCAATATCAAACTCATCCCGTTCTTCATTCAGCAATGCATTTTCCTATGCCATCACCAAACCGACGCCAATCGACCGTACGGTGGTGCCAGAGAGAGGCTGGAGTCGGACCTACTCCGAGCCATACAAGCTCATACCAACGTCTCACACAACGCTACCGCTACCTCACTTCCACTCTCCACATCCGATGTGACAGCGACAGCGACAGTGACGGCGGTCACCCCATCTGACAGTCCAGCACGTGTGCGAGGTGCACGCAGAAGTGGACGAAAGTCGCGTGGCAACAGCAGCAACAGCCGCAGCCGTGCGACCAGTAGAAGTAGGAATGGAGAAGCTGAACCAGACAATCCCTCAATGGCTCCACAGCGTGACGCTCTCAATGCTCTGCCACTCCTAGACCCATCCTTCTCCTTCTCCGTCTCATCCTCCTCCTCCTTCTCCCCGCCATCATCCTCGTCAAGGGACAACAGAACCGGCCAGGACTCGACCTCGCAGACGCATCCATCATCCCTCTCACCAGCTGCACTATCATCACTCTCAATGCCACCATCTGCATCAACATCAGTATCAGCGTCTCCTTCCTCTGCATCCTCATCTCCATCCTCCATTGTTTATTACCTTGATCATCATCCATTGGATGGAATTGTTGCAGATACGAGAGTAACAAAGGCGAAGTCCGACAGCATGTCGAGTCTCAACCCAGGTCGCTTCGTCTCGTTCCATGCTGCTGTCTCACATTCAGCTTCAGCTTCAGCCTCCTCCACCTCCACATCGTCATCATCATTCATCGGTTCGAGCTTCTATGTCGATAGTCTCGATTATTTACAATATCTCCTCGTGCTGACTCTCATCTTCCTCAACCGTCATCAATGGTCCGCCATACGCATGGCCATGCTCGGCCGTATGCTGGCCTGTGCTAAAACCGCTCATGCCAAGGCTCAGACTCAGGCGCAGACTCAGACTCAGACCACGCAGCACGAGGCCAAGCCATCAAACGTGCAACAGGAAACAAAGGAGGAAGAGAAGAGTGAGTCAACGCACACTTACACTTCCACCAACGCCTCATCCGCATCCGTCGCTGCGGCTGACGCTGCGTCTGCCCTTGATCAACGTCTTCTCGAGTTTGTTCGGCCCATCCTTCTCTTCTGGTCTCTTGTTGACTCCCTCCATACTCTCCTCTCACCGCCCGCTCAATCATCCTACACGCATTCACACTCGGCTGCTTTCCTCGCGCACACCAAGTCACTATGGTTCAAACGATTCAGACCCATCAACATGACCAATACTAATACCAGTACTAATACGACTACCAACACGAGCTCACGCCGTCGCGAGCGATCCCCCGCATCATCATCAGACAGTGTGACATCGACCTCGCAATCGAACTCAACTTCCAACTCCAACATCATCTTGTCGCCGCTGACAAGTGTAACAGTTGATATTCGGGATGCACAGATCGCAACGTTTCGCTCCATTCAACGTCGTGAGAGTGCCATACTCGATGCACTCACTCATCAACTACTGCGACAATATGATGAAGCCAGAGCAGCGAAGCGGTTCCATACATTGGTGGAGAGGCTGAGGGGTGTCAGCGAGGCATTGAAAGCAGAGGGATGCTCAACAGACGCTCTCTGGGCAATGCTCAAAGGACACGCCAACACACTCAACACACATTGACCCAACCATTGCCCACATGGACCTCGCCATTTGTTGTGATCTTCACGCCTACACGCTGTCAAAGCATCATATCATTGATTTGTTTGTTGTTCTTAATGATACGCTCCTATCCTCTGGTCACCATCATGCCGCGCCTTGGCGCTGCACTAGAGGCTTGCAAACTGGCCCGGTACAGGATTGCATGAAATGAAACATGTCATACAATTGCACTAGCAATCACGAATGAATACCAAAACACCACCAACACTTAGTCTTGTATATGGTCGAGTGAGTGTGATGATGTGCAGGAAGGCAGGCTAGGACCGAGAAAGAACAGTGCCTGCTTCCAAGGCGATCTGTGTGAAGATTCGAAGTGTCCCAACCAACCCTCAGATTCCTTCGCCGGCTTGCCTGTGCCATGATGCCGTCCCTCATCGATCCCCATTCCCTTTCCCTTTCACATTCCCATTCCCTTTCCCTTTCACCCATTCCATTCAAAGGATTCATTCATCCGGTCTGCCATTGTGACCTCCAACTCATTCATTCATTGGTTCAGCAACCTCAGCCTTGGCGACTGTCACTGTCACTGTCACTGGCACTGTCACACGACGAAGG
>Ga0256777_1000115_pt1 | contig 15532 bp, 1 predicted proteins | sample MC6MC0928MT_FD_186042 | JGI IMG/M metagenome (GOLD analysis project Ga0256777, IMG submission 186042) | Metatranscriptome of enriched soil aggregate microbial communities from Iowa State University, Ames, United States - MC6-MC0928-MT... | ecosystem: Environmental > Terrestrial > Soil >... | reverse complement strand
CAATTTTGTTCACCTGGTTTTTTAAGTGTACGGTGTGTATTTGCTTTTCACATGCATCCGCCAACTTGACTTCTGGCAGGCGTCACTCACTTGTCACTCTTAGTCTGCCTGTCCCTGCCTCTCTGTCACGCTCAGTATCATAGTCTCACTCACTCACTCACTCAACTCATTCCAACATTGCAGTTAACAGGCAAGATGAGTGTTGAGAGTGATGGTATTCATAGTATGAGTAGCAGCGTTGCTGCTGCTACAGCGCGTTGGAGCTTGGGCAGTCGTGCGATCTGGCATCATCCCGCCTTTCAAGACTTCTTCTTCGATGCACTACATGAACGCCATCAAGCCTCAGCTGCGGCGCCCATTGCTACTACCAATGCCAATGCTGCACTATCAACATCACCTGCACACTCATCAACAGCTGCATCAGACTCATCGCCGACAGCAACTCCATCAGTGCGTCGTCCACCTTCTCGTGGCCTCTCCCCCTCCGCCTTCGTTCCCGCCTGTGAGCTTCTCTGTCACACGCTGGCCAGTCTACTGGGAGGCGGCAGTGGCATGGGCATGACCAATGGCAGCCATGCGGCCAACTGGGGTGAGTCATTGGGTCAGCGTGAGTTGGCACATGTCGCCATGACGTTGAGTGTATTGACCGAGATGAAGTCGATGTGTGAGAGACGCAGTGGTCCCAGCGGCTCCAGCGGCACCTATGTGGCCAGTCGAAGTGAGACGGCCCTGTATGATGGATGCACACTCATCGTTCATAAGTTGAGTACACTCAGTCTAGGTGGGTTCGTTCTCATACCGGGTGGATGGTTCCACACACAGAAGCGTGATACCATGGATGGGGATGGGGATGATGAGGGATATGGTCATGAGAGTCAGCAGCGTGAGCGAAGGAGCAGTGAGGCGAACGGTGAGGCATCATCGCCCTCTGGCCACAGTGTTCTCTATCTCGTGCAACGCATCCCTTCCGGCTACTCCTTTGCCGTCATTAACAGTAGTGAGCAGGAAGGTTTGCATTGGCATCCATTCACTGTTGCCAGCTCTCCACACATTCTCTATCGCTTCTCCCTCCTCATCGATGACATCCCCGCAGCACGCCTATTGGAGACTGGATTCTGGCTGGCCCTACTGCGCATGTCGACCTTTCCTCATTCGACCAGTCATGCGAGTTACCTGTATGAAACACTCCTCCCTTATCTCGCTGATATGCCACTGACAGCTATTCAAGCGTCGAATGCACCCTCCGCCTCCCGTCAGCGTCAATGGTCCACGGGCTACAAGCGCGTCCCATCCAGTCATGATCCAACATTGATTCATTGTCTGGTGGAATCATTGGAGTTGATGTGGAGACGCCAAGGCTTATCCCAATCGAAAGTTGCATTGATGCGCTGTCTCATCGGTTGGCAGCTGGGTGTGACCATGTTGCATGATATGGGACAGTTGAGCGCATTGGCGGGAAGTGAAGCGAAATTATTCACCATGGTTGCACATCGAATCGCGGCAAACACGGCGGCACATGTACAACGATATCAACCGAAATTGATGAAAGCAGACGAGAGTAAAGAGACTGGTAGTAGTGGTAGTGGCAGTGGCGTTGGTGAGGATGGGAACAATGATGGCTTGAGTCAGCCTTATACATCCGAGCAAGGTATGATGAGTTCGACACTGCTACGATCCATTCAATCCTTCATTGAGAGTGTTCATACACGCATCGCTGACTTACCTCGCTATACACTCATGCGTAACGTACAGCCACCACTCCTTCCTACTACAGCCGCTGGTTGGAATGCCATGTTTGATTCCCTGCCCCTATTCGGTCGTCTTCGTACGGATGAGAGTGTGGAGAGCTTGGCGGGTCCAGCGAAGCTTCCTCCCATCTTTCGGCCCATCGAATTCACACTCGTACCAGAACGAGCAAAATCACTCGATGAGGTCATGATTAGTCTTAGATGGTGTGATAGGATATGTACCATGCTCTCCTATCAAACAGAAACAATCAAGAATACCTATATGCTCAGAGTCGCATTCATTACACATGTATTCACACAGGTACTACCCATACCATTACCATGGGATCATCCACTTCGTGCTCATTGCATCTGGACTCAGCGGATGTTGTATGAGCGTCAAGTCGAATTGTTGCGTATGATTCGCCTCCTCTCCCGTCATTTCACTGCCTGTGCTCTCTCCTTACGTGTGACCCGAAGCTTCGATGCACGTCGCATCCTGACTATGGCTGCCATGGCCGCCATAGCCGATGCCATCCTACGTGTGCGCGCCAAGGACATCCCTTCACTCGTCTCCTTACACTATGATGCATGTGCGCCACATACCGTCCGATTCTTTCAGCAGCCCTATGGCATCGTCATGGGCCCCTTCGCTCATCAATCGCAACATTTCAATTTTAACTCACCGGAATTAGTCACGGCTCGTACACGCGTCTTAGACTACTTCCACTCACAAGCCAGATTACTCAAACCCGATCATGTGTTATTTGAGTGGGAGAAGGAAGGCGGGTATACGTGCGGTGGTGCCATCAGTCGTTTGATGGAGCAGATCTGTTGGGAGGTTGGATTACCCCATGGCCGTGAGGAGTTGACTCTCTATCTCAGTGGGCAGCGACGAGAATTCTTTCTCAACTTCCCCGAATTACAATACTTTCGTGATATCGTATTTAGCTTCAAATTCATGATGACACCCACCTCTGCTGCCTTGCCGCCTGTACGATGCTGGATGCAGAATGATGCCGACCTCCTGTGGCGTTGGGATGCTGATAAGGAGGAGTATGAGGTACATGCATTCGGACAGAAGCTCATATGTGCGAAACCGGATGGCATGGCAGAGGATGAGATGGATCCAGCTATGGGCCTCCGTCCATCCCCCTCATCATCCGTTCCAACCCTCGCTGATGGTTCACCTGATCATCTTGCCATTGCTGCCGCCGCGGAGGCTGCACAGGCACAGGCTGCTGCACGTGAGCGTGAGCAACATCGCAAGGATCCATCCGTACTGGCACGATGGCTGGGATTCGGTCAACAGGCAAGAGCGGGACCATCGGGGGCAGACCCAACAGCATTGGTTGGACAAAACATATTCGAAGAGGAATCCGTGCTCCACATCTCGAATGAAAAATTACCAACATTTGATCATAAGCTGAGTGCAAGTTCGAGTGAGTTACTCATCTCCTATCTCACCGCTCCCTACCTTCGCATTCCACTCATTCTGACCTTCTTTGCTCATCCCGAGCATATTCATGCATTGGGTAGTTTGCGTCTACAGAAGGTTGTGGATGGTGCACTGTTCGAGCCGGGGTTGTGGCAACATCCCGATATGGAACGCACCATCCCACCCATGGTACCTGTCGTTGGTGACACGGATCAGGAACGATCGATCTTTGCCACACCATGTGGATTACTATTCAATGAACTACAGAAGAGTCCGGTGGGCATTCTACGAGCATTAACAGATATGCTTGAATTGACTATTGAACTTGATACTGGTCGTTACAATGCTTCCTCTGCCTCCCTCATCCTCTATGTCATCCGTCTTATCGTTCGTGTTGAAGCATTCATGCTCTTCCTCCTGCGTCATCATTCATGGCTATCAGCATTTCAACCAGTGACAGCCGCCGCCTCCTCCTCGCTCTCACCCTCATCATCGACCTCGTCTGCTGCTGCTGGTGGTGTGACATTGAATGGATCGACATGGGATGCCCTGACGCGTGGTTTGGAATGTTCGGATGGACAGGCGGGCATGTTGCGCGAGAAACGAACACAGATGCGAACACTCATCAATGATCAAATCTATCCAATGATTACAAGATGGTGTCTACTGGCCACAAGGAATGATGAAATTGATATTGCATGTAAATTACACGCACATCTATGTCTGCTCTTCCAATACCTACCTGAGGATGAATTCACACCCAACATTGTGACGACTCATCTCTGTGCTCAACTCTTCCTCACAACACGTCATACCTACGATCTGAGTGCCGAAAACATGGTCGGTAACAGTTTGGATCGAATGAGTTTGGAGCGTGATCCAGATAGTGGCCTCGGCATTGTTGATACCGACCTGTTCGATCTCTTCCAACAGCAACGACCACGTATCATGCATTGGCTCAATACCCATCCGACACATGCAAGTCCAATCATGGAGACGGTTGTCAAAGTTGTCACCATGACGAGTCTCACACCGGATGCGGTCTTGGAAGCAGCAATGAAAAGCTTCGGCGCAGACCAAATCATTCGACAACACAAAACACAAATGGACATGCAACAGGAAGAGAAGCAGAAAGAGAAGGAGAAGGAGGAGGAAGATGAGAAGAAAGCAGCGGAGAGTGCAGCCGAGAAGGAGCCAGCAGTCGATGTGCTATCGTCGCCATCGCCGACCTCTCCTGTCGCAGGTGCTACCACCTCTTCTCCCATCCCTACCAGTCCGACTGATTCTCCAACCTCCCCCATCAGTCCCATCTCCCAATCGGTTGATATCGATTCGAGTGTTGAGGGTGAGGTCACTCGTTATTGGCGTAGTATGGATGGTCAATACTGTGTGGGTCGTATGATCCCCGACAGCTACCCGCGTACAGCAGAGGAGCAGGCTGCACGTGAATCGGAGCGTATGTATGTACGTGGTGAGCAGAAGGTTGAGACGGAGATCAATCTACAGTTAGGTTCCTTAACCTTGAATACGAGTCGCATGGAGAGTCTGGATCGTCGCATCTCGTCCCAGCAGGATTTCAAGGATGTGTTCGGCGCCGGTGCCGAGCAGATGAGTTGTGCTCCAGTCAAGATGACCAGTCGAAGGATGTGGGTTCGATTGGTTGGAACGAGACATGATTGTATGCTGTGGGATCCAGATGAACGACTACCGAAATTATTCCCATTCACACGACCACTCAACCTGCCGGGTGTCGCCAGTAAAGAATCATCAACGAGTGACAGCAGCAGCAGCAGCAGCGGTGTTCTTGGTGCAGTTGGATCGGCTGTTGCCCAATTCAGTGTTCATCCATCTGAGCGTTGGATCGTTGACCTCCTGTCGAAGTGTCAACGTTTCAACAATGTTCTTCGCAATGTTCAACTCTACCTTCCCGACAAGCCCTACACTGACTCGCACCATTGGGCGATCTTGGCGGGCGTTCAGATTGATCGACCCAATCAGCCCACTCGAGTCATCATTCGGGGACAGACACCACCAGCATGGGAACTCAAACCAAACTGTGCGAAATGTGGAGTACAATTCGGATTCAGTGTGAGACAACATCATTGTCGTAATTGTGGTCGTTCGTTCTGTGGTCCTCATTCTTCGAAGACCGCGAGCCTTCCTGAGTTTGGTTTAGGTGAGAGTCGCGTGTGTGATGAGTGTGAGAAGAAGTTGACGGAACATCGAAGCATGAAGGAAGTCGTGCTATTTCGGAGGATGGGAGTCGTACATATATATAATATTATTGAACATGGAAGACGATTCTATCGCTCACTCGTCTACACATCTGATGCACGGTGGAGTCATGCGGATCTCATACCAGTTCATCCCGTTCATGCCAGTTGGGCGACATATGATCGTTATGCTGCAGCACAGACATACATCCCTCCACACAATGAACAACAACAGATCCAACAACGCTCACGACGTCGCTCATCCGTTACTGGTGACAATCGTATTGACAAGTTGCAGGCATTGTTAGGAACGAAGCCTGGTGATCCGCTCCATGCCGCTGCCTCACTGCCCCATTCCTCACTCGTCATCACGCGAAATTGGAGTAGTCGTGCGGATCGTGTCCAGCGATATATACCACGTCAATATCTACAGGGATTATTGCCACATACCTTATTGGCGGATTATGTGTTCTGGGCGGAGAGTGATGACAGTCTGACCGGATACTTGCGGCCACATGCACGTACACGACTCCAGACGCCCACTGTATTGAGAGTGCATATCATCAAGGATGATAGGAGCCCGGAGGCCGGGGCAAGAGTCATGCGTGCACCACTCGCTCGAAGTGCAATGGCAGCAGACAACAACAGTGATGGATCAACATCGAATGAGACATCAACCACAGCAACAACAGAGGAAGCCACACCTCCAGCTGTTGCAGGTGCGACTCCCAAATCTGCTCAACAACAACAACAAATCAGTCATGGTTCCAACCATCGTGACGAGATGTCTCGCTTGCAGACAGCACAATTACAGGCTCAATTGGCAGATGAGGAGGAGGCTGAGACGAAGCGTCTGACTGCTGCACGCAGGTCATCGACTGCATCATCTCTGCCCATTCAACAGGGGGCGGATGCAGATATGAGTGGTGGCAGGCTTTACCTTCTCAACCTGTTGTATGCAGCGGAGAATACTCCTCTAGCTGCCTTGGCTGACTTCCTTGTTCGTATTGAGGATTTGAGCCATGTGCTGGTGTGGACTCGCACCCCGCTGCCATTGACTGCTCATCATTCACAGGGACGTCAAGTCTCCATTGATGTCATCGAACTACCAAGATTACAACTCACATTCACAGCGAAGAAGATTGCGGCTGAAGGAGACAGCGCAAACAATAGCAGTGGTAGTGGTGGATCGAATGAATTGAGTCAGAGTCCAGTGTTGCGTCGAGTGAGTCAAGCGTCGGATCCTACACCTGTTCGTTTGTATTCGAATGATTTCTTTGGTTATTTCATCAGTAATACTCGATCGAAATCCATCCTTCGTCTCTTGGAATCGTTGCCACATAGTTTGCTATTGGAGAATGATGATGGTGAATTGGCCATCCTTCTACCTGCCACACGTGTTCGTCGTCTACGAAACAAGAATGAACCCTATAGCACTGAACTACTCTTCGTACGACGAGATGCAGCATGGTGGAAGACATTACGTGTGCGACATTTCCTCTATCCAGTTCATCTCTCCTCTGCCTTCCTATTCACCCCAACACTGAGTGCCGCCCTCTATCTCTTCCTCCTACGCTTCCTCTCCCGTCAGTATGGTGAGGCCTTCTCCATTGCGGACAGCTGTGTCAGTGATAGCCCACTGAGTGCGGATGAGAAGTTACTACTCAGTGAACTCTCACAGCTGTGTGATGATCGTGCACCGGATGCACATGCCGTTCGTCTCAAACTCTCACTCGTTCAAGCGGATTCCAGTATGCCACCATTACCCTGGGATGCTGTCACCGAGATACGCGCATACCTACGCAAGAGACCATTGGTATCGGCTGCATGTAGATTATCTGCGTACGAGGAGTATAGTCTACTCCTACACTTGCAAGAGGTCGGTCAACTGGGTGCCAACCCTTTCCTTCATAATCGTCTCCATTATCTTGGTGCCATCCTCAATGGTCAGGGTCTCGCACCCATCATGGTCCCACCATCACTGCAGCGTGCCTGTCATCCATCCAACAATACCTGTCTGTATGATCGCATCTTGGATCGATCAGCGTTGACCGGTGATTCTGCTGCCCAATCTCTGCTCTCCTCCCTCTCCTCCATCAGCTACAAGAAGCCCAAGGAGTTACGTGGTCTGGAGGCGGCATCCAGTCTCAATCGTTGGTTGGAGTCCGGGTTCCGATTACGTGGTGGCTCACATGACCTTGGATTCCTCTATCTATATGAGTTGATGACTGGTACGGCCAAGTTGAAGATCATGGATCATGACTCTGGCTATATGCTCGCATGTCTACTCATTCGTCTGATGCAGCCGGAGTCGGGGGATCTCAATGCGGCACCATTTGCTGCACCCAATCTACTCCTATCCATCCTTCGTGTTCTTGCGCTCAACCCCATGTTGGTTGAGGATGGCTCCATTCCCAAAGTTGATAGTAAACGAAACTTTGGTATGACCACATTGTTCAAGGGCAGTGACAACATGTTCAGTCGTTTGTTGGGTGCATTCCCCGCATGGCTCAGGAAGAAGGAGAAGGAGCTCAAGGATGCTGGGAGACTACCGAAAGGAGAATTAGTATGGGGATTGAATCCGAGAATATTGGAATGGAGAGTGGAATGTCCACACTCCATACAAACACCCATTCCACCCATACCACCGAAGAATGGCTTGGTGGCTCAGGAGGAAGAGAAGGAAGAAAAACAGGAACAATTCGAAGATCCATTACGAAGTAATGTGAGCTCACCTTCATTCGCCTCTCCCTCACCCTCTGTCGCTGCTGGATCTGGATCTGGATCTGGATCTGTATCTCCTCCTCCTCCCTTCCCACGTGATTTGATCACGGCTCGTGTGATGAATGTGTCGTGTAGTCGCTTGGAGTTATGTATGGATGATCCGCCATTCATTCGTGAGTCGGATCGTATTGATTCCTTATCTGAATCTGACTTGCGTTGCTTTGCTGGTTGTCCATTGAGCATCATGCCTCTGTCGAAGTTCATCCGCATGCGTCGTCGGAGTGAGCGTGGCCTGGCTGATGTTGACCCTTCCATGCCATTCGACCTGTCCGCTCATCCCATCGTTCGTACGAGTAATGGACATGCGATCGTATCACGTGTAGCGAATGATGTCGCACAATATGCACAACAACAGAATGAAGGTGAGATGGCCGAATTCAATCATTTCATCATGTCCGATGTCGAGCGGTATGCATCACAAGGAACGACATCGGACCTATGGGCGGCAGCACGCGCCTATCTCAATCGACTTGCGACGATGCTTGAGCAACTTCATACACATGACACTCAGACTCTCACACAAGTCATGAATGGTATCATGCGTGTGATGAATACAGCAGCAGCAAGGAAGGATAGTGCGGCAACAGATGATGGTCATGTTCGTGCTCGTCTCGCCTATTCCCTGGCACGCTATGCAGGCAGTGAGGCAAGTCTTCAGATCGAGTACCTCATCGCCCTGCTGTTGCATCCTCATGCCTCATTCGAGTTGTCTCAACTGAATCCACTCCTCTCCTCCAGTCTCCTCGAATCCGTGTGGCGTGCACTCATTCAACTGATGCTCGTCGCAACGAGGATTGGACATGTGCGACGAGTGCGTGCACAACTAAGAGAGATGAAGGAGGCATGTGATGAATTACACAAGAGGATGCGACACAACGAGAATCTCACTCAACAACAAGGAAGGAGTAGGAGTAGCACGACAACAACATCTCCGAAATCACCATCAACATCAACATCATCCCCGACTACAGCCTCATCCCCGCTGCCCCTGCCTCTGACTCCCATCATTCATGATATCGTGTTGAAAGGTGAGAAGCTCGCTGCCCTACTGGTGACAAGACGTCATTACATGTTCGAATCAACCACAAGCGATGGTTCGAACCTTCCATGCTTCATCTTTGATCCACGCTTCCTGGTATTTGAATTCACCTATAATCTACTCCTACGAAAGAGTCAAGTGGAACTCGTATCGGGCATCATTCATGGTGGATTGGAACCAGTCGCGGATGCAAACGCTGATGCATCAACATCATCGTCCTCACCTTCCTCCAATCGTCCCAGTGTGTGTCATCAGATGTTGATGGGTGCCGGTAAGACCACCGTCGTTGCCCCTCTACTCGTTCTGATGCTTGCTGATGGTAAGCGTCTCGTTGCACAAGTCGTTCCCTCGGCGTTATTGGATTTTAGTCGCAATGTGACCCGGGATCGTTTCTCAGCTGTGTTGAGAAAGACGTTGTACACCTTCGCCTTCACCCGCTTCTCCACCATCACGGATTCGCTGCATCGTAAGCTGCTCAAGGCAGTCGAGACCAAGGGAGTACTCATCTCCACACCCATCGCACTCAAAGCATTCCAACTCAAACTATTGGAATTGATGCATATCGTGGAGAGAAGGACGTCACGATTCACCATTGCAACAGCCACTGCACAGGCGGCAGGCAAGAAGAAGTTACTGAGACAATTACAAGAGGAGCATACACATGGCATCAAGCCACTCCGTACACAATTGGATATTGGTGTGCGCATCTTGCGATTGTTACGTGGTGCCTCCCTCTTGTTGGATGAGGTTGATTTGATTCTTCATCCACTGAAATCCGAGTTGAATTATCCCATTGGTCGAAAGCTTCCACTCGATCTCACCATGCCTGCAGGTGCACACGTTCCCAATCTCGCTCAGCCACATACATTCCCCACGACTGCACAGGCATTGGCCAGACCAGCGAATGTGGGATTGAGATGGGAGGTACCCATCCATCTCATGGATGCACTCTTCTATCGAGAACAAGGATTACGCATGACCGTACCATTGCAGGCATCACGCCAAGCAGAGATACTGTTACAGCGTATTCAGAGTATATTGGATGAGGGTCTTGCATCGCGTCATCTCCAGCGTCTCCCACATCTTGTGTTACTGAGTAAGAGTTGGTATCATTCGCGTTTGAAGCCTTTACTCGCTCGTTGGTTGGTTCTGTATCTGAGTATGCGCCGACCATCGGGATTGACGGATGATCAGATGATGGCATACATCATGATGCCAAAGGATGTCATGGATGAAGGGGAGAAAATCACGGAAGAGGAAGACGAGCGAAAAGATGGAGGAAGTGAACATAATGGCAGTGGCAACAAAGAGAGGAAGGAACAAGAGGATGCAGAGAAGCAGAAACGACATCGTGCGGAATCGAGATCATCCATCTCCTCGATGCCCGATGATTCCACTTCATCTACTTCACGTGAAGCCAAGTGTGGCATCCGTGCTGATCTGCTCTCCTCTGAGTCGTTGAAGTTATTGAACCTCTGTCATGATTGGCTCCACACCTTCTTCCCATTCGTTCTGTGTAAGATTCATCGTGTGTCATTCGGTTTGTTGAGTGATGCGGAGGTTGCCCATGCATTGACCATTGATCCTCATATGCCACGATCCAGACAGGTGTGTGCCATCCCATTCGTTGGAAAGGATGTGCCATCTGCTGCCAGTGAGTATGCACAACCTGATGTAGTCATTGGCTTGACTCTGCTGGCCTTCCGCTACCGTGGCCTCCGCCCCAGTGATATGCGTCGTTTATTACGTGCGTTACAGACAAGTATGTATGATGAGGTTGGTCCATTCGCTCAGCGTGCCTCATCCAAGCTCTTTGCGGAGTGGGTGCGATTAGCCGGTGGACATGTGAGAGGATCCACATTGGAACAGGCCACGGTCAGATTGAAGAAGAAGAAGCAACGACAGGAGGATGAACAATTACAACAATACTTGTTGGAATTACAATGGCAAGAACAACAGAAGAAGTTGGAAAGACGACAAGCGAGGAAGAGAGAAGCACGGGCAAGTATGGCGGATGTCACGGCAGAGGTGCCGGTTGCAGCCATGAAGAAGGATGGAAGTGATGCATCCACTCCACCAGCATCCTCACCAACGTCTCCAGCCAAGCCATCTCCTTCACCGTCATCATCGTCCTCCATGTCCACTCATGTGCAGCGTAGTTTTGCCAATGACAAGGAAGTGTGGCCATTACGTCTGATTGATGTTGATGATGTCGAACAGTTTGACATCATCTATCGTCTGTTGCATCGTCTACCCGAGATGATCTATTTCTATCTGCGTCATTATATCTTCCCAGCAACGTTGCGACATCAAGGATTGAAGTTGAGTGCATCGGGACAGGATGTTGGAGGAGACATGTTGGCTGCCCATCGTGTTGGATTCAGTGGTACACCCTCTTCACTCCTGCCGATTGAACTTGGTGAATGTAAGTTTGAACGAGGCAGTGAAGGAGAGATGTTGCATACATTATGTGATCCAACCATATCGACGGTGCGATTCATACCGGATGGATGGAATGTACCAAGCTTGTTGCGCATGATAGCACAGGGACCCTATAGTGCATTGATCGATACGGGAGCACTCATCACTGGTTACAGCAATCTTGAAGTCGCACATACATTACTCGATCTTGGTTTGCCATCAGCAGATGGAGTGGTGTATCTGGATGAGAGTGACAGGAAGATGATTCTCCTCCGTTCGTCTCGTCGTTCGATGCCATTGGCTGCATGTGGCTTGCCGTTGCATAAGAGATTTGCATTCTATGATCAGGTTCATACGACCGGTATGGATATAGGTCATATGGGCAATGCCATTGCCGCCATCACCATTGGCAAGGATATGACCTTCCGTGACTATGCACAAGGAGCGTATCGTATGCGTGGCATTGGGAAGGGTCAACGATTGGAGGTATTGCTCACACCAGAATGCAGGAAGCTCGTTCATACACAACTCGTGGCGGCCAAACTGCAGAAGCAGGAAGCCATTCTGAGACATTGCACACCGGATGGAACGATCACGATGATGCAACTGGATACACAGGGACAGTCGACATCAAACTCATTGGCATCACCCAATCATCCATCGACGCCAGTCAAGGGCAGCAACTCATCCACATCCTCTTCCCGATCGAATGCTACCCCTCCGCATAGTTCGATGATCCAATTGCAGAGCTTGGCGCCGGCACCGGGTGATCTACCTCAAGTATTGCGTGACCTTTGCAGTTGGTTACTGCTTCAAACATGCTTATCGGAGAGTGTACAGTTCAATATGTTATGCGAGCAACACTTATCGAATGTGTGGCGTAAGGTTGCCTTCCGTCATTTGGCCGAGGTTGGGTATGGTGAGCTGTCTTCTCCCAAGTGTTCCGACGGCGCTCATGCGTCCTTAGAAGTGTTTCGTGAGCGTATGGATTATCAAGTGGAGGATCGGGTACCACGTGCCATACCATTCATACAGAAATTGAGACTCATGGTTCGAAGGAATCAACAACATTTGGACAGAGAGGAGGATCGAGCCACGGTCAGGATGGTCATACAGAGGATTACACGAGCAAGGAAACAGATGGAAGAGGAAGAGTTGAAGCTTGCAACTTCATCAAAATCTGCCGATTCAAACTCCGCTGATGCCGATGGAATCAATGGTACCAGCAGCAGCAAGCAACCAACATCTCCTTCCTCCTCCTCCTCGCCTTTGCTTGATACGATGGCGAGTGATGGTGCGACAACGAATGCATTGAGTGCCGAGCAGGAGCAGGAGCAAGAGCAGGAACAAGAACAAGAGCAAGAACAGGAGCAAGAGCAACAACAGGAGGTATTAGAAGAGGAGGTTGAAGAAGTGGCCATGAAGAAGAAGTACAATACGAAGCCACAACAGACTCATGGCTGGCCATTCCATTCATTGACTGTCGTACCAGATCGTATGACTGCCTTGCCTGGTGCATCCGTGGCATCAGCCATCGCCAGTGCAGTGAGTGGTGAGGGTGGTCTGATCTCTCCCTTGAGTACGGGTGTCTTCTATCAGCTCGCCTCCTTCTGTGTCTATCAAAGTTCCATCTTCTATCATTCAGGTAAGCCCATCCATTTCCCACCGGAACTGCTCGTCTCACAGAACTACTTCCATCGACTATGGACATTGACTGCACATCGACGCCTCAAGAATGTCATACTCTGGCTGGATTGGGTCCCGGATACGGCACTCGCCACACAGACCACACCGAAGGCAGCATGGGGCGACACACTCGTGCCATCCATCACACCCGAACAGGAGGAGAAGTTGAAACGAACCTTCAATCTACTCAATGTCTCACATTCAGGTATGTTGAGTACATCGGAATTTGGGGAGGTGTTGCGAGTGGTGGATGCACCCGTTGAGACTCCAGCCGAGTTAGCTGAGCAACATGCAGCACTCTCCAGTGAGACCGGTGAATTTGATCTCCAACGATTCTTGACGCTCATGACAGAGCAAGGATTCGCACCGATGCAATCACATCGATACTCCGTCGTTCTATCGTTGGCTGAGGCGGAGACGATCCGAGGCATCATGCATACGGATGAGGTACATCAACTCCTCTCTCGTACACGTACAACACTCGGCTTACGATGTGGCTCCCTGCTATTGGATTCGACTCGTGGCTATTCCAGTCCTCCTCTCTCCCAACTCATCGTCAGTGATGTCTCCTATCGATTCTTCAACTCCGACTTACATTATTCGGAACGTGAGGTGGGCACCTTGCTTCGTTGCTTGCAATCGAACACACGTGAGGAGCGTGAGGGTTTCTTTGCCGAGATCAAGAGTTGTCGAAGACGTCGTCAACAAGAGTGGACTCATACGAACTTGGCACCCTTGTTCGTGCAGCCGGACTATGCGAGCTTCGTCGAGTTTCGGGCCATCATGGCCAGTGTACGACATCGCATCCGTGCGAAGCGCATGAGACTGCTCGATGCATTCCGTGCATTCGATTACAATCGTGATGGTCGTTTATCTTGTTCTGAATTGGCGGGTGGTTTATATTGGTTGGGCATGGGTGAGATGAGTGAGAATGATATTCATGCCATCGTTCGTCATGTGGATCGTACAGGGATTGGGTTTATCACATTTGAAGATTTCTGTTTGGCTTTTCGCACACCACCGGAGATTGAAGAATTACAACAGGAGGAAGATAAGGAAGTGGAGGAGGCATGGCATCGAATCGCTGAGGAGGACAAGGAGAGAGGTGGGGAGGGCAATGTACCTGATATTGATGCGGATATTGATTTCAAGAATCTACTGATCGAACCTCGTCCTATTCGTGAGTTACATGCGGCGGATGATTCTGCATCCGATGCCACACGCGTGGAGGAGATTCCCATCCAAGCCATGCAACACTTGATGGTTCGTACCAGGAAGGTGACAGGATGGCAACAGATCTGGAACAGTCGACTCGTACAGAGTCGCAAGGAAGTCAGTGTGTGGGCAGCTATACCAACCACTTCGGTACTGGCACGAAATCGAATCAGTCTACCATTGGGTCATTATGCTGCGGCTGGTCGTGCTGGTCGTACGTCACCTCCCTCATCCATGCATGGGTACTTGCTCGATATTACGGATGAAGACTGTTCGGGTCTCTTTCGATCGAAGTATCTCACTCCACCCTGTCTCAACTATCTATGTCCACACCCGGTCAACTATAAATTGGCATGGAGTACGCAACGGGCCGAAGAGTATGGAGCGACATCAACCAACAGCAGTAGTAGCAGCAGCAGTAACAGTAGTAACAGTGGTGGTATATGGTTCTGGAGGCCCATCCCTCCCTCACCCCATTTCGTTGCGCTTGGAATGGTGGCAACAACATCCATCGATATGCCAACATTAACACATGTACGATGTGTACCAAAAGGTTGGACCACTCCATCTAAGATTCGTCCCACATTATTGTGGGATGATAGTGGTTCAGTTGGTCGTAAGGGTTCCTTATGGTCTGTTGGTTCCCTGGGCTTGGTGTATGCCACTGAAGGACATGACCTCCCTGCTGATGCATCCTTCCCAGACCTTCGTACCACACCGATCACATCCTCCTATCGATTCGTCTCACCATCCACCATCAATACCAATGCACAACCCGTCACGAATGAAGCCATCGCGAAACACTTCGCCGCAACGACACAACAAGCACATCGAGAACAAAACAAAAAGTAACGACACGCACACGCATTGTGTCTCATGCAACGGCGCTTGTATGCCGTCAGACTCTTCGTATTTAGTTTATACGTCATGAACATATCTCACTACAGGCTTGTTTGCATCTAGCATCATTTTTTCTGTTTCATCTCCATCATTGCATGTCAACGAATTT
>Ga0256777_1000112_pt1 | contig 15574 bp, 3 predicted proteins | sample MC6MC0928MT_FD_186042 | JGI IMG/M metagenome (GOLD analysis project Ga0256777, IMG submission 186042) | Metatranscriptome of enriched soil aggregate microbial communities from Iowa State University, Ames, United States - MC6-MC0928-MT... | ecosystem: Environmental > Terrestrial > Soil >... | reverse complement strand
TGCGTTGCGTTGCGTTGCGTTGCGTCTCAGACTTGTTTGTTTCGTCGCATCCCAGCCCAGCTGCAGCCCGCTCATTTGGAGCTCGGAGCCTAGACTCCACTGTGCTGCACTGTGCTGCACTGTGCTGCACTGCACCGCACATGCAACACAAACAAACAAACGAGGATCGAATCCATTCCGTACACTCCAACACCAACACCACATCCATCGCATAGCAGAGTCCAGCATAGTCCAGCACAGCACAGCACAGCGCAGCCATCGACACCACTGGCGGTTGAGTGAAAAGTGTTGAGAAAAGCATCGCTTGGAGGGATTTTGCTTCATCGTCAAGTGATCCATCATTCATCATTCATCATTCATCATTGATCATCCATCAACATCATGGTGCAAGGCACAGCGACTATGAGTACAGTTCGGCGGTTGGATGCATGGCGTGCATCATTGCTGCTGCTCATGGCGCTGCTCATATGTGATGCCGCATCCACATACATGACCTCGCCACATGCACCATCAACCTCATCCTCACCCTCATCGTCATCGTCGTCATCATCATCATCGTCATCGTCATTTGTTTCTCCCCTCTCCTCCTTACCTTCCATCCTCCCAACATCTGCTCAGACTATGAATGATTTAAGTTCGTTGAGTTTAGGAGTGGGTGGTATGCTGGATCCTCCCTTTGTCTATACCACCACTACCTACTCCGTCACTGTGCTCTATGCAACGAGTGGCATCTCCTTCACGGCGACATCAAGCGGGGCAACGATCAATTATGAGTACACACCGTACAATGGGGCATTGGTGAGTGGGAGTGTGGCGAGCGGCGTCTCCTCCTCCTCTTTCTCACTCAATGTTGGCGACAATAAGTTGAAGTTGATCCCCAACGCTGGTGCGGGTACACCCTATACGATTACTATTCGTCGTCAGTCGAATGATGCAACCCTCTCCAACCTCGTCTGTGACCAGCCATACTCCCCGGTGTTCGCACCGTCTGAATCGACTTTCATCGTCACCATTCAACACGCCATCACGACATGGACCTGTCGACCGACATCAACACAAGCTGATGCAACGATTGAACATGCATTGGATCAGGGAGCATGGCAGGTCGTGCTATCCAATGCAGAAGCAATGAGACCCATGAGTGTGGGTGATAATCGATATGAGATTCGTGTGACAGCCGAAGATCCGAACTATCAACAATTCTATACATTCACGGTTCATCGATTGTCGAATGATTGCTTCCTCGCCGATCTCGCACCGTCCAAGTCCTCACTCTCACCGGCATTCGCATCCAACCAATTCTACTATAACATGTCACTGGCCAGCAGTGTGCCATCGCTCATCTTCACACCAACATTCAGTTACGTCGACCCAGTGGCAGCATTCGTTGGCACACAGCCAGCAACCAATGCATGGTATAAATGGAATAACATCTCACTGCCAACCACCAAGATCCTCAATCAACAGCCAACACAAACACTCATGCTCAATGAAGGAGATAATCATTTCGAGATTCGTGTGGAGGCAGAAGACTCATCCATTCAATCATACTATGTCACCGTTCATCGTATATCGAGTGATGTACGATTGAGTGGCTTAGTGATGTCGCCATCTGGCAGTGGTCTCACCCCTGCATTCAATCTTGATGTGTTCAATTATGATGTTCAAGTCGGTTATGCCATCTCGTCGTCGACGTTTCAGTTCAGCCTCAACTATCCGTTGGCGAGTCAATTCTGGCGTGTGGATGGTGGTCCTTACTCTGTGGCGTGGGGTGGCGATGTCCCAACGGATGTCATTGACCTGCGTGTGGGTGACACCATATTCGAGGTGAATGTCATCGCAGAGGATCAGGTGTCGACACAGATATACAGTGTCAAGGTGCATCGACTGAGTATGGAGGCACATCTGGCATCGATGACAGGTACGGCATCATTGGTACCAAACTTTGATACATATCAATATGTATATAATATCAGTCTGGGTGCATCCGTATCAACATTCAGCCTTCAAGCTAAGCCAGTCTACCCATTAGCAACCATCCGTACACGACTGAATGGTGGCAACTATTCCATCCTGCCAGCCCAGACACTCTCACCACCATTCGTATTGAATGAAGGAGACAACGTCATTGATGTACGGGTGACGAGTGAAGATTTGGCCTACTCCTATGTGTATTCGATCTATATTCATCTACTGTCGGATATCTGCTCGTTATTATCCTTACAGACGACCCCTGCTGGTTCTGGCCTCTCCCCTTCGTTCGTGCCGGACAATACGAGCGTGAATACGTATTCGATGAGTCTCCCTGCAGCATTCGCTAGTTTGACTATCACCTCTGTTCAAGCTGCTTTGGCCACACAGGAGTGGGCATTGGAGAATGGACCATTGGCACTCTTCCAACGTGGGTTGCCATCACCATCCATCCCATTGATATATGGCGACAATACGATTCGTGTGAAGGTGACAGCAGAGGATGAGATTACTCATCAATTCTACACCATTCTGGTCCATCGCAAGTGGAGTACGAGCAATTTGACATCATTGGTGAGTAGTATCGCGTTGGATCCACCATTCCAGCCAGCCCAACTTCACTATGCCATGACTGTTGCATCCAGCGTCTCAACGATCAAACTCACACCAACCACACAGAACCCGTTGGCAACATTAGCCATACAGGTCGATGGTGCAGGATTCAACGCAGCGGCCAATGCTCAACCGACATCCCCGCTCCCTCTCAATGTTGAGGGCCCAATGCTCGGTGATACCGTCATTGACATTAAGGTCCAGGCGGAAGATGCGAGTCAATCAACGGTCTATACTGTTGTTGTTCATCGTCTGTCTGCCACTCCAACCCTCTCCTCACTGACGGTGTCACCGGTAGGATCGGGCCTGCAGCCGGTGTTTGATTCAGCCACTACTAGCTATACGTTGGAGGAGGTCGCCGCTGTGCAATCGATCATCTTCACGCCCGTACCATCCTATCAACTCGCCAATGTCAGTTGGTCATTGAACGATGGCGCCTATAGTCAACCATTGAGTCTACCTGGCACCATGCCAGCCATACCATTGATTGAAGGCGACATTGTTGTCAATGTTCGTGTCATCGCTGAGGACAGTGTCACCTACACCATCTACTCGATCAAGGCCCATCGATCATCGGATACGAGTAGTCTACGATCGGTTGCCGCATCCTTACCAATCTCGCCTTCTTTCAACACCACTCGCACATCATACAGCATGACCTGTGGTCAGAGTGTCAGTACTGTCTCCTTCACTCCCACTGTCACCTATCCACTGTCGACGTTGCGTTGGAGTCTCAATGGAGGTTCGATGTCGACTGTTGTGCCGAGTGGTCAGGCGATCACATTCTCATTGGTGACGGGAGACAACAAGGTTGTATTGGAGGTGACATCCGAGGACCTGTCAAGCATCACACCATATGTATTCAACATTCGGCGTGTCAGTCCAACATCATCATTGGCATCATTGATGACGACACCATTGGGTCAAGGCCTGGTGCCATTGTTCGATTCGGCTGTATTTCATTATACGCTGACTGTTGAGCACTCCATCAATGCGCTCACGGTCAAGAGTCTATTCACCTACTCAGCATCGTCACAGATATTGCTGTTCAATAACATTGAGGTTGGAGCATTGGCAGAGAATACGGATTCACCATCGATGAGTCTACCCATCGGTGACAGTGCCATCACACTCACAGTCAAGGCAGAGGATCAAGTCTCCTACTCAACCTATTCCATTGCCGTTCATCGTCTATCCAAGGATAGTCATCTGGCATCACTCGTCGCATCCTCATCATTGAGCCCACCATTTGATGCGAATATCTATGCCTACAACATCACGACTGGTAATGCCATCGATATCGTGACTGTGACCTCGACAGTGGGCTATCCATTATCCACGCAACAAATGAAGTTTGAGTCGGGTGCATATGGCACGGCTGTATCAACACCATTAGTTCAACCATTCAACCTGCCTGTGGGTGATAGTGTCATCTCTATCCGCGTCATCAGTGAGGACACCTACTCAACCAGCATCTATACCATCCATGTCCATCGTAAGAGTAATGATGCGACATTGAGTGCATTGAGTGTGACACCATCCGGATCCGGATTGGTTCCTGTATTCAATGCCACCACATACTCGTACAAGGTAGAAGTGGATGCAGGGGTCGCATCCATCACCATCACATCATCAGTGACGAATGTATATGCATTCCAGCAGTGGAATTTGAAGGATGGGCTCTATACAACCTACCCATCCGCATCCACGACCGCGCCCATTCCATTGGAGTATGGGAATAACAACATCAAGATCAAAGTGACGGCTGAAGATTTGATCACCAATCGTATCTATGCCATTGTCATCCATCGTAAGTCAAGCAACGCCGAGCTGTCCGCATTGTCATCGTCCATCTCGCTCTCACCAATATTTTCTCCATCCGTCCTCAATTATGCCATGCAGATTTCATCCAGTGTCACTAGCGTCACGCTGCGGCCGACGCTGTTCAACCCATTTGCCACACTCTACATGGATAAAGGCGGAGGGGCGGGGTATGAAAATTGGCTATCAGGAGCAATAACCGACCCTGCCATCCCATTAGCTGTCGGCGATACGACCATACTCATCAAGGTGCAAGCAGAAGATACGACCGCCAACAGTGTCTATACGATTTCCATTCATCGACTGTCACCTGTGGCCACATTGGCGGCATTATCCATCTCACCAGCAGGTGAGGGACTGGTACCAAACTTTGCCAGCAGCACACTGACGTACTCATTAACAGTCCTGTCCACTGTCACGGATCTGACATTCACGCCAAGTCTGACGGATGCGCTTGCCAAGGTTGAATGGAGTATTAATGGTGCCGCCTACAGTGCTCCCATGACGTCTGGTGCGTCGACTCCAGCCATTCCTATCCCAACCGGTCATTCACTCATCTCCTTGCGTGTGACGGCTGAGGATGGCATTACGAAGAAGACCTATAGCGTCGATGTCAATCATTTGTCTGGTGTCTCCACACTTCAGACTCTCGTCTCATCCATCACGCTGCGTCCTGCATTCTCACCATCGACGTTGACCTACTCCATGACCGTTGCATCCGGCGTCAGCAGTGTACGATTCACACCTCGCCCGAGCAGCAGTGCAGCATCCATGATGTATGCATTCAATACAGGGGGATCGACGGCCATCGCATCAGAGGTCTCCACTCCCTCACTCACATTGCAGCCAGGTGACAATGTATGCACATTCACAGTGACATCAGAGGACACATTGAGTGTCACCACCTATACCCTCAACGTCTATCAGATCTCATCCGATGCATCACTCTTCTCACTCAACCTGGATCCACCTGGCAGTGGATTACAGCCGCCGTTCAGTTCATCGGTCTTCGCCTATTCCTTCCGTGTGGCACCAACCGTTGCGAGTATCGAGCTGACGAGTGTTGTCCATCGATCACCAGCCAATCAACAATGGAATATGGATCGTGCTCCCTGGTCGACTCCGACGTCGAATACAACACAAACGGTGTCTGGCATTCCCTTGCCAATGGGCAATTCCGTACTCTATGTCAAGGTGATTGCAGAGGATGCCGTCACATCATTGACGTATGTCATTCAGATACGCAGAGTGAGTGGGGATGCAACCTTGCCGTCCATCAGTGGAAACTTCGTCACGCAGCCAGTCTACTCACCCAATACATTCTCGTATGATGTGACGGTCCCAGCGTTACAGGATGTTCTCTCACTCAGCTTCCTCACCCCATCATCGGAGAGTTCGATTGCCTGGAGTCGCGGTGTTGACAGTCTGGACTTCTCTTCCCTCACGCTCACTCAAGATGTGGCAGCGAACAGTGCGTCAGGCTCATTGGATGTCAGTGTGCCCATTGGGAATTCCACATTGAATGTGCGTGCGATATCAGAGGATACGTTCAATCAGAATTTGTATATCTTCCATATCCTTCGTCTCTCCAATGATACCACACTTGTCTCACTCAGCCTACCCAATCTCACGCCGCCATTCGACCCTGCCATCGTCTCCTATGATGCACCTGTCCGTTTTAACGAGACCTCCATTACTGTGTCAGCATGTGCCACCTACTCTCCCTGGGCATCGTTCTCTGTGTCCAGCAGCTATCTCAACTTCCAATCGCCTCAGCTTGCCTGTCATCAATCGGTGACATTTCCCATTATGGATGGGAGTCAGAGGGTAGAAGTGGTTGCCCGTGCACAGGATGGCAGCACACGCGCCTATGTCATCAATGTCAGACAGTTGTCACATGATGACTCATTACGCATGCTGGAAGTCGTGGACCCGTCACTCACGGTCACACCCATGCTACCACTCTATACAGCAGGGGTGACGGACTATGCGGTCAATGTCTCTCAACCAGTCAGCAGTATTCAACTTCATACCCAATTGAATGACACATGGGCAACATTCACTTATCAATACCATGCACTCAGCCTTGTCCAACCTGCTCCACTGTCAGCCTTGATCAGCGGCGTCAATGGTGTCCCGTTCACCATTCCACTGGAAATCGGCTCGACACTGGTTCGGATCGTTGTCACTGCTGAGGATGGATTAGTGAGCTCAGCATTCAATGTCACTATTCGTCGCTCGCCATATGCACTCAATGGACTACCGGATTATTTTGTCACTGCTGCTCGCTTCAATCTTCGTCTCGTCCCAATGTTTGGGAATGCAACATTCATCCCACTCACACTCACCCTACCAAACATCGACAATGGGAGTGTTGTCATTGGCACACAGACAGGTGTGGATCGTATGACAGCGCTCGCCTTCGCCATTGACACACCGACATCGCGACAGCCTATGGTCGAGGTTGCATTCACTATCGCCCCCAATGCATTGGACTACATTGCACCATTGCCTGTCTACCGACCCCTTGTGTCTGGCTACTGGTCGAGTAGTCTACTACCCGCCCCTCCACAGCCATGCTACGCCAATGAAATCATTGAGTTGAGCTTCGTACCATCGGAAGGCGTGGCCGGTGTCATTCATATTGCATTCAACGCGACATTGGATGGTGTGTCCATCCCAAGCCTACCATCCCCCGTCCCATCGGGCCTCTCCTTCCCTGTTGGCAACAATGACACTCTCACCATGCCATGGCAACTCCCATCCACACCCGGCCTCATGCTCATCACACCTCAGGTGTCTGGATTTGTAGCATTGAATCCAATCACCATCAATGTTCTGCGTCAATCCCAATTCGTGCTCGACGCCCTACCGGCGCAACTCACCATCACCACTCCATATATTCTCACACTCACACCGACGGCTGCACCCAACATGAATGGAGTGGATGTTGAGCTGAGCTCGGATCGTGCAGCTTTCGATGGCAGTGGTAGTAAGAATTGGAAACTTCATTTCCCACCTGGTGTGACAACACCGGTCTCATTCGCCATGCACAGCCCCAGCACACGTGGCAATTTCACACTCAGCTTCCGTGTCCTACTCGACTCACCCGCCATTGGTTCAGATGGTGCGCACTTTGCTTCACCTGCCACACTGCATCTATTCGCATCCGATGGATGTGATCCAAAGCCATGCTCAGCAGTCTCCATTGCATGCCTGCCACGTGGCGGTACGGACTTTGAATGTGTGTGTCCACTGGGCTATAGTGGCAAGCGATGTGATGTACAGGCATACACTGGTCCAATGTTGCCACCAGCAGCGGGCACACGTGGACCCGTCGCCATCGTATCCGCCACGGAGACAGTCAACCCATGTGAGGATGTATACTTGGATGCATCTCGTAGCTATGGATTGGAAGGTGTGACAGAGGACATTACCTTCACTTGGCATGTGACCTCGATTTATGTCACTGGCCTTGGTGTGGCTGTCCCACTCTATGCCACATCCAGTAGTGCTCATCCCATCGTGCCACCGGGTGCAGTTCCATATGTTGACTTCTCCTTCCAAACCTCTTCCTTTGCCAACTCCTCCTCCTCATTCACTGCCTTCCCATTCCTGCCGACACCCAAGACTGCCTATGTACTACCAGTACCGGACTTCAGTCGTCTGCGCATACCAGCGGGCACATTGTCTGCCGGCTATAGCTATGTGTTCCAAGTCGTCTGCTCCAACTCCTACTCCCAATCCGCTGCAGCTGAGGTGACTGTCAGTGCGTCGAATGATCGTGCGGATTGGACTCCACATATCAGTATCATGGTGCCAACTGTCCTCTACACACATGTGGATAGTGTCATTCGCTCGCATATATCACCGTCGTCTTGCGCGTCCATCCCAACTGACATGGAGTATAAGTTTGAATGGAGTGTGACACGCAAGATTGATGGGTTGGGTTATATATCGGGTATGAATCTCGTTTCTCAGCTTCCCTCTGCCTTCCAATCCATCCTCGCCGTTCCTGCGGGCGTCTTCCTGCCTGGTCAACAGTATAAGATCGTTCTATCGTGTGAGATGACCAAGGGGGCGAGTGATGCGGGTGGATGGTCAAGACGTCGACTACTCGTGGCGAGTACGGAGGCAGAGACGAGCAGCGTCGCGGTCACCATCGCACGCAGCCCCATACAACTACACATATATGGGGCCATCATGCGACGTCGACCGGTTGATCAACCGTTCAACCTTGACGCCACGGCCATGTGGGATCCTGAATATGCTACTCGCTTCCCAGGAAGCAATTACAATAACTCTGCATTGACGCTGACCTGGACGTGTGGTGTTGGCCAGAAGAGTTCGGGTGCATCCGCTCTGCCAGCATGCTCCTTCGCGACTACTCCTGATATGACGGCCTCTCTGCTGACAGTTGCTGCTGGTGCACTGCCCCCATCCCAATGGTACACATTCACACTGCATGTGCAAGATTCGACTTCCAATCGTACGGCGTCAACCTGGTGTGAGGTGTACCTGGATCCAAGCAGCAGCGATCCCACACTCACACTCAACATTGTTGATGCACCGTCATGGATTGGCCAACGAGCGAAGTTACGATTGCAAACCACGGTCAAGAGCTCAACTGCTACATCACCAGATACATTCACCTACACATGGACATCCAAACCAGCACTCGACCTTAGTGCAACCTCAACCATACTCCGATCCAAGCCAAACGCAGCAGTACTCGAACTAGCGCCTGGCAGTCTGACCTCACCTCAATATGTATTTGATGTGCGTGTGTGCAGCCCAGTCGATATGGTCTGTACGAATGCGTCACATATCGTTGGTGTCTCCCAACCTCCTATCAGTGGTGCATTGACGGTGAGCCCAACGAGTGGTGTTGCTCTCGAGACTCCTTTCACCATCACTGCATCTGGTTGGGTCGATCCATATGCTCAGGACCCATTGACGTATCTGTTTACATGCATCGATCTGGGTTCATCAGCATCACAGGAGCTCTACCTCTCCTCTGTGACGACTGCGACGCAAATCACCACCATGCTGCCTCCTGGGCGTCTTCAGCTTCGTGTGTACGTCATGAATCAACAGGGAGCAACCGCCACGGGGGATGTCATGAATATCTTGACATCCGTTGCTCCACTATTCAGTGTCTCACCAACGCAATATGCATCGAACCTCACATCAGTCATCCTACCGGGCGTTGTGGCACAGCAGAACCCCGTACAGTCCTTGGCACTACTCCAACAGATTGCAGCACTCAGTAATGTCATCACTCCATCTGAGCCCAGTGCTGGCGCAACCATTCGCCAACGTGTCTGGGAGCAACTTCCCATCGTGTTGGATTGGGTGAAGGATGCCAACCCCAATGATGCCATCCCCGCTGTCATCACTGCCGATGCCAGTGCCGTCGCACAGTCTGGTGGTGACGTTGACTCCATCATGATCGCGCAACTAGTGGCTGTCATGGAGACACTAGCCAAGTATGCGGCACCCGCTGGCACACCTTCAACATTCTCACTCGCCGCACCCATACTCAATGCGCTCTTCCCTACCATTCCGCCTGCGGTCACATCCATGATGTATGAGCGTGCACTGAAAGCGAATGGCGACGTCAATGCTGGCTACCCTCAGATGTCATTATCAGCATTCTTGAATGGATTGTTGGATCGTGACCTACTCGTCGATCGTCTCTTCCAACTCGTCTTCTCCATGACGCGCGCATGCAGCGATGTCAATCAGGCCAAGTCTCTCTTGCTCAAGCTCATGCGACAGCTACCCGTGGGCACGACAGCTGGTGAGACGACACAAGCTGGAACGGATGCGACTAGAATGATTGCAATCGTGCGACGACTTCTCACTCCACCCACTGGTCCGGGCTCATCCGTGTCCGTCTTACTCTCGACTCCGCTCTATAACCAGACGGAGTATGAGCTGGTCACCTCTCTCCCTCCTCAATCCAACTTCGATCTCCTTTCATCTCATCCATCCAATGAAGTCTATCTCGACTCCTATGAGCTGCGATTTGAGCAGTCACAGTTTGCATCGTGTCGTCAGACATCAAACTTACAAGGATTACAGACTCGAGTGGAGAGTGACTTGACTTATCTGCAACTGACATGGAGCAACCAATCGGCACTGCACGTTAACATGAGTGCCGCTGCTCCACCTCCATTTGGATTCCATCTCCAATTCAACACTGCTGCTGCTAGTATCGCTCCACATGTGTTTAAAGATTGTGGTGAGTCCGATGCATTCGCACAGTCCCCACCCCCTGTCAGCAGTCTCGAATGTGTCATGTGGGATGATGTTCTGCAGCAATATGTGTCAGTATCGAGTGAGACTTCCTTCGCCAATACGAGCGTAGCTGAGTGTTTGAGTAAGGTGATGGGTGAGTATGCCATCGCCTATTATGTCGATCCAGCGGCGAGCTCACCGCCATGTGAGGCACAATTTGGTGATATCTGGCTCATCATTGTTGGTGGACTCAATGCCTTACTGGCATGTGCTGCTGTTGGATGTGGCATGAGAATGGCACATAAGTGGCATCGATTCGGGGGCAAGATGCATCTCTTCATTGGTCTCGCTCTCGTGCTGTATGTCGCCACTACTCGTGCTTACACATTCCTCAATGGCTGGCTCCATCCGGATTCGACTGATGATCTTCAACTCACCATCCTTCAACTGTTGCCCTATCTGGCCATTCATTGGATATGGGTGTGTGCGGCATTCCAATGGTTCCGATCGTTCAATCATCTGCGTACCATCCATCACAGAACGAAGTCACACACATACTTCCAACCAAGCTGGGCACGGAAACCATTCCTACACCTATTCCTACTGGCATTACTCGCATCCATCGCTGTATTCACTGTCATACTATTCATCAGGGCTGATCGAAGTGTTGACCTACTCTATCGAATCGTCAACTTTGCCTACTCCGTCATGCAATTTGCCTTGTGCATCGCATGCCTTGCTGCTCTCCTACCATCCACCCATCAAGAAGACGACGATGAGCACCCAATCAAGTCATTCAGCCCGATGAAGGAGTCTGATGAGTTGGATGGTATGGATGTGGAGAAGCATGCCAGTCGGAAGTTGAGTATGAATGCATCATCAGTCAGTGGTCGAATGGATGCGTATGCTGCCACACATCACGACATGTCCGGTGAGACGGATAAGGATGGGACACGTGGCAGTGGTAGTAAGTTGTCACGTGATAGTGTACGTGGATCGTTTAGTCGCGATGATGAGCATCGTATTCGTGTGAATACAGCATGGGATGAGGATGGTGACCATGCACCCAAGCATCGTCGCACTCCAACACTGAGGCCCCGTCGATGGATGTTATATGCGGAGAAGCATGTACTGCTCCGACGTGAGACGTTGCTCATGCGACTCATGCCATTCGTGGCTGCATGTTGCTACCTTGGATCGGCCATTCTCAGTTTCATCGCTGGTAGCAACGATGATCAATTGATGGTGACGACGGAAGTTGGATTCCCATACTATGTGGTTGAGGCCGTCATCCTATACTTACTTCTCACCTTTGCCATGGCCACGTCCATCCTATCGGGTCTCACACGTAAGTACCCATGTACGCAACCTGAGGAGCCAACGCCGATATTGATGCGTCAGAGTTCAAGCGTGGATGAGAATGCCACTGCTGCTGCTGCTGTTGCCGCTGCCAAGGCTGCAGCGGAGGCCGCACTCGCCGCTGCTGCCACACCGAAGCATACTCCTCAACCAACACCAGTCATGATGCCGTCACCTGACTTCAGTCCAGGTAAGATTGCCTTTGATGTCGCTCAGGCCATCTTTGAGCATCAACAACAACTGTTGGCGCGTGAGGGACATGAGAAGGAACGATCAACGAAGTTGAAACGTACAAAGTCAAAGTCGAAACGTCGACAGAGTACAGGAAACGCTGACGACTTTACCACGCTGTCACCCGCCATGGGACCATCTGCCACACCTGCCTCACCGGGCCTTGGTGGTATGAGTGATGAGGGTTCGCCATTGAATCGTGCCTTGCCTCCGCCGCTGCCACCGATTGAGGAGGCGAGTCGACCATCCTCCACCAATCCATCGCCACGTGACTCTGATGCTGATGCACAGGCATCAACAGACCCAACCGCCACTGTGGCAACCACATCTGAACCGACATCAAATAGTGACACCAGTCGACCAACGACACCCACACATGCAGACAAGCCAAAGCCACAACCCAAGCAACTCTCATTCCTACAACCAACACAGAGTAGCTTTATCAAAGCGGCGCATGGTGTCTCTCGCATGTTAACTTTACAATCGGTGCATGGTACGGTGATGAGCCCCAGCGGTGGTGGTATGAGACGCAGTCAAAGTGTGCAGAGTAGTGGCTCCACACCTCGTGATCGATCCTCCTCACCCGCATCATCCACGCGATCAACATTCGGCAGTCTATCGATGTATGCGCGCGCATTAGGCAGACGTCTCACCAATCGTTCAAACAGCAATGCTGCGAATACCAATACCAATGGCAATGGCAATGGCACTGTCACTGGCAGCGCTAGTAGCAGGAAGAGTACGAAGGGCAATATGTCCGATCGTCGTCGTTCCCAATCACAGGATTGGCTGGCTTCCAGTCCACTCTCACCATCAGCGAAAGCGTCACCCTATGCACCCTCACCAGCTGCATCGAACAAGAAGAAGCCTCACAAACAACAGAAGCAGAAGCAAAAGCATGAACAAGACGATCAACCAGCGATTCACTACTTACATCTACCCGGCGCAACTGAAGCAATCCCTGATTCGTTCATCCAAAGTCCATCTCATGTTGGCAGCATCGATCATGCTCATGCTGATGCTGATGCTGATGAGCATGTCGATGATCGTGATCATGATCCTGATCATGATGCGTGCATGATTGAGCCATCGCGTGGTCCGACTGGTCGTCGTCCCTATCTTCCACCACTCCAACTCTCCCCACCCACCAAACTCTCACCGGCCATCATTGCACATATCCGCACACCAAATGTACACAACGATGACAAGGAACAAACAAACATGCAAGTAGAGGATGAGGTCACCAACATGACACTCAACCAATCGCAGGATGGCCAAAGTCATGATTCTACTGTGGATCATCAACCTATCCACCAAGCAACAGTCGATCAGCATGATGGGGATGTCGCGCAATCTACGTCCTATGATGAGTATGACAATGGTCATGCCAATGCCAATGTCAATGCCAATGATATCGATGGCACAGACACCCTCACCCATTCTGATGGTGGGCTTTCTCACCGTGTCGATATGAGTGCAGCCATGGAGACGGGCATGGATATGGATGGTGAAGTTGATGTTGGTGTTGGTGTGGACGCTGATGCATCAGGTCATGCAATGGTCCCAACGAGTGAGGATGTTCATCTGACGAGTGTGGCTGATCATGATGGGTTGAACGGTGGCGCATCAAGTAGTGATGGCTACAATTATGATGCGACCAATGAAACCACACCTGCCAACACTGGAAGCAGTGATGGTACGAGCGCGCCGGTGGTGGCCACCAGTGCTGATGCCAGTGATGCCAGCGCACACGACGCTGATGCTGATTATACCACACTTCTGCCTCTCAACAATGATATGGTCGCACCGTCATCCTCAGATGATCAACTCGACCAGACTCTCCAGACTCATACTCGCACTGACAGTCAGAGCGCCATCGTCCATGTGCCTGTTGATGACGCCAGTCTGCCTCAGACTCAGACTCAGACTGAGCTCGCTGCCTCTGATCGTATGGACGATGAGTTGATCGGCAATGGCAATGGTGCAGGTGCAGGTGAAGGTGAAGGTGCGGGAGATGGTTCTGGGTCTCGATCAGGTTTGGGTTCCGTCGGCCAGTCAGCTGCTCGTCGATCGAGTGAGGAGATGACAGTCGTCAGCATTGGACACATGGCCATGCACTCAGCATCAGATAACAAAGGGGAGAACGGTGCTTCAGAGGAGGGAGCAGCAGCGAATGATGACATGCATCAAGATGAATAGGTAGATCCATAGGCCGAATAGCCATCACACACTCCTCTGTTCTTCCATGTCGTCCCTTCCCGTCCCGTCCCTCGCTGATGATATGACGGTGGCTTGATGTCATCGCTCAAGCATGCGCAAGATTTCAATCTGTTTGCAACGCCTTGCATTCGCTTCTCCCATCCTCATTCGTCGCACCGCACCGCATCGCACTGGATCCACGTGGCCATTCAACCTCCTTCTACTCCCTCTGTCTGTGGATGCTTCCTCATACTTGAACGCACCCCTCTACTCGACTCTACTCTACTCTACTACGCTCTGCTCTGCTCTGCCCCACTCATCCATCACGACACGCCACAGCACAGCACAACACAGTGCAACACAGCACAGCAATGTTATTCACTCCACTGTAGTCTACCATTCCTTTCATGGTGTCATGCCATCCCATCCCATCCCATCCCATCCCATCCTCCCGTCACCAACCAACCAACCAGCCCTAGTCTGTCCATACTCTTCACCAAGCAGCTGCCATGGAATGAAATGGAAGCATTGTTTGCCTCGTCATTCCAGCAAGCTGAGTGTTGAGTATGAAGCCAGGCTAGCGCACAAACGCAATGATGCTTCGGCTGTGTATGGTTGGTGAATGGAATGGAATGGAGGAGAGGGTGGGTAGGCATCCACTTCATCATTCTTCGAATGTTTCTCATTTCATCTCATCTCGTCTCGTCACGTCTCAATTTTTCTTTGTCCTTGGCCGATTAGCTGAGACATCGTGTGTTCGTCACCCATTCCGCTTCTCTTCGTCTCTCGTCCTCCTACTTCATACTTAGTCTGCCCTTTGCAAGCAAGCAAGGTGTGTCCTCCCATTGTCCTGGCTGATGATGGATGCAATCACTACCAGCAGTTTTTGTTTTGCTCATCATGTATATGTTCTCGTTGCACAATACAACATCTTGCTCGCTGCATTCTGTTTCCAGTCTTAAATTAAATTTGCTTCCCAACCAATTTGAAAGCGAAAGCGATCACGAAACCAATTTAGAAATTTGAAGTTCTAAGTGTCCGAACTTTACACTTCAGAAATGTGGTCCAATGACGCACTTGCATTCACATACCGAACAACATGTAGCACACCCTTCAACGCGTTTGTGGTGTATATATA
>Ga0256777_1000106_pt1 | contig 15710 bp, 1 predicted proteins | sample MC6MC0928MT_FD_186042 | JGI IMG/M metagenome (GOLD analysis project Ga0256777, IMG submission 186042) | Metatranscriptome of enriched soil aggregate microbial communities from Iowa State University, Ames, United States - MC6-MC0928-MT... | ecosystem: Environmental > Terrestrial > Soil >... | reverse complement strand
GCAGAGGTTCCAGTCGACTTCCGTCCGCATCCAGACGCATCGTTGGTACAGTGGGCACCAATTTTTCCACTACTCGATCCATGATGGAGAATGTACAATGGGGGAAGGAATGACGGTCGAATGAAGAGGAAGAACGAGAACAGATGAAGAGAAGAGAGAGCAACAACAACGAGTGAGGAGTGAGAGGGAGAATGGGAGGCAGTCTGGGCAGCTAAAAGTCCAACTTGTCCGCTGCAGGATTGACAGAATCAGGATAGAATACCAGAGGAACTTACAAGAACGCAGATATATAACTGTGATCATCCCGGTGTAACCAATTTACAACCTATTGGTGCTCCTGGATTTACGTGTAACGCAACTATTCCCTTTGAGAATAGCGAGGATTCTACACTAATTGACGATACGGACTCTTTGTTTTTTTCTCTGCCCATTTGATTCTCTCCTTTCGTTGACAGCAGTGTTTGGAGAGGATATGCAGATAGATAGATTCTGCACCTCTCAACAATCATTATCCACTCCTCTTTGGCGTATTCTTCTTTGCGTAGACGTTGGTGTCACTGCACTGCGCTCGTCGAACCTGCAGCAGAATCACCTCATCGCCCTTCAAGCGCATTCCGCCTCATTAATCTGGCTTCATTGCATTGCATTTCACTCGACTCTGGATCATACACAGATACATATAACCTCACCCACTCCCTCATCATCATGTTGGCCGGTGTGTTGGAGCGTTTATTGAAGCGTTATTTATCTCGTTGGTTGAGTGTGACCGAGAGTCATCTACATGTGTTGGAGGCGGGAGTGTGGAGTGGGGAGCTGCGCTTAGAGCAGCTGCATATGCTGGCCGCAGTACTCGACCAGCTGAGACTCCCCATCGGCATCGGCGTCAGATTCAAGAAGGGAATGGTTGGTAGTCTACACATACAATGCAACTGGGCGAGACTGACGACACAACCAGTGGTGTTGACGTTGAGTGATGTGTATCTACTGGGTGAGTTGGATCCCACACGACGTGGTGACACTGATGGCTGCTACTCAGAGGAGGAGTTGGAGCGGCTGGTCAATCCCGATATGATCAAGGCATATTTGCAGTCACAGAAGGAGTCATTGATTGCAGCAGCGGAAGCAACATGGGAACAATTCCGCTATGGTGAGACGAGTGGACAACAAGCATCGAATCAATCCTATATCTCCGCTCTCACTGCCTCGCTCGTTGCATCCATCCTTGATAACATTTGCATCAACGTTGAACGCATCCATGTCTGCATCGCCACATCTCCGCGCGTACAGCCAGTGTTAAGAGTAGAAAATAGCAGCACATCAGCGACAGAGGCTGTATCCGTCTCACCTGATACAGTCATGCTCTCATCACCACAATCCAACTCATCCATCGCTGCTGCATCCGCGTCAGCTGCGGCTGCTGCTGCTTCATCTGCGGCCACTGCTGCTGCCGCTGCTGCTCCTGTCCCACCTCTAGTATCACCACAGTCCACCTCTTCTGTCGCCTCCTCCTCCCCCTCTCCTGATCCATCTTCCTCCTCTTTCCCTGTCGGTTGGAGTTTGGGTGTTCTGCTCTCCTCCCTCTCCCTTCAAACGACTGATGCCGATGGTCAGCCAACATTCGTCAAGTCTGCTGGCGGTGTCGTGCATAAGCAGGCGCGCATCGATGGCATGTCCGTCTACCTGGCAACGAATGCGACTCCATTGCCTGATGCAGCGAGTGGGAGTGATGAATACTTCATGCGAATTATGGCGAAGCCATTCACTTACACGCACGACGAATCAATCGATCGGGAGTGGGAGGAGGATGAGCAGGAGTCAAGAGCGGACACTCAGCGGAGCAGCACAACGGTAGGTGATGCAACAAGTGACGCGGAATTGACTTCATCATCCGATAGTTCCAGTGACGACGATGATGACACATTTGAGGATGGCATCGCTTATGAGGATGCGCGTGAGGCTCCACCACTGTCTCGTCTGGATAGTTCATCACTTTCATCCTCCTCACCACTCACCCGTCAACTGAGCAGCTCAACTCCGCGCAAGTATATTCGCTCTGTATCCAGCAAGGGCGCGGAGGTCGTGCATGGTTTGGAGTATTTGTTGCGTCCATTCGATGCCATCGTCCGTCTGCGATTGGCCCAGAGCCGTGCAACCTCTGCTGGTCAGTCTTCCACTATCAGTGCCGGCGCTGCATCGACTTCATCTGATGCCAGGATTGGTGTGAGCATGGTAGTGGAACGGCTGCAGCTTGAATTCTCATCGAAGCAGCTTGAGATCTTACAAGCCCTCGCTGCCGTCATCTCGTCCAGTGAGCATGCACTGCGCCATGCACCACATGTCGCACCACGCAGACGGCCTGGCTGGTCCAAGGCAGTGACGCAGGCATGGTGGCGATATGCGATAGAAGTCACCAGACGGGAGTGTCGTGAGAGGATTCAACAATGGGACAAGAGCTGGATTTTTTCCTTTCGTCGTGCCTTCCATGAGTATGCCCCGCTCTACGCTGCCATGGTGCAAGGCCGCATCAGCGCATCACAGACAGCCAGCATGCAGCAGTTGGAAGAAGGATGGGATGCACATCACATCATCATGTGGCGCTCACTCGTACAGAAATCATTACGCATCAAAGAGGCAATGAAGCATGTAACCAAGCATCGTGGCAAGAGTAAGAAGAGAGGGAAGGATAAGAATGGTGGACAGCATCAAGATGAGAAGGCAGCATCGGGTTCGATCATCGGTTGGTTAGGCAGTTGGCTTCGTCCTTCCTCGACCTCATCTTCTGGTCCTGCGGATGAAAGTATATCGTTGAGTGAGGAGGAGCGTGCACAGCTGTGGGAGATGTTGGGTTATGATCCATTCGCATCGGTCGATCAACTCGCCGCTGTTGAGCAAGCAATCAAACTCGACTTCACGCTTGGGAATGCATCCATCACACTCTATCAAACTCACATCTATCCGCCGAAACTACGCTCGAAAAAGACAACGGGCTATACTCCTGCTGATGACTACTCCAATCACCCCGCTTTCCCCCTCTGCCCTCGCACTCGCACCACCCGACGCGCATTCATTCATGCCAGTATGCATGACTTCTTATTACGTGTGAGCCAGAGTATGGCAGGTGTATCAGTTGAGCTGAGTCTCTATCATCTCCTTGTTGAAGATCGAATGGCCAATTGTGATCGCTTTGACACACTCATCATGCCGCGCTCATACCGGGCAGCGAAACGAAAAGCCGGTGTCACTCGACCGTCATTCACACCACTCGTACAGACTCCCATGCGAGATGCGCAAGCACAATCCCATGCATCACCTCTTCACCTACCTGAATCGGCATCTGCTCAACAAGAAGACGATGATCGTCCATCTACTGTGACCTTTGCTCCTCCATCACCTGATGTCGCTGAGTTCAATGTTCCTGAGCCGCCATTGATGCATATGCGTCTATCCTACCATCTACCTTCAATGACTCTCGCTGCTCCTGCACCAGCAAGTCAAGCTCATGTTGAACTCTGGCTCGTTGTTCAACCACTCGATATCGTCTACAGTGCCGGTGCTGTTGCAAACTTACAAGCATTCGCTCGAACTGCCACCCCATCCTCACCTGACCTTGATGGCAGCGTTCAAGTACTGTGGCAGGAGCTCGAGGTTGCTGCACTCAATGCATTCCGCGATCTGCAACGGCGCTCCGCCGCCAAGCTTGATTATATCATGAATCATCATGTACGCATCGACTTGGATGTCAACATTCAAGCACCCACTATCCTCGTCTATCACCATGATCCCAGTGACCATCACTCATGTCTCGCCATACATCTCGGCCATGTCACATGTGTCACACAGGAGAAGCAGACAACCATCGCTGTTGAACCAGAGGATGACGCAGATAATCAACCATCCGCTGATCTAACGGCCTCGCACACATTCAATATGGGAGGCGCCATGGAGGCAGCTGTTGCTCGTGAGCGAGCACTGTCGGGCAGCACGACCAATGCTGCTGCCACTGGTGACACTTCTGCTAAGCAGCGGCAGGAGCTATTCTATGATCAATTCCATCTCGTCATCAAGGATGCAAATGTTCAACTCGTTCCTCTGCGCCCGGCAGCCCCAAGAGCCGACTCCCTGCCAACCTCCACTAACTTCAGCCCCATCGCTGCGTATGGTATGAATGGCATGCACATGCCCGCGTTACACCTGCCCGCAGCAGCATTCGATACACCATCTGCATCAGGCGCAACTTCTTCCTCTCATCGACCATCTCATCGTGTCTGGCTCGCTCGACGTCGTGCTCTCTCTGCACGTAGCAAGCGAGCTGAGAGCTGTGGACCCGTCATTGATGCATTCACACCAACACTCCATGTCATGTCCAGTGTACTGCCATCCGATACTTCCATACCACGCATGAAGGTTCAGGCAATGCTGCCACCAATCAAGCTCCATCTCTCCTCTGCAAAGATGAAACGAATCCTGGACATCGTCTCATCCTTTCCTTCCGCGTCTACTCCTCCGTCGACGTCACCAAACTTCACTGCGGCCCCACCTCCACCAGGCAGCATCAATCGTGACTCTTCATTTGCAACTCCATCCACTCCCACTCCTTCTCGCTCACAATTTGGAAGTCCAGATGTTCGGTCCAGTAACCGTCGCACGTCATCTTCATTCCATCAATCACGTGAGACGGCGATGGCGACCGCTGCACAAGTAGTGGAGGCACGATCGGCCACAAAGGAGAGCAACTCGACTACAGCACCCCCAGCTGATTGGGTCATGATGCATTTCCAACTCAAGGCAACACAGCTCGCCATTCAGCTATCATCGGATTGTGATATCGCTGCTGAGCAAGCAGCTGAGTTTGGCGCGTCGACTAATGGTGTCTCTACCAATGGTGAGGTATCGATTGATGTTGCGTACTTCCTGTTGGAAGGTCTTGAGTTAAGTGTCACACAATTCCCCTCCTCACTCGATGTCGAGGCGCAACTGCATGGACTCTTCCTCGAGGATTGTATGAATCGTGAACGACCATCATACCGTTACCTGCTCTCATCCTCTTCGGCACCAACACCCATTCAGAGCAGTATTGATGAAACTGAGTTTGGAGGTGGGATGGCTCCGTCCTCTCTCTCTGCTCCTCCACCTGCGGCAGCGAAGTCTTCTCTCACTGATCTCATCTATCTGCGCTACCATCAGACGAAGGACTCCTCACCAACGGCCGTTGCTGCATCTGTTGACTCCTTGCAGGTGGACTTCAACACGCTCCAGATCAATTTCAATCGTGCCACTTTCAAACGTCTCATCGACTTCATGCAACCATTGTTGGACGCATTGGAGAAGCAATCGCAAGCAGATCAACATACCCATACCCGTTCACCCAGCATCAGTGAGAGCCCGTTCAACATGTCACGCAGCGTTGACTTCGCTGCCATGCAACCGACTCGATCATCCTCCCAACCTACCAACATGTCCATGTCCGCTTCATTCAGTCATCTACCCTCCTCCATGTCGTCACCGCATACTCCCAGCCGTTTCACTCCGAGTTATGACGCATCAGTTGTATCTCCCCCAGTGCCTGGTTTCTCCACTCCATCCAGTCGTAGCATTCCTCCCTCACCTGCCACTCTCCCATCCGTCACTCGACTCTCCCAGGCACATCTGTTGCAGCGCGTCACGGACAAGATAACGAATGGTGGAGATAGTGGCCTACGACGTCCCCGATCGCGATTTCGTCCCAGTGCATCCCAGCTGCATTTGCAAGCCCGAATCAACCTCATCACTATCAGCCTCAACCAAGAGACGGACAATCAACTCTCAACCATAGCGAGGACAGAGATTCAGGGCATTCACGCCTCTGTCAAGCATCAAGACTGTCCATGCGGAGGCTGCACACAGCTACAGGCAACTCTTGCTAATCTCACGCTGTATGAGATACTCAGCACGGCTGCCGATAATCTGTCCAGCTATAGCAGACGATCAGAAGTTGGGTCATTACATCATCCGACACGCCTGCCACATTCCCATTCAAGCCATTCGTTGCGTGATGGCTTCTCTCCAATGCCACATAATGATATCGCTGCATCACGTCTGGGCGCAACGCGTGCGAGGCGCATCTTCTGGAAGCGACAAGCATCTGATACTGCACTCATCACACTCAACTGCACGGACCATGCGCTGTCCATCCACCCAACCTCTCCATCTTCAGCGTCATCTTCATCCTGTCTCATCCGTGCTCGTACGTTGCGCGAGCAGGATGACCCCCCGCTGGTCGACCCCTCGACTCTTGCCTATGATCAAGTTGTCTCCCTGCATCTGACTTCCATGCAGACCGCCATTGTGCCTGAATTCTTCCTTCGTGTTCAAACATTCTTTGAAGAGGCGGCACGTGAGTCGGGCATGCTGAAAGAGGCAAGTGACAGGGCGGCGGAGAAGGCAAAGGCCGCATATGCGGAGATGAAGCAGATGGCGGAGGCGAACTGTAGCTTACTACAGTTTAGCATCAATATCGACAACCCTCTCATTTTGCTTCCGCATAGCCCTGCTGTGCCAGCCAATCGCCCTCTGAATGAGCGTCTGACTCCTCCCTCTGCATCGCCTATGTCTGGCCGCTCCAGTCCACGTGTTCATGATGTTGGCATGATGATGACGGATTATATGATCATCGACCTTGGAAAAATCAAGCTTTCCAACTCATTCGAAATGAGCGAGGATAAACATGTACTACTACCCCCACCGCCTCCACCGCCTTCCCCCTCTGCCCTTCCCTTCCATCCCCGTCACTCACGCTCACGATCCCGCCGTCGATCGATGGTAATGAGCGGCCGCATGCCGTTGGAGAAGATACAGGTCTCACTCTCAGCTATGAATCTCAGCCTCATCACACAAGCTGGGATGAGTGCAGATGCTGCAACAGGCACAGGTGCAGATAGCATGCTACCATCAGATGAGCTTGGCCCAGCATGGCAACGAACCAATCGTAGGAAAGTATTTGAAGATGTTCATGCTCAACTCAACGTCTCACTCATTGTCCTCTCACCCCATCTAAGCTTCATTGATGTACCCAACGCACATGTATCCGGCACGATCAGCACGATTCATGCACACATCAGTGAGCAGCTCATCACATTCCTCCTGGGTCTATATTCAGTCGAATTAGCTCCGCTGGTAGCCATGATGGAGGATGCGGAGCGGCAACGGAAGGAGCGACAGGAGGCAGAAGACATGGATATGCAAGTGGAAGAGGATAGACAGTTCACTTTCCCAAGAAGCCAAACCAGTCTACCAACGGTGTCACTTCCAGTCCATTCACGTGTCCCATCCAATACGAGTACCGTCATCTATGAGAGCAAGGATGAGGAAGATGACCTCATGGATGAGATGAGAATCATTGATGAAGGCTGGGAGAGTGAGGAAGGAGAGGAAGTGAAAATGGATGAAGAGAATGATGATGAAGCGGATGGAGATGCTGCCCATCCACCAGACAGTCGCACACATGAGAGCATCAGCACAGCAGTGGATGTGCTGTTTGAAGGGTTGGTTGTTGATGTCATGCTGACGCCTCCACTCACTGTACAGCAGACGCTACATGAGGAAGATAAGCTGGAAGGTGAGGGACAGTCATGGAATGATCAATATGACCACACTGCGGCTGCCTCCTTCCTCTCCCCTGCACAAGCTTCCGCATTCTCACCATCGTTCCTCAGTCCAACTGATGCAGGTGGCAGCAGTCTAGCTGCATTCTCATTTGCTCCCGTTGCTCCTACGTCAGATAGCTGGTTGCCTGCATCTCATTCCCCACGCCAACCATCCCCATGTGTGCAGTTGAGAGTCAACTCCATGAAGGTTGCGTACAAGGTGACAAGTATTCTTCAGCTGGCATCGAATGGATCTCGTGTGCAGAGTGAGCACACCAGCGTGGAGTTGAGTTTAGGCAGTCTGGCGTTGGAGGATGTGCGAGCTGAATGCCCACATGCACTATTGAGACAGGTCATCGGCGGCCATAAGGACACGATGAAAGCTGAGCAGGTGCTTGCACCACCGGAGACAAGCCCAGCATATGATGATGATCTTACCATGCGGTCGCGTGTGACCACCCCTCCTTCAGCGCGTACAGTGTTACCTGACCTGAAGTTGAAATATGAATGCTTAGATATCGAGCGGTCCGCTGCTGGTCCAGCTGCTGCATCCCTCCCGTCCTCCTCTTCATTCGCACCGTTCATTACACCGGCGCTCGATGCTGTCACCGTGCAGACCTCAGTCGATTTGGAGTTCGTCGCACCCCGACTCGTCGTGTCACCAAGCTTCCTACACGCAATGACGAAATTGAGTGATACATACTCAGCGCTACTCGACGTAACCAAGCAAACAGCCGCGTCGCCAACTCCAACTCAGACTAACGAATCCACTTCCCAAGCCACATTGCCACTCTCTGGCGGAACAGAGACTCGTGTCACAGCTCGCATCATTGATCCACAGCTATGGCTCATGTCAGAGGCGGATGGATCGTCACCGCTTGCATCGGCATTTACTCCAGCGCCACTTAGCGGAGATTCTGTACCTCCACGCCGCGCGTCCCCATCGCCATCCGAGTGTGACAGTGACATGCGTGATATCTATGATGCACAGGAACGTTTCAATATTCGTCCATTGAGTTGTGTCGTCCTACGTGGCAGTCTCGATGTCGATGCCACACTATCCGCAACCATCTCAGCGCACATTGCCGTCACTGAGGTTGAAGCACTCGTATGCTACCGTGCATACCATCTACGATTGGCCCGTCTCAACCCACCACCGGTACCAGTGCTGCAGCCATTCAATATCGACGTCAAATATGATATGACGATTGATGATGGGGATGATGCGGCTGGAGCGACACTCGCGCAACATGCAGCGAAGGCGTTTTCCACAGCTCCAGTTGAGCGTTCGCATCGTCTCATCGTTGATATTGGCCATTTGGACTCTCGCGTCTCATTCCTCCAACTCTCCTCTGCTGCGAATATTGGCTTGGGTCTGATGGCGGCACTACCCACTGGCACTGATTCACCGTCAGCAACTGGTGTTGGTCAATCGAAGCCTCTCGACTCCCCCGTCGCCTTCCTCTCCACCTTCCGCGGCATGGTGCAGATCCGTACACATGACATCCATCTCACGCTGGTCAATGATGCGCCTGGATACTTCGTACCCTTACTATCATGCTCGGTCAAGCCACTACTACTCTCTGTGCTTGATGCCAAGCAGTCTGAAAGTTTGCACACTCTGCAGCTTGCAGAACAAGCACGACCGACGCCCAGCCAAGCATCTGGTCCAACCTACCTATCCGCATCACGTTTCACCCCCGCATCCCGAGCCCCTGATCGTAAGGGTACGATTCTGTTGGTCAGCTGTGGTATTGAAGCGATGTACTACAATCAGCAGCTGGCCGATTGGGAACTCTTCCTCCATCCATTCCGATGTGATGTACGTGCTGATGCGACGAACATTGTCATCTCCTCACGCCAACTGCTCAACCTTTACGTCAATCCATCATGCATCACTACTATGGCACAGGGGATGGATTGCATGCAACGACAGCTGTTCGATACTCTCCACAAGCCGCCTGTTTCGACACATCTCACAGCGACTCCAAAGAAACCGAACAATCGAGCCGCTGCTGCGCCGTCACGAGCCTCGTACTTCCGTGTGCGCAATGAGACTGGCTTAAGGTTGCGATTCTGGCCTGTTGAAGCGATGAGTAAGAAGCAGACGCAACCTGGCACAGACATGCAGCCATCAGCACCAATGTCATTATATCCGCGCTCGATGTCCGACACCTGCACTGTCGAGCCGAGCGATGAGCACACGGTTCCACTGCGGCAGTATATCGGCATTGGTGGATTCGAGGAGGAGTCATCGTTGAAACCCCCAATCGGTGTTGATGAGAGCAATGGTTCGTCACGTCCGCCCTCCGCCTCTGCTCGTCGCTGGTTGTATCGGTCACCCATGCTGGCATTGCAGTTAGAAGCTGGTCTATTGAGTGATGATTGGTCAGCGTGGAATACAATCCAACCAGTGCCATTGGTCGCAACGACAACAGATGCACATGTGGATGTGGTGAGTGGAGCTGAGACAGATGCGGCACACGCTCAAAGCGACCTCACATTGCACACATTAGCACCGAGCGAGGTGTCGTCGACAGGAGAAGCAGATGTGGAACAACGTCATGCACTCCCATCCACGGTTGTTGCATGTCGCCTTGTATCACAGACTGATGCCGATGGCTCCGTCGCTCAGGTCCTCGTTGTCTCTTCCGCAATCCTCCTCGTGAATCGTATGCGCTTCGCTATGTGCATCTGTCTCGTCGACACATCCGCTGAACGGGTGCTGTTTGAGTGCATACTACAGTCGGGTCAATCCATGTCGTTACCTGTACTCATGCAGGCATGGACGAGAGTCAAACTCATTGTCAGACCCCATGGCAGTGTACTCGGCAATGAGTGGAGATGGTCGAATGCTGGTCTCAGACTCAGCTTGCTTCAATCAAAGGCGGCTCATCATACTCTACTCAAATGCAAATCACATAAAGAAAACGAAGCAATGAGTGGCGCACTAACTGAAAAAGAATACGATGACACAGAAGAGGTTGATGTTTCGTTCTGTTGTAGTTTGAACATCTCGGCTACGACAATGACATCATCCACAGCCTCACGTCCAACAACCGGTGAAACCGCATCCGATTCTTTAATGAGCAAGCCTGCGACTGCGACCCCCATCGCCCCAACCCTGTATACGATTGCGCTTGATCCTCCGTTGTCGTTCAAGAATTTACTCGGCTGTTCGGTTTGCTATCAAGTGAGTGTGTATGAGCGCACGGCTGGACAGACACTGTCCCACACTCGTCTTGCAGATATGCAACGAACGGAGCGGCGAAGTGGATTCCTACCACATAACTATGAAGTTCACTTCTACACCATCGACCTTGGTACAGCAGCTGCTGCCGTTGTTACCATGCAACTAAGGAGAATCAGAACAACAATGGAGGTGGATAATGCATTGATGCAACCTCAGTCACCACGATCCGCTCACGTGCTGTCGTCGGATCTAGCTGGTAGTGGCTTGGCATCGATCGAGAGTGGTGAATGGAATGATGAATGGAGTGCGGAAGCTGTCATCCATTCGACATCTGGTGCTGCTGAATGCTCGCCAGCACTCGTGCTGCATGATAAGGACGGTGTTGGCCTACGTGTTCAGTTGGATTACTCTGGCAGTGGCAGTTGCAGCATTGACACGCATCACTTGTCAAGTGGCACGATGTATCCGTATGCACGTGCTGGGCAGGGTCTGGTGACTGCCTATGTTCCTTACTGGATCTCCAATCAATCTGGTCTGCCCTTGCTGTATGGTACGATTGATGTGGATGATCAAGTGACAATCGAGCAATGTGCAGGACAGAGTGAGACAGCTGTTACTCATGCTGCTCAAGCATTGGTCGACTTGGAGGGTGTGGATGAGTTGAGCATGGCGACGGCCATTGATTCCATTACTGCTCCCGTAACATCGTCATCATGGTTTCACTTTCGCGACGCACGACAGACATTCGGCTCTGAATGTCGCAGTGGTATTGAATCGCTGTTTGGAGACGATGAAGATGATCATGAAGGTGACACTGGTCTGGACATTGCAGCTGGTGATTGGCGTTGGCATCCCGCTCTCATGCATCGACCATTGGATGAGGCTGTCTTCCTCATCAGTCCAGCCGATGCAGACGACAAATTCAATGCACAGTTAATGTTCGTGTCTGGCACAGAGGATGAGCCACGCCGCGCTGTGTTGCGCTTGCCGAATACGGATTGGTCATCACCATTCAACATGGACACAGTTGGATGGGAGGGAATGGTTCAATTGACTGAGCGTGTGGAGATGCATAGAAGAAGGATCGAACGTGCTGGCTTCTCCGTCTATGATCAACCACGACCGGATCGTCCTGAACGCATCTACCCATTGGCAGTGCGTATCTGTCTGCATGATAACCCCATCTATCATCATACGAAGATCGTCCAACTCACTCCACGCTACTTCATCTCCAATCATACCATCATGCCACTCCACTATCGACAGGTTGGATCCAGTGACGTTCGAACCATCCCACCACACCAGCAACAGCCCATCCATTGGCTCGAAGCAGGTCGCATCCATGCAATCTCCATGCGATTCAGCTCATTCGGCTGGCAGTGGGCAGCGAAGCGACATGGAGTGTCACTTGACCGTGTTGGATTGTGTTCAGTGCGCATGAGGAATGTACAGACACAAAAGGAGGCAGTGCTGCATTTCTGGAGCAGACTCATTGGAACGGCGACGCAGATCATTATTACTGCGACATTGGACCAGAGCAGTAAAGAGGAGAAAGGCGAGATGGTCATGCGTAGTAAACTTCTCCAATCCCATGACGGCTTGTCAACCTCGCTTCTTGCTGGCCCTCCATCTGTAGGCCGCGGACTCACCAGCAGCATGCTCAATGCAAGTATGTATGCTTCAGCCACTGATCTCAACGCGAGTATGACACATAGCCAATATGGTGGTGACACTCCTTCCTTGCTTCCGCCCAATCGCACGATTGCACCAGATGATCGACATATTCAGCACAAGCTGCATTCCGATCCCACTCAGACTGCTGATCTCATCCCCTATCGTATTGAGAATCACAGTCGACGTGTACTCGTCTTCCATCAAGCTGATGAGCCACAACTCAAACAACGTCTCTTGCGTACTCGTTCATGCCCCTATGCATGGGATGAACCATTCGGCAGGAAGGAGATCGTACTGTACTGTCTGACGGGTGATGGCTCCCATATGGAGGATGAAGGGGTTGGTGAGGAGCAGAGAGTTGGCAGCTACTCGCTCGACAAGATTGCAAGTTACCCTCCGGTATGGTTACCACCGAACCATCATCGGCAGCATGGAGAGGAGGATGATGCGAACATGAAGGTGGAGGAGCAGGTATGTGCACATGTGTTTGCCGATGGTCGAGTGCGTGTGTTGCGACTCATTGAATACGCGCAAGCCCTCTCAGTTGGCCTCCATCCCACGCAGGCCCATTTGAACTCACGCGTATCGGCGTCTTCAATTGACGGCAGTGCGGGCAAGGTGGACGAGTCTGCATTCGCTCCCACTTGGAACGTCGAATTAAGATTGGCAGGTGTTGGTGTATCCATCATTACACATGTACACAGCAGTGCGCAATATTCTGGCTCCCCCTTCCCTGACACCTCCACATCCATGCGCTCATCCCATCCTCTCGCCTTGTTGGGCCTTCCGTACACGCGTCAAGAGCTGCTTCATCTCTCCATTCATTCCATTCGCGCTCACATGGTGGAGAGTAACGCCAATCAGACAATCAAACTTGCAATTGGCCATGTGCAGCTTGATAATCAGTTGCACTCGGCTGCCTATCCTGTCGTCATTCGAAGTGTCAGCAAGCCAATTGACAAGAAGCGCGGATGGTTCTCCTCACGCCCGACCTTACCGCCAGGTGTCGATCCTGCACTTGATGTCAATGATGAATTCTTCAACATCGCACCGTCATACGTAGCGCAGGAGAATGATGAGCGTGCTCGTCGTGCGAAGTCAACATTGCCGAGCTGGCTAAGTGTTGCACTCGTCATCTCCCATCAGCACAGTAAGCCGAATTTCATCTTCATGCCTGGATTGGCTGTACGCATGCAGACACTCAAGGTCAACGTGGAAGAGAGTCTCATTCATCATATTGACGCGTTCGCACAGATGCTGGCTCCAGCTATTAATATTCTGACCAAACCAACGAGCACAATGGCAGCGCGTCGTCGCCACCAGCATGGTGATGATTGGCCTCGTCTCCACTCCTCCAGTCTCCCCTACTCCCCTGATCGTTCCTCCTCCATGTCCTTCTCATCGGATGATGGATCACTGTCACCGACATCCTTTTCTGATAACCTCTCTGACACTAGCGTGGATGCCTCTCGTCAGCGCAGCTCCGCACAAAGTAAGCAAGATGGTGTGCGCTGTGTTCCCATCGGTGCGGTTGTCCCCATCTCGCAGCTGGATCATCACCGTCATGGCCAGCATCATGAAAAGCATGTGCAGGATCGGAGTGTGGAGAATCGAAGGAATCATATGGTTGGACGGATGCGCAAGACTAAGCTGACGCGATACTCAAGTGAGGACAAATTCGAGCAACGACTCACTCTTTACTTCCAACATCTCATCATTCATACGATCGATATCCAAGTGACGCTGTCGATGAGTGGTGAGGAAGAGAAGCCTGTAACGAGCAGTGGAGCTCCATCCTCCACCTCCCATCCTCTCTTCCTTCTCCTTTCAGCAGTTGGTGCCACATTACTCAACTTTAAGGATGCACCTCTCAAGCTCGGCTCCCTCCATCTCTCCGATGTGTTTGCCAGTGGTGATGAGGTTGCCTCATTGGTCAGCCTTCATTATCGAAATCAATTGACAAGCTTGGTGTACAACGTCTTGGGTGTATTGGGCTCGTCTGATATCTTGGGCAATCCAGTTGCATTCTTCGGTGCCATCACCACAGGCGTTGGTGAGTTGTTGTCCAAACCCGCTCACGGACTTGCACATTCACCATCTGAATTTGTGACATCAGCAGCGGGTGCCGTTGTCAGCTTGGCACAATGGATTCTATTTGCATGCAGTAATGCTGCAGGAAGTATGGCCAAGTCGATATCCAAAGGCTTCTCACGCCTTGCTCGAACGAGCACACCCAGTCAACAGCAGCGTCGTGGCCTATTGCAGGCAAGTGTACGTAGCGTGATGGGATTGGCAGCCGATGCGGCTCGTACTCTCAGCGCACTCATGGATGGTTTGCGCAATCTCGTCAATCCCACACCTCGATTACTGCGCACACGTGAGCCCATCTTCTTTGAGGCAGGATGGAAGCCCAGGATCCTTCAAGTCAGGCTGGCGCGGTGCATTGGGGAGTACTTGCGCCAATATTCAAATGAAACATTCGTTGCTGCAGTTGAGCAGTATGTGCCCGAAGAGGGCCAAAGCGATGCGGCATTGGCAGGTGCGGCAGCCAGACCATCTCTGCCATCATCCGCGTCCGCATCGATATCCTCTGTCTTGTCGACATCCTTTGCATCGTCGAGTCAGACGTCGATCCGTGCTCCTGTTGGTTCGAGTTTGGTGTTGCTCATCACCACGCATGCCGTCGTCATCTTCTGTATCTGGCATCGACCATCACGCAGGGACTCACAGCTACTTCACCGATTCACACTCGACCATATTACCAACATGCAAGCAGAGACACAGCGCACATTGATCACTGTCGTCACCATGCAGAATGGAGAGAGCACTAGCCATGCACGCCGTCATGCCGTCATGCGCATGGGTGGAACGCTCGCACGTCAACCTCGCTTCGCCCATCACACTCCCATACTCACACCCATTCCGCCATCCTTCCCATCCACCCCTTGCATCTTCCAAACCCTTCTACCTTTCCTGTTCAAGACTCCCGCCCATGCACAACGCCAAACCATCTCCTTGCCATTCCGACTCCCCAACCAACTCGCCATTCAGACACTCACACTCATCCATGCTGCACGCCATGAGGAAACGCATGCATATGCAGCGATCAATGTCAATTCGATGTGAAGATGACCGTCGATTTTGATCGGACAAATTGAATGCGCCCAAACAGCATTGCTTGAAATGTCTCGATGATGCAACCGCGTCTCGCACACGTAATC
>Ga0256777_1000104_pt1 | contig 15749 bp, 13 predicted proteins | sample MC6MC0928MT_FD_186042 | JGI IMG/M metagenome (GOLD analysis project Ga0256777, IMG submission 186042) | Metatranscriptome of enriched soil aggregate microbial communities from Iowa State University, Ames, United States - MC6-MC0928-MT... | ecosystem: Environmental > Terrestrial > Soil >... | reverse complement strand
GTTGTTGCCTGACCTCGAGCTCCACAACGGCCTAAACGGCCAGATAGAAAAAGCAGAGTGTCAAACGAGTCAACCCTTACGCCGATATGATGCATCGATCGTCAGAGCAAATGCTGGAATGCCAGCGCGCGTCAGTGTGCAGGAAGTGGAGTGGTGGTGCTGTGGTGTGATGTGATGATGGTGGTGGTTGTGGGGGATTGAGTGGGACGGGCAGTGTGCCTCTGACTATGAAGCAGTGGCTCAGACAAACAGATGAGATGAGCTAGAATAGGATGCAGTACAACACCATGTGATAGCCACAAATACAATGTGTGCCGTCACCAATGGATCTCCAGACAGGCCAAAGGCCAAAGGCCAGGCCATGGCATCACTGCCAGACGTGGTCGGCCTTCAATTGACACTGACAGTTGAGTGTGCTATTGGTGGCTTGGCCTCCTTCGCATGGACAATAACAATCGCAGAAGGGCATCCGATGCCTGACTGTTATGGCTAAGAGAAAGCAACCATGCCGTTTTCTTCTCAGTTCCAGACGTGCGATGGTCGTTGGGAGCATGAGGCCCACAGTGAATTGCCTGACTCACCCTCTCCTCCTCCTCTCCCTCTTTTGCTTGTGCTCCATCCGGTGCCCGCTTGTCAGTCTGCCACTTGATCGATGGCTATACCTTGAGTTGCGTTTGTGTGAAGCGCGCTTCCACTCACCTTCCCCATGCATGATGGCGTCCTCTGCTTCCTTCACTCCACGGCGTCGCTCACCCGCCTTGCTGCTTGACCCCTCTATGCAACTCCGTCTGCATGTGCCACGATCACAAGCCACTCCTTCCTCCACCTCCTCCCTCTCCTTCCACCTCTCCCAACTTGGCAGCATTCAACGCTCCCAACTGATTCAAGGCGAGTGTCTGTCATTCTATATCATTGTTCCTCCATCACTGCTCAACACTCACACATGGCTCAATCCACCATGGGGTGGGAGGTTGCAACACATCGAAAGGAAGAGGAGGGAGAGGACAAAGCGCAAACACCAAAAGCATATGAAAGGCACCATGCGGACACCACAGAAACAACATGCAGATGAAGGCAGCAGCAGTGACAATATGACAGCGTCGGAGTCAGCAGCAGACGATGAAGATGAGGAGCGGCGGCTTGATGAAGCTGTCTTACAACATCTCCATCCTTGTCCCCTTCACTTAAACATTCAGCTCCGTGTCGTACCGAAGCAGGAGTCAGATCAAGTTCGCAATCAGATTCGTCATCGGCTTCGCACACAGTCGCAACGACGATCCATGAGCCAAGTGCAGGCGCAACTGCATGCAACGGATACTGATCAACAACAGCGAAGTGATAAAGCTCGCGTCCGTAGGGGACAGCAGGGCTACGATGGTGAGGATGAGGATGATGAGCTGGAAATGGAGGAAGGAGACATCGTGCATAATCCTTCCATCTCGGACTCCTTCGACAGTGATACGGATAGTATGAAATCGAGAGGCGGCGGAATGCGTCGGCCCAGTGTTCCAAACACGGCACGAGCAACATCTGAACCTGTCTCGTCCGGGCAAACAACACTTTCCTCCACTTCATCATCCTCTACATCTTCATCGTTCTTCGCATTTCGTAAGCGATCCTCCCAATCTCAATCTCAATCTCAATCCAACCTTCATTCATCCTCACACGATCCACTCCCATCCCAACCAGCATCAGCGCCGCTCTCTGCCTCACCGTCCTATTCAGCGCATTTTACCATGCATCACCCTGCACGGCTCGCTCCAGGCTATTCACCATACACCTCTGCCATGTCACACGCGACGAATAATGAGGAGTCGCGTCTATCAGCGTTGCAACACACGGATGGTGATACGCATGCTGCACCTGGCTGGAGAAGCAGAAGACAAATTGGCAACAATGATGGAGCATCGACCATGACGTCGCCGGACAAGCCCATCGCTGCAATCTCAATGGCAGTGTCGAGCTCGTACGATGAACTCCCTCCACTACGCGCGAGTGATCCTCCTCGCGTGCGATACTTCTATTGTCGATTGGATGAGTTGGGAACGTCGGCCAAGAAGGAGACGGATGAGACTGAGACCTCAAATGCATCGAATGCCGATGAACACCACTCGCGCAATGGAGAGTACTTGGTGCTACATGTCCAAACCGTGTTGTCCATCCTTCCAGCGTACCTCTCCTCATCCTCATCGTCATCGCCATCATCGTCACCGTCGGACAGTGGGCAAGGTAGCGCTGCTGATACATCTGCCGGTGATTCGGCATTTGCATCCGATGCTCCCGCTCCACTACTGTCAGGTCCGCCTGCAGCTCGATCTGCCCCCTCCACTTCTCGTCCATCTTTTCTTTCTACTCTCTCCAATGATGCTGATGTTAATGCTGATGATGCGGATGATTCCGCATTACTGTTGGCCGGACGCTTACTTCAACTTGAAGTTTCTTTACTTGCTCCTCCAGCTCTTCATCACAGCATGCTCACTCAGTCATGTCGGACCATACCGGGTACAGGAATGTTCCATTTGAATCATCCCGATGCGAAGGCAAGACGAGTGGCGAATCTTGTTGGGCATTTAACATACAGTCCAGATTGCATGTCGAAGCATGACATTGCTGACGGTGCGCCTCATGCCTCTTCCTCCTATCCCTATGCCAACCTTCGTCATTTCGTCTCACAAAACCGCGCACTCCAAGTTCCCTACAGTATTCCTCCTGTCAAACGATTCGTCGTCGTGCATGAACCATTGAAGATTGAATGCCACAGTGTATGTCTGGGTATGGGAGCAGGAGTCGCCACAGGAACAGGTGGAGGAAGCAACGGTGTGGGTGTAGGTCTCGCACTGGATGCCCACTCCTCCTCTGTTTCTGTCGACACTGACCCATCCAACCCACATCCCGCATCCAACACACTGCTCTCTGCGCTCGGCTTCTCGCTCGGTGCAGATGCTGTGTTGGAGTTTCGCCTTCGCAATGTGACTGCATCGACGACCATTCATTTGAGTGAGTTGGAATTTCTCATGAATCGATCGAGAATATTCTTCAAGACGCGATCACAAATCAATCAGCCGTATAAGACAGCGGCAACATCCGCCGCAACGATGACGATGGATCAGGGAAGCATGACGCCACTCAATCCGGCATCAAGAAGTCAATCCGTCACTACCGCTGATATCTTGTCTGTTGCCTCGCCCATTTCTCCATCTGCATCACCGCGTGCCCTACCAGAATATCCATCTATCAGCTCATCTTCCTTTTCGTCACTCTCCAGTTCTCTTCCTCTTCCTTCATCCGCTGTCGCCGCATCTCTTACTGCCTCTCAGCCTTCACCGCCATCAACAGAATCGGATGTGCATCCGCGTCGCTCCGTTCACTTCCTTCCATTATCACGCTACTTTGACGCACGCATTCTTGCCCCAACTCAATTGGATGGAGCCGCTATAGGCATGATTACGAACGGGGCGCTTGCGACTTCAACTACCTGTGCTGATCTTACCGGCGTGGTCTTACAACCCGGTGAGCAACTCAACCTTCTCTGCTTCATTCGTGGTCCACGAAGTGTGACGTTGGCGAAGGAGCTCGAGACATTGATACGTGAATTGTTGCGCGCGCATGGAAGCATCTCATCAGCAACATCATTGAATTTGGCATCGACCCCATTGCCGTATCGGACTCCATTCTGTGTTCGATATCATGTAGAAGGGGCAGGTGAGCAGAAGATGGAAATTGTTTGTCAAAACAAAACAGTTTGGAGAAGCGTTCCATCCCATCATACGATGGTGCCGTCGAGCGCCACTGCTGCAGTACCAAGCAGCACCGTTGCTCCACCAGCGCGAGCGGATAGCTCTGTCTTACCCCCACCATTCGCATCACCCAACCCTTCTGCCCCTCTTCCTTCTCCGTCCTCTCCATCCATTCCGCCCCTCCCTCCATCCAAGCTCTCCATTCGTCTTCATATTCGTTCTCCCTTAGTCGTGGCTCGAACCTTTGTCGCCTATGTGAGTGTGAGGAATCATTCACTTCAAGCGACTGGAAGCAGCATGGAGTTGAGACTCCTACCCGCATCCCATCCTATTGTGCAAAAGGCAGAGGGGAGGAGGACGAAGGACGGAAAGGATGAATCGGCACATGCAACGTCGGACTCAGCTGATCGCATGGTGTTGGGACAGCAGTTTAGTGTCAGTCCGCTCTCTTCAACAGTCGTCCCCTTCTCACCATCCTCTCCTTCTTTGCCATTGCTGTTTAGCCCGTGTACTCCATTCACGCCCAACACTCCAGCGACCGTTCGTGCTGCGATGGATGCGGCGGCTGCGACTGCCGCGGCAGCTGGTGCTTTTCCCGGGTTTGACCCCCTCCACCCTTTTTCTTCATCGGCGTATGGATATGGCAATGATCTGCCTTTTCCCTTTCGTGTCGTCGAACATTTGATGGGCAGGCGGCACAGTAGTGCATCCGCGCAGAGCAAGACTGCATTGCAGGATCAACAGCAACAATCGTCGACGCTCTCGTCACTGCATCAATCCACAGAGGCATACGTGCACACCGCTAGTCTGGCCAAGGCTGATCATGAGTCAACTGCATCGACTCTCATCGCACGGCAGGGTGAGTACTCAAGCAGTGGACAGATGTTGACGACGGCTCTCTCAAGCTTCCTCGTGGTTACAGATACAGATGCAACGGGCACGCATGGCGCAGTTCAACCACTCCCCGACCGAGAAGTTGTCACGACCGAGCGATGGAATCGTGATCAATCCAATGCAGTTTCTGTCTCATCTCTACTCTGTCAGGAGTCGTCCGTGTCACTTGGCTCCATCCCTCCACATAGTGAGCGCACGGCCACATTCCATTTCATGCCATTACGTGAGGGTGTTGTTTCCTTGTCTACACTGTTCTTATATGATGGTTCCACCCATACGTACTATCGGCCACTGCATCCACCAGCACTATTCGTGCTCCATGCATAGTAGAGTGTGGAGGCCAGGATGGAGATTGGAGTGGAGGGTCGTATGTTAGTACGAGCGATGCAGATGCACATGCATGCAGATGTCAAGACATGCACTTATCAAGCTCCAGGTCAATGTCAATCGACGTGCACATGGTGTCATCTATCGCTCACCAGCAAACCTCGGCACAATCGAGAGGGATGGCAAGGATGCTGATGGAGAAGAAACAATCATGCAATGATCATGACCATGATCATGGTGCATCAACGACTTTGGTCAAGCAGTAACAATGATGCAGCAACCACCGACGCCATCCAATCTACATATATCAGCCTCCAATCGGGCTCTGCTTCTCCATTGAATTTCACTTCTCGTCGTGAGCAGCGACGATACCAAATTGGATGCAGCGTATGCACATGGATGCAGTCACTTCGTGACAAATCAAGTTATATATGAGAATGCATCGTAGGTGGAGGGGCGAGATGAATGGATGACGCTGACAATGATTGGAAGCCATGTTTTGCCGTTGTGTGCTGTTGTGTTGTTGTTGTTGCCAACTGGATGTCGACAATATTAATGTCTAATTTCAAAAAAGATGGGTGGAGGAATTCGGTGCTGATGACCACCGAAAATTCGAATGACATGGATGTCATTGAGTATCAAACAGTAGCTCACACACCCCATCGATCATATAATACAGGCAGCCAGTCTTTGTATGTACATTGGTACGGTATTCTCCAATAGCCATCCCCGATGCGTCAGACGCGAGGTGGTGGCAGGTGCGATGGGGCCGCGCGAGCTCGAACTCGAGTCGAACGATTCAAGTCGAGACGCAAGCGAGCCCCATTCCAAACCGCACTTGTGTAACTGCGCCAAACGATGGAGACTGATGAAGAGTTGAGGGAGGGACGCGCGCAGATTAAAGTTGAAAGAAATCGGAAGGCACCGCGGGGAGCAGTGCATAACGATCCAGCAGCGAGTTGAAGAATTCACTGAGGCGTCGGTCTAAGTCACACCCAAGCTTGTATAAGTGGGGTGGCAGTGTCTCAGTGAGGTCGACCGCCTGCAGCGTCTGAATGTAGTGATCAGCGCTCTTCGTTGCAGCCCACCTACCCCGGCGCTGCACATACTCAGCTGGACGACCACAATGTGCATAATCATGCGTGGCTCCGCCGTGGCGGAAGGAGTGAGGGCGGAAGCCAAAGGAATCAAGCTGGAGGTCCCGGAGCAGAGGACGAAGGATGCGATAGCGGAAGAAGTTGGTGGTCGGGATGTCGAAGACGGACGTGTCAGGCGTGCGGCCATATACACAGCGATGGAGCAGTCGAGCGATCGTCTTGTTCTCAACCACCACCGTCTGGTTGTCTCGCGTCTTCGTTGTGCGTAGGTGTAGCTGCACGTTATCGTATGGATCGGCAACCGCGGCACCCCTTGCCGCGGCTGAGGAAGCGATAGCCAATGCATTACGAGGAATACGCACGTCTGCAACACGGAGTTTCACCATCTCACCCACGCGTAAATAACAATGAAAGAGAACCAGCACGGCAACTGCAGGTCGGGCCAGGCCGTCTTGCAGGAGAGTGGATGCCAGAACAACGCAAGTCAGCCACGGTATTGGCGGAGCAGGTGAAGGTGGAAGATGGCGTCTCCAGCCAAGCAACAGGCACTTTGCACCATTGAGCTTCCTTGTAAGTCTTGGCATGAAGAAGGCCAGACCACAGCGCAAGTGCTCAAGTGCACCTCTGCCCTGCAAGCCGCGTGATTGGGCAAAATGGAGATGAATGTAATCACATAGGATACGATCGATGTCGGATGTGGAAAAGGAGGCGAGAGTGTCAGGTGTCGGATGAGTGGAGGTAAGAAATGAACGTACAGCAGTCTGGTATTGTCTGAAGCTGGATGGGGCCAGAGAGGCACGCGTCAGCGCCGGAGGATTGTGGAATTCCTCCAGGCGACGAGCGGCCTTCCCATCCAACTGTAAGTCACGGCTCGAGCTCATGGCGAAAGCTAGGATCGCGACGGTGCATCGGCAGGGTTCCACGCCGATGGTATCCAGACTGCATGTAACGTAACTCCACTGGCCAACGATGTGGCATGAATCTGACGTGTGACTGATGATAAGCTGGGTGATGACGTACGCCCTTTCCACAAGACATAGAATGCAACGGCTGAGTCCACGAGGCACATAAGGCGTGTAGACAAACAGCCCGGGGATGAAAGATGATGTCGAAGAGCCAGCAACACTGCATGAAGCTCCAATGCATTGATGTGCTGACCGTGGCGCCAACGAGAGGCTATAATTGTGCGCCACCTCGCCTCGCGGATTGATTGCTCCAACGATATGGAAAGGTCGAGGAGGTGGCTTCTGCTGTGGGTGTCCAAGTCAGCACCCTCCAGCTGCAGTACTCGTTGAACATCAAGCAAACTGAATCGCGCATTTCTACTGAGCCGCCACATAGCTGATGCGAGTGTGTCTGTGAAGGGGGTGGCACAGACTCCCGCTGCCAATGTCGATGCATCGGTTGCATACACCGTTGAGTGAAATGGTGCGCGTAGGTTTGTGTGTAACAGAGGCAGGACGGTACACAAGGCAAGAAGTTCTTGCACAACAGACGGCCACAAGGTGAAGATACGCCGACCTGCCACTTCTGCAAACCGGTAGGAGTGATGAAGGGTCGCGAGTGCCGGGCGCCGCAGCATCAAACACCAAGTCCAACTGCCGACCAATTGGGCGATGGTTTGACCAGTGCATCGGCCTGCTCGAAGAACGGTTATTGTCTGGCTGAGGAGCTGTAGTGCATCGATGGGTGCTAGATACAACCGCCCCTCGGCTCCATCCAATGTGAAACCGATGATCTTGATTGGTGCAAGTGTGGGCTTAATCACCTTTTTCTGACTTACCGGCAGCCCAGCCGATGCATAGGCTTGTAGTGCGGCGAGTAACTGCTCTTCTGCATGGGCTTTGATGGTGCTGATGATGAAAAGGTCGTCCACGTACAGACCATGAATGGTCTGACCTGGTGACATGATGGGCGAACGAAGGGAGAGAATATTGTCCTTTCTCTGTAATGCAGCGCCCGTGCCGGGGAAGCGATACAATGTATGCTCGTGCACCGCCTGAGCCAGCACTACCGCGTGCGCAAATCCCATCGGCAGCGTCGTACACATTGGGTAATGATCTGTAGAGCTCCACCCGTGTTCCCGCAACTCCGACTCAGTGAGTGGTGGTAGGCAGAAGTATGGCTGCCAGTCGGCAGGCAGGCCAAGGTGGTGGTAGAAGTTGGAGAGGTCGGATTTGGCAACAAACAACTTGATGCCTTTCCCGAACCTGTAGCTGCACCAAATGTGAAGCGTTGGGCAAGCTGACACGGTCGGGATCAATGAAGAGGCGATTGGCTGGTTGAGCATCGATGATGAGTCGGTCGCTGTGTTCATCCTTGGCAACGGCGAACAAACCGTTGGTGGCGCGTGGACGTGATGTAAAGGCAACCATACCAACTGAATGCATCCTCTTCAAGTGTGCCAGATATTGCACCCTGCTGCCACCAACTCGCGGAGGTGGCAACGGCTTAGTAGCATCCAGCCTATCAACATCCTCCCTTGCGCGCAACATCTTTGCAGGAGACGAAAAGGTGGAAGCGAGTGAATGGGGCAGTAGCTGAAGGAGTGGGATTGCATGCAGTTCAGTCGGTAGTGCAATACGAGAAGCAATAATGGGTACAACTGCAGCTGGTGCAGTGTATGAGGCAGGTAAGGTAGAGATACCCCGCGGTGCTCGCTCATATCCCGGCAGATGAACCGGATGGAGAGGCGATGGCGGCGGGGCATCAGAGGCAGTCATGTAAACGGAGGACATGACTGCTGGTGGTTGAGATTGATAAGATGGCTGCATGGGCATGTCACTATGACTGCGTTGGAACTGCATCTGGGTGACGAATGAAATAAGCTGCCGCACGATGCCAAGTGGCTCCGACCCGAGACTCTTGTTGATGCTGGAGCCCGCGTCAGCGACACTTGTTGACGTATGAGCCTGCTCCTTCTTCTTCAATGATTGGAACAGGTCAATGCGTTGGATTCGGCGGCAGGTAAGAAGGAAACGCCGGGCAGTGGCGTGTATGTGTTGCAGCGCTCGTTGTTGGCGCGCGTTGGGAGGCACAGTTGTTTGGAGGGGGGAGGCTGGCTGCCAGATGCTCGATTCAATTGAAGAGCAGGGGATTGGGGTGAGTTTGTGCGCACAGTGGCAGCATCAGCTGAACAGCGCTCGGTTGCAGCAGCTCTATGCTCGTTAGCAGATGAGGAGCGCATGGCGGCAGCATGCTTTTCAGCTTGTGCATGAAATGCAGATGAGGATTTACAGTTTGAGGTATACATAGTACATGTTGGTGTGAAATACATGGCATCAGCCGTTAGGCAATCCATGAGTGGTTTACCAGCGGCGAGCACATTGATTGCCGCGATGGTGAGGTTGCTTATCTGAATCGTCAGTCGAGCAAACGCACGTCGCTGTTTGGACCTGCGATTTCGGGCCGGAGGACATGTTGCAGGTCGCTGAAGCTGGAGGAATGGCAGAGGGAAGAGATGAGTGCTTCCATTACTGGCCATGGTGTTGTGGACTCCATGCTTCGATTTGTGTCCCCGGCCCCATTCCTCACTCATGCCTTCTTTCCGCTGCCAGCCGAGCCAGCAGCGGAAGAGGCTGGTGTTGAGGAGGGAGTAGAAGTTGCAGCGCGTCCCCGTCATGACGAATGCAGCCCCCCAACCGAAAAGAAGGCCTAAAACCCCATTTCACCCATGCACGGGCCCACATTTTCGCTCCTCGCTGCCCCCCACCGGTGCTTCTCAACGATGCTTGCCACAGGCTACGCCGCGTTGCCATCCCATACAGCCTCGCCATCATTCAATCACCAAGCATTGCTCCGCAGCAACGGTGTAGTTAGCACTGAACAACAACTACATTGGAAACCAAACTATCATCATGAGCAAAGTATATCAAGTCGAATGCGAGTATGACGGTGGCGATGATCGCCGTACATCGGTGTTCTCCACGCGTGAGAAGGCGGAAGATTGTCTAAAGAGCGCTCTCCTGAAAGAACTGGAAGAATACCTTGAACCGACCAATGATCCAAAAGCTAAGATGGACGACCTAAAGCTGCCGCAGGTAGAACGACTGCTGCACAGCCTTCAGCGGTATGTGGGATGTGCAAGGATTGGTTGGAACATTGAGGAGAAGACCATGGACAAGATGGAGCGAGAAGATTGCCCAGCTGGGCCTGGTGCCCGCCCTTGTGCTTAGCCTCGTTGACTCGCACCGTTGATCCACTCATACAGCCAAACATTCGTTGGTGCGCTATGCATGCCATTTCTCGGGAAGTGCAATGCCCAGCCGTTTTGCCGTACGCTCGATAACTGGTCGGGCAGTCGCGCTCGTCACGCCAGCATCGTGCGGAAAACTCTTGAGCGCCTTGTTGAGACGATTCACCGTTTCATATCATGTCACCTCAGACTGGCGGTATCGATGTTGATCATGATTGCAAGGGCAAGGCAGCTTACATATTGCTCATCAGACTCATGCATCATTGTCGTATGCAGCTTCACGCTGTTAAGATGACCTTCGAGTCGATCGCGTGATGGGAGTATGTGCATGGCTATGCATCTGCCTAGTGGACGATGAGCCATTCACCATTGATACATCCTCATGACCATGTTGATGAGATCGTGAGAGTGGAGTATGCGAATAAGACATACGACCCATTGGAGTGACAGGTGGTTCCAACTTCATTGGACTTCCAGGCACCATGGATGTGGATGATGTTGGATCAACAGCTGCAGCTGCTGCCGCCGCCGCTGCTTCTTCTTCCGCCCTCGCATTCTGTGCTCTCACTCGAGCGAGGAACCGTTTCATTTCCTTCCTCGCTCCCAATGTCGGAAGCAACTCTTCCAAGTCTTCATCTTCCAACAGCAACACACGAGGAACCGTCAATTCCTCCTTGGCGAATACCGCCAGATACTGGGAGAGGCCCAAATGCTGCAAGAGGGAAGCCAAGGAAGTGAATGGAGTTGGGTTGGGTGCAGGAGTGTAGAAGAAGGCGGGAGATGGTGGCAGGTGCATTGGGGCAGATGACGAAGGTGGAGTGAAGAGACCAGCTGATTTGTGCGCGTTTGGTGTAACAAAGGAGTCTCCGGTACGCTGTGGTGTGGTATGGTGAGGAGCGGAGTGTATGGCACCATGAGGTACAGGTTGTGTGGGTTGTAGAGTGTCGTCATCTGCTGGAGCTGCTGTGGATGGCAGTGGAACAGGCGTAGACGTATTGCCGTTCATACCTGATGCTTGTTTACGCCTCTTACGTGCAGGACTCGAAGGTGGCGGTACATCAGTTGTCACCAATTCGACATCATCCTCGCCTGCCTTATCACGCTTGTTCACATGGTTGTTGTTGATGTCAACATCCATTGGCATGGACGTGCCAGAAGGCGATGGAGAACGCGCGTCCTCAACAATGAGCTTTCGCTTCCCTCGACCTCCTCTGCCACCGACACCTTTGCCTCGGTTGGATGGTGTGGGTGTGCTGCAGCTGGCTGTTTCTTGCGCTGCATCTGCATCTTTAGTTTCCGACGCCAGCGCCAGGCTGGTTCGACTTGCACTGGCTCTGCCTCCACGACCTCCACGACCTCCTCGTCCTCCACGTCCTCCACGTCCACCTTTGCCTCCTCGTTGTGCTGCACGAGCTGCCGCCTCTGCTTCTCGTCGCTCTGCCTCTGCTACCGCTGCTAATGCTGCAGCCTTCCCCGCCTCCTCTTCAGCCGCTTCTCTCTCCGCCGCCGCACGTGCCTCTGCTGCTGCTGCACGCTTCGCTGGAGTCATACGCGCAGATCGGCCAGCTGTCGTCGCAGGAGGTGGAGTGGTTGCACGTTTGTTGGACGCAGCAGCTGCCTTGCCCTTCGATGGAGTGGAGGAGGTTGCTTTCTCTTTCGGTGCAGATTTCGGAGCAGCTTTCGATGTCTTGCCCTTCGTCTGTGGTGTGGCTGTAGTGGACGATGCCGCTTTGCCCTTCTTGGTGGAGCCACCACTGGTCGTCGTCGTCGTCGCTGATTTCGGTTTTGGCTTCGGTCCAGGCTTGCCGCGTACTTTGGGCTTGGGTGGTGATGATGATGGCGTGGTTGTGGCCGGTGTGTTTGAATCTGTAGCAGCAGCTGTAGATGAAGAGGGAGGGGATGAGGGAGGTGCAGCTGGAGCAATCGTTGGTGACAATGTCGGTGAGATGAAAGGAGAAACGCTCGGAGATGATGGTGATGAAGCAGGAGAGGTCGGGGCAATGGATGGGGAGGATGGCTGGGTCTCGACTCGGAGAGAACGAGGGAATGGTATGACACTGGCAGAAATGGCAGCAGCAGCGGCTGCGGCTGTGGCACGACGTGGTCGTTGCTTGGAAGCGGTGGCATCATCGTTGGCGGGCGGTTCTGCCTGTGCCTCATTCGATGCCGTCTGTGCGCCACCCGACCCAGATACATCTGTTTTCTGCTCAGTTGTACCAAGTTCCACATACTCACATGCGAATCCTTTGGATTTACATCGTGTACATTTTGGTCGATGTCGATCACAATTGAATTCGTCTTCAATACAATAGTTACACGAAACCGATGCCGGGGGTAACATCGATCGACCCGTACGACGCTTCGTGGATGCAGCAGCAGGTTGGCCAGGAGCAGTGTCATTGGTTGCAGGTTCAGCCGAGGCAGGGGATGCGTCAACTTCCGGAGCTGCTGCTGCATCCGATGCGCTGCCAACCGTCGCCGCAGTTGTACTCGATCGTGAATCACGTGATTTGCGTTTCTTACCCTTGGTGGCGGGAGCAGGCATCGATGGATCTGGTGATAATTCATCGGACTCATGATTCTCATCTGTCATTGTGGCGTCATCAGCACCTGTTGGCGTGTCTGTCGCTCCATCCTCCCTCTCACTCTCACCGCCAGCTGATTCTTGAGTATGCATCTCCTCCATCTCTTGTATCTTCTTCTGTTGTTTCTTCAATTTCTTCCTCTCCTTCTCTTCTGCTTTACGTTTCTGTTTCGCTTCTCGTCTCTGTTGCTTCTCCAACTTCCTTCGTCGCTTCTCCTCACGTCGTTGCTCACGTGATAGGGAAGGGGATGAGCCAACTGTTTCAGCTGCATTGTCGTCTGCATCAGCGCCTGCATCATCAGCATCTGGATTGGAGTCATGCTCGTCATCAGCAGCCTCCTCTGCCGCTTCTCCTGTGCGTTCTTGCCCTTCATTTGCTCCTGCTTCTGCGCCCTCTTGAGCTTCCCCTTCAGCTTCCTCTTCATCTTCCTTCGCTTCGGTATGTTCGAATGGTTGTGTGGCCTGTAGCTGACCCTCAATGTTGGTCATCGATCCAGCTTCAGTTTGTGGTGTTGGAGCCGGATGTGCGCCGGTTTGCTGGTCCTGATCTTGGTCCTCATCAGCGTCCTTCATCTCAGCTTCATCAGCATCGTCCTCAGCTGCGTGCACGTTTGCGCCATCATCATCATCCAGCACAGCGCTGGTATTGTCCTTGTCCTGTTGCTGATTGAGTGGGCGATGAGCGGAGGGGTTGGGTGAGGTGGGTGGTTGCGAAGGACGGGTTGAAGGTGAGAGGGGTGGTGGTGACGAAGGCATGGATGAGAGAGATGAGGCTGCAGAGGGAGGCTGTGATATTGCATCATTGGCAGGTTGGGTCGGGGCCGAAGCAGCTGGATCAGATGCAACTGCATGCGCTAGGTCGGGAGAGTGGTGAGGAGAAGGAGGTACATCCGGATCCGCCGCCTTCTGTGGACTGGATGCCGGAGTGGAACGAGGCGTCTGTACATTGCTGGCATCACTGCTCTCAGGTAAAGCTGCATCTTGGACATCACTATCGGATTGGAAACCATCGCTGTGAGAGTCATCACTCTCCGCTCCTCTGCTTTCATCCTCTTTGCCTTCCTCCTCATTCTCTGCATCGTCATCCTCCTGCTCGCCATCAACCTCCTCGTCGCTCTCCTCCTCATCACTCTCCATGTCGCTATCTTCATCATCACTTTGCTCTTGCTCTCCTTGCTTCTGTTCATCTGTCGCATCTGCTCGTTGCTCTTCCTCCGCCTCCATCCCCGGTTCAACCTTGACATGGATCTCCTGACCGCCTTCCTGGGCCGCCTTCTTCGCTCGTTCCATCATCTCCTGTCGCATCCGTGCGGCCTCCTCACGTCGACTTCGTGCGCGACGCTCATGCCGTGCGACCCATTCATCAAACTCATGTTGGAGTTGTGCACGACAGTCTGATGACTGGACATGAGGGATGAGGTCACGCGCGCCAAGGCCGGCGGAATTCTTGTAGGCGACGAAGGATTGATCGGCAACCTTGAGAAGGAAATGAACGTTCTGCACGCGTTGATGAAGCACAGCCACGTGCAGACACGATGATCCACCACCAACCTCTCCTCTGGCTGCCGCAGTCGTTGCATTCATGATTGCATGATTCTGATACAATGCTTGCAACAATGCAGGTGTGCGATAGGATGCGGCATAGTGTACGATGGTCCATCCAGTGCTGGCATGACGAGCTGCATTCACCCAACTCATTCCACGCTTGGCGATGATCTCCTTCATCAACTTGACTGCATTCGGTGGCTCTTGCTCAAATGCTGCCAATAGGTCGGCATGGTTCCACTTGGTGTAGTCAACACTGGTCGGCTGAGCAGTTGATGTCATGATGGGAGTGACAGACGGTGCCGCTGTTGGGCTCGTGGATGCGGATGCAGGCGAGCCCGGATGCTGCTGCCGCTGCTGCTGCCGCTGCTTTTGCTTCTTCTTGTTCGATGGCATGATGAGGATCGTCGGGGCGGCTGGTCACTGGCGCAAATGATTCGCTCACTCGCTAGCAGAATTCGAAAAACATGAGCCAATCAGATGATTGAAGGAATACAATGCCAATGAGTGAATGATGGCCACTGTCAGTCGTCCTCACCGCATCGCGCCTGATAGCGGGCGTGAGTGGCAGACCAAGCACAGCAGTGTCACGGCATTGGTACTGCGTGCTATCACTTGTGAAATGTGCATGCCCAAAATGAAAGCACAAATGTAATGTCACCCTACCTGATCGATGGGCGGTGCATGGAACACGACAGCTATCACACAACTGCATCTGCCATTTTCATTCAGCATTCATTCGATGACATTCGCTCACACAGCCGCCGCAGAGGCTCGAGTCTGGCGTCAAACCATCAGAATCAAAGCCAAACATCGACCGATATGGTTGATTCTGTCCAGTATTTACAAAATCGAAGTGTTATGTTAAACGGACGTACCCAGCACCTGTACGTGCACGCATTTGCTTGCTCACTCGTCGTCCGTTCTCGCTCGCCTCACCCCTCACATCGTCATCCAACGATACTCACAACAATATCATCATCATCTCACATACGTTACAATCATGACTGGTATGTTGAAAGGGACATGATGGATGCAGCCGCGCTGAGAGGAGTGTTGGACGCAGACTGATAACAATGTCCGCGGCGTGGCGTGGGTTCGGATCGGATTGGATGGTGCGGCAGAGAAACAGAGGAACGGATGATGATGACGGGACTGACTGATGCGGACAATGTCATCCATCTCCAGCCATGGAGATGTTGCATGAAGGGCACACAGCGTCAACTTGTTCGCGGAGGTGGTGTAAAACCTTTCTCTAGCTGCTGCGCTTCTCAGTGCAAGCGTGCATCACTTGATGGATGCGATGATGCTGCTGATGCATCAATGCGGGCCTCACTGGACGCGCGGCGGATTCAACCAGCAGACACGTG
>Ga0256777_1000103_pt1 | contig 15764 bp, 10 predicted proteins | sample MC6MC0928MT_FD_186042 | JGI IMG/M metagenome (GOLD analysis project Ga0256777, IMG submission 186042) | Metatranscriptome of enriched soil aggregate microbial communities from Iowa State University, Ames, United States - MC6-MC0928-MT... | ecosystem: Environmental > Terrestrial > Soil >... | reverse complement strand
CTAATTTTTTATTTTTTTTATATTTTTTTGATTGTTCGGGGCGTTTTGTCTTCCTCAAAGCTATTCGATCCTCGAAATATCGAACTAACTCATGATCAATTTCGGCAGCGTGAACTTTCATGCTCGAGGTTCAAACAAAATCATAAATGCCCATGTATATATGTGAGCATCTCTAATGTGCATCGAAACGCTCGAGTGACTCATAAGCAAAAATAAAGAATCGTGAGCGTTTCCATGTGAATGTGTAATAATGTGTCTGTCAGGGCTTCATAAAGTCGTGTCGCGTCTCTCCCGCACGCGTCACAGTCAATGTCAATGTCAATGTGTGAGTATGTGTGCGCGTATGCGCAATGTGCACAATATGAATAGAATGCTGCAGGATCAGGGTGTGGTTCAGCTCGGTAGGGCATGGGTAGGAATCTACACGTATCGTATCGGAGTGTGAGTGCGCTTGAGTCATTGCTTTTTTTTTTTCCTTCTTATCTGATCCTTCCAATTTCTGCCATTGTCTTCTGATACTGTTCATCAATCTGCTCAATGCGCAGATTGATACTATCCTTCTGCAGGCTCAAACGCTTCAACTTCGCATGTAACTCGGCATGATCATGTTGAAGAGCAGGAAGACCAGTAGCAGAACGATCAGATGATGATGATGATGCTGCGCCACGTTTCATCCTCTCCATCGTCTCCTCCACACTCACCATCCTCTCATTCACACTACTCATACTCTGTACCACACTCAATAGTTGTGTGTGCAAGCGATCACTCTCATCCAATAAGCGATCTACACGACCTTTCAACTTCTCACGTGCCGATGCCGCTTCCTTACGTGAGGAAGACGAGACGGTGGCCTTACGACTCAGGCCAAGTCGACCATCAGATGTTGTCGAATCGGTGGAGGATGAAGCAACAGCAGCGGCGGATGCGAGTGTCGTTGCCTTCTCCTTGGCCAATGCGTCTTGCTTCGTCTTCACAGTATTCTTCTCCAACTCTCGCATCCATGTGGCCAATGGCTGCGCCGTAGCGAATTGCTTATATTGTTCCATCCTCTGCATCATGGCACTCTCACTGAATGCTTCATCATAGTGTGAGCCGATTTGATGGAGGTCCAAGAACTCTCCAACGATGTCCTCACGGAATTCTGCGTTGCTCACCAAACCGAATAAACTCTGAAGCTCCTTGTAAGACATACCATCAGAGGGGACGAGAAGGGAAGAAGATGAAGAAGACTCTGAGGCAGCGGCACTCACACCATTGCCCTCCTCTGATACTCCTTCTGACAAGTCTGAGCTTGGTTTGAATCCCGAGTATCCCTTCTTCGTTCTCGCAAAGAATAGTTGTGCACATATGGCCGCGATGGATGTTTGGAAGTGTTGTTGGAATGTTGGATGGTTGTCACTCCATGTGCCGGCTTTGATGTGACTGATACAATGAATGAGTAGTAAGGTGAAGATGCCAACCTCCTCCATGCGCTCAAGACGAATGAATAGGAGACGACTATGGGGGTCGAAGTGGAAAGAATGTTGGAAGCTATTCTCCGCATATCGATGAGCATCATGAGTACGAGCGGGGAGTGAGCGAGCCAACAGTAGTCGAACGGGTGGCATGGTGTGGAGATCAGTGAGGAAGTCGAGAATGAAGAGACCGAATCGATACAGCACGAAACGCTTCGGTGAGAGATCAATGAGACGAACCTCCTCAACGCTCGTTGCATTGGGTGGCGGTTGCAATGCAGCTTCTCCAGGAGCCATATGTGGCAATAATGCGCCTGGTCCCTGTTGTAACATTTTGCTGAGTGCAGCTTCGATGGAATCGAGCTTGTTGACGAATGGTTGACCACCCGGTCCAATGCCAGGGAATGGCATGCCAGCAAGTGCAGCAGCAGACATACCGGAACCAGCACCAACACCACCAGCGCCGACACCAGGGACAATAACTGCACCTGGACCAGCGCCTGGGGTGATTGCACCACCAGACACACCAACAGCGCTCGTTGAGCCAGCTCCAACTACAGCTCCAGCTGCACCGGTGCCAACACTAGCACCGAGAGCAACACCGGCAATAGTGGTACCAGCGGGGATGGCAGATGGCATAGCGCCTGGAGCACCGATGGTTCCAGCGAGGGCAGGAATGGAGGACGCTGCAGTAGAAGATGAGAGCAGACCAGCGGTGCCAAGAGCAGCAGCCATGGTTCCAGCTGCCAGTCCAGAGGCGCCAGGTGCAGGTGCAGGCGTCATGCCACTTTCTCCAACCACTGCTCCACCACCACCGATGATGCGCATACCTGGCTGTAATGGAACTCTGAGCATCGTTCCCTCAACTGGTCCCGGTACGAGTCCAAAGTTGAGCTGACCAGCAGCGCGCGTGCGATCATAGAGTCGACGGATGCGACGAATGGCAGCCTTCACACCAATGGTTCGTCGTTCACTATACTCCCGTCCAGCACGTCTGAATGCTCGACTTGCTGCTTGTATGAGTTGATGCCTCTGTGCTTCCTCTGCCTCACTCTGCTCCCTTGCCTTCTGTGCACTCATCTCCATATTCCTCTTCTCTTGCTCCATTCGTGCTCGATGCTCCTCTTCCAACCTCTGTAACTCCTTCAGCTTCTCATCCTGTGCACGGAGGGCAAGCTTAGCGGCGAAGCGCTTACGGGTCCGTTCCGCTTCCAACTCCGCTGCCTTCTGCTGCTCACGCTGCTGAGTCTCCAACTCTGTCTCAGCTAATCGTTGCTCAGCAGCCAATGCCGCACGTTCAGCTGCCGCCGCACGCTCCTGCTCCAACTCACCGGCTGCACGTGCCGCTGCCTCCTTCTCAGCGATCTCACGCTCACGTCGCGCCAACTCATCCATCTGTCGCGCATGCTGACGCTCCTGCTCCAATCGTTGTGCGGACTCAAACTCTGCCTGCTGTGCTGCCATCCTCTCCTCAAACTCCGCTGCCAACCGTGCATTCTCCGCTGCCAACGTAGCCTCAACCTCGGCAAGCTTCTCTGTCTTGAGTCGTTCTAACTCAGCCTTCTGCTCCTCTTCCTTGCGCTTGAGTTCTCTCATCTTCTCCTCCAACTCCGCTTCCGCCTTCTTTTTCCTCTCCTCCGCCTCCTTCATGATGGCGGCTACATTGACGATTTGTTCCTCCATCTTCCATTCCGCTCCCGTGAAGTCTTCATTTGGATAGAATTTCATCATGGCCTCCTTCACCTCCTGGAAATGAGAACGCTTCTGCAGAGTGAGGGCATCGTTCTGTAACGGCTCCAAATACTGTAACGTCGCCTTCTTGATGGCGCACGGATCCAAATCACGATCGATACGCTCATACTCCAAATCAGCCTCAGCTGGCGTCAGCTCACCCATGCGTACCTTACGCTCCACATCCTCTCTCTGTGTGGCAGCACGCTCCATGGCCCTCTCGATGTTTTGTTCGAGCAGCAGTGCACTCTCCTTAAAGTTTGCTTGGATGAGTGCTGACATCTCCTTATGTTGTCTGGGCCGGATGAGACGTTCAATGACGGCTTTGGCTTTACGATGATTCTCATCCGTCAATAATGGTGTGAGTGCAACAAATTCCCGCTTGCGTTGATCAGCCTTGGATATGGCAGCCAACTCAGCCTTCTGCTCCAATGCCTCCTTCTCTGCCTCCAGTACATGTTGTTGCTTGAGTGCGGCTTCCTTCATCTTGCGACGTTTGGCCAGTGCTTGATTGAGATGAACCTTCTGTCGACTCTTCTCGGCATCGAGTTCAGTACTCAGTTGCTTCAACTGATTCGAGTGCTGGAGGAGGAGAGCCTTGGCTTGATCCTCATCATTCAACGAGGCACGCTCGGACTTCAGTCGAGCTTCCAACTCTCTCAACTCCTTCTCCTTACGTCGCTCATACTCATCCTCCAATGCTGCCAACTCCTTCTGACGCTCGCGCTCACTCTCCTCAGCCAACTTCCGCTCATCAGCCTGATGCTTCTTTGCCATCTCCTGTTGAGTCTGAATGTGGAATGCAGCCAATGCATGCTGCTTAGCTGACGGCTTCATGTTGGCCGGGTCATGCAGTGCACGCTCCACGGCACGTAGGTCCACTCCCTCAACCTTGACGCCACGCTCATCCATCCTCCTCTCGACAGTCTCCTTCACTGTCTCATACTCCTGACGAACGGGAGCCTCGGCCTTCTTCTGCTTCGCTCGCATCTCTGCTTTCGCTGCACGGAGCTTCGCGCGCATGTCATCATGAATCTTACTCAATGCCTTCTGACTGTTGAGTTTATCTTGTCTGAGACTCTCCTCCAGACTTCGCAGCTGTACTTGATGTTCGTGTGCGATCTCCGTCTTCTCACTCTCACTCGCCGCCAACTCATTGCGTCGTGCCATCTCCTTCTCCAACTCAGCCTTCTTACGCTCGACACTCTCCTCCACCTTACTGAGCGCGGCAATCTCCGCATTGATTCTCACCTCCTCATCACTCTTGAGCTGTGCCTGTAATGCCTCCTCCTCACGTCGATGCTTATCAACCATACTATCCAACATCTGACGTGCACGACCAAGCATGACTTCCTCCTCTGGCTCCATGTCAGCTGAGCGTAGGAGTTCTGCAGCGAGCTTCTTCTGTCGTTCCTCCTCTGCACGCTGCAGCTGTGCCATCATTTCCTCACGCTGCTTGAGGCCATCATACAGACGACGCAGCTCAGCAACGGACATATCCTCAACATGCTCCAACATGGCACGACGAGCCTTCTCAGACGCATCCTCCATGGCGGCGGACAGATCGGCGGCGGCCTGCTCGACTAAATCACCCGCTGTTGCACTCTCCTTCGCAGGTTGACCGCTGGTTGTAGATGGATCGACACCCGGTTGAGCAGCGCCAGGACCCAGCCCTCCAACCATACCAGCCGATGGGCCTGGTCCTCCTGTTTGCTGTTGCTCTTGCTGTTGCTGTTGCAAACTGTATGAGTAGGATGGAGCAACGCCACTGCCACCCCCACCAGTGCTAGTCTCTCCTTGTACGAATCCTCTACTCATCATCATTCCACCCGCACTCATCATTGCTTGGTCGAATGCTGGTTGGAGTGGCAACAGTTCACGTCTTGCTTGGCCGAGGAAGAATCGTATGGCCTCGGCCAGCTCATCATCCAGATCACGGAAGATGCCCGTCTGCATAGTGGCCTCAACATCAAGCTTGCGCTGCTCCAACGCTTCCAATGCCTCATTCTCATCCTCAACAGTCTGTTCTCGCGCTTCCTTCAGCTCCTCATGGACACCATCAACTGAGTTGAGGAGACGATCAAGATCGATGGCGAGTGAATCGACGAGGTCCCTCACACGACGCTCGAATTTGGCTTGTGCACTCTCGATGGCCGCATGATTACGTCGCGCACGCAATACATTGACTTTTTCATCCAACTCCGTCTCGAGTTCCTGTACGGTTGCATGATAGTCAGCGCACTGCTGCTTGAATGTGCGCAACTTGTCTAAGAATGCTCCCTCAGCCCCCTCCTCCACATATGCATGCTCATTCAGCTTGGCCACGATCTCATCACCAATGATGCCGGCATTGTTTTGTAAGTGACGCTTACGTGTGCGCTCCTTCTCACACTCACCGATGACATCATTCAAACGACTGCCGACAGTCTCAACCTGTGATTGAATGTCAGCAACGGGCAACGGAGGTGGACTACTCTCACGATCAGTGGGATCATAATCCGTTGCATCCTCCATCATTCGTTGCAATGTTGTGAGTTGTGCCATCAAATCATTCTCTCGTCGCTTCTGTCGTGTTCCATAACTATTCCTCGCCGTGATCTCCTGTAGTAATAGATTGATGGCGGCATCGACGAATCCCCGTCCATCCGTCATCTTCGTTGCCAGCAATGCCTTCACTTGCTCAGTCTCCGCACAGATGCGATCACATTCGGCACGGAAGTGATCACGCTGATGGCTGAACATTGCCTTGTGTGCGGACTTCTGATCACGAATCTCCAAGTAGAGTTGCTTGAAATCATTGCGCGCCTGTGTGTCATCCTCCTGTCTCAACTCCAGGGCACGTAAGGTTCGACGCTGCTTCAACTTCGACACGATGGCAACAATCACGCTCATACCCATAAACATGCCGAACAGTGCCCACACCAGTGTCAGATCAGGCTCAGTGTAGGGGGTCACAATACGACCGACACCCAGTGGATTGAGACTGGTTGCACTGGTAGGGAGAACTCGATAGCCGTTGGGGCATGGTTGGGAGAGTGGGAGTACAGCGATGATGGTGAGATGTTGATCATTGGCAGCATCAGCGAATACATAGGTTCCCTCCTCTCTGAATGTGAAAGCAAAGGTTTTGATACCCGCTCCTACGGCCAATTGATCCGCCAACTGTTCAAAGACGCCATAATCAAAATCCTGGTTGGAGTTGAGGAAGTTGTCCTTCTGATAGACTGGATAGTGCGCGGCAGAATCCAACTCCCAAAACACACTCTCACCGGCTTGGAGACAGAGGGTGGGATTGTAGTAACCGCGCAGAGTCTCAAGATAATCCAAGCTTGGGGCGATGGGGAAGGGATTGGGAGGAGTGGACAGTGGATGGAATGAATGAGAGGATGATGATAGGTCAGAGTCGGATGGTCGAGAAGGTGAGCCCATGAAGGATGAGAAGCTGTGACTGACACTGCTTAAGAGTGTATAGCGAGATGAGCGTGACGACTTCTGCGTCGAATCCATCTGAACGTGCCAGGTCTGCATGGATTCCTCCTTCGACAAACTCATCGGTGAGAAGCTTCCATCTGGGTTAAGGGTACCGGAGTAGTTACATGCGGATGATGACTGTAGTGGTACGGATGCAAGGCCAGCAATGGTTGGTGGTAAGCCGAGTAGTGCGCGATGTCCAAATGGACTGGCCACGATGCTGCTCATCGCGCATCCACTCGATGAACGACAGTCGAGTTGAGGAGCGAACAATCCATAATTCGTATGAATCTGTGTCGTTGTCAGTTGTGCACCGGTACCAGTTGCAACATCGAGTACATTCCATATTCCATTGGCATCGATGCGCATCGAGGGCAGTGAGGCCATACAGGTTGAGTTGCAATAGGTGAGTGGAGGAACATTTGCACAGGTGCAGACTTGTGTGGATGGATCGAATAGACCATCTGGTTGCGTGAGCATGGATGGATCACAGACGGCATTGGCGAGGCGCAACGACGATCCGGCACATGCCTGTGCACATGCCTCCTGCTTATCACTCACACAACGACCCTGACTATCACGATCCTCACCTAAGCAGGAACCGAATACGATCGGTTGACAGTCGAATGGTGAATCTCCGTCATACAGCTCATTCATTTGATCGAAGAATTCATAACCCGGCTTACACTTGCATGATCCATCACTCAACTGGTAGGCACGATAGGTACCATTACATAGACATGCTGTTGAGCCAGGCAATGCGTATGCACTTGAGCCACATGGGATGCATTTACCCGATCCATCCAATGCACTGAAACTATTGGCTGGACATGGTAAACAATCCTCCAACGCTGCTCCTCCTTCCTCCGATGCATAGGTGCCGGCCGGGCATGGGATGGGCTCATATGAACCTTCAGGACAATAGTGACCAATCAAGCAGCGATAGCCACGATCATACACCTCATGGATGGGAGTACTCGTATTCGTACCACCCAAACATACATAGCCCGGTGTACATGGATGACAGATGGGTAGGTTGGGATTGATGGAGTATGTGCCGGCCGGACACATCGAGCAACTATCCTCGACACTCGTATGCAGGCCAGGACTGGTGATATTATAGAATCCCAATGGGCAGGTCAATGGTGCGGCACTCATGGCTGGACAGTAGTAGGGTGACGTGCAGACGACCTCCACACTACTATTGATTGGGCAATAATATCCAGCACGACATGGTACAGGTGGTGCAGTCCTATCTGGATCCAATACATCCGCTCCACACCAATAGCCTGACGGGCATGGGCCCGGTTCACCACTGCCCTCCGTACAGTATGAGCCAGGTGGACATGGCTCCGGAGCACTGCTGCCTGCTGGACATGCATAGCCAGCCGGACAGACACTACAATCGGATGGTTGTGCACCAGAGATGACGGATCGATACGTTCCCGCAGGACATGGATGGATGATCTGACTGGCTGGAGGGCAATACGATCCAACTGGGCATGGACTCTGATCATAGGAGGACATGTTGTATTGGGTACACCGGAATCCTCCTGGACACGCCTCACATCCACCCAGGTCCGCTTGTGATGCATTGGGACCATACGTTCCTAATGGGCATGGGATGGCGCCAGTATTATTGGCCGGGCAGTAGAAGCCAGCTGGACATGGAACAGGAACATTCTCGAGACACATGTAACGCTCAGGACATGGACCGCAATCACTCGCCATCATACCACCTGTCTCCACACGGGCAGTGCCAGTTGGACACATGACGGGGAAGAGTGTGCCAGCAGGGCAATAATAGCCGATCGGGCATGGTCCACCATTCGTCATGCTGCCGGGTTGATCCAATGGACCCAATGGACTCTGAATCACATTACCCGCCTTACATAAGTATCCAGCTGAACAATTGCCGGTAATGAAGCCCGATCCACTACAATAGACGCCAGGAGGACAGATCGCACATTCCGTCTGATTCTGTAATCCCGGTCGATGACCATACGTACCCGGCATACATGGCAGTGGGGTCTCACCGGACAAACAATAATGACCAATGGGACATGGCGCTTGTGCAGGCACCGCACTACCGTTCGTACATGTGTAACCGGCATGGCATGCGAGACATGTCGAGCGTCCTTGTTGTGAGTTGTAGGATGCATCCGGACATGGTAGTGGCAATGCACTGCCAGTCGGGCAGTAGTGACCAACGGGGCATGGAAGTGTTGGCTGCTTCGTACCGAGTGGACAATAGAAGCCAGCGGTACATGGCGCGGATGGATTCACCAACCCTTCTGTCGCACAATAGCTACCTGGTGTACATGGACTACAGCCAGTGACATTCGAGGCACCGCTGACGGGACGGAAAGTTCCTTGAGGACATTGCAATGGTGCGACTGTACCTCGAGGACAATAGTGACCGGCTGGGCATGGACCCGATGAAGGATAGACACCAGTGGGCATGGGTGATGAAGATCCACCCACACAAATGTATCCGGCCTCACATTCACCCGTCTGTTGCGAGCTGTTGGAACCATCACAATACAGTCCAGCACTACAGCTCGTACATGCATCACTGCTACTCAGACCAGGTGTCTGACTGTAGCGACCGGGTGGACATGGAAGTCCAACTGTGTCATTACCCGCACAGTAGCGACCTACTGGACATGTGTCTGTTGTGGTCATGCCACTATCCGGGCATGCTGAACCAGCAGGACAGTTGTAGCATGCTCCACGTGCATAATCCGGATTATATGTGCCTGGTGGGCACAGCGTGAGATTGGTGGCTCCAGCCGGGCAATACGTTCCTGGCGTGCATGCAATGCCGGTCACTCCATCTGTCGGTGTGGCAACCTTTGCGCTTCCTTTGCACCAGTATCCAGCGGAGCACAATGGAATGGTTGCACCCGGTGACAGTGTGGCGGAACAATACTGACCGACTGGACATGCCGTACAGTCACTGATATCATCATTGCCCTTGGAAGGTGCAAGTGTACCTTCATTACATGGCGTCGGAATGGAGGACTGTGGTGGGCAGTATGCACCATACGGACATATATTTCCAGTGATGCCATCCGTTGGTTGGGATGTGTTGGCTCCTTGCACACAGTAATAGCCAGGCGCACACTGCTTGGCTGGATCAGAGCCAGTAGTCGCACCCCAGCTGTCACAATAGAAACCAGGTTGACACAGGGCGCATTGATCGACGGAGGTTTTACCAACACCATCATTATACGTGCCCGGTGGACAGGTGAATTGGGTGGATGAATTCGTCCCATCCGGACAATAGCTGCCAGTTGAGCATATGACTGGATGAGTATTGGTCGTATTACTGGTATAATATCCTGCTGGTGTCTGTTTGCAATATGTTTGTGATGGCTGATCTTGATACGTTCCAGGTCCACATGGCAATGCCGCAGCAGTCTCACCCGGACAGCGATGACCGATTGGACAGAGGGTGTTGGCATCCATGCTGCCCAGCGGACACACACGACCAGACGGGCACGGAATCATATCACCACTGGTCATATGTGCAGATGGGCAGTAATAACCAGCTTGACATTGTTGGCAAACATTGGTGGCTGCATTCTGTGTGTCGGAGTAGCGGCCAGGCGGGCATGGCTGTGAGCCATTTACATCACCCAAGCAGAAGTAGCCGGCGGGACAATTCAATGAAGTCGGTGAAGAGGATCCTTCCAAACAATAATAGCCAGCAGAACATAAGCCACTTGGCTCAGCTTGTCCAGCTGCACACCAATAATTGATTGAACATGGCTCCGGACTGGTTGTGCCATTCGTACAGACACTGCCTGCAGGGCACAATCGACCATGGGATGGATCAGTTGGAGTAGGGGTGGGTGAACCACCATAGCATTGATAGCCACCATAACAACTACCACTGGGAGATGTCAATCCTTCACTCCCACAATATTTCCCCGGTTCACACAATGTACAATCATCGGCAGACTGAAGTCCCAATTGCGATGAATATCGTCCAGTCGGACACAAGGAGAATCCCGGTGAGGGTGTGGATCCCGCACAGTATGATCCGGCTGGACATTCATGTTCCATCCCATTTGTTGCACCCTCCAAACAATAGTAGCCGCTTGGACATGGGTCACATGTCGCCGCACCAACATCATCTGAATAGCTGCCAGCTGCACATAACTTTGGTGCATCGGACCCTTGAGGACAACAATAGCCAGGTTGACAACGACCATTCGATGTGATGGCAGGCAAGAAGATGGCATCACCAGTGTTGGGCATGGGACTCGTCGCATTGGCACCACAATACCATCCAGCATTACATGGGCCCGATACAGCCGATAATCCTGAATCCCCACAATAGTAGCCAGGCGTACATCCAATACAACTCGTGATCGATGGTGCACCAGTCGAATCGAGGAAGGTTCCAATGGGACACTTCTGTGCCAGGCTACCAGCAGGGCAATAATGGCCAGTTGGACATGGCACATCCGCCGAGGATGAGATAGTTTGACCACGAGCCGTCACCGCTCCATCCGTCTGATCGGGCCCACTCGCACATAAGAAGCCAGCTTGACATTGACCAGTTGGAGCCGTGTTGCCTGAGCCAGCACAATACCAACCAGCCGGACAAACACTACATTGATCGACAGAAACGAGACCGAGCTGTGAACCATACGTACCGGGAGGGCACAATGTCGATGGAGGGACAGTGGCGCCATTTGAAGGGCAGTATGCGCCTTGAGGACAGATGGTGATGGATGTTGCACCAGGACAGTAGAAACCCTTGGGACAATCATCACACGATACTCGTCCAGTCGTATTACTATATGTACCAGGCAGACAGTTCAATGGTGCGGGGCTGCCAGTTGGACAGTAGGTATTGTGAGGACATGGCCCAGCACCAGTTGGTGAGGTGCTTGCCAAAGGACAGTAGAAGCCTTCCGAACAATCACCGGTTGGTGCCGTGTTGATTGAGAGACTGCAATACTTGCCTGCCGTACATGGCGTGCATGCTGCCACACTCGTCTGTTGAATGAGTGGACTAAAGTATCCAGCACCGCATGGTTGAGGTTGTGAGGAGTTGGCCACACAGTAGGTGCCAGCTGGACATGGAATGCCATTGGCATTGGTAATGTTGCCGGGACAATAACGACCACTATCACAACCCTGTGGTAACGTCGCGCCACCCAAACAATATGCACCAGGAGGGCAGGACGTACATCCAGCTTCAGATGTGAGTAACTCATGTTCACCAAATGTTCCTGCTGGACACAGTATGGGTGTACTCATACCAGCTGGACAGTATGAGCCCAATGGGCATGGGATCGATTTTGTTGCATTCGATGTTGGACAGTAATAGCCGGCATCACATGGCGTACATGCATCCGCCCCTTTGGCCACCATGTAATGTCCCGGTGGGCATGGGACGGGATAGCCCGTGCCGCCTGGGCAGTAGTAGCCTTCGGGACAGAGGCCTTCGGGTGGTTGAGCGAACTTCGATCCACCCTCACAATAGTAGCCCGGTGCACAGGGACCAGTGACATTGTTCAAATTCGAGCCTTGACAATAGTAACCGGGTGAACAAGGTGAGCATTCGGATGCCATTCGTAATCCCAGATGCGCTCCATATGTGCCCGGTGGACATGGTGCAGATTTCGTTGATCCTTCTTCGCAATAGCCACCAATAGGACACAGGCCACCGACAGCTGGCTGTCCTGCCGCCATACTATTGTTCGCTCCAACTGTACAATAGTATCCAGCGTCACACGGTCCAGTTGGTTTCGTCAATCCCAGTGTGGCACAATAGTAGCCGGCATCACAATTCGAACACAATGCCACACTCTGAAGTCCAGTCGTGTTGCCATAGGTTCCTTTGGGACAGTCGGATCCAATGGTCACGCCGGGAAGACAATACTTACCTTGAGGACAGATGATTGGATCCGGTAAGCCAGGCGTGGGGCAATAATAACCGCCCGGGCACCATGCACATCCATCTAAGCTTTCACCTCCAACAACGGAACGATAACGACCAGCTGGACATGCATACTGTGTGGGAGTGGATGAACCACCCGTACAATAATAGCCCGCTGAACAATTGCCACTGGGCCATGTGCCTCCACCAGTACAATATTGTCCAGGAGGGCATTGCAGACAGTCACCTTGCATCTTGCCACCACGATTGGGCTGATACGTGCCGGCATCACAATCCGTTCCAGTCGGCCCACTGCCGGCTGGACAATACTGGCCAGTTGGACATTCAAATTGTGCAAAGTCAGGCACATGATCCAATCCAGCAGGACATGCAGCTCCAGCTGGACATTCATTCGCTTGCATCTGTGTCTGTGTGGTGGTGGCACTGGGACAATAATGGCCAGCCTGACACACGGAACATGAGACGACGGAAGAGCGGCTTGAACTATAATGTCCGGCACCACATTCTTGAGGTTCATCCATGCCCTGATCTGGGCACGTGTATCCAGCCGTACATTGTTGGCATGCGGATAGACTCGTCTGTGATGTAAATGGATTGAAGTATCCAGCCATGCATGGAGTCGGTGTCGCACTGCCCAACCCACACCAGGTTCCATTCGGACAGGGCAGACATTGATCGATGCGTGATAAACCGGCATTCGGGTTGTAGGTGCCAGCTGGACAGGGATTGGATGTGGCTGTTGGAGTACGGGGAGGACAGTAATGACCAGCATCACACAAGCCAGATACCGTTGTTTCACCCGTACCAAGACAGTAGGAACCTGCATCACATGCCAAACAATCATCCATCCTCTTGTTACCTTCAGCAGGTGAGTATGTTCCAGGTGGACATGCAGTGGCTGAAGGACTTGATGTTGGACAATAATAACCCGCTGGACAAATGACTGGTGGTTGTTGACTTCCTCCCGTCCCATAGCCACATGTGAATCCTTCAGGACATGGTAAGCAATCACTCTCCATCGATGCGTAGAGACTGTCCGTATATGTGCCCGGTGGACATGGCATATCACTCGCGAACGCCGTTCCAGCCGGACAATAATGTCCCGTGGAGCAGTTTGCTCCCGGACTGGTCAATCCCGATAGAGGACAGGACATGCCGGCCGGACACAATTGACAGTTGGCAAGGTCCGTCGCGTTGAAGGTTGGATTGAATGTACCGGGAGGGCAGGCAACGGGATAGATGGTGCCAGCAGGACAGTACGAACCAGCTGGACATTCAAGGCACTGTGTTCGATAGATGAGTCCAGGTGTCGGAGAGTAGGAACCAGGCGGACATGGTTGAGGTGGACTCACATCACATGTGTTGCTACCAGCATAGCACACATCCTGCGTTCCATCCGGACAATAGAATCCCGCAGGACAATCACTCAACTCACTACTTCCCAATGGACAATAATATCCAGCGACACATGCCAAACAATCCGAGCTATTCGCTCCACCTAGATTCGGATTGAATGTTCCAGCGGGACATCGAGCTGAGGGTGCAGGCAGCGTCCCATCGATGGCGTTGGCTGGAGTACCCGTCGGGCAGGTGTAGCCGGGTGGACAGACATTACGTTGGAAGTTACTTGTACCTTGAGCACAGAAGAAACCAGCAGGACAATCCAAACATTCCTGTGCTGTCGATGCATTCGATGTTGGTCCATACGTGCCTAAGGGACAGGGAGTGGGAGTGATGGAATTGGGAGGACAGTATGAGCCGGGTGGACAGATGAATCCAGGAGGTTGTGGCTCATTCATACCATCCACTGGACAGTAATACCCAGCCCCACACGATGTACATGCCGAATCACCAACACGCGAATAGGTGCCAGCAGGACACAACGTTGGATCCGTCGCGGATCCCGGTGGCAAACAAGTGTAACCCGCTGGACACAATGAACACTCCGTTGCACCACCAATGGAATACAATCCATCCGGACATGGCAACTCCACTGTTGCATTCGGACAAAAATACCCACTTCGACATGGCTCACAGCTTGGACTTCCTTCTGGTGCATAGGTGCCGAGTGGACATTGGATGGATGGAGGCAGATGATTGAATGGGCAGGCCATACCCCTGGGGCAGATCGTGCATTCCGTGGCATTGCCCAGACTATACGTGCCTAATGGACACAAGTCTGTACTTGATGGTGGTTGTGTGGTGAGAGGGCACTTGAATCCACTGGGGCATGGAGTGCACTGTGACGATGAGGCAGTTGAGAAGGAGCCGAGAGGGCAGGGCTCAGGAGTGATGCTGCTGGGATCCGCACATGCATAGCCAGCTGGACATGGAGCGCATGTGCATGTTGATGCGGATGCATTGCCAACACTATATGTGCCTGCCGGACATGGTTGCATGCCCATCCCCAGGTCCATGCCACCGCCACTCAAGATGGGACAGGTTGGAGCTGCATCCGTACCCATGCCGCCGACGAACATGAGCAGTAGTAGGAGGAGGATGCAGACGGGCATGGTGGCATGGGAATGTATAGAACGTAGGCTCGATATCCGCCTGTGATTTTGCGCTCGTATCTGCATATCTGCGATTGGTGGTCTGCGTGGAGACTGGCGTGACATGATGGTGGGAGAGGGAGAGGGAGAGGGGGAGAGGGAGTGGGTGACTAGTGAGTCCCCTTCGCCCGTCGCGTGATGAACCAGACGACAAATGAGGGTGTGGATAATTCTGCGGCAGTCGTGTTAGTCGTGCGGGAGTCGATGTACGATGTGACTGAATAATTGGTCTCGACTTGGCAGTATTCTTCAGTGCATGCATGCATGTGCAACCGTTCGTGATGATGAGTGAAGCAGGGCAGGGATGCGAGTCTGAGCTCCAGTCGGCGTGTGAGGTGATGAATGAATGAGTAATAAGCAACGGATGACGGCGCCACGTTATGAGTGCGTTCACCACGGGAATGATGATGGCGAGCAATGAGCCACTTGTAGATAATGGCGCACAGTGCTGTACTGTATGATATTGCTGCCTGAGTGAACAGCACAGTCTAAGTGCATCCGAGCCGGAACAGAGGCAACCGAAGCGGAAGGACTTGAGCGACCGAATTGACCGTAGGAATCAATGAAATATTTCGCTAACAGGCAATAACCAAGCTCACATACATGACCACCAGGTGTAAACAATTTGTGTCGGTG
>Ga0256777_1000102_pt1 | contig 15776 bp, 19 predicted proteins | sample MC6MC0928MT_FD_186042 | JGI IMG/M metagenome (GOLD analysis project Ga0256777, IMG submission 186042) | Metatranscriptome of enriched soil aggregate microbial communities from Iowa State University, Ames, United States - MC6-MC0928-MT... | ecosystem: Environmental > Terrestrial > Soil >... | reverse complement strand
TCAACTTCGAGCTGTCGATGATGATCAGCGACACCGGCCGCGTGGCGGCGCTGGCCGAGATCCTGCTGGCCGAGTACAGCAGCGCCTCGCCGGTCTACAACGATCGCCAGCGTTCGCTGTGGCGGCACCGTGTACCAGAGGCGTTCGCGCGCCTGGCCTCGCCGCTGCTGTAGCCAGCACTCCCCGTGGAACCACACCCGGCGCCGGCGCTACACTGGCCCGGTCAATCGGGGAGAACGACATGTACTGGCTGTTTCTGCTGTTCGCGCTGGCCTGTTTCGGCATGGCGCTCAAGACCCCCCACATGGGGCTGATGGCGCTGTCGCTGCTGGGTACCCTGGTGTTCCTGCTGGCGTGGGTCCGCGGCCTCTATGTGGCCCGCTTCGGCGATGTGCAGCCTACCCGCGCGGCCATCACCGATCCCAACGAACTCCGTCGGCTGCGGGAGCTCGCCCTCCAGGCGCGTACCCGCACCGCTCAGGGTGAATCCGACCCCTCGTAGTGCCATGACCCAACTCAGCGTCAACGTGAACAAGATCGCCGTCCTGCGCAACTCGCGCGGCGGCACCGACCCGGACGTGCTGCACGCCGCCCGCGCCTGCCTGGATGCCGGCGCGCACGGGATCACCGTGCACCCGCGCCCGGACCGCCGCCACATCCACGCCGAGGACGTGCTGGCGCTGTCCGCGCTGACGGCCGAGCGCGGCGTGGAGTTCAACATCGAGGGCAACCCGTTCGCGCCACCGCGCGAGGGCTACCCGGGGCTGCTGCCGCTGTGCGCGCAGACCCGCCCCGCCCAGGCCACCCTGGTGCCGGACGGCGACGGCCAGCTCACGTCCGACCACGGCTTCGATTTCGGCCGTGACGCGCAGCGCCTGCGCCCGCTGATCGCCGAGTTGAAGACGTACGGCTGCAGGGTCAGCCTGTTCGTAGACGCGGGCAATGCCGACATCGCCCAGGCCGCGGCCATCGGAGCGGATCGCGTGGAGCTCTACACCGGCCCCTACGCCGAGGCGCATGCCGCCGGCGACGCCACGGCCATGCTGGCGGTGTTTGCCGATGCAGCCCGCCGCGCCCAGGCGGCCGGGCTGGGGGTCAACGCCGGGCACGACCTGTCGCAGGACAACCTGGCGGCGTTCCTGCAGGCGGTGCCCGACGTGCTGGAGGTCTCCATCGGCCACGCCCTGATCAGCGAGGCGCTGTACGACGGGCTGGATGCTACGGTGAAGGGGTATCTGCGGCTGCTCTGATGCCGGTGCATCTCCCTGCCGCGCAAGGCGCCCGGTACCAGGTAGAGCCGACCGTTGGTCGGCTCAGCCGCCCAGTGACAGGACACGCCAGGCACGCGCCCTGGCCCTGTGGATAATTTTGGGGATCAAATCGGTCCGCCCCCCCGGCGACCCTTGCCTGGCGCGGCTCTCACTTCCCTTTGCACCTGTGGTTAGTAATACTACTAACCATGGATATCCCCCATCCCAGCCGTTCCGACGCCACGACGTCTCATTTCCTGAGACATCCTGGCGATAGCCTTTGACCATGGGTATTGCGATCAAAGGCCGAGGTTCCCGCACGCACCTGGCGGGCCGCTTCGAGGTCACCGTCAGCGAAGCGATGGACGACGGCTGGGCGCCGGACGAGAGCGAGGAGTTCGCCGCGCCGCGGCTGCGTACCGAAGTGCGCGCCGAGACCGCGCGCAGCATCATCAGCCGCAACAAATCGCCGGATGTCGGCTTCAGCCAGTCGGTCAATCCGTACCGCGGTTGCGAGCACGGTATCAATACCCCCTAATTGTTCATTGAATAAAGGCCTATAGATCAATCAATTAAGGCGGAAACAGTGAACACATGGGGTGGAAGGAAATGCGTGCAAAGCCGCGACCAACTCGTCGTTCCAGAACGAGTTAGTCAACCTTCGTGTATTGCAAGGAGAGTCAGAGCTCTGCAGCGAGTAACAAGGCAGACATCGACGTGCCCAACCCATCGGCCACGCGCTCCAAAGTGGCGAGAGTGACGTTCTTCTCGCCGCGTTCGATCTTGCTGTAGTAGGCGCGATGCATCTCGATGTGATCGGCAAAGCCCTCCTGGCTGAGCCCCAGAGCAACGCGATGCGCACGGATCACATCTGCAAGTTTTGCTTGATTCGTATGCTCGACCATACGAAGAAGCTTGTGGTTCCAGTACTTTAAAGACTACGACTCTAAAGGTAGTCTACCTATAAGTACTGGGCGTCTTACTCATGAACTTTTATCTCGTATGTCCGGAATTGGAGTTCACTCTTGAACTCCCCTTCTCGCCCTTGGGCAGGGAGCAAGTCGTCAGGCAAGTGCGTCGAATGCAGGAAGAGGAGGGGCAGGCCAGAAGCTTCGAGTACCGCCTTGCCGAAGAGCTGTCAAAGCTCATCCCTCAACTCACCGATTGGGACATCAAGCCGCCCACCGGTGCACAGATGGCGTACGCGACGTCGCTATGCGCACAGCTGGGCATTCCCCTGCCCGCAGCAACACGCCGATCGCGTGCAATGATGCAAACCTTCCTAGCTGAGGCGAAGTCACTCGCCGGCGAACGCTCCCAATGAAGGTCTTCCGCACGTCATAGCTGTGGATAAGCCTGGGAAGAACCTACTCTGCAGATCCAAGGGTGGCCTACAGCTAACTGAATCTCCTGGTGTTGCAGTACCTGTGATTAGCAATAATACTAACTGCCTGTCCTTCCCGGGTTGGCGATATGGAACAGGATGCTCGAAAGGCACAAGTTCCCATCAAAGGTAGAGGTGCCGCATCTTGCGTCCCAAGCCGCTTCGATACCACAGCAACCGTAGGGGTCGATGATGGCTGGGAGTCCGTCTATCAGGGGATGGAAGACGAGCCGCGATTGCGAACTCAGGTACAGGAAGAGCGAGCGCGGACGGTCATCAGCCGCAACTCGTCGCCCGACGTCGGCTTCAGCGCGTCGGTCAATCCGTACCGCGGGTGCGAGCATGGGTGCGTCTACTGCTTTGCACGCCCTTCTCATTCCTATCTCAGCCTCTCACCTGGCTTGGACTTCGAGACGCGCCTGTTTGCAAAGACGAACGCGCCTGAACGACTCCGAGCAGAGATCAGCAAGTCGAACTACAAGTGCGCCCCAATTGCGTTGGGGATCAACACCGACGGCTATCAGCCGATAGAAAGGAACTATCAAATTACACGCCAATGCCTGGAGGTGCTTGCTGACGCAAAGCATCCGGTGAGCTTCGTCACCAAGAGCGCTCTGATCACCAAGGACATCGACTTGCTGGCCTCGATGGCCAAAGATCGGCTGGTAACGGTCTACTTCTCAGTCACCACGCTCGATAGGAAGCTATCGGCAAAACTCGAGCCACGAGCCGCCGCTCCCCACGCCAGGCTGCGGGCAATGAAACAGCTGCAGGAGGCAGGAGTGCCGGTAGGCGTTCTGATCGCGCCCGTCATCCCCATGATCACCGACCAGGACCTCGAAGCAATCCTTCAGGCCGCATACGAGCATGGCGCGAAGGCCGCCGGCTACGTGCTGCTCAGACTGCCCAACGAGATCAAGGACATCTGGAGAGAGTGGCTCGAGCTGCACTACCCGGATCGAGCCGAGCACGTGCTTAGTTTGATGCGGCAGATGCATGGCGGAAAGGAGTACGACGCCAGCTTCGGCACTAGGATGTCCGGAACGGGCCCGGTGGCCGACCTGATCCGCAAGCGATTTGAGAAGAAGCATCGTGAGCTCGGTTTCACCAGGCTGCCAGCGCTGGCCACCCATCTCTTTCAACCGCCTCAGGAAAAGTCTCCCCAGGGGCAGCTCTTCTAGATCTGAAACACTCGGTATGAAGGCCTCAATCTGTAGCATCCGCCTCAGAGCCTCTGCCACGAGCTTCAAAGCGTTCTTTGAAGAGTGGGACCAGGCAAAGATGCCACATCAGCCAGCAAGCATAGATGGAATCACCGGAGTAGGCTTGGCCATCGCTTGTCGTTCCGTGCGCGATGGCGTGGCGAAGCCCCGGGCCGGATCGAGCAAGAAACACTCGCTCGATGTCATCAACCACGGACGCGCTGAAGATGGCCTCTAGCTCACCGCGATGATTCTTGTACAACTGCGTAATGCTCATGTCCTCTTGGGTTCCAGAATCCTCATCGTGACGAACAACATCGACGTCATGTCCTTTCAGGACATAGACCAGCGAGGCCTCCAGCAGCGGAGTCAGGATGAACATGGCGGACGCCATATCACCATGCAGAAACGCCAGAATGCCCTTGGAAAAGGTCTCCGTGAGATCAGGAGGAACGAATGGGCTTTCCCGGCAGAGAGGAAAGACCTCGTCAAGTGTTACTGAGTGCTCGCTGGCCAACTGGTATACGACAACAGCGATCTGACCCCGCACTACAGTCTCTCGGTAGATCCCCTCCTGCCTCGCAATAGCATGCTCCAATGCGGCAGGGTCAATTTTTCGCATGTCCGTTCCCGGAGAACGGAATCGAACATGGCCATCGGAATCGTGCTGCTGAACACCGAACAATGACCCTAATGGATGCTTCCGCATCCCTTCCATTGCCTCTTCCTCAATGACCGAAGTAGGCCGCGGCCGGTGGATAGCAGCAAGCAAGAACAGAGCCTCCTCAATCGAGAGACCCTGAGTCCGATCCTTTACAGCCTTGACCAACTCGCTCAGATCAAACGAGTACTCGAAGGTACCGAACTCATCCTCTGCAGCGGACTGAAGCCGAATCAACTCTATGCGAAGCTCGCGCTTGGAGGCCTTGGCATCAGGCGTAGACAGACCCCGCAGCAAGTCAATGGCCTGCTGTACGAAGTGTGACCCACTCAAATTTCCGCCCAGTGCCCTTCCATGCTCAGCCATACGGCAGCTCGCTTCAAGCATGCATTTCTCGTAGTTGGCAGTGTCCTGCGCACGGCGCCACGCGCGACCCGCACCAACAAGCGCATCGCAAACAGAATGAGGGTCGGTTCCAGAACTGAACCCGCGTGCAGCTACCTCCATACGAGGTGCACAACGCTCCGGCAGATCCAACTCGTAGTCCAAGGCGAGGTTCATCATGGCCAACAGCCCTTGGCTGTCGCCCTCAGACTCAAACTGATCGGCAGACGCCAAGCAGAAAGTTCTAAGCGCCATGAAATCGGAGTCGTCCTCGCGCAGGCGCAGCAGTTCACAGATCTGAAGCCCTCTGCGAAGCGTACTTTTGACCTCGCTAATGGGACGATGATCCGAATCATAATCCCGATGCCTAAGCTCTCGGGTAAGCATCCCATCTGCTACCCGAACATAAGCAAGCACGGCCGCTCTACCAGCATCAACACGGCTCCGCTCGACCAGCCAGGCGAGATCCAAAAGCCGAGCGCAGATCACAGGATTGGGCGACCGTCTCCCCAACTCATCCAGGACTGCGCCACACCCCTTCCAATCGGATCCAATAGCTGTCCGCCGATCACCGAACTCCATCATTGCACTGTAAGGGGTCTTGGGTAGGTCCAGCCTCTGGTGGAGCTGCAAAGCTGAAGCCACCATCCGGAGTACGCGACTTCGCGAAGAGTTGCTCTGCTCGTCGGTACTCCTATCCTCCGCTATAAAAAGATCACCGAGACGATGCGCGGAGGCCTCGTTGGCGAGCAGCTCAGGATCACCAACGTTGAAATCAAACGCGATTGCATCCGACAGCGAAGCTTCCGTCCAGGGATAATTGACACTGTTCATCGGGCGCATCCCCACCAAGTCAGATTGTAGCGATAGCGACATGAAGTTGCCGCTGCAAAGACAAGATAGAACCCAAGCAACCATAGCTGCGAACGCGTAGAACTGCCCTACCGGAAAACTACATCTAGGCTAGGGAACCAGAAGTTCTATCTCATTTAGAGAGGGTGGATCCACCAATCCTCCCTCATCGACGTAAGGCAGTCCCTCAGCCTTGCAGATCAGGGCCAACTCTCTTAGAAGCGCGTACACACTGGAAAACCTCTCCTCGATGGCAGCAGCTTCCTTGGTCAGAGATCTTCCCTCATGCACGATGGAATTGCGAAGCAATACGATCTCAGAGATTGGGACCGCGACGCTGATCGGGACACAATGTCCGGTTAGCCTGGAGACTCGATCAAGTGTCTTCTTGATCGAGCCATCTGACGCGTTGCGCGCAGCTCGGCGTGCGAGTTGACAATGAAGCTCGGACAACGATGAGGCCGCCAACACCTCACGGAGAGGGACGTATGCCTCCTCCCGTTTTGACGAGCCCGGCATCAGATGAGCGTGAATCGATTGCGGCTTAGCTGTGAAGTAAACAATCAGGAACTCAAGGATGATGTTCTCTATGTATGTTGCAGCCGTGACGACCATAAGTGAAGAATAGTGGTCAATGGCGGAAAGCGCGTCACCGTAGATGGCCTCTCGAATCTGTTCGTCGAGACGACCCGCGTCCAGTGCCACTAGCGAGCCCCTCTCATCCAAGGTCTGGACGGAGAAAGACCGCTTGTACTCGGCAACGACTGGCGGGTGCTCAGCCAAGTCAACAAGCCTTGAGTAAGTGGCTGGGGTGGAAAGGACTCGCCCGTGCCATTTTCCAACGTCAAATGCCATTCAAGATTCCCCCGGTTCCCGGCAATGAGCGTGATTGTCTGCGCGGCCGAATGGGTTGTCCACCAACCACCCCAAGAATCGGCCCAAGCTGGAAATACATGGCGATGCCTAGAAAGACGATCCGCCTGAAAGGGGGATGCTCTTGGCATTATCCCGAGATAGACTACTGACGTAGTCGTCCCCTAGAACGATCAGGGTTCTCGCTCCCCGGATTTGGTTGTCCCGCTTCCTCATCACAAGGAGTAGCGCATGCCCAAGCAAGTGAGAGGACTATCAGTCTACAGAAGCACAATTGAGAGGCTGCCCAAGTTTCGGCTGCTCAGTGGGCCTCTAACGGATGAACACGCAGCGACGTTGGGACTCGACCACGTTCCAGTTGCAGGCGTTTCCATCGTCCCTAGCGCCGAGGGTCCCGCAACGTCTTTCAATGCCCGCGGTAAAGAAATCGTCAGGAATGACCTTCCGATGATCACTAAGTCTCGTTCGATCAACACCTCTTGGAAGGACTGGCACGGGCACACCCACCACGGCACTCAGACGAGATCCTATGAAGCCTATCCCCGGGAACAAATCGCTCCACCCGGAGAGTTCCTGACCGCTGTTGAGACGAACAGTGGCATCGCAATGGCAACAAGGGTCATTGACCGGACGGAGCCAGAAGAGACCATTGCTAACCTCCTAAACATCTATCTGGAGTGCTTCCCGCGCTTCGAAATCGTTGATCCGAATTTGGCGGTGCCGGTCAGGGTCGAGAAGAGGAACTGGCGCATTCTTCCTCCAGGAAAATTCCCGTTCGAAAGAGCAATGCAGGTATTAGACAGCTACCTAGAGCAGTTGACGGACAACGACCGCGCAGTCGCCAAGAGTCGCATCCGGACCATCACTCGGCAGGAGCCTGACTTCATGGCAATCGGGCTGAGCGGTTTCAGTGAATACATCGTCTTCGGATTCACGCGCCGGCGTCGGTACGTGTTTGAGAGCCCTGAAACAGGCAACGCGACCTACATCTTCAGAAACGAATGGGAGGCGGTGTCTCAACTGACCAAGCGCGAAATTCTTCAGGAGAATCTGCAGGAGGCTCGGATCATCCACACCTCACGTTGGGCCATCGAAGTGTCGGAAGCAATCCAACGGCAGTGAATTCGTCAGGGGCAGTTCCAAGCCACGGAGGCCTAGCTGCACACCCGTTGGCCCACGCGATAGACAGCTGCCCGGCGAAGCCGCAATGTAGGCTCAGGAAGCTTAGATAGGAACTCCCCGTGAAGCCAACCATCCTAGCGCTGGACTTGGAAGGAACGCTCATCTCCAATGCCGTCAGTCAGATTCCGAGGTCTGGTCTATATCAGTTCCTTGAGCGCGTCCGGTCGCAGTTCGTAGAGCTCGTCTTGTTCACCACCGTTCCAGAGAGTCGTACTCGAACCATTGCAAAACTCCTGGTTAGAGAAGGATGTGCACCGGCATGGTTCGCCGAACTCCGGTATATCCAATGGTCCGGAAAGACAAAGGATCTTGCCTACGTCTGCCCTCGTTTGGGAGATGCGCTGCTCCTGGATGACCATGCTCCCTATGTGCATGATGGGCAGGAGAGGCTGTGGGTCGAGATACCGCTGTTTGGTTCCCCGTACTCGTCAGAGGACGACGGGCTCCATGTTGCGTCTGCACGCCTGACCGAGCGCATCATCGAGCTGCAAGATGTGAATTTCTCTGGCGAGATAGCCAACAAGCACCCCTCATGCGATGGATGGCTGTGCCATGATCAAGGGCGGTATCACCCCGACGTCCCCCCGTCCTGAGTAGCGCGCGGGTTTAGAGCCCAGTGCTGATGGTATGTCCCTTTCCAGCCAACTGTGCGGCGTACTGGGCGGGCGTCAGCCCGCCAAGAGCCCGCTTAGGCCGTTCTTCGTTGTAGTCACGCCGCCAGCTTTCGATACTGGTCCTGGCATGGAGCAACGTCGGGAACCAATGCTCGTTCAGACATTCATCGCGCAGCCGCCCGTTGAAGGACTCAACGTAAGCATTTTGGTTCGGCTTGCCCGGCTCGATCAGGCGCAGGGCAATTCCCTTCTCGTGAGCCCACGCCACCATTGCTTTTCCGCAAAACTCCTTGCCGTTGTCTATTCTGATCACCTGCTGCAAACCGCGCTGAACGGCCAATCTGTCCAGCACCCTGGCAACGCCTTGCCCGGAAATAGCTCGTTCAACCTCGATGGCCACGGCCTCGTGAGTGGCGTCATCAACGATGGTCAAACACTTGATTACTCGGCCTTCCACGGTGCGGTCGAACACAAAATCCATCGACCACACCTTATTGGCGGCGGACGGGCGCAGCAAGGGCTGACGCTCACCGACAGGTACCTTCTTGCGCTTCCTGCGACGCACCTGCAGGCCAGCTTCCTGATACAGGCGCTCCACGCGCTTGTAGTTCACGACGAACCCACTCTGTCGCAGCTTCAGATGGATCATGCCCACGCCGTAACGTCGATGCCGGTGTGCCAGTGCCGCGATCTGCTCACGCAGTTCAACGTTGTGGTCCGGCCTGGGCTCGTAACGCAGCGCGCTGGCGCTCATGCGTGCAACCACCAACGCACGCCGCTCGCTGAGCCCTTTCTCGACCATGCTCCGCACCAGCAACCTGCGCGCCGGTGCGGTCACCACTTTTTTCGCAACGCATCCTTTATCACGTCGTTCTCAAACATCTGCTCGGCCAGCAGCTTCTTCAGGCGCGTGTTCTCGGCCTCCAGGTCTTTGAGCCGCTTGGCGTCGGGCACGCTCATGCCACCGAACTTGCTGCGCCACAGGTAGTACAAGGCCTCACTGAAGCCATGTTGGCGGCACAGATCCTTGATCGGCATGCCGGCCTCCGCCTCGCGCAGGAAGCCGATGATCTGTTCTTCGGAAAAGCGCTTCTTCACGTCCAATCTCCTTGTCGTTGAGGATTGGACTCCAAACCGTCGTGCTACTCAATCCCGGGGGGACGTCGAGAGTGATAGATGCATTGCGCGCGAATCATTGAGGCGCCTCGCGTCCGGGTGACTAGTGCGTCCTAATGACCCGAGAGCCGAACAGTCTTCCTCGGTCAATCTGAGCTAGATTGATCGAGGAGACAAGCGAGCGTCAACTCTAATAATTGTAATCGCGACTTTCCAGAATTCCGTTTGAAGATAGGGTCACATTGAATCTCTTGAACAGGGAGAAGAACTCCACCGGTGAGAGGTCTCGCGAAACCTTTCTGAGCGAGATATCTTCGCCCGACTTCACTCGTTCCGCGAACGCATCGAGTCCGTCAGTGGTAGCCAACAAGAATGAGGTGGAGATCGTGATCGTTCCGGATGCTACAGACAGCCCAGGTGATACGTACATTTCGTAGCCGACCAGAAGTTCGCCATGATTGATGACGCCAGCCTTCTTCAGCCAATCTCCAGCAGCTGAAAGGTCGGCGTGGTCTGCCGCCGCGGAACCCTTGAAATCGTTGTACTGGGCTGACGCCGAAAAATTATCCTTGCTCATGGTCCTCTCCAATTGATGTGACTACTGTTGCTGATCAACGCAATGACTTTGCGCTGACCAACTGGGCGGCGTGTTCTTCTCCCCACGTCTGCCATGATTGAAAAGGCAAACGGACTCTAGATCACCCGTAGAAGTAGGTGGACAAGCTGTCCGGGAACTGCTTACCAAGCACAAGTGTCTGAGAGAGACATGCCTTCCCGTTAAGTTCCCCTGAAAGCATGAGCATGCTGTTCCGGAACCGCTCGATTCTTGCCGGCTCCATCTTGTAGCGCTTTTCGCATGAATCAACAAATGTCTCGATGAGGCTCATCAGCTCGTGGCCAACCGGGCTGATCGTTAAAGTGCTTGAGCCCGGAGTCAAGTCGCCAAAAGAAAATTCATGGGCAGCTTCATTACGAAGCTGCCTTAGTTCATCCACGACAGAAAGCAGCCCTGCGTCGACAAGCTCGCTCGATCTGCAGAGATCGATCTTTGAATGGAAGTTGACCTTCTTCAGCTGCTCAGCAGTCTTCAGCCCGCTATCTATGATGATCTTGTAGAGCATTCCCTCTACATAGGTAGCATTAGATATGATGTCTGCGCGACACTCGAATGCACTTGCTTGAGGCTCATGAGGCAGAATCTCCGATGCCGCCAAGGGCTTCGCAAAATCATGCATCGCCAGCTCAATCCTGATCTGGTGCGGGAACTGCGGCTCTCTCAGCTTCAATTCATCCAACAGAGTGCACTGGAGTCCGACGGAATAGTCATCACAGTACTGAGCGATAGCAAACAGGTTGGTGACTACGTCCCAGAATGCTTGGAACGGATAGGTAGCCACGATTAGGGATTTCTCACCATTTATGTGGTAATCCAGATCACCCTGCAGCGACGTCCAATGTAGCCTTTGAACAAGCGTTCGCACTTCGTCCGGTCTTAGAGTGTAAGTGGCCAAAACCTTAGGGGCGGAATCGAATCCCGTCTGTTCTAGGGTCTCAATCAGGGCGGGCTTTGAAACATCGACACGGCCCTTTAGGGCGTAGTTGTTAGGGATTCCCATTGTCAAATCTTCCTTGGAGACCTATTGATCCTGTACTTCGCACTATACGCGAGTCATTGCTATGCGTAGGAGCCCAGGAGCTCGAGGAGACCGCTTCATCCCCCCCAACTTGTGACCACGGCAGAGTTCTGATAGCCAGACTCCAGCATCGCGATGTAGGGCGATCGCGGAAGGCCTATCTGCTGATTGATTCTCAGCGAGGACACAAGCATCGTTGGGACACTCGCACACGAGAGGAGCTTGTTCCATCAGCAGCGAGCCCTTCTGCACGCATGAAAATCCGACCGAGTCTGTGTGCGGAAACCTGGTTACACAGTTGCATTGAATCTCCAGCGTCACATTCCAACTGACCTACGTCTGACAGAGAGGCCTCTGTCCACGCAGGATGCCACCAAATCAAGCTTCTAGATCGAGTGCTTGGAAGCGTAATCAGGGCCAGAACGACGCGAAATTAGCCGCGCGGTAGTTTGACCGATCTATCGATGTTGATTCCCTGCCAATAATTGACGGGGCAGGAACCCCAACTTCAGTGTGTCCCACGGCATAGAGGGACCATCCGCTAAGGGCGTCAGCAGCTCACAGACCTAGAAAGGGACTTGCAAAATGCGACACGCGTCCCGAAACTACGTCTAGGGGACTCTGCCAGAAGCGGGACTAGGGATTTCAACAGGCGCTCCAAGGCGGCGAGTAACCGTCCTGATAGAGCGAATGTCAACTCATGCACGTAAGAGGCGTGACAGAAGATATGTCTAACGGAATTGGCATTAGGCAGAACGAAGCAGGCATGGTCAAGCTGCTTTGGGCGCGCAAGCAAATCTTCAAGCGTGTAAAGATGGTGCAAGGATTCTATGTGGGATTCACTTTCGCATTGCCCACAGTTTCTCTGATCGTTGCACTGCAGTTTGAAGGATATAAGCAATGGGTGAGCTTGGTGGCCATTGCTGTCGGTGCCTTGGATGCCTTGTTCTTCGATGCTTGGAGAAAAGAGAAGATCAAAATTGCAGCCCGTCTCCAAGAGCAATTTGATTGCCACGTTCTAGAAATAAAGTGGAACGGATTCGCTGCCGGGAAGAAGATTTCGCCTCAGAAGGTGGAAGAGTATGCCGATGCCACAATGGATGCGGATGCGAGAGGAAGGCTGGAAAACTGGTATCCGGAGCAGTCGTGCGCCATGCCACTGCAAGCTGCGCGGTTGGTCTGCCAGCGCACGAATCTTTGGTATGACTCGAATCTGAGAAATACATACCGGACTGTGCTTTGGTCATTGACTGTTGTCTATTTCCTGGTCCTTTTAGCCTTTTTCATAGACTTCACCCTGGTTGAAGTGGTCCTGGGCCTATTGATCCCCTTTGGGCCCCTTTTTACCTGGGTGGTCCGCGAGCATCAACGCCAAGGCGATACGATAAGGCTCGTCAATAGATTGCTGGACGAGATCGATGCATCCCTGGATGACTTGGTAGACGCCAAGAGGAGTCTTAAGGTCGACGCTCGAGCACGAGAGCTCCAAGATGCCATCTTCACGCATCGCAGCAGCAGTCCACTGATCAGTGATCTCATCTACAAATTCAAACGCCCGAAGCTGGAGATCAAGATGAAGAAGAGGGCTGAAGCTTTTGTACAGAGAATTGGGGATATAACAGGGAGGTGACATGAAACATGTATCAAATTTCAAGGACTTTCTATCCGATACCGTCAACCTAAACGAGACGCGAATTGATTTGCTAGACGCCTCGTTTGAGGCTATCAAGCGCTTCATTCGAAATTCGGATTACACCCCCAAGATCATCTCCTTCTACAAGCATGGATCATGGGCACACCAGACGATCATACGGCCCGTCGAAGGAAACGCCTTCGATGCGGATGTGATTGTCTTCATGCAGCCCGTAAAGGATTGGACTGCAGCCGACTACGTGAATGAGCTTGCTCGCGTATTTCGTGAAAGCTCAACCTATAAGGAGAAGCTCCGCGTCTACTCGCACTGTGTCACTATCGAGTACGCTGGTGAGCGCAAGATGGACATTGCACCATGTGTCTGCGGTCGAGTGGGGGAAGACGATCGCGAGGTATGCAATCGCTCAACAAACAGCTTCCAACAGTCGGAGCCTGCGAAATACACTGATTGGCTCCGAGGCCGCAACGCGGCGGGTGGCGGGAACCATCTTCGAAAGGTTACTCGGCTGCTTAAGTACCTACGGGATATAAAGACCAACTTCTCCTGCCCGTCGTTTCTTCTAACTACACTGCTGGGGATGCAGATCAACGACAGTGACAAGAACTCTTCGCAGTTCTCCGATCTGCCCACAGCACTTAAGACCATCGTTGGACGGTTGGACAACTGGCTCCAAGCTCGACCTTCAATCCCCGAGGTCTGCAATCCCGTTTTGCAGGCTGAGAACCAAGCAAGCTCCTGGACTTCGACCCAGTACGAGAACTTCCGCAGCAAAATTAGCTTGTACCGACGGTGGATCGATGATTCTTTCGCGGAAATAGACGCCACCGAGAGTTTGAAGAAGTGGCGCAAGGTTTTCGGTGATGACTTCGGGGTGCAGCCCATACGAAAGGCTGTTGCCACTTTTGAGTCCTCGGACGTCGCCCTGGATCAGGCTCTTGATGAAGTTGACATCGTGCGCTCCCGCGGATTGCAGGCCTTGGATCCAACGATCCTTCGACCGAGCTGGCGCAAAGCACCAGTTTGGGTTGCCGATGCACTCATGGCGAAAACGTCTGTGAAAGCGAAGATTGGTAACGATCATGGCGGCTCTATGGCGGTCAGAAGCTACATGCCCCTTGAGCGAAATCAGCCGATCTACTTCTACTCAATGCTTGGCGGCGTGACTCCCCCAAGTGGCTACACAACCCATTGGCGGGTAACCAATACGGGTAGTGAAGCTAGGTCGGACCGGGCACTAAGAGGAGGATTTGATCCCTCCGATAGCCCTCATATGAGGCGAGAATGGATCAGGTACCGTGGTGTTCACATGGTGGAGGCGTTCATTGTGCGGAACGTTGATCAGCATTTGGTTGGTTACAGCGAGCCGTTCTATGTGGTCGTCGAGTAGAAGATCGGGTTGTAGGAGCACGCTCAAGTAACCCATCAGTTAAGGAGACAGTCGTGGGAAATAATCTCTTTGTAACATATGACTTGAACACTCCTGGGAAAGACTACGACAGCGTCTTCAATGCAATTAAGGCGCTGGGGAGCTGGGCAAAGGTCCAGAAGTCCGTCTGGTACGTCGACTCGCAGTACACCTGTGAACAGGCTGCCGAGAGAATATGGGCCGTAATGGATGCTAATGACTGCTTGATAGTGATTGACGCCAGCAGCAACAATGCTTCTTGGTACAACGTGACGCAGGAAGCCTCACAGCACATGCAGGAATATTGGTTCAAGTAGGGCGCATCTGTTCGTGAGGCAGCCGATCGAACAAGACCCAGTCTCGAATCGCGACGGGGACCAAACCGAGTTTTGGAAGTGCCCCGCGCCAGAGGTCCTGGTCGAGGGATGTCTATAGCCTGAAAACTCATCCGCCTGCCGGGCAGCTACCTGGTAGGCGATTACTGTTGCCTCGCCTACCCGCGCGCCTCGGTTGAGCGCATCGGAGCTGAAAGACTCCCAGCAAGGGGCGCTGAACGCCGCCGAGGTTCCCAACCTGCCCCGCATTGACCGAGGTTAGGAAGCAATATGACAGTCCTGCGGAGGCTAGTCTCTGAAGGACTTCGAATCTCCAGGATGTTGTGTGAGCACTTTTCCCCGAACACATACAGTGTTGGTGCTCCTACTGTTTCGTCCGGCCCTCGCACGCCTATCTCAATCTATCGCCCGGTCTGGACTTCGAGACCAAGCTGTTCGCCAAGACCAATGCACCGCAGCTGCTGCGCAAGGAGTTCTCGCGCCCCGGCTACGTGCCGCAGCCGATCGCGCTGGGCATCAATACCGACGCCTACCAGCCGATCGAGCGCAAGCTCAAAATCACCCGCCAGCTGATCGAGGTGATGCTCGAAACGCAGCACCCGTTCTCGCTGATTACCAAGAACGCGCTGGTCGAGCGCGACATCGACCTGCTCGCGCCGCTGGCCGAAAAGCAGCTGGTCAGCGTGCACTTCTCGGTGACCTCGCTGGACCCGCATCTGTCGGCAAAGCTGGAACCGCGCGCCTCGGCTCCGCATGCACGGCTGCGCGCGATGCGGCGCCTGAGCGATGCCGGCATCCCGGTCGGGGTGATGGTCGCGCCGGTGATCCCGTGGATCAACGATGCCGAACTGGAAGCCGTGCTCGAGGCCGCCCACGATGCCGGTGCCTCCACCGCCGGCTACGTGCTGCTGCGCCTGCCGCTGGAAGTGGCGCCGCTGTTCCGCGATTGGCTCGACACCCACCATCCAGACCGCGCCACGCACGTGATGAGCACCATCAACCAGCTGCGCGGCGGCAAGGACTACAACAGCCAGTTTGGCACGCGCATGCGCGGCGAAGGCGTCTACGCCGACCTGCTGTCCAACCGCTTCAAGCTGGCCCGCAAGCGCCTGGGCTTCGATGCGCAGCACAGCCACTGGCCGAAGCTGGACTGCACCCGCTTCCTGCGGCCGCTGCCCCCGCGGGTGGACTCACCCCAGGGCTCGTTGTTCTGATCAGCCCCCGATGGAC
>Ga0256777_1000100_pt1 | contig 15882 bp, 2 predicted proteins | sample MC6MC0928MT_FD_186042 | JGI IMG/M metagenome (GOLD analysis project Ga0256777, IMG submission 186042) | Metatranscriptome of enriched soil aggregate microbial communities from Iowa State University, Ames, United States - MC6-MC0928-MT... | ecosystem: Environmental > Terrestrial > Soil >... | reverse complement strand
TCAAATCATGATCATCCTTTGTATGAGTGGATCCATGGCCGCGTAGATCAAAGGACATCACACTCATACCTGCCTTCAAATAACTCGCTACACATGCCCATGCCATACTTGTGTGACCACCACCGTGCAGCAGTAGTGTGAGGAAGGGTGGTGTAGCATTGGCAGGCATGGATGGTGGTTGAGCCGTATAGACACAGAATTCATCACCGTCTTCTACGGTCACCATTCGTCGACTCGTGTAATACCGGTTCCATGGTAGTGGTGATAGATCACTGAGGGAATTCGTAGAAGGAAATGATGATACATGATGTGGTGTGTGTGAGTGCATGTGGGATTGTGTGCTTGATGTTGATGTTGATGCTGCTGATGCTGGTCCTGATCGAGCATTACGTTGTGATGGTGGTGCAGGTTGAGCAAACATTGATCGGATATCAACGTCACTGGATGGAGTGTTGGTTGAGCCAGCGGCGGATTTGTGATGCGGTCGATATGATATGGACATGATGGATGATGACGAGGTTGAAGTGAAAAGGAGATGAATGGATAGTGGGAAAATCAGCTGGTGATTTGTCACTCACTGCTGTTGCATTGACTTAGCTCACGGCTCCAACGAGCGACCACCAACCATCACAATGTCAATGCAGGAAATGCAGTGCCTCCTGATCACACTCGTGTCGTGATAATGGCAATGACACTAATAATGATGATACTAACGAGTGACAGTGACAGTTGGCGCAGTTCTCATTCGTCCATTGGTCGATCCAGCCAGTCGCCGCAATCTGAGTGATCCAGGGCTCTCCACCAATATTACAAACACATCCACGGAGAACTAACAAGCACTGAGATAGTGGCGGGATGGTGTTGGGAATGTGGGATGCGTGGAATGAAGGAATGAATGAATGAATCTTGAACATGACAGAATTCGTCTTTGATTATTTACCCCAACTGTTCCAAGCAGGAAAACTTGGAGGTCATGCCGTCAGAATAACAGGGACATGGTAATTAACATGGCTAATACAGCTCAGTAAATTGATAATGTTACCCATAGTGCTTGGTGGTCATTTTCACTTGTATTACATTTGCGTGCAGTTCATGGCTGCTGCTTGAATTCACCGATTTATGAACGGCATCCTAGGCTGTTGATGACGGAAAGTCCGCCTAGTCCGAACATTGTGACGATTGTCAAGCTCGCAGACTGCTCCATCATGCCAACATGATCACACACTATTCCACACATACGCACATTGCGTGTATCATTCACCTTGCCTACCCGCCCTGATCGATTGGTATCGATTGATCATCGTACTCCTCTCATCACAACACAGCGTCACTGTGCGGCGTGCCGGACTCCGATTCCGATTCAGCCACTCACTGATTCAATCAGTCAGCCCGGCAGCAGCAACGGCAGATCGGACGAACACACTGCCACTCCCATTCGCAATTCATCAGGTTGAGTTATTGACACGCTGTGTAAGCCTCATTGGCAATGGCAGTGTCACTGCTGTGTGACATCTTTGATTGATATCGTCTTATCAACCGGTCATTATCATTCTTCCACTGCCAGAATCATAGTCACGCACTGTCGTACTGTGGTACAGCAATCGCAACAATAGGACAAAACGATGAGCAGTAATGTTTGTCTCGATGCGGATCGGCTCGTCTCATCACCATTGCGATTCGCGGCATTCCTACGTCGCCTACCCTCCCTCGTCAACAATGTGACATTGCAACCGGATCGTCCTGCCGATCTCATCGCTCCTTCTGTTGGTACTAGCGCCGAGGTTCCCGAAGCGCGATTACACCCGTCCTCATCTATCTCCGCCACTGTAGCTGCCTCAGTGTGTCGTGCTGTATTGCATCGATTATGCGTCTCAACAGTGGCGGCATGCAGATGTGCAGCAGCGAAGGATGCGAGAGGAAGAGAGGTGACATCGTTGTGTGTCAAAGCGTACAAGAAGATAAGACAGAAGTTCATGGATGCCACACAGCCACAGACATCGACATCTGGGCCAACATCCCAGGACACGGTCACAGCCGCTCCCTCATCTTCGAATGGAGTGGATGAATTATTGGATGTCTTATTGCATCTATTCAAACATCTCTTACCTTATGCACAATCTGGTGCATGTGTGCATGAGATGCTGAAATTGGTGGAAAGAGATGTGGAGAAGTCGATCAAAAGCGTGGAGACGCAATCTGCCATCACGTCAGCAAATGTTGCGTCATCATCCACACCCCATTCCACACATCGTTCATCTCCTCATTCCTCTTCTTCTCCATGTGCCTCCTCAACCTCTCCCTCCTCAATTGGGCCTACTGCGTCCTCCACTCCAGTTGCTGCTTCATCTCTATGGCCCTACGCATTATGTGGCCTACTCGTTGATTGCTGTGTATCGACTCCAAGATTACCCTATGTGTTATTCGATGGAGATGAAGAGGGTGGCATGAAGATTGAAGCAAATATTAACAAACGATCGTCATGTATGATGCCGAATACGGGATGCTCCTATGCAACGTGGTTGTATATGGAACCGGTGTTGGATGCACAAGCACTTGACTCACTCTACTCATCTCAACCTCATATTGCACACTCTTCCCCCTCATCTGACTCACCGCCGTTGGGCTCGCACTCGCAGCATCCGTCGAATCCTACCTTTCATCTACTCCATCTCAGCAATGATGATGGTCATATGCAACTTCATTTGACGTATGATGCATCCACTGGTGCATTAACCGTTCGAATCGGTGTGACGGATGATTTGACCCCCTCCTCTGCTGACAGCAGCTATTCACATGAGTTTTCGGATGTTTGTCTCATCCCTCATCGGTGGAGCCACATCGTGCTTACACATGACAAGGCGACCACTGAAATGAGTAAGTCCAATCGCACCGCTCATGGAGCACAAAGTGTTGTCCGACTATACGTGGATGGAATGTGCATGGGGGAAACGACCATGCCATATCCTTCTTGCCTGTTTTCCGACGGCAAACCATTCAATGGCTGGATTGGCAGCCATGCACCAGATGAGTCGAGGTCTGCAAGCTCTGGTACCGTCTCAGGCCAGCGTTGGCGATGGCGGATGACGTCGACGATGCTCATCTCGACGTGCCTGGATGATGAATCGATACGCAAGCTGACTGATGCTGGTCCACGATTGGCACAATATATTTCATCATCTTCTTCCAGCACGTCCAGTGCTGATTTGGGCTCCGTAACGGATGTCATGGCTGGTTGCTATGCATTGCCTACTGGCTGTGCTGAGTCATTGGATGCGATTGCCGCTTCCATTATTCGTCAGCGGAAGCATGCACATTTCGCCACGATTGGTACTGAGTCTGGCAATGGCACTGGAAACGGGAATGGAACGATATCCACATCACAAACTCCTCCTCAGCTCTGCTTATCACCTCATGAACATCTATTAGCACCAGCTGTCAGTAGTGAGCATGACCTACTGACAGGGAAAGATACGACACCATTGGAACAAGATAGCACGCCTCTACATGCAGTCGTGCCAATGGAAGATATCGTGTGGTGTGTCCATGCTCGATATGCTGAACGACGAGTTGCATGGGACATGGAACGAACCACAAATGATACAAACGAGGCAGCCCAAGATCCTCACACATGGCTGTTTAATGGAGGACACCCTTCATATTCTTCAACTGCCACTCTCCATGGTCATGCATGTGCCGTCATTCATCCTCGCACATTTCCAGATCTTTTGCGCAGTGTTGGTGGTATCAAGCGCTTATTGCTGCTGGTGGATCGCTGTGCGACGCTGGCAACTCGTACTTCCATATCAACGTCTTCCATACCCGCCGATGCACAACCATCACCGAGCTCATCCATCTCTGCTGCTGCACACCATCTGTCACCGGCCTTCAATCTCACACATAATCCCTCCACAGCCATGCGCCAATGTTTGATGTTACTTCTCATGTGCCTACGACGCCAACCATATCTGTTTCGTGAGCTTCATTCGAGCAATGGATATCGCCTCTTGGCACAAATTATGAAGAACGTGGCCTCATGCAGATTCCATGTCAAACAAGCTGAGCTGGCACAGAGAACAACGCCACGAAGTTTCACTCCGAACAATGCAGCTACCAATGCGACGACACCTGCCTCCACACGATTGCCATCATCATCGCAGTCCACCTTACGCACCTATCCTTTGATCGATGTCCATCTGGTGGATCTACTTCTTGCGCTTGTTGGACTATCCGATCGTGGAATGTCTGGTTACATCGCCAACCAACTCGCCTTGCAACAGCTACTGTTGCATGAGGAATTGTTCATCCGTATGTCATCGATTTCAGCGAAGCATCATCTACTTCAAGCACTCATCAATGCATGTGTTGGGAATGGTGAGCGGAGAACAAACTTACAAGCATTACGTCAAGCAGGATGTGTACATTGGTGTCTGATCATGATGGAGAAGGAAGGGAGGGACGATGGTGGCGAACAACCTCAGCGACGTCGGGTATCTGCCACACCGCTTCCTGCTCATCTAGCCAGACGTCCTTCTGCCAGTCATCAACATTCATCTCCATCTCTACTCAGCCATCTGTTGACATTGCTACGTCTATTATTGATGGATCGTGTCGTTGAGGAGGAGGTGCAAGAAGTTGCCAACTTTGCATTGACATGCACGTTGGACCCTACTGGGCATGATGCCGTCGAGCAGCAACCTTCTTGCACAGCAAATGAGTCAGGTGTGGAGAAGGGGAAAATGCCGAGTTCAAGCCACACCTGCACACCATTAACGCCTCTCTCACCACCTCAGACCTCAACCAATCATGCGAAATTAAGCAGGCGACAGAAACGATCTCTTTATGCTGCAAGATCATTGCAGGAAGCATGTGTCGAAATGTTGCTGGATGTCATGACCAAACTCTCAACATTCTCAACGCCGTCTTCATTGGGATCGACCTCCTCCTCGCCATCTGACATGAGCAATGGTGAGATTTCTTCCCCAGCTTTCATGTCACCTGCATCATCCACATCTTTGTCTACTGGATCACAATCGTCAACATCCCAATCCACTCCGTCTCTGCCATCTTCATCACCTTCCCCACCCTGTTCTTCGCCGGATGTTGGTTATCCACAGGCACCGATGCAAATCTTCTCGCGCTGTGTGAGTTTTCATTGGATCTTCTCCATGCTTAAATCCCACCCATCCTCGCCACCAATGGGTGTTGATTCTCAGATCGAGACCAATGGTGCCGCGACCAAGGAGGCTGGGCGACCCACTTCCACTTGTGCGGTCCTCCTACTCAAAATGTTGCTCATCCTCTTGTCACAACAAGAGCAACTCGCTCTGTTCCGGAGGAGCAGCAATACTCAACAGAAGCAACAAGTTGGGCCACCATCTCATCATGAGCCAATGATTCAACGTGGCGTATCCTTCGCATCGCTGTCCAACCTACTACTTCCCTACGCATCTTGCCCACGTCTCTACCCACCGCTCTTCGCGCTGCTTCTTGGACGTGATATCCATTCATTGAGCAACACGCCCCCTGAGCTGAGCATGGAGACTGTCGAGGTGTTATTCCATGCGCTGGTCAGAAGACCATCCAACAATGAGGAGACGACCACCGTTCGTTTGGTCGTGCCTGAAGTGGTAGATATCTTGGTTGATTTGCTCGCTCGGAACCTTCATACACTACGACAACAGCAACAACAACATATGACCGATTATCCCGCATCATTCTTCAGTGCGACAGCAGCGGCACTCTCCATGCCTTCAGCTATGCATGTTCAATCCAGCCCGAAGCATGGCTCGCTGGTTTCTTCCTCTTCCCCACGCAATTCGAACCCCTATGCCACTGTCTTCGACACTGATCTCCTCGACCATACTCATCCTCGTGCGCATGCATTCTACAAGTCACTCACCTCATCCAATAGCTGTAGTAAGGCATTGCGTACTCAGCAGTATACCATCATGCAGTCGATTGGAGTCAATCTTGGTGAAGGTGTCAACGATGAACGGGAAGACTCCTTGCCGTTACCCCCACGGGAACCTCTCACGCGGCTACTGGCTGATCTCATACCAACGGAAAAGGGATCGAATGCCAAGGAGCAACGACCTCACCCGTTATCCACATTCACACCACATGGAGACGTCTCTGTTGGTACACCACAATCCGATCGGACTCATCGTGCAGCATTCACCTTTTCACCACACTCTCGCCGTCATGCTGAAAGAATTCCGAATTTCTGTCAGAGTGCACCCAGTGAATCATTGCTCAATGGACTCATGCTTTTCCTCATGAATCTACTGCAGCATAGTGATGACTTCGTTCGTATCGCCAATCGTAGCACATTTCTTCGACCATTCGTATCGGCACTGTTCGCGGCTGCTCAGCTCAACCCGCTGTTGCTATCTGGCCATCATGACCCTTCGAAACAGGACATCAACAGTCCCTGTTCCAAAACTGGGGATGGTCGAACAACTCCTGAACGAAAGATGCAGAACACTTCTCGAATGAGCCCGCTCCCTCCATTGCCGACACATGGCCGACCACACTCGACGACACCAACTCGAGGCCATTCCAAGGAGGATACGAATCGATTCACTAGCAATGCCAACATGATGTCGTCTCCTCGTACCACGATAACAGGCCTCGATCTTCGCACTCCGCATAATGCATTCTTGCACTCTCCACCAAATGCACCCTCGCCTCTCTCCCCGCAGTATATGCGCTATCAGCAGCAGCAACTATCCATTCTCGTGGCTCCTCCCTCGCCCATCGCCGCTCGCATCCAGCCGACAACAAGTAGTCCATCGCGAAGTGGAACGAGTACGGTACCATTCACACTCTCTATCGACACACCAACAACGCCAGATATGGCAGCATTGCAATCGTTGGTCACTGCGCAATTATCCAATGCCAGTGGTGCTGGTCGCTCATTCTTTGATCGGACTCCAACTCCTCCGCACCAGTCACTTCATTCGGACGCACACTCAGACGAGTCAAGCAAGTCGTTCACCTTTGCATCATCACGTGGTACGAGTGAAGCATCATCTCTCCCCAGTTCCATACTCAGTTCACCGATGTTATCCACAGGCTGTACATCAATGTTATCGACCGGATGCATTTCCTCCCCATCTTTCTCCATTGCGCAATATCCTGCATCCGTACTGTTGCCACCATCCTCGCCAGCGTCGGCGCCACTGATTCGCCTTCCAATCTTCCGTCTATCCACCTGTCAATTGATGCTTCGTTTCCTTCGTCAATTAATGGAGAGGACAATGAGAGCGAAGAAAGATGGATGGATCATCATCGAGAAGGTGCTCGATGCCTTTCCTGTTGTTGGACATTCCATCGACAACAACGATGACATGCACGAACCCAGAGAAAGAGGAGAAGATGCCACAACGAATGCGATCAACAACTATCGCAAGCAAGAGAATCTGATCAAAGCATATCAATCGACACTTCTCACCATCCTTCTATCTCGCTTCCAGGAGCGGTTGAGAGCACCCTCCAATGATCTACCGCTGCTCGCCCCATCCACCTCGTCGGCGTCAAGCAACAATTCCATTCCATTACCGAGCAACTACCTCCTCAATGTATCTCGTGCAACGGAATTCATCCTTCTCAAGATTCAAAGTGGCACGTTCCTCACTCAACAATGGACAATATCTCAACTGAACAATGATGATGGTCTTGGTATGATGGGTACAGCACAGAATGTATCGAATGCTCGATCACCCCATCGCGCAGGCGCTGCTACTCCGACCTCAACACCGACAGATGTCGCGCACGATATTTCTGGGAATGGAAGCAGTATTAATAGCTGCGTGGGTCTGCTCCTGTTCGTCACCCAACTTCTGAACCATCCGACACTGCTTCCTCATGTTGCCGACCTGTCAAAATCCACCGCCGCCATGCTCTCCAAACATGCAGCTGGTTCACGTCGAAGGAGTGCACAAGCACCAGGAGGACGTGATGATACAAGTGCAAATAACATCTCTGGACGTGCTACAGTCCTACCATCGTCACTTACTGACGCTTTGGTACAACATCCGTTACAACGATGCATTCGCACACTCATTGATGTGCAAATCAACTGTCTGCTGCATCTATACGATCGATTGAGTATGAAGTGGTTGGATGCTGCCTCCATCATTGATGTCAACAAGTTCGTGCTGCGCCATCTGCACACGTTGCTGAGTGATTATGCTATTCATGGATGGGTGAGTAACTACATCTCGACCAATAATGATCTTGCTGGTGCAGCCATTCAGCTCTCAGATCCATCTGGGATGTCCTCATCCATTCCATCACATTATAATGGTAGATCCTTCATTTCATGCTTGCTTTATCACCTCTACTTCTTTCAACTCACATTCACATCGCCAGCATCGTCATTGGAGGAGATGGGCAGAAGCGACCCGAACACCACCGCAGGACGTGAGGCGAAGTCATCGTCATCTCCCTCTAGAAGACACGTGTCCAAGAGTACGGTAGAAGATGTGAGACTCGGTGCGCTATCCATTCTGATTCATCTCGTCAGAACCAAGCCTGCTTTGATGGCTGAGCTTATGCGTGCAACTATCGCCGCGGGTAGTGCGAGCGAGCAAGATAAACTTGGTCCTGCTCATACCGTCTCGTATGACCTCTTCAATAAGGGCTTCGATGTATTGCAGCATGGCTTCCACTTCCTCTCGGGCCCCGATCACTCCGCGCCTTCTCCATCTCTTGCAATTTCATCATCACCCCATCATCATGCTCGTGCGGAGCTGGAAGGATTCTTCGATTGGCTCTCGATCCAACAACCCATCCTCCATATCGTCTTCACGCGCGCATTGAAGACCGAATGGAAGAAATATTGCACATTCAATAATTCATTCTTACAGACGGCACATGCGACAACGATGAAGAAGGTGGTGAAAGCGGCGAAGCGGGACAAGCAAAATATCGAGATGGATCATACCGAAAACGAAACGTTACATGGGCTTCTGTCACAGGTACTGACCGAATGCTCTCGTGTGGAGAGAGACAGAGCAAGGTATCGACGTTATCTAGCTGCTACCCATGAGCGAGATCTGGCGCAAGCGTTGGAGAGAGAGTTACGTCGCCCAATGCGTCGTTGGAGACATATGTTTTCGACATCAAAGAAGGTTCATCCAACTACCACTGTGACGGTTCAACCACAATCATTGTCATTACCCATGACAGCTGAACCATGTAGCTCCAATAGCTCCAATGATAGTCTGGATGAGGAGTCCAGTCGATTGCGCTTCGTTCAACGTTGGTGCGTGGATGATATCGAATGTATCAGCCGGCAGCATGCGAGGTTGGCTCCTGCTTCACTCATCGATCCGGATACTCAACAACTGTTCACATACCCATACAAGCGTCATGCAGATGATGTGAGGGAAACACAGAGGCTACACAACATATTCAGGAAGCATAGCCGGAGTGGAACAAGCCATACAAGACATCATGGAGAAGCTGAAGAGTCTGGTGATCAGCGCTGTGCAACCGAACCATTGGACGAATCACGTACATCGGTCGCGATGTTGACACGACCATCTTCAGCGTGCACATCGGAGAAAGCTGACGTGGATCGCTGCCCAACGGCCACGTCCACAACTCCACTGGCAGCCAAATCTGTTGCTGCCAACCCGATGGCATTGGCAGAGCCAGAGTCGGCGCCAACCGAGTGTGGAGTTTCCGACGCAAATGAACATACCATCCATAGTCGAATCATGTTGCGTAATATGAGTCCCCTTGATCCCACTGTCGCAGAGAAAGATGGAATCACTGTAGGAAAGCGCGATCTCACTGTTGGAGACTCATTCGGCAACAGCGATGCCATCTCAGCACTCACACCAACAGCAGGCAAGATCGTACCAGAATCAAGTGAGCGCCCTGTTCGACATCATCATCGAAGTTCCACGTTTCTGTTGACGGTTCCATTCAACAATGCACCCAGCCCGACAGCAATGCGCTCTCCAACGAAGCCAAACACTTCTATACTCTCACCCAGCAAGCCAGGCCATCCTCCCTTCCATCCGCCATCACCCATGCGGGCTATTCCATTTCATGATGCAGCAACACCACGGAATGCGCTGGGAACAATACCACACATGCCTCATTTGTCACCTACACGTTTGCAAGTGAATCGTCGCAGCCCGACAGCAATGAAGCACGCATTCCGGATGCCATCGCCACGATCGGCAAACTCCATTCCAGAACTGCCATCCCAGCCAAATAGACGACGATCAGTTTCATTCGATGATACGGAGACGCCCTCTCCCTTTCCATCCACCCACCTTGATGACAATGGATCAACACCACTACTCTCTCCATCAGATCCTGTCAGCGCCAACCTGCTCTCACCATCCACATCCATCATGCACTCCCAATCTCACTCATCATCCATTCCATCTCCATCTCCATCCTCAACATGCACACATGACAATGAGACGGGCAATTCCTCTCTACATCCACTTCGCACAGGCTCGACCACCCCGACTTCCAAAGCAGATCCTATCATTCTGACATCGCCGACGCTGCTCGATGCTGATAAACCAACGGTACGTGAGACGAAGGGTGCTGTATCAGTTAAAGCAGATGAACTCAGCAACGACATGGGTGCTGATGATACAGAACCGCCCATGGAGGACGCTTCCATCCCATGTGAGCCCGAACCTCAACCAGCGCGTGCAACACGTTCCATGTCACATCCACCAAAGGCCACATCGGGGGACGCTGGACCTGATAACGAGCGACCCTCGCGTTCAGCTAGCTGCCCAACATCCACCACAGACTCGAATTCGACGCTGGCTGACGAGGAGCAACAATCAGACAAGTCGCCTGTTGCTGATGACGATAACGATGATGCATGGTTGCATGAAGTTCGCTTACATTGTATGATCGGCGACGAGACCATCAATTATCATTATAACTGTCTACGCATCGTTGGTTTGGAGGAGGTGTCAGCAGTGATGCTACTCTGCACACATTCAGTGTTCATTTGTGATGGTTATCAAATCGATGCAGGTGGCAACATCGTACGATTGAAAGAAGAAGACGCAGAAGAAATCAAGGAGACATCAGATACGAAGCGGCTACCTTCGCCGGTGTTGTTTCGCAGAGGTTCGGACGATGGAGATGATGTTGGATACAAACGATGGTCCTACAATGACGTTATTAGTGCACATAAGCGACGCTACTTACTTCGTCCTGCAGCATTGGAGCTCTTCTTCATTGATCACACCAGTTGTATGTTGGTGGTCAACATCAAGCAGCGAGATATCATCTACAATCATCTCCTTCAGTTGTGTCCGAATTGTGCCATGGGACCCAATCTACAATTCATGGCTTTGTCTGATGGATTGGCTTCCATCAGCTCCAGTGTGAGCAAAGTGGGTGGGTCGAGTGGAAATGGTCGGAAGACTGCAACAACCGAAGCTTCAAGTGCAGATGAACATGACGATGGCACACGTCGTGATAAAACCAAACATGTCCAATCAGGCTCGGCTAACCAACGGACCTCTTCAGCGAGAATCGGACGATTCACATCCAATCTCTCGTCATACTTCTTCGCATCTCAACATACGCTGTCGACAGAGTATGATGCATTGCTCCTCACAGCATCTTTGTCCAATCTCATGTCAAGTTTGACATTGGAATGGCAACATGGTCTCCTCTCGAACTATGACTACTTGATCTTGCTCAACAGTCTCTCTGGACGCTCCTTCAATGATCCCTCGCAATATCCCGTCTTCCCCTGGGTGTTATCCCAGTATCACTCCCGGGGACTGGAGCTGGACCAAATTGAAACCTTTCGGGATCTATCGAAACCCGTTGGAGCACTCGATCCGGATCGTGCCCGGTTTCATCAACACAAATACAGGGAGACGGAACACTTGTGGAAGGAGGAGATGCGAGATGGGCATGTACACGGAACCGCTTCGATCGTACCGCCGGATATCTCCCGTGCCTACCACTATTCGACTCACTATTCCTCCGCGGCAATCGTCATGCATTATCTTGTTCGTGTCGCGCCCTTCACTGAGTATTTGATCCATTTCCAAAGTGGTCGTTTCGATCGAGCTGAACGCCTCTTTCAAAGCTTGCAACAAACATGGATCACCGCGACACGGCTCCTCAATGGAGATGTGAAGGAGGCCATTCCTGAACTATATTTCTTCGCGCCACTTTTGCGCAATGGGAATGGGCTGGAATTAGGACAGAGACAAGATGGACGCCCAGTGAATGATGTGCTGTTGGCACCATGGTCCAAGGGTAGTGCACGAGAATTCATGAGGTTACATCGATTGGCATTGGAAAGTGACTATGTCTCCGCACACTTACATGAATGGATTGATCTGATTTGGGGAATGAAACAGCGTGGTCCTGAAGCTATTGATGCATGCAACGTCTTCCACTACTTGACTTACGCAGGGAATGTGTCCATTGATAGTATCCAGGATCCACTGTTGCGTCGTGCCACGGTTGAACAGATTCGATCCTTTGGACAATGCCCTTTGCAACTCTTCACCAAGGTCCATCCACCGAAGATACGCGCGGCAAGTCGACCACGACTTTGGTTGGAGGCTTCGTCAGCTCAGCCGACAGATATGGCACGCTTCCCGCATGGGATTGGACAGATCTTCTGTGTGGAGAGCTCCACCATGCTAGGGGGCGCTGGGTCAGCGAACATGTATGCATCGATGGCAACAAATGGAATTGAGAGAATCATTGTAACGAAGCAACATCATGCCATCGCATTACCCTCTCTCACACCACCTTCATCTTTCCTGCCTTATTCATTCGTACATTCACCATGCGCCACCTCCATACGCAACCCACGAAGCGCCAAATCATATCGTTCTTCTCCGGCGTTCAACAAGTTGAGCTGCATCAGTTGGTCATATGTGGATGGATCTGTGCGTACGGCCATGTTAGATATGAGTGGAAATGGCAATAGTGCGACAACTGGGCGCAGTGCTGCTGGAATTAGTGATGCAACTAGCACACCATCAAATTCTGGTCCAAGCAAGTCCAGCACCCATCATTCACGCACGACATCTGGACTGATGCGTGCGAGCAGCGCATCTTCCGACTCATGGCCATTACGCTTATCTCGTTCCTATCTGAACATGCATCGTGGACGCGTGCGTGTGGCAGCCATGCCATTGGAAGGTGATGATGGAACACTTGTCACTGGTGGAGATGACTGTCTCGTATGTGTATGGCGGAAACCATCCTTTGGTCTTGCTCATGCACAGTCAAACCCGTTGGCGGCTGACTATGTACTCGTTGGAGAGCTACATGGGCATCGTGCACCCGTCACATGTTTAGCTGTCTCGGCTGCGTTCTCACTCATTGCGAGTGGATCCGATGATTCCACCGTCATCCTCTGGGATCTACATCGAATGACATCCGTTCGTCAGCTGCGCTTCGCACCATTGGGCAGCTCCATTTCATGTATCCATTTCAACACATTGACTGGAGATCTGTGCTTCGCCAGCAGCCATCCAGCCTCACTCTTCTTCACGGATGTCAATGGGACGCTCCTCGCTAAATTTCCTGACCCGCGTATGAAAGAAGCGGCTACCCGAGCTGATGAAGAAAAGATAAGCACGCAGTTAGGCGGTCTAGCATCAGCTTCATTGCTGCTCGAACAACGGTTGGATGAGGTAACTTCCCTATGTGTCGCTCCGACCATTGGGTATCACTCATCGTCGTCTGAAGCACGTGTCGATTGCAGTGCTCTCATCATCACAGGACACAGGTCAGGATTGGTGTGCATATGGAGATTGCAGTTCCTGTCATTTTCGGAGCTATTCACTTTGATGGAGGAGCTACACGTTGGTGTTCGTAGTCCACCCACCCGCTCGGCCGAGCCATGTGTTACAGATCGCAGTCGTCCTTCGCCGACAGATGATCAGGAATGGAGTGGGAGTGAATGTGAGTCTGCCCCACCAATTGTCACGATGTCAGCTGCGGGTGAGTCATCAGCCCCATTGCCTCCGCCGATTGCTGGCAGATGTGTTTCAGATATGAGCGCGAGTATGGAGTCAAATGCAAGCGAGATGGGAGCCAGGGACGCACATGAAGTGGCTGCAACATGTGAATCTGTACCTGTTGGTGTAACGAACGATGCAGTTGATATTCCCGAGGCCCAGCTGACGGCACCCGATCGTGCTGAGTGTCAAGCAGACAATGCGACTACCATCCCATCCACACCTCCTGCCCTCAGGCTGGTGACGAGTGGACCAGACACGATGAGTTTGGCAGATCTAGAGAGCGATGTGTTGTTGGATTCACCCGCACGATTGGCAGCAGCCCAGCAGCATCAAGCTCACGCTCTCGCCATCTCGACACACATGTTTGGAAGCCCTGGTGAGGAGCAGATAGCAGATGATTACTTCCTCAACAAACAACAAGAAGAAGCCAGAAGGAAGAGCCAGAATCATGAACAATCAAACCCAGGAATGACAGCCTCTCCCCCATCCATAGTTTCTCCACCACCTGTTCATCGTCAATGGCATCTGATTCGTGTCGCCGAGTTGGTTGGACACCAAGTTGCTGTCACTGCACTCTGTCTGAGTCGTGATGGCCATTCATTCTTCTCGGGTGATACCAATGGGAATGTCATCCATTTCACATTGCCACAATTGACACACGCACCATCATCCTCTCACTCTCATCGCCATCAGCCACATGCACGTCATCACGATGCAACAGCAGCTGGATCGAAACCTATCTGTTCCTGTGCTGCCAGTCGTAACAAGAGTCGTATCAAGATTCTACAGACACTGTTGACAGGAGTTAGTGTCGCTGGCCAATCCATTCCAGTGACACGTATGACATGCAATCAATCTGGTTGTCTGTTCGTTGGGTGTGATCTATGTCTGCTGGATCATCTGCGCGATGCTCATCCTTATCCTCAAGCTGTGCCGGAACCGGCACCTGTCAAGGCTGCTAGCGATCCTTTCATCGAACAATAGAGCAGTCGCCTTTCCATGGTCATGGCCAGCGCCTGTTTGTCACGACTAGTCAATGAGCTATGAGCCTCCCATACATTATCTGCGCGCCATTTGATCGGTTCCATCAAATTCTAAGACTTCGCGGACTTGTTCTTCTATTATCCGCTTTGGCGTTGCAACTCACAATATTTTGCGGGCTGACTTCGAAGAGATTTGTTTGATTTGTTGACGATGCGCGGATCCCAGGATTAAAAACGTCAGGCGCTGTATTGTTCTCAGCTTGTGGGCAGTTCGCATTGGACGAGTGGCTCAAGTAACTGTTTCCGTGGACAGGATTGGATGCGGCCAAGGATACATATACCTGACGTAGCGAGGATCGATCAGCCCAGTGGGGCAGCAGCAGTCGAAGGTACAAGGTTGAAACCTTTTAAACCCGTATCCTTCCTTGTTGGATTGCCTCATACAGCTGCGGGTCGATGCGTACATAGCGTCGTTGTGCATCATGTCGGAAGTAGAGCGCATCGCTGATGATTGAAGGATCAAATCCTTCTCGAACCAAATCAGCCTTCTTGTGTTTGAATGTTCCCGTCATATCCATCTGTTGTTGAAATCGAAGGAAGAGTGGATTCTGGTACGGTGGCAATTGACTCTGCAAATAGCTATACAATCCATCCATATCGAAGTCGCTCTCACTGACAGGAGTTGTTGTACCCTGGTCATCTTCCATCCCATGGTCACTTCCTTGTCGCTCTAATGTGATGCATGCCATCCCTGCTCGTCCATCATTGCCCTGAACACTCACACCATACACATTGATATCTTTCATGTTGACCAATCCTTTCGATGCTGAGAGTTGGCGAGGTTGGAAATGTGACATGATTGCCTGCACTTCTGTGGTGGCAACATTCTCACCTTTCCATCT
>Ga0256777_1000093_pt1 | contig 16518 bp, 1 predicted proteins | sample MC6MC0928MT_FD_186042 | JGI IMG/M metagenome (GOLD analysis project Ga0256777, IMG submission 186042) | Metatranscriptome of enriched soil aggregate microbial communities from Iowa State University, Ames, United States - MC6-MC0928-MT... | ecosystem: Environmental > Terrestrial > Soil >... | reverse complement strand
TGCACACTGGCGTTCGTGCCCTCGCCACCAAACGACACCCACATACACATGCAACAGGAATAGGTGAGTGGAGTGGGGTGGTGACAACCAAGTCGCAGCAGTCGGGGAGGGATTGGGCTGGGCATGGGTGCAGGGCAGGGAAGAGAGGCGATGGAGCAGTGTGAGACTCGAGTTGGAGTGAGCAGTGAGCTCACGTCTCGCCTCGTCTCGTCTTCCACTCGCACGGCCTCGATGGCGCACATGACATGCATTCGACGGCCTAGCCATCATCGACATCGTCATTCGTCCGGCTTCTGACGCATTGCTTGGACTGGTGTTGCCTTGTCAATGCTTGTGACTGGTGTGTGCCGTACCCTGCCGTCACCGTGCCGTGCTGCGCCGTCATCACTGACAGCTGCGCTGCCCTTCCCCTTCCTTTCCCGCCGCACTCTCATCACTCCACTCAACTCTTCACAATCCCATTACGTCTGATCGTGCGCGGTGTGTTGATTCATATTGGAGCATTGATCGTGTGGGAGTGCTTGTGATGTCTGGTGTTGCTCGCTGCCACTTCCACTCCATCGCATAAGCCTCTCTTCCCTCTCCCCAAATTTCTGCTCTCCCTCCCTAAACAATAGCATAGCATCGTCATACTATCTATCGGCATACTTCCGTGCATCAGTCGTATCTTCCCACATTCCTCCGCCGCTGCAGGGTTGAGCTGATCCAAGGACAATCAAAGCCTGCGAGTGGCTCATCCGAGGCAAGATGTCGAATCCACTCCCACTCCCAGTCCCAGCCCCAGTCCCCCTCCACCCTCGCTCGTCACCATCGACGCCCATTGTCACGACTCCACGCAGACAACGACCAAGCAACAGTAATAATAGGGATGGGGGCACGGAGGACAAGGCAACTGTTGACACAGATCAAGGGCAAGGGCAGGGAGCAGGAGCAGGACCAGGAGCAGGAGGATCAAATGTGGGATCGTCCTCCCTTGCAAATCCTGCTGGTGGCACTGCCACGAGTTCATCATCATCATCTGCCTCATCTCTCCCTGCCTCTCCCTCCCCACTGAATCCTCTCTTCTCTGGTGGTGCTCCTCTCAGTTCTGGTCAATTACTCCTGCATGGCGACGTGATTTATGCAGCACGCGGCACAGTCCTGACGCGTGGTACGGTATTGTTGCGTACTCCCATCCATCAGCATGGCAGTGCCAGCAGGAACAGGACTCGATCACATTCACTCTCACACTCACGATCACGAACACACCATGATGATACTGATAGTGATGGTGAGGATGGCAATGAATCACCGGCGTCGTGTTCAGATGGGGATGAGATGGTCAAGACAACGAAATCCAGGCGTGCGAGCGGTGGCAGTATTCGCAGACATCATCGTGGCGGCGGACACACCCCACCAAGCTCCTATGAGTCGGATGACACCCCTTCGCTGGCATCGCCGCCATCCTCTCGCTCCCATTCCCGCTCCCGCTCCTCATCACCCTCTGCCTCCCCTGGCCATTCTCCCTCACCCTCACCCACCGCCGCGCCAGCCTATCATATCACCCGTCTACCCGTCATCGTCAAGACATTCTCGTCACCACACCCAACTGATGAAGAGATGGCAAGACTCAGGTTTGAGTTTACCGCCTTCCATCGTGTTCCTGCAGAGTTGGGCTCCCGCCTGTATGCGCCACTCGACCTTCTCACCCATGAGGCGGGTGGCCTTGCACTTCTCTACCCAGATTGTGGTGGTCAACTCTTGGCAGAATGGAGCAAAGGTGGGAGTGGGGGAACAGTAGAGGGGACAGGTGCACCAGCATCAGCACGATCGACCAGTCATGCTCGACTATCATCGGCTGCACTACGTGCCGCATCACTCACTGCCTCTCCTTCCGTCTCGTCCATTAGTAAGCGTAGTTTGAGTGAGATTGTGAGTGTTGCCATTGCCATCTCCTTACACTTACATGACCTCCACACAGCGGGCATCATCTATAAGAGTGTTCGTCCATCCACCATACTCTGGAATCCTCATACTCGTGCAGTGCAATTCCTTGATTACTCACACAGCTCGCTACTCGCTCATGAGGATGTACAAGCCGGTGAGGTCGCAACTTCACTTTCGTCCATCCCCATTGATGAGTTGCATTACATATCGCCAGAAGGGACAGGTCGAGCGAATCGAGGCTTGGATGCAAGAAGCGACCTCTACTCACTTGGATGCCTGCACCCAGCAACACTCATCATGATGGCGGATGGCAGCACGAAGCGAGCTGATCAACTTCAATCACATGACTTGCTGCTCGGTGATGATGGACAACCGGCTGCCATCCTACCCAACACACTCAGTGGAACTGTTGACTTCCCACAACCACACACACCTGGATGGTATCCGACCCCTCATGCATGCTCACCATCGCCATCATCTGGCAGCATGCATATGACGCTGTGCCCTGGTCATCTACCGATGCGTCGTATCACACCTGATGACGAATCATTCGATCCCATCATTGTCTCAGCGAATCATTTATTGACTGTTGCACACGATGGCGCGATAGGCAGGGTGAGTGAGTGTGACGACATCAACAAAACGTCAGCTGGAGTCGGTGACACAGATTCGATGAAGCTTCATGTTACTGATATGGCCGTGGAGTCGATTGAGCAACTTGCAGCCCCGTACCTCAATGCGTTGCAAGTGTTGAAATATGCCGAGCCAATCGTCTTCAACCCTCCAAATACATTCATGCAAGACGCTGTTGATCTCATGATGCGATCTACTGGCCTCAAGAATGGAATCGGACCCGATGGAGTCTACTACAGCACGTGCATCGGCTATCGTGCATCGCAACTCACCTATGCCATGCACCATCCAACTGGCATCACTCCACCTTATGTCGCATGTCGCCAAGCTCTCGATCCACTATGCTTCCAACCCTCATCCAATCCAACACTTCATGCCTCCAACACCATGAGACACGGTTTCCATATCGTTGGCGGCTGGAGGGAAGCTGACTGGATGTCAGAGGTCGAGCGCATGTCGGACTATATCGTGCAATCCTCGGCATGGATGGTTGGAGTGTGGCTGACTATCGGGGATGGAGCAACCGGCACAATCATTGATCAACACACTGAAAGTGACATCATCCAACGATGTCGTCACTGGTTCGAATTGATTGCCATGCCACACTCCGCCTACCCATACCAAATGGATGACGTCAACAACATGATGCAGCAGCTGTTGGTCCATATGCAATTGTTCGTGCCAGGCTCATCCAATACTGCCGCCAAGCAACGTCTAATCGATCACACTTTGCCAATGCGCCTCGGTCTTCAGCATGCTCATCCATCGATTCGTCTCTCCTTCCTCACTGGTCTCATCGATGGTGGTGGTTGGCGGGATCCGGATACTGACACTCATGCATTCCGATCCGAGCAGCGAGAAATCACTGAGTATGCATGCATTCTCTTCCGACAATCTGGATTCAACACATCACGCCCAATACGAGTACAAAATGAGCATGGCGCTCATTGGCAATTGAACAACATCATTGCACATTTTGATCATTCCAAGCGTTTACAATGTGCATGTGCATGGAAGAGAGTCGTTGGAACGGGCCGTCGAAAGCATGATCCCTTCCTCTCTCGATTCCGTATCGAGCAGGTTGCAGCAGGTCGGCCTCAACCGGTGGTCAGCTTCCAACTGGCCAATGCATCACAACGCTTTCTACTCGCAGATGGATCGATTACACATAATTGCACACTTTACGAGCTTATGACCGGCGTGTGCCCATTCACTTCCTCCTCTCGTGATCCCTTTGAGATCCTTCATCTTCATTTGGCTGCAGCCCCTCCTCCATTTGTCATCGTGCCACCAGCGGCAGATCGGGTTGGATCAGGGTCAGGGTCAGGGTCAGGGTCAGGATCACTGACAGGATCATTGATGGGTATGGGTATGAGGCGGATGGGAGGGGTTGGCACACGGGAGGATGGCATCAACCAGGACGGTGGAATCAGACAGATGAGCGCACCAGAAGAATTGACACAGATTGGTGAAGAAGGGGAATCAGACTCAGCGGAAAGTGACAGCCATCAACGCCAATCACACTCATCTCCAACCACACCATCCAGTCAATTTCCATCGTTCTCTGCCTCCATCTCCTCCTCTTCCTCTTCCTCTTCCTCTTCCTCCCCCGGCTTGTCCTCCGCTTCTACATCTCCTTCCCCCAGTGTGTCCACCGTTGACCGCTATGTTCAAGCTCTGTCTATCTTCCAGATGATCGTCTTCAAATTATTGGCCAAGATGGCCGATGATCGCTACCAATCAGCGTTGGGACTACTGGCCGACCTACTGTGGCTGGAACGATTCATCACTCAGGGACAAGGACAAGGACAAGGAGTAGGGATAGGAGTAGGAGCAGGAAAGAAGACGAGCGAGGGCCAAGCGGATGGGAAGGATGGTACACCCGCACCATCAGCGTCATCATTGCCACCACCAGGTCTGAAGTCGGTAGCATTTACGAGTGGTACTGCTGGCTCTGAGTCTGGTAGTGGTCCTGCTTCTTCTCTCTCCCCTTCTCCCTCCCCTCTCCTGGCTCATCATTTTCAGCTTGGTGCCTTCGATCGTGCTTCAACCTTTCGTCTGAGTGGCAAGTTGTATGGACGTGCGAAACAGGTTCGTATGCTGCTCGATGCATTTGATCGGGTGAGTGGATGGAAGTGGAAGAAGCGGGATAAGGATGGAAATATCAAGCAGGACCATCAAAACGCCAACACGCAGACAGATACAGGAATGGCAATACGAGACTCACGACAGATGGAGGGGATGCAATCAACGAGCATGGGTGCAACCATGTCACGCAGTAGTGTGGAGAATGAGATTGCAACTGATAGCATGATGTCATCATCGTCATCTGCCCTAACCATCTCCGACACGACGCCTTTCTCCACCTCCTCCTCATTGTCATCTTCCACTCCTCCGGCCTTGCGCCACATTATCCTACCTGAATTGGTACTCATATCTGGCTATAGTGGTGTAGGGAAGACGAGTGTCGTGGATGAGGTTCAGAAGCCGATGTTACGCTCCCGCGCATTGTTTATTCGGAGTAAGTTTGATTTTCATCGTCGTGGCTCTGCCGTGCTGATGCAAGCATTCGCTGGTCTCATGCGCCATATCCTCACACTCCCATCCTGCCAAGAGCGTAGTCGTTGGCGTCAGGATCTATTACGTGCGTTGGGCAGTGATGCCGCACTCGTCGTTGAATATGTGCCCGATCTCGAGAAGGTCGTTGGGCCACCTGGTCCAGCACCCAACCTTACACCCGTTGAACGACATGTCGTATTCAAACGCACATTCATACGATTCATTCGAGTCTTCGCACAGCGACACCACCCATTGGTACTATTCATTGATGACTTACAATGGGCGGATGATATGAGTCTAGAACTCATCAAGGCGATGTTTACTCTCACCGTCGATGAGACAGACGGCAAGGATGCTGCGACTCCCATACATGCATCATCCCATCAATCATTGAGTGGAGATGGCATGGAGGCACCATCAGCTGCTCCTGTGAGGTCAACGAGTGGTGGGAGCAGTAGTAGTAGTAGTAGTAGTAGTAGCATGGAGGTTGATGGTGGCAGTTCTTGCCATCTGTTAATATTGGGAGCGTATCGTGATAATGAGGTTGGTGAGAATCATCCATTACGTCAACTCATTACGGAGCTCAAACAATTCGATCAACAACGAATGATGATATCAATGAAGAATGGGGAGGATGATGCACTCATGCCCACACTCATGGAGGAGAGTGATGGAGTCAATGACACGCCGGATTCCATACGATCGCCTGCATCGTCCCGACCACGCTCCATACGCTCGCGTCCTGTCCCTTCTGCCTCATCCCCGTCCGTTTCCCCCTCCCCGTCACGTGAGTCACATCCTCATTTGCATGAGCTTGTGTTGCAGCCGTTGAAAGTTGGTGATGTGACGAATCTTGTGATGGATTCGTTCAAATGCAGCTACACACGCGCGCATGGCCTTGGTCAGCTATTGGTGCAGAAGACAGCGGGCAATGCATTCTTCATTGCGCAGGTGCTCAAGGCATGGCATGAGCAAGGTCTCATCAAATTCAACTATCATCGGGCAGATGAAGAGGTAGAAGCAGAGAAGCAGAAGGAGAAGGAGAAGAGTAACACATTGAGGTTGACAGGTGGTGGAGTGAGTAGAGGTAGCATGGATCGACTCCCTTCACCATTACGTTCCTTGCCATCTTCCTTCAACAGTTGTGGTCGTTGGGAGTGGAAGTTGGATGAGCTCAAGTTTGCACAGGTTGGCAACAATGTCGTCGAATTATTGTTGAGTACGCTGACTAAGCTCACTCCACCTCAACAGAAGTTGATGCGTAAGGCTGCATTCCTTGGCAATCGCTTCTCACTCCATCAGCTGAGTGTTGTCGTGTGTCGTGATATACGTGAGATGGCTGCGGACCTACTCGCCATCGTTGAGATGGGATTCATCCTACCGGTTGGAAATGCATATGAACTATATGTATTGAGTGCCGACTATCAGAGCAGCAATGGAAATAATGCAGCCATCGAGAGCATCAATAGCAATAGTAGTAGTGGGAATAGCAGTACATGTACGAGTATTGCAAGTGGTAGTAGTACCAGCTCTGGTGTGATGAGTGGTAGCGCGAGCAGTGCGAGCATCAGCAGCAATAGTAGCAGTAGTAGTGGTGGGACCGTTAGTCATATGAGTGGCGATGGTTCGAGTGGAGGCGTTGCGATTGCCGCATCCTCGTGTAACAGTTCGACATCTGGCAGTCCAGGTCCTAGTTCCCTCTATGTCTCCCCTGCCACACTTGTTGTCCTACCTGAAGGCAGCCTATCTGGCCCCAGTGGCTCCTCACCCGTCCTCATCTCATCCCATCTACGATCGCATGCAACACTGGCAGACGGCCTGAGCATGAGTGCGAAGAGCAACAGTAGTGAGAGTAGCATGAGTATGAATGGCTCATCACATCCATATGGGCTGGGTCGATCATCACTCTCTGCCACACCGACCGTCTCACAGGTACAATCACCAGATGGATCACCACAAGGGCCGACTCGAAGGATTATGGCAGATTACAATGGTGACGAGGATGAGAAGGAGAGGGAGCAGCAACGAGAACAGGAACAAGAACAGGAGCGGAAGGGGAAGCATGGCATTGGCATACATGATTATCATTGGCGTCGCCAATCAGCCAGTGCGGAGCCACCGTCCCCTTCCCGTTCCTTCGCTTTCCCTCGCTTGCCTCAACCCTCTGCCGATGTCAATCATCATTCACCATTCGTCGCATCACGTGCTCAATCCGATGGCAGTGGCACCACACCAATGCCAACTGGCACTCATGCTCACACTCATACGAACGTTACATCACTCACTGCTGGTCTTCTCACCAGTGCGCACTCACACTCGCACTCACAAGCACAATCACCACGTCATCAATCAACAATAGTCAACGATCGTGGACAACAGCAGCAACAACATCAGACACCATCAGCACCAGTGCCAACCTTACCCCAGCAGAACCATCCCCTCTCTCATTCCCAATCCACCTCATCCCTCTCATCGACGACCTCCACCAACAGTGCCATTCCTCTGCCTCATGGTGCGCCAGCTATCACACCCAGTGGCATCAATGCTCGTGATTATATGTTCCGTTTCTTGCATGATGGTGTTCAACTTGCCGCCTATTCCCTCATCCCACCAGCTGAGCGTCGAATGATTCATGCCCGAATCGCACGATTGTTGATGAGTGACCTATCAGAGGAGGAGAGACAGAATCCAGTGGATGTGGTGGATCATTTCATCTTGGCTGGTTTGACACAGATTCAATCCGAGCAGGAGCTTGTTGCCGCCATTCAACTCTGTCTGACAGCGGGCCACAAGGCAAAGACGTCAACACTCTGGCATCCGGCATTCAAGTACCTCTCGTTCGCATGTCAGGCAACGCAACTATTACAATCGACACCGGAGCACACGTTAGCAGCATTAACGAGACTGAAGAAATTGGAGCAGAAGGCAGCAAAGAAGGCAGGTGCAATGAAACAACAGCAGACAACAGTCGTGACAAGTACAGCAGCCATGCTTAGTACAGAAGGCGGTGGTAGAGGTGGTATGGTATCTGCGCGTAAGGATGATGATCGTGGGGTCTCCTTATCCATGCGTCCGGATGAAGTCAATCCACATACTGCACCTGCACCAACAGATGCGGCAGCACCACCTGCAGATGCATCACTTCTGTTACCGATCTTCACTGATACCGAGACCGCTACCAACTCATCTCCATCAACGACGCAAGCGGATGCAAATACGAGAGCGACTACAGTTGCGGCTGGCGTTGAAGCTGAGTCCGACGCCAGTCCATCTCCCCCTCCTATCTCCTTCGACCCCGTGTGTTGTTGGCGTCGTGATTACTCCCTCACTCTCTCCGTCTATCGTGAGTTGTGTGATGTTGCCTTCTTGACCTCCCAATTTGAGCTTGGTGAGGCCTTGATTCAGCGTTGTCTCTCGTATACGAATGAGCCTGGCCGTGATGTGTTGGATGAGATCAGTGTGCTGGAACTGAAGATGAGCTACCAAACTGTATCAACGAGTGTCGCTGGTGGAGGAATGTCAGGTGCGGTTGATACTGGATTACGCATCTTACAATTATTAGGAACCAAGCTCATCCCATTCACTATCCCTCTACTACCTGTCATTGAGGCTGGTGCCATGGCCATCATGCGTGGGGAGCGGGAACTCGGTGAGAATGTGAATGAGCATGAGTTACGTGTGTCCCGTACCCTCTCCCTCCTCTCCCCCTGTGCTTACCTCATCCTTGATCTGAGGCCGGGCCTATTGGATGATGTTGTTGTGACACTATGGTTCCATCTACTGAAGCATGGCACCAGCGGCAATCTGGCGTTGGGTCTGGGTGTGTTGGCTCAGCGTATGTGGCTTCATCAATATATCGATGCGGCCTATCTCATTGGTCGGATGGCATTACAGATTGATGAGCAGTATGTACATGCCACGGAGCCGAGTAGGAGTAGTAAGGCGATGCAAGGACGAAGCATCTGTTGCTTCTATTCATCACTCGCATTGTATCGTCATCCACTCCGTGATACATTACCTGAGTTACAGCGTGCTGCTCAACTGTGTCATCTGCGTGGTGATCTGTCATTCTTCGGTCATTCATGCTATTTCACGATCGAGCATCTCTTCCACACCGGTGCACCACTCGACTCCGTACTCATGAAGCTCAATCAAATGCTCAAACAACTAAGGCAACAGAGGATTCATATGACAGCGACATACATGCAAGTCATTAAGCAGCTCATCATGCAACTCATGGCAATCACAGAAGACGAGAATGAGGAACCAACGAACAGTACAACAACGGTAACGAGATCAGCAGCAGGACATGAGAATCGGTTCGTCTCCCGTCACCTCTCTCCTCCATCCATCTCCACTCAGCTTCCCCCCGCTGCACTCGATCCATATTATGTTCGCATGCATGAATGGTTACATGAGTTGGCTCGCTTCCCATCGGCCATGAATATGTGCTCTGGTCAGTGTGCATTGGGCTTGAGTTGTTTCTACCGTTGTGATTGGGTTGGTGCCATCCTTCATTTGAGTCGAGCGGAGTCGCTGCTCTCAGCATGCCCCGCTACTTGGGCTTGGGCCATTGTGCATACGTTCAAGCCCATCGCTGAGATGAGAGCATGCTATGATGCCATGCAGGAGTATGCAGGGCAAACAACAACAGCAACATGCACAGCGATGGGAACACCACCAACGATGCCTACACAACATGGAAGCACTGTCACGACTAACGCCACTCAAGCCACATCACCTCCTCCATCAGCGACACTCCCGTCGACCACACCTGTTCATGCTAGTCTTGAGCAGTTGGCACATCATGCGACTCCAGACAGCATTGGAAGTAGAGGTATCAGTGGGAGTGGAATGACCAGTGGGTTTGAGTCAGGCTCCGCCTCATCCTCATCATCCAGCATGGCTCCTGTGTCACTGACATCAGCAACACCACCCAATCCTGCTCCTCCTCATCGCCATGTATTGCAAGTGCCGTTACATCTGTTCAAGATTCATGATCATCACCATCGACATGATCGTGAACATGAACATGAACAGCAACAACAACAGCAGCAACAGCAGCCATCATCTCCTAGCGCCGAACCGGAGTGTGATCCCTGTCCTATCACGGGTCCCTGTGTCGGGTGTACTGTGACGCTGCCGACTGCCGATGCTGTCCCAACGATGCCAAACCTGACATTTGATGCTGTTCAAACATCCGTCAGCCGCTCACTCGCCTTCCTTCGACTATGGAGCGGTCATATTGCGGCAAACTTCAAGCCTCTATATGACTTAGTACTGGCGGAGCAGATGAGATGCTACATATTCAGAAAAACGACACACATGCATCATAACAAGGACTCACCACACGCACATACACATGTACATACACATCCTCATTCGCATGTGCACGATGATGGGAGTAGCCACGTACATGGTCATGACCAGCAGTCACATTCTGGTGACGCTGCTCATACTCACACTGGCGATAGAGGCGCCGTAGCTCACTGTGAATGCGCTGTCTGTACATCTGGCTACGACGGTGGTGCCTCGTTTCCTTGTTGCTCTCCTCGTCCCCGACTGGAGTATGTTCTCCCTGCCTTACGTCTGTATGACAGTGCGATTAGTGGTGCACGCGCTACGCTCTTCCTTCATCTTGAGGCCATCGCTAATGAGCTCGCTGCACTTTTCTGTCTCGGCTTGGATCGTGTGCGTGAGGCGAGTCATTACATGCGAGCGGCGTACTTCTGTCACGTCAGACATGGAAACCAGTTGAAGGTCAAGCAGCTCAAGTCACTCTACTCAAAGCTGCTCGCAACACAGACGGCAGCAACCACTGTCGTAGCGGCCAATCAAGCAGCAACAGCGAGAGCGCAACACCAACAGCAACAGGAACAACAACAACAGCAACAAGCAACGCGACAAAGCAGTGTTGATGGCGGTGTTAGTGGCAAGGAGAGTGATGGTGGCGTAAGTGCGGTTCATGTCCCTCCCCATTCCCCTCCATCCGTGTCTGGCCCCCGCCTGAGCTCGATGTCGTCGCATAACTACTCGTTGGTCTCACCTGCCTCTCTCTCATCGTCCCACTCGCTCATGCAATGTGACGCCACGTCCTCGGCTGGTGTAAGTGTGAGTGTGAGTGGAGCACGCGGTGGGGATATGGGCATGGGTATGGGTATGAGCATGGCACGATCCACTGCTGACTCCATCTCTTCACTCTCATCGGATGCAATGCTACCGGAGCCGGGTATGGATGTTGACAAGCGGAATGAGAGTGCAGCATCAGCGGCGCTTAGTGATGTGACATCGACTGGCTCAGGCCAGGTGGGCATGGGTATGGGTATGGGCATGGCCATGCATGGGCATGGTCACGGAGCGTCACAGATGACCCCTACACCAGGCAGCGCCCTCAATCAAACCTATTCGGGTTTGTCGAGCACGGTCGCACCTCCATCTGCCTCCTCCTCCTTCATCTTCTCACCGACCCCATCCTTCACTTCCTCTCCATCCTATCACTCACTTGATGTTGCCACAGTGATGAAGGCAGCACAGGCATTCAGCGTTGAGACACGATTAGACGTCTTACTCGAGCAACTCATGACCATCGTCTTACAACACTCATCAGCGAGTCGAGCAGCATTGCTATTGGAGAAGGATGGCGAATGGGGGGTCGAGCTATGTGCAACGATTGATCAAATCTATCGTGCACCAATGAATACCAACACCAATCAGCATGCAGGTGCGACTGATCCACATGCATCACCATTCGATCATACACTGTCGTTATCGACTCATCCATCCTTCACCAAACAACACTCCAAGCAGCCCATTGGATCAGTCATGCCATACTCACTCTTCACCTATATACGATCCACACGCAATACGGTACTCCTCTCAGCCAGTGATCTCAATGAGGATACAGACAACCCATTCGCTGCCGATCCATACTTCACATCACACACAACACAGTATGACAATGGGAGTGGGAATCATTCCACATCGACTGCTGATGCTGCCTCTGGTTCTTCCCCTGCTACTACCTCTACCCCTCCTTGTCCCACCTCCACCTCCTCCTCCTCCTCCTCACCTCGTCAGAAGCCTAAGTCCCTGCTCGCCTTGCCGATCATCAAGGGTGGCATTCTCATCGCCCTCCTATACCTGGAGAATCTATGGCAGGACGTGAGTCTCGCATTCACGCCGAATCACTTACAGATTCTACAGCTACTCTGCTCACAGGCAGCACTCTCCATTGAGAATGCACGTAAGACGCAACAGCTACAGGAGCAGAATGCGCGACTGTTGGCAGAGGTGAAGCAGAGACAGGCAGCTGAGCAGGACATGCGAGTGGCAAAGGAAGCAGCGGAGGCTGCAGCTCAATCCAAATCTCTCTTCCTTTCCAATATGAGTCATGAGATTCGTACTCCACTCAACTGTGTACTCGGCATGAGTCGGTTACTAACGGATACGGAGTTGGATGCAGAGCAGTCGAAGTATGTACAGATGATTACGAACAGTGGTCATCTATTATTGGCCATCATCAATGATGTGTTGGATTATTCACGCATCGAGAGTGGAAAACTGGAGTTGGAGTCCCAGCCATTCCTGTTGTTAGAGTGTATAGAATCCGCACTTCATCTATGCTCCGAGATGGCGACACATAAGGGCCTCGAGCTTGTCTATGTCATCGATCCTGCATGTCCGTCCATCATTATTGGAGACGCCACTCACCTCCAGCAAGTCCTCCTCAACCTCATATCGAATGGGCTCAAATTCACACATCGAGGCTATGTCATGCTGCACGTGACAGTGAGAAGTGAAAGCATTCAAACAGTGAATGGAGAAAGGATTCACATAGAAGAGGCAGACAATGCACCCGTTGCGCCTCCTCTCACACACTCACCTGACGTCGGTACTGACGCCAAGAGCGGCAAGTCAACGTCTTCCCCTGCTCTCACCGTTGCAACTCCCGAGAAGTCACGCTCAGAGCAAAGTGCCACGCATGTCTCTCCAGCATCCGCATCAGCATCGAAACTCAATCCTGGTGCCATCCAGAGGACATCGCCAGATGGAACCACGATCCTTGTACCAGCACCAGCACCACCCATCGTACATTCATCCAACACCGCGTCAAATGCGCAGTCAGCTGCTGCTGGACCATCATCGGCATCGACTGCATCAACATCATCAACCATCTCACCATTGCCAGGTGGCGAATCCGCCTCGTCCTCCTCGCGTATTTATCTTGAGTTTTCTGTGTCGGATACCGGTATTGGTATGTCCGTTGATGTTGTGAGTAAATTGTTCCAATCGTTCAGTCAAGGTGACAGTTCGACTCGTCGGAAGTTTGGCGGGACGGGCTTGGGATTGGCCATATCCAAACGACTCGTGGAAGCGATGGGGGGCAAGATCTGGCTGCAATCCACACCAAATAAGGGATCAACATTCACATTCACCGTGCAAGCTGGAGTACCACTACCTGAAAGAGAGAGCGGAACGGGTGATGAAGAGGCAAATGCGAATGTGACGTCGTCCGCTGTCACACCTCCAACATCGACCCTAGACCGTGACACAACTACACCCGCTCCAGCAACGCTAGCTGAACCTACCAGTAGGCGTGGTACGTCTACGTCACTTTCTCCTCCACATCTGTCGGATGGAGTCGTGGTGAGCGGGCATCAGTACGCCAGCCCTATCTATCAATTGAGGGATATCTCGCGATCTCCTGCTGCATTACTCAAACCCATCGCCACCAGTGGATGGCAGTCGCCTGCATCACCCGTCACTCCATTGGCACCACTCACACATATCAACATCGATCAGTCCTGTCAACGTAGCAATGTGCGGCGAACGCGGAGTGCATCGCCGGCACTCTCCACACCTGGCGCTACACCTATTGCTCCGTCCTCATCGCTATCCTCCCTATCCCCTCCACACCCTCCTGCGCTTGCCATCCTGCTGATTTGCTCGCGCACTCGTCATCCTGGATTTCATCTCATGCTCAATGCACTGCTAAGAGCCGGACTACCGACAGCGCTACCACCCATCTACGCATACACCATGCAACAACAACAACAGCAGCAACAACAAGTATCCCATTCGGCTCCGCCCCGTCCCGAAGTGCTATGGGTGGAGAGTGTGAGTGATGCGGGTGATGCATGGAAGCAACAGCGTCAGAACGGCGTCATGATCTATGCGATCGTTCTTGATTGCCTCAATGACATCGCTGAGATGGAGCTGTATGAACTGATGAAGTCGCTCGAGCATGGAGAACACAGCCTGAATGTGTATCCCACTCCCTCTCCTCTGTCCGCTCCTGCTGCTGCACGGACCGTCTCTCCCCCTCCCTCTTCCTCTCTCTCACCGTCTCCCTCAGCGTCCCCACGCTCTGCTCCCGTCTATACCAATCCTCTCCTCGTCGTGTCGCTCTCATCTCGATCCGGCTGCTCCCGACCATTCTCACAACATTCGAATGCACCAACCAATCATGACCATGATCATGACCATGCCCATGCTCCCACTCATGCCCATACTCATAGCCATAGTCAGGAGAGCCGCACACTGTCAGGCGCGGCTCTACTCAGCTCCACGGTTGATGGAGCGAGTGTTAGCAATGGTGTTGATGCGCTGGGTGAGGTGGGTGTTGAGAGTGAGAATGCGGATGCGGATGCGGACGCGAGTGATGTTCGTGATGGCACGGAGAGTGCTGATAGTGCGGATGAGATACCAGCGGATATGCGTTGGAAGGCGAATCGCAGCCAACATGACATGCAGATTCGACCACCAACGACAGCACAATTAAGAGAGAGGGATGCATGGGATGAGAGGGAAAATACTATGGTGAAGCAAGACGCACAACTGACACTCAATGACGAGGTGAGAAAGAAGTGGCCCAATACAACGATCACGTCGTTGCTCAAACCATTCAAACACAAAGAGTTGCTTCGTTTACTTGCTGAACCATTGTTGCATGGCATAATGTGCGGCGATGATGGTACTGGCTCAGGAGTTGATCGTCATCCTCATCCTCCTGTGTTGCCCTATCCGCATGCGTCATGTAGCTTATCATCGCAGAGTGTTGAGTCGAGCCGCAGCAGCAGCAGCAGCAGCAGCAGCAGCAGCAGCAGCAGCAGCAGCAGCAGTGTTAGTGTTGGCAGTAATGAAGAGGAAGTGAGTGTGCATGCAGCAGCGGAGAGTCGAGCATTCGCCGCAGCGGCTGAATCTGCATTGGTGGCGACACGTGCAGCATTGGCATCGAATGCAACGGAGGAGAAGGAGAAGGGGAAAGAGAAGACGAGCAGCTCACAGCAGCAACGACAACAGCCACAGTCCTCTGCCCCCATCACCACCCAACAAGCAACAATGAGAACACCAACTGCAGCAATCGCTCAAGCTGCTGTCGTTGGCGCATCCTCTGCCTCCACACCATCACCGTCTGCTTCTGCCTCTCAAGTTGCATCTGCAGCTGCGTCCCCCACATCGTCATCTTCACCCTCGTCGTCATCTCTGTCCACCATTCCTGCTGTTTCATGCAAGCAAGGCAGTGAAGGTTCAGTTGGTAGCTCTGATTCGCTTCCTCTTCGTGCCCTCGCCTCATCTGTTCGTAGCATGGCGCCAACACCACGCCGAAGTCGCATTCCGCCATTGCAGCCAACCTATCCATTCAAGCTCATGCTCGTGGAGGACAACAAAGTCAATGTGAAAATGATGGTCATGCTGCTGAGTAAATTAGGATGGACATTGAGCACGAAGACAAACAGCAACAACAGCAACGGTGATGGTTCGGATGCCGACATGAGTGGCAATCTAGTGGTTGCGCATAATGGAGTGAGATGCTTGGAGATTATTGAGCGAGCATTCAAGTCAGGGAAGAAGGAGGCACTGCCACTCGTATTCCTCATGGATCAACAGATGGATGATATGGATGGAGTGGAGTGTACTCAACGCATTCGCAGTGACTATGACAGTCGTTACACGAGTCTGGGTTTATCTGCTCCTTACATCATCGCTTGTACGGCGAATGCGTCACGTGAGTCCCGTCAGCAATGTTTGGCTGCTCGCATGGATGCATTCCTACCGAAGCCACTCAACCTAGAGGCATTGGTGGAGGCACTCAAACGAGCGGGACAACATGTCTTTGGAAAATAGGAGAAAAAACGCACAATGGAAGCAAGGACGGATGAATATGTACGTGCATGCTGCCAGAGATACATTCTGGCAGTACAGGCATGAGACATAGCACGGCAAGGCAATGCAAGGAAACGCAATGCAAGGCAAGGCAATCTAGTTTACTTATACTAAAACTGTCATCAGACAGGAGTGGCACTGCCTGGTGGGGCGCGTGGAATTTGTTAGCCAGTTCTTATATGTGAGCAGTGATGTAAATACATATTACCGTGCATAGATACAGCTTTTCGCAAC
>Ga0256777_1000086_pt1 | contig 16903 bp, 10 predicted proteins | sample MC6MC0928MT_FD_186042 | JGI IMG/M metagenome (GOLD analysis project Ga0256777, IMG submission 186042) | Metatranscriptome of enriched soil aggregate microbial communities from Iowa State University, Ames, United States - MC6-MC0928-MT... | ecosystem: Environmental > Terrestrial > Soil >... | reverse complement strand
ATCTGTTCAGCAGGTACATATAGCTCAGCTGGTGGAACACAATGCTTGACATGCCCATTAGGCACGTACAGTGCGGATGGGGCAGACTCATGCAGTACATGTCCACCTGGTTCATCATGCCCATCACAGTCGTCACTCCCCATCCAGTGTCCTGACGAGCATATTAGTGCGGGTGCGAATTCCAGCAGCTGTGATGCATGTCCCGCTGGTTATGCGTCCGATGTGACTCATACTAGCTGTGTCGTCTGTCCAGCTGGTTATGCCTGTCCAGGCGGTGGTGCGAGTCGAGTGGAGTGTCCAGCTGGCACGTACAATGATGGCACGACTCCCACACCAACCTGCCAACAGTGCCCGGCTGGATCGAGCTGCCCACAGGGAGCGACGGGACCACTGCCATGCATAGCAGGCACATATGCATTGCCAGGCAATGATAGCTGCACGCCATGTCCAATTGGTTACACGTGCACGACGACAGGCGTCATCACTCCATGCAGTCTTGGTCAATACTCGTCCAATGGCGTTTGCGTCACATGCCCGGCTGGTTATTACTGCCCGTCCATCTTCTCGGACCCCATCTCATGTCCGGCTGGTCACTACTCATTAGGCGGCGTATCAGAGTGTACGGCATGTCCAGCTGGCTACAAATGTCCAGCTCTCAATGAATCGACGATGATCCCATGTGACGTTGGCGCCTACTCATTGATGGGATCATCGGATTGCCCACCATGCCCTCTGGGCCATGAATGCCCGATGAACAGTATCCCACCCATACCATGCCCACCGGGCTACTATGCCAATACGACAGGCAACACTGCCTGTCCACTCTGCCCCGCTGGTTACGCATGTCCCAATGCGACCATCGCACCCGAACCATGCCAACCTGGCTACTTCAGTACGGGTGGCGCCATCAACTGTACTCTCTGCCCGCCTGAGCAGGATTGCGCATCTGACAGCGGTGCTCTACCAAACTGCACCAGTGGTGAATACTACGCTGGACCTTACAATGGGTGCACACTCTGCCCTCCTGGCAAGCAATGCCCCAACCCTGCACAGGCTACGATTCAAGACTGTGTGGCCGGCTACTATTCGCTAGGTGAGCAGCAATACTGCACTCCATGCCCAAGCGGCTATGCATGCCCAGCAGTCGACACATGCCCTCAACCATGTGATGCAGGCAGCTATTCACTTGGATTGGTGGCGGAATGTCAGCCATGCCCAGCTGGCTTTACTTGTGGTGGTGGCGGCAATGTCAGTAGTTGTCGTACGGGTGAGTATTCCCTCGGTGGTAGTAGTACGGGTTCCTGCTCTCCATGTCCAGCCGGTTCGGCATGTCCGGATCCCAGTGCCGTTCCAACTCCATGCTTACCTGGCACATACTCACTCGGCAATCAGACGACATGCTTCCCATGCCCAAAAGGATATCAGTGTGACGTGGCGTTGGGACCACAGAATACATGTGAGCCCGGAACGTATCGTTATGATCTGACATCCAACGCATGTTCAGACTGTCCAGCTGGAGCGAGTTGTCCAGATGGTGTGCAGTACCCCATTCCATGCGCTCCTGGTCGATTTGCATTGGGCCGCGCAGCGAACTGTACGGATTGTGATCCCGGCATGGAGTGTCCAACAACGGATGGAGCGAATCGAGCACCATGCCCTGCTGGCACGTACTCAAGTGGTGGATTAGCACGATGCCTCTCGTGCCCGGCTGGCATGGCATGCGCTATTGGCTCAGTCAATGCAAGTGTTCCATGCCCCACTGGCGCATACTGCCCACAGAACAGTGATGCAATGGGCCAGCCATGCCCGGTTGGAACGTATCGTGATATTACTGGTGCGAAATTCGTCGATGAATGCTTCCCATGCCCAGCCAACTATTCATGTCCATCCCTGCGTACCGTCACTCCACAGCCATGTAGTGATGGTCACATCTGTCCTGTCGGCACCATCTCACCAACATCCTACCCATGCTTGCCCGGTACTTACCTACCACCCGAGCAGCCATCCCGCATGCTACGATCCGATTGTTGGCAATGCCCGGAAGGCTACTACTGTCCAAGTGGAACCAGTGTTCCAACACCATGTGATGCCGGTACATTCTGTCCAGCTGGCAGCTCTGCATCCTCCGCATCACCATGCCCATTGGGGAGCTATCTCACGAGTCGAGGTGGCATCGCGGCGTCGAATTGTACGATGTGTGAGGCAGGGCATTATTGCCCCTATGGTGCCAGTGCTCCCGTGCCATGCCCACCCGGCACTTACAATCCCTATGCCAATCGTTCACTCGCTGCCAACTGTCAGCCATGTGAGCCTGGTCAAGCATGCACAACCCATGGCTTAATCGCACCCGATCAGCCATGTCAAGTCGGTCACTACTGTCCCAAGGGCACGGTCCTTGGTTCGGACACTCCATGCCCGGCTGGCACGTACAATGATGAGACAAACTCCACTCAGCTAGCGGATTGTAAAATCTGCCCAGCTGGATTTGCATGCCCCTTTGCAACGGGTGGAGCAGCCAACAAGCCTCAAGTATGCAGTGAAGGTCATTACTGCCCACTCGGCACTGGCTCACCAACCCAGTATGCCTGTCCTGCTGGGACCTACCTCAACTCCACCCAGCATGATGCCATCGACGATTGTATTCCATGCCCGGCTGGTCAATGGTGTGCAACTGGATCGGCCATACCGACTGGGGCATGCGCAGCTGGATTTTATTGTCCGCTTGGGACCAATGTCTCGACCCGCTTCCCATGCCCAGCTGGCAGCTACTTACCATTCACCAATGGCACGGCTGAAGGGGATTGTCTGCCATGCCCGCTCGGCCACTTCTGTCCTCTCGCAACGGCTGACCCATTGCAGTGCAGCGCCGGTACCTACTCCCCATCAGTCGGTGCCGTTGCAGATGGCAAGGTCGCATCCTCCTTACAACTCTCCACTGCGCCCGATTGTATTTCATGTCCGGCAGGACAATTTTGTCCGACTGCTGGTACGGTGACGCCGCAGGATTGCCCCATTGGTACGTATAGTATGGCCGGTGTTGCAGTCTGTCTGCCATGCAAAGCTGGATACTTCTGCGACACACAGAAGGTGACTGAAGACGACCTCATCAATAAGAAATGCCCGGCGGGTTGGTGGTGTGCAGAGGGCCAGTCGAGTGGAATGGTCAATCAATGTCAACCTGGCCATTACTGCCCCGAAGGCAGTTCCTATCAACTCAACTGTTCGATCGGTACGTATAATCCCAATACTGGTTCATCCTCTCCACTTGCCTGTCAAGAGTGTGGTGCCGGCTTCTATTGCTTGGAAGGTATGAGTGGCTACAGTGGTGAGTGTGGCGTTGGTCATTATTGTCCACCCGGCTCATCAACCCCGCATGCCGTGCCATGTCCTCAAGGATTCCGTCGGACGAGCCCCGGGGCAGCAACAGAGTCAGACTGCTCCATCTGCCCCGCTGGCAACTACTGTCCACGTGGTAGTGTATTGGGATTGTCCTGTCCACAAGGCTTCTACTGCACGGAGGGTCAGCCTCAGCCCATCCCATGCCCGATCGGTTTTTATGGCAATGGCAGCATGCTCACCTCCATTAATGAGTGTACGCCATGTGACCCCGGTTGGTATTGTGATCGTGAAGGGTTGAGTGCACCAACAGGCAAATGTGACCCTGGCTACTACTGCGTCATCGGTGCCACCAGCTCACAGCCATCAGCGGGTGCACAGGGAGGACCATGCCCACCCGGCGGTTATTGCCCGCAAGGAAGCTTCGTCTCCTTACCATGCCCGGCTGGTCGCTATCAGAATGTGAGTGCAGCCAGTGATATCACATTATGTCAACGATGCCCGCCTGGTTTTTACTGTGGTGGCACCTCGAATGCTGGCCCCACGGGTCCATGTGCAGCTGGCTTCTATTGTGTTGGTGAGAGTACGACTGCCTATCAACATGTGTCACCTGCTGGCTTCTATACGCTGGCTGGGTCGAGTGCTCCCACGCCATGCTCCGTTGGTCGCTATGCACCGAGTGCGAACTCCTCCACCTGTCTGCTGTGTGATGCCGGATACTTCTGTCCGAATCAGAGTACGATCTATATGACGGAATGCCCACGTGGCGCATACTGTGAGAGTGGATCAAGCTTCCCAACGGCATGCCCCATTGGACGATTCAACCCCAGCCCACACGGTACAAATATGACTGCATGTCAATCATGCCCACCAGGCGAGTATTGTGATGCCATTGGACTCTATCAACCATCCGGCTACTGTACCGCGGGCTTCTACTGTGCAGGTGGAGCTCAATTGGCCACACCTCAATCAGCGGTGGTTGGCGGGTATTCGTGCCCGTCTGGCTTCTATTGCCCAACCGGTACTCCCTCGCCACTGCCCTGCTCACCTGGCACCTATACACTGGGCAGAGGCAGCATATCGCAATCGGATTGTCGCGTGTGTCCGCCTGGTAAGTATTGTACCATCGGCAGTGGCAGTGCGCCACAGGAGTGTAGTGCTGGCTATTATTGCATACTCAATGCAACCACGAGTATGCCATTGGATGGTGTGACAGGCGATGCATGTCCACCAGGGTCATACTGCCCGACTGGGTCGAGTGCTCCATTGACCTGTCCAGCTGGTAGCTTCACCTCGTCACCCGCTGCCAGCGAGTGTGAGCAATGTCCCGCTGGCTCATACTGTCTAGCGAATAGTACAGTGAGTACGAATTTATGTGCGATCGGTTACTACTGCCCGTCTGGAACGCAGTCACCCACACAGTACCCGTGTCCACTTGGCACCTATAATCCACTGCCGGGCATGACGAACATCACGGCATGCAGACAATGTGAACCCGGCATGTACTGTGCTGCCTATAATGCCACTGATGCAACGGGATTATGCGCGGCTGGTTACTACTGCCCTGCTGCAGCGACCAACCCCTATGGTGCTGTTGATCCCTCTACTCCTGTCGGCCACGTGTGTCCCATGGGTAGTTATTGCCCTTCCGGCTCCACTCAGCCAGTGCTCTGCCCACCCGGCACCTATCGCAATGCGACATCAGGATCATCGCTGGCAAGCTGCTTCGCTTGTCCTGCTGGTCAATATTGTGACATTGCTGGCTTATATACGCCCACTGGCCTGTGTGCGGAGCGGTATTATTGCTCACTCAACAGCAGTACTCCAACCCCTCAACCAGTTGGTGGTATGAGTGTCGCTGATGCTGGTGGTGATATCTGTCCCGCTGGTCATTTCTGCCTCGAAGGCTCCCATGAGCCAACCCCATGTGCAGCTGGCCGCTATCAGAACTTGACTGGTCAGACGAGCTGTGAATCATGCCCGACTGGATTCTACTGCAATCAAGCCGCTGCTCAACCAGTGCCATGCCCAGCGGGATATTGGTGTGGAATGAATACACAATCAAGTACACAGAACCCATGCCCACCCGGCGCGTACAATCCACTCACGCAGCGTACAAGCGTTAGTGATTGTCTGCCATGTACGGCTGGATTCTACTGTACAGCCGGTGTCTCCTCACCTAATGGAGTCTGCTCTGGTGGTTACTACTGTACCGGCAATAACACGTCGCCCAATCCGACCAGTGGCGTCTGTCCACGTGGCTCCTACTGTCCACCTCAATCCGTTGCTCCCACTCCATGTCCAGCGAATTATTACTGTGGCGTGCCGAGCCTCCCCAATGCCACAACGACTTGCTCACCTGGATGGGAGTGTCTGACTGGTTCGGATACACCGCAACCGATGCAACTCCCGACTGGCCGCTTATGCCCGACCGGCAGCTACTGTCCAGGATCAGCCGCACGAATACTCTGCCAACCTGGGACATTCAATCCAAGTAATGGATCCGACGCGCTCACTGACTGCATTCCGTGTACTGGTGGCCAATACTGTGAAGCATCCGGCCTCTCCACTCCGACCGCTGTCTGTCCGGCTGGTTATGCATGCCCCGATGGGACTGCCGCTATTAATGACACACTCAAGTGTCCTCTCGGTCATCGATGCCCAATGGGTCAATCCTTTCCCATTCCATGTCTGCCTGGTAGCTATCAACCAATGACCGGACAGTCTGAATGCTTGGATTGCCCTGCCGGCTCCTACTGTGGTTCCGATGCAGTCAGCAATCCGACCCCCTGCCCAGTTGGCCATTACTGTCTGAATGGCACCTATCTTGCCCATCAATATCCATGCCCCGCTGGCTTCTACAATGATGCTCCATCAGCCAGTAGTCTTGCCTACTGTCGACCATGTGGCGGCGGTCGTTATTGTTCGAGCAGTGGTAGTACGAGTGCGTTGGGTGATGGTCCGTGTGATGCCGGCTACTTCTGTGAGGGTGGCTCCAATACTCCTTGTCCCATCGCACTCAACCTCACCTATCATGATCGTTTCTACACCAACGATATCTGCTTGACTGGCAGTTACTGTCCGCAGGGTTCGAATATTTCGATCATCTGCTCACCTGGAACGTTCGCGACGGGTCGTGGCAACTCACACCCATCAGACTGCAAACCATGCCCAAGGAGTCAATACTGCTCAGCTGCAGGCGCGGGAGCAGCAGGGGGCACCTATTGTGATGCTGGATATCTGTGTGTGGAAGGCGCAACCATTCCCAATCCAACCAATAATCTCACACAAGGAGGATTTGCATGCCCACCAGGCACGTATTGCCCCCATGCTGCCATGTTCACCATACCATGTGAGCCGGGTACATTCAATCCAGATTATGGTCAGAGCAGCTGTCGTCAATGTCTCGCCGGTTTCTTCTGTTCGGACTATGGTCAGAGTAGTGGATACTTGTGTCCCCGTGGTTCGTATTGCCCTCCCGGTACGAATCAACCTCAAGCATGCCCGGCTGGCTCCTTTGGTGTTCACACGAATCTGACCGATGTCAGTCAATGTCAACTCTGCCCTGTTGGGCAAGTGTGTGCTGGTACCAATCTCACACAGCCTGACTCCGTGTGTGCGGCTGGCTACCTGTGTGATGTTGGATCGCGCTCAACACAGCCACTGGTGCCGGGTCCATTGCCGGGCAGTGGAAACATGTCGGGACCATGCCCAGCCGGATACTATTGCCCTCAAGGGACGACTTCACCATTGCCATGCCCAGTTGGCACCTATCTACCTGCCAATCAATTCGCCGGGAATGCAGCTCAATGCATCGAATGTACGGCTGGTTACTATTGCGAGACGAATGCGTTGGCCGCTCCTACAGGTGTATGTGCAGACGGCTATACTTGCCCATCCGGCAGCACGAGTAACAGCAGTGTCATCTGCCCTGCTGGCAAGTATTGCATCACACCGTTCGTCGATCCACAGCCATGCCCGAATGGCACCTATACCAATCAACCGGGTCAATCCTCATGTACTCCATGCCCCGCACGATCCTATTGCATCAACTCTGAGACGACTCCACACACGTGTCCCGCTCGATTCTATTGTCCAGAGGGGACGGGTGAGCCATTGATATGCCCAGCAGGCACCTATTCCACCAGTCTGAATCTGAGCAATGCGGCCGAATGTCGCTCATGCCCAGCTGGTGAGTATTGTATGAATGGTGAGATTCAAGGCAACTGCAGTGCCGGCTATATCTGTTGGAGTGGCAGTGCGCTCGCTCAACCAACGGGTGCAACAACAGCTGGCGGGCCATGTCCAGCTGGCCATTATTGTGAGTCTGGCGTTCAAGTACCAACATCATGCCCCAAGGGATTCATTCGTACGACTCCAGGTGGCAGTATGCGATCTGAGTGTGTGGCATGTGAAGCAGGCTATGCATGCTTGGAAGGGAATCCTGTACCCATCCCATGTCCAGCTGGCTTTTATTGCCCCGTTGATGATCAATACTACTCATGCCCACCAGGCACCTATCAACCAGCACTGGCAGCAACATCCAGTAGTAGCTGCTTACCATGCCCCGCTGGCTACCGATGCAATGCATGGAATATCAGTGACTACTCCGTCTTCCCATGTCTACCTGGCTATTATTGTACTGCCGCCACTATTGATCCTACTCCATGCCCCCCCGGCACCTACAATCCCTACCCGAATGCCAGCGCGCCTGACGCCTGTCTCACGTGTAAGGGAGGATTCCGCTGTGAGAGTGGCGCAACGAACGAGATCCCATGTGGCGGAGGAGAATTCTGCCCGAATGGATCGGCCATCGCATCACCATGCCCAGCAGCATTCTATTGCCCGGGATTGACAGCTCAACCCATACCATGCCCAGCGGGATTCTACTGCCCTGATCAAAGTGCACTGCCGACTGTGTGCGATGCCGGCACATACTGTCCACCATACTCTCAACAACCAACGGCCTGTCCAGTTGGCTCCATTGCTCTACCTCAACTCAATCGTACCTCACTCAACGCTAGTTGTGCTGTATGTCCTGCAGGGCGTTACTCCCCCTCCCCCTCCGCCACGGAATGCCTGGAGTGTCTGGGCGGGTATGTGTGTAGTGGTGGCAGTACGTCGGCGACTCCTCACTCACCATCGCAGAATGGCTATATATGCGCTGCTGGTTACTTCTGCCCGAATGGCACGATGATTGAGCAGCCATGCCCGACTGGCTCGTTTAATCAATATCAAGGTCAATCATCCCTCGCTGCCTGTCTGCTATGCTCATCGAATACCTTTCAGGACATTGCCGGCTCCACTGGTTGTAAGCCATGTACGGCGAGCTCCTCCTCTGCGCCGGGCTCAACACGCTGCTCATGTATCGGATCCAATCGTGCATTCCAAGCAAGTGATCAGAGTTGTATCTGTCAGCCGGGATATGATTTCGTCGCCGACCTCAAGCGTCTGAGTACGGAGGATGACATCGTTGATTGTCAGCCGATCGTACTGCAGCGCTGTGGATCGGGTCAAGCCAGGGACAGCAGAGGCCGATGTGTGCCAGCGGATGGATCCGCATGCCCAACAACACAATGCAATGGCAACTCAGGAAAATTCTCCGTTCCACTCGGCCTGTGTGAATGCGCGGAGCAACCCATGCTCGATACGATATGTGATGCGGACTGCAGGAAGGAGGCAACGATCGTTCAATACAGTAACGGTGAGCTCATTCTTACGGATCCAACGCAAGCCGCACTCGGCGCTGCCAACAGCACCGTCACTATCAACATTCATTCCATACCTGGATTCCTTGGTGCTCCAACATGCAGCGCATCATCATGCAAGTTTTATACTCTCGTCGCACAGGATGGCTTGGCTGGCATGTACGGTGCGCCACCCGCACTGCTCAGCTATGCACGCTCGACTGGACTCATGCCACTCGCCAGACATCATAAGCCAAAGTTCGCGTTGATGGGCCGTACTCCATCCGATCATGGCCCCGCTCATCATGCATTCGACACACAGACGACTAGCGTGAGCTTCCCATCCTCCGGTAGTGTCAATCCTGCTGTCATGTGTCTCATCGCTGGTGAGGGTGTATTGTTCGATGTGAGTCATGCTGCCGAGGGTTCCTATCCCGAGTATCAGAAGGATAATTTACTCAACTCCAATCTGAATTTTGATTGGGGCTACTTCCGCAATCTGTCTACCAGCATTGCGTCGAATGCATCCTCTGTCTCCCTCTTCGCCTTCACCTTCTCGACTCCCGGCGTGTATGTGTTCAATGACCATGCATGGCCCGATCAGATCACCATCATTCGGGTCGTGGCAAAGGATCAACTCTGTCCAACACCGGGCAATGACCCACTCGCGCGCATTCAACCATTCCTATTCGAAGCTCTCATCGGTAATGGGGTGCAGCGAAATACAAACATTGTCATGACGCCTGATTGGGACCTATTGGGCATCATGATCGCACTCATTACATGTCTCATCGCACTCGTCGTTATTGGACTCTACTCCTTCCAGACGCATAGTTGGACCAGTGGCGACCTCATCCCACCGCGCTATAAACAGATTGCCTTACAGGACAAGTTAGATGTGTGGAATGCATTCGTGTCAAAGGGCACGCTCCGAACGGTTGATAATGTGAGTCATGGATTGGCAACATTAGGCGGTGAAGCAAGCAGCGATGAGCAGACAGTCACATCGACACATGTCAAATCTGTTGGTCTCATTGATGAGTCTGGCAGTGGCAGTGTCAGTGGCGTTGGTGCTGCTGGCGCTGCAGGTGTTGCTTCTGGCGGTGTCGGGTCGGGTTCGGGTATTGATTTCGATTCGTGGGAGAGTGGGAATCTGGGCTCTGATCCGAACGATGCTTACATGAATGAGTTGACGTCAAGTTTGGATTTGGAGGGTTTTGATTTTTCCAGTCTGTATCGTCTGCTGGATGAGACGAAGGCGAGTGTGGACGGATACTTCAGTGCACAGGAGGATGGACTGAGACTATTCTATGAGCGTATGAGTCTGGAGATTGATCATCTCAAGAATGTGCTCGCTGTCAAGATGCACGTACAATTGAATAAGACGGGTGAAGGCATGAGTGAGGCTGTGGATCGCTTAGTGAGTGGTGAGTTATTAGCTCGACAGGCATTTCAGGATTTATCGCGTCGTCGCGAGCTCGATTTCACCAAGAGTCTGGAGCAGCTCGTTACGTACATTCGCAATCTGAGTGATGACTATCACATCTTCCCCATCAAGGATTTATTGCGTCTCATCACTGATCAGATCGCACTGTGTGAGCGCAGTCTGGCACAGGAGCGTGCACGTCGCAAGGTGTTCGCTGCGCACAGTGAGATGATCGGACGACCGATTATTGATTGTCTGGCTAAGAGTGACCTGGCTGAGGAAGGCATACAGGATCGATACATCGGCGCACTCAAGATGTTCGACAGTGCAACAAAGAACCTACTCAGCCGCATGCTGCATGAGGAGCAGTCACACGCAGAGACGATGGAGAGCTTTGATGAGTCAAGTACTGAGAAGAGACAGTTGGAGTTGGATCGATTCCATCTGACATTGTGTAAGATTACCAAGGAAATCCAACAGCAGCTCTCCTATCTGGATGAGAGTCTCACTCCTATCTTTGAGCAGTTACGTGAGCTCGAGGACCGTACTCATCATGTGTGGGTGCATGTGCAGGGTGAGTTATTGGAGCAGCGCTGGTCCGTGTTGACTCATCCGAGTGAGGGTCGAATCTTCCGCGGCATCAACCCTGAGCTGGCCAAGGTGTTGAGTGGCCTACTGGGTATGAAGGGCGGCATGATGGTCGACCCCATCACTGGTTGCTTCAAGCCGCGCGAACCATTCGATGCGACTGACCCATTCGACACGATTTTCGATCATCAATTACAACAGGAGACGAGGGAGGATGAATCGGAATCGGAATCGGAATGGGACGAGGAGGATGGAATGGAGGGAAGAGAAGGAGAAGGAGAGAGAGAAAGGAAGGCACAGAGACGCGCTGGCATGGACTCCGATGAGGCAACGCATGGAGCCGATGCGGCTCGCTCTCGTCGTACTCGCATTGCTGAGTCCGAAAGTGAGAGTGATGCGTCGGAGGATGAAGGTGAAACTTATCCTGCCTCAGCTCATCCCGCCTCCACTACTACCATGCCTCCGACTACTGCCTCATTCACCTCAGAAGGTGTGGCCACGAGTAAGAAGCCCAGTGCTCGTACTGCCACTATTGATCGTGTCCGTCATGTGGCTGGTGAGAGTGCAACTGATATTGATGGTGATGTTGATGTTGCTGGTCTGACTGTCTCTGCTGTTTCATCTGGTGTCCGTCATGGTGTTGGTGGTGTTGGTGTTGACCTCGACATCATCTCAGCGAGTGGTGAGCATGTTCGTGCTCGTGCGTTTGCCGATGTCGAGCGTAAGCGTCGTCTAGTCGAGCATGATGCATCGTTGAGTGATGCTGAGCGTGCTCGTCGGTTGAGTGCACTCGATGCGGAGTTGGAGACATTGAAGAATCTGTTCGGTGTCGATGCCAGCACACTCATCCAACACTTTGATCGAAGTCAGACGAGCCGTGCCGATGAGCTCCGTGCAGAGGAGGAGGCGATCGCTGCACTGCGTGCTGACCTCGCTGCGAAGCAATCTGCACTCATGCAGCTGGAGGAGCAACAGAGAGTGGAGGAAGAGGAACTCAGACGACAGTTGGATCGTGAGGATGCTGAGGCGAATGAGACCATGGCGGTGGATATGGCAAATATTCATTCACTCATTCATCAAGCTGTCAACATGGAGGGAGAAGCAGCAGGACCGGGTGCAGGTGTAGAAGGGATAACGAGGCAGCAACAGCAGCGCACGAGGCTGGCTCATGCAGGTGGTGACGGCTCTGCTGAGGGTGACATCGAAGGCGGCCCTGGTGCTGGTGTTGATGCTGATGCTGGTGTGTCTGGTGTCATGGGTTCAGTGTCTGTTGGTCGCGAGTCGTCAGCCCTGTTGAGTGAGTATCATTGTTTGATTCGTGATCTGCATACGAGTGGCGCCAGCAATGAAGTCATCCGTGAGAGGTTGAGTGAGCTGCATGCAGCAAAGCGGATGGAGATGAGAGAGAAGCGGATGGAGGCATTGAAGAGGAAGCAAGAAGAGGATGCACGGAGGATCAGAGAGGCTGAGCAGCAGATACAGGAGAAGTTGAGTGAGCAGGAGACAGAGGCAAAGCAAATGGAGAGTATTCGACAGATGCTGCAAGCGTCAGATAAGATGAATGCCGCCATCGAACCGGGTGCGGCTCCAATACGGAAGGAGGATGGCGATGCTCATGCTCATGCTCATGCTCATAGTACCATTGGCAGTGACGGTAGCAGCGGTAGTAGTAGCAGTAGTAGCAGCGTTGCGTCTCGTCCTGTTCGTCGTAGTCGTCTGCAAGCCTTGAGTCTGCACATGAGTAGCGTGGATATCCCAGCGGACATTGTTGAGGATGCTGGATTAGCCGCTCGCGCATCTGGTCAGGCTTTTGCCATCACTCCCAATGATGATTCCATGGGATCGTCTCAGAATGCTCACTCCATCGAATTATCACCTCTGTCAATGGATGCTTCCGATCTCAATGTTGTCATGAGTGGTGAGGGTGAGGGAGAGGGTGAGTCTGCATTGGAGTCGTCTGTTGCCTTGGAGTTTGAGCGTAATCGTGCTGCCATCGAGCGTCGCTATCAGCGTTCAGCCTTGGAGCGTGAGGCAAGGAATGTCGTGAGCGAGGCATTCGAATATGCGAAGTTGGAGTTGCGACAGGACCTCATGCTGCATAATCGCCTTAAAGCACGCAGCCTCTCGACGCTGGATGGTAGTGAGAGGCCGCAGACTGAGTCTGAGTTGTCTTCGTTGTTAGCGTCCGCAGATGCCGACCGTGCGAGCTTGGAGAGTGCACAGGACTTGGAGAAGGCTCGACAGCGACAGAAGTTGAGTCAGCGTCTGGCTGAGCAGAAGAAGCGGCAACAGGAGAAGATGAGTAAGAAGAAGGCACTGGAGCTGAGAGCAGAGGCGAGACGGAGTGAGGAGGCAAATAAGGCAAATGTCAAGACGAGGGAACAAGCAAAGATCGCTCAAGCGGCGGGAAAACTCGATGAACAAACGCGAAGAAAACTTGGAAAGAAGATCATTGAGTTGGTGATGGGCAGCCGTCATGGTAGCGAGGTTGAGCATCGCATGCGTGATCACATGGAGGAGAGGATGGCATTCATTGCGGGTGCATTGGAGCGATGTACGAATGAACAGGAGAATGGCGGCGAGATTAACTTCCAGCAGATCGAGGCAGAGGCTGCCGCAAAGTTTGATCACACACATGCTGCTGACATCGCGGCATTATTACGACAGCAACGGGATGAGGTGAGGGAGGCCTATAAGCAACTGTTCCCGGATGCTGACTTCAGCACTGCCGAATGGCAGGTAGCGGAGGGTGATGAGATGAGTGAGTATCAACGGCGTCGACGTGAGATCATAAGTAAGAGTGGCAGCATACTGGCTGGTAGTGGCAGTGGCAGTGGTGGGGATGGAACGAGTAGTGGCACTGGCGATGATATGGGTATGGATGCATCAGCATTGTCACGTTTGAGTGCAGCTGCCGCGGAGAAGCAACGTGAGCATGAGTCCCGCTTAGCCATGGAGCAGCGTGAGCTGGATCGTTTACAGCGTGAGTTGGATGGTAAGGAAGCTGCACGTAAGGCTCAGCGCTTGGCGTTGGAGGAGGAGAAGAAGCGTCAGGAGTTGGATTTATTACATGACCTCAGCAATGAGCAGCGTGAGGAGATTCTCTCCGCGCATAAGCTCAACTTGCGTAACTATGAGCGTGCCATTGAGAATGAGAAGGCGAAGCAGACGAATGAGTTGGAGCGAGCACTGGATGAGAGACGAAGAAAAATCGCCGCCATCAAGGCCAAGAGGAAGGCTCAGCAGGAGAAGGAGAGGATGATGGAACAACAGATGAAGAAGAAGATGAAGAAGAAAATGTTGGCCAAACTACAAGCGGAGAGTGTGGGAGCAACGAGTGAACTATGGAAGCTTCGTGCGGCAGCTGCTGCTGTCACCGCTGCACACCATGCTCATGCTCAGGGCAGTGGCAGTGTGGGGGGCATGGCGGGTATAGTGGGAGCGGCCAGTCTCGCATCCATGCTGTCCAGTAGTGGTGCGCTTGTTGGTAGTAGTATGGATGATGAGTTGGATGCCGAGGATGAGGCCATGATGCGTGCACGTGCCCGTGCCCGTCAGCAACGTGAGGAGGCTGAGAGTGCGGAAGTGAAGGCCAAGGCCGAGGTAATCCAACGTATTCAATCGATCGAGCAGATGGTCTCAACACTGCAGACGGAGAGTTCGACATGGCGTGGAGAGGTATTCATTGATAGTAAGGATGCTCATGACCCAACATTCCAACCCAGCGGCACTGAGCCTCAACTCGCCACTGTAGCGGAGCTTGATGCCAAGTCACTCGTCCTCTATCGATTCGGCATTCATCTCATTGATCTCCTATTCGCCGCTGGCCTCGCTGAATGCCCGGTGAATGGAACGGACCCACGCTCCACTCATACTCCATTACAACTCCTACTCGCATCCGCACTGCCACCCAACCCACACACTCATACTGCATTCATCAACTCATGCCAGTTCAATGCTGAGAAGGGTATACTATTCATGCGAAAGCAGAGACTCAACGATGTTGGAGAGTTCATACTCGTACTCATTCATGCATGTGCACACATCACCACGCAGGCAAGGAAACAGAGGAACGACAAGGAAAACCACACGGACACACTCAACCGTGCAGCCCAACCGAATGGGAGCGGCAATGATGGAGCCACTCATCCCTCATCATCATCATCCTCATCATCATCGTTGATGTGGGATGATCGTCATCCTGATTTCATTCGTCATTTCCATTCCTGCCTCCAATTCCTCTGTGCTGATATCTTCTATACCAATGCAGCCAAGGCGCTGCAAGCTACTCCTCATCTCATCTCACTCACACAGGACTCAACCATGCATGGAATGCAAATCGAAGGAAGGACGACCAGTGCAGAGGGGGACAACTATCACCGTGAACACGGATCTGCTTCATCAGCAGTTGCATCCTCCAGCGTTGGCTCCAGTGTCCTCTCCGTTGCCATTGATTCGTTGCTGGACTTCCATCCGATCACGGCTCCCGCTGGGGTTGGCATGGATAGGTCGATGACCATGCCTATGTCTATGTCTATGTCTATGTCTATGGCAATGCCTCTATCTGGTGTTGGTGTGAGCCGTGTGTCAGATGTGTCAATTTGTCTTCCTGTTCGTTGGAGTGAGTACAGTGAGTCTCGTCTGTTGTCACGTTTGGGTGCGTATTCATCGTTTGCTGACTCGTTTCATCTTCGTCACTCCCTCCAACAGCTTGAGTCGCATCAGCGTGCACGTGAGCATGCACGCGAGGTCAATGAGGCGAGAACATTCAGACAGCGAAGTGTGCGTGGAGCGCCACCACCAACACCAAAGGAGGACAAAGCATGGCAAGTCGATGTCAATGGAGACAAGGCGAATGGAAATGGAGAGGACAATGACAATGAGAATGGAAGCAGCAACATACCTGGATCGGGTCCGATCCATCCTCATCCTTCTTACCTGAATAGTGTTGGTGAGTTGTGTGATTTGGAGGATTCTCTCAATGCTCAGCTGACCAGCATTGTCGATCAGCTCTATCATCAAACACTCACACTGCAGCAATGTGAGCGAGATTGTCGGGAGTTGAAGGCGAAGCAAGCGATGGCTCAGGGACAGGCTCAGACTCAGGGTCAGACTCAGGGTCAGGGTCAGACATCGCCAATGTCACACGTCGAGCTCGAAACATTGAATAAGTTTGATGCGAGCATGAGTGAGCATCATGCACTCATCCATGCATTGACGAAGGAGAAGGATGAAATCATATACAGGATACGCAATGTTCAAGCTGCACTCAAGCAGCTAGAAGGACTCACTAATCATGATACGCAGAGAGACCAACCAGAAGCTTGAGGCCATGGTCATGGCACGTGAACAAATGTTTGGAGTGCACTCCTCGACAAACATTGGTTCGAGCCTCATTCCATTCCACCGTGACGTGACGTGACGCGACGCACGTCACATCTCATCTCATCTCATCTCATCTCGCGTCGTCCCATTCTCAGTTCAGCTCATCTCATCTCATCCCATCCCATCCCACCTCATCTCCTCTCCTCTCCTCTCTCCTCCTTTCCATCCCTCAACATTGTTCATTCGACCCTCGTTCTTTCCGTTTCCTATGCTGCTGTGTGGGTCAATTCAGTCGACTGCTCTTGCACCTGCGAGCCCGTTTTCCCCTTGTCCTTTTACTTTTCCTTTCCTTGCTCTCGCGTGCAGTAACTGTTGAGCTGCACGCTGTGCTGTCAGTGGTCGGTCCTGTCACAGTGGTGTCTGCCGAGCGACATCGATTCGATTCGATTCGATTGCTGACGTATAGATTGCGCCATTTTTTAAGAACATTGTTTTCATTATTACTTGCGTTCTAGATATATATATATATATGTCATTGATT
>Ga0256777_1000085_pt1 | contig 16943 bp, 11 predicted proteins | sample MC6MC0928MT_FD_186042 | JGI IMG/M metagenome (GOLD analysis project Ga0256777, IMG submission 186042) | Metatranscriptome of enriched soil aggregate microbial communities from Iowa State University, Ames, United States - MC6-MC0928-MT... | ecosystem: Environmental > Terrestrial > Soil >... | reverse complement strand
TCCTCTCAACTCAACCGAACTCACCATTCAAACACGATCGGTCACATCCGTCATCTCTTCCACTAGCGAAGAGACGCCTGGCTCCCTCTCCTCCTCGCTTTTCATGCTGCAGTCACAGTCACAGCCACAGTGACACTCCCACCATGAGTGAGGAGCAGAAGCAAGGTATGACACCCATGGATGTTGACGTCGAGATGGATGGCAATGGCGGCGGAAGTGTTAGGAAGGGCAAGACGCTGCGCTCTCGCAGATCCAATGGAAGTGTCACTGCTCCATTGTCCAACGGTCAGGGCACAAACAGCAGCCATCGTGCACCGGGCAAAGGCAGGTGGCCAAAGAAACAAGAATCGAGTAACAGCGTCGGTGCGACCGAAGCAGAAGCGAATGGGAACAGCACCTCCAATAACAAGAAGAGGAAGAGCACCAGCGGCAGCAACAAGAACAATGGCACTGCCAATGGTCATACGAAATCAAGTTCAAAGAAAAAAGCCACAACACGATTCGAGCCTCCACTCTCTGTCACTGTCACAAACACGTCGGCTTCCTCGTCTGTCTCTCCTCCCGCTCCTCTCTCCTCGCCCGTTTCCCTCTCGCTCTCACCTACCTGTCCCTCCCCCTCCCTCCCTCTCACCCTCCCCTTACCACTCGACCCTGCCAGTGTCGTTGATTCCATGCATGCAGACATGGAGAAGGAACGGTTGGCGCGTGAGAAGAAGACGGCAAAGCTACGTGCGCATCGTAACCAGCCTATCTCTGTCGCTAGAGATAGCGAATCGAAGGCGATGTACGCACAGCGATATCGACTGCAGCAGGAGCGTCTGAATTTCATCTCTCATCGTGCAGAGTCCTTCATGCGTGATATCGTTGAGCGCTATCCAACACCTCGATTCCCGTATGTTGACACGCGCAACCTCCACCTAACCATGCCTGATGAGAATGAGCGTGCCCGTATCGATCGTATGATCGTTGAGGAAAGGCAACGAGTCATTGAGGAGACGATGCATCGCTGTGTTGAACAATTCAGCAAGGATCAGGAGAAAGCGGAAGCCGAACGTCGCAAGAAGGAGGAGGCTGAGAAATTGGCTGCGCAACAGGCACAACAAGCTGAATCTACCATGCAGGTGGATGATTCTAGCAGTAGTAGTGGTGGAGTGCCCCGCCGTCGTGCAGCCGCCGCTGCTGCAGCCGCTCTCAAACCACGACGGCGTGCCATGCATACCACTCATGAGCATGATGACAGTGTGAGCATAAGCGAGCACACTACAAATGCCTCCACAGGGACTCCCAAACCGACATCCAACGCCAACTCTACTTCTACTTCTACTTCTCCCAGCAGCACCCGATCCATGGGTCGACGCACACAGAATTCCATGAATGATGAGCTTGCGCTGGAGACAGCACTGCGCATCTCATCGGAGGAGGCAGCAGCAGCGGCGGCTGCATCTTCAGCCGCCACAGCAGCATCGACTGACGATAGTGCCATCGCACCTGTAGAAGCTGATTCTGCCATGACTGATACTCCACCAGCGGACCCACCATCCTCGTCTGATGCTACTCACAACTCTGCCAGTACTGAAAACGCCACTTCATCACCTGCTTGCACCCCTACCTTCCCTTCCGCTCTCCTCTCATCCATTCCTTTCACTCGCACTACTCCTCAACTTCGTGTCGGTAACTTCATTCTGTATGACAATCCTGATTTGGATGATTGGGAGGGTGCGCGCATCGTTCAGGTCAATCGGTCACGAACGAAAATACAAATTGAACGAGTCGATGAGACAACCGCCAAGAACAATACGCCAGAAGACGAACAGGCGGCACCATCGAAATCGCGGCGACCACCAACCAAACGCAAATCTACTTCCAACCACAAAGAGGATGATGAAGCGGAAACGAACGAACCAGCAACCACACATTCATCGTCATCGACATCTCATCGTCGATGGATTGACGTCAACAATTCCCATTTCTTTGAGTATGTTGATGTGGTGTGGGCGAAGATGAAAGGTTTTGATTGGTGGCCAGCTGAGTTATGTGAGGAGGTGGAGGATGGCTTTATTCGTGCTGCTGGTCGTTCTCATGTTCATGTTGCATTCTGCGAGACGCCACGTAAGATTCACACACTCAATGCATCACTCGTTCAGCCGTTCTATGACAACAAGGAGACACATGCTGGTGTGAAACAGATGAAGAAGCGTGGATTTGAGCGCAGTCTCCAGGCAGCACAGGAAGTGTGGGAGCAACATCTGTGGCAATCTTTGTCGGAGGAGTCAGAGAGGCGAGATCGTGAGAGTGCATACCTCAACAAACTGCTACAATCCCAGCCAACCTTCCTTCTCGGTCGTCGTGTCTCCGTGTTATGGCCAATCGATGAGTCCTGGTACTCGGGTGTCATCCGTCAACTCAATGCACAGACGGGCAAGATGTGCATCCATTATGATGATGATGCCGTCGAATGGTTGGAGCTACAAGAAGAGAAGATTGCATTGACGAGCGCACCGGTGGATTTGCGCGAGGAGGCAGCGCTGCCACCGGATAAGGAGTTCATCCGTTCTGTGTACAAGCCTTGGAATCATCAGTCGTATGAGTTGCGTGGTCGATCATCAGGTGAGGAGAGTTGTTGGGTGAGTCGTGACTTCCTGCCAGATTATTTCCCCCGATCATTCGCCATCGACCACACAACGGCCACATCAACGGCTGATCCAAAGGACGCCAAACTGGTGGCGAGACAGGTGGCACATCAGAGAAGTAAGGCAAAACAGCAACAAGCAATGGTACCGGTCAATTATAATACTCCTGCTGCTGCTCCCAATGCCGCTCCACCGACATCCACTGCTCCAGTCACTCCTCCACCACTCTCTTCTCTCGCCTGTTGGGAGTGTGGCCTGGATATGGAGCGTTGGAATGGTCCTGGTCTACTATCGAACAAATATTCAGGCAATCCAAACACAAAGAAGGAGAATAGCCAAGTTGAGCTCATTGCATGTGATCGATGCTACAAGGTCGTTCATCCATTCTGTCTGAGCCTCATGTTGAAGCGTCGTGATCAGACGGAGCACAACCGACCGACTGATGGAACTCTGCTGGATGCATCAGCTGCTGCACTCCAAGCGGCCAATGAAGAGGAAGGCGCAAAAGTCCTGCCGCCACATCTATCATGTACACGTGATCGACCTCGATGCCCATCCTGTCTCAGATGTGAACACTGCTTCCTCATCTCCAATAAGCAGTCCGTCGTGGAGGATATGGTTGACTGCTCCGTGTGCTCACGTCGTGTCCATCTACAATGTGTTGACCCTCCATTCGATCCGGAGACGCATCAAAGACCCAGTGATGGATGGGTCTGTCCCGAGTGTGTCAAATGCCGAATCTGTGATGCCACACACTCAGAGGGAGGACAATCAACACTGCCTCCCATGCCACCACCTCAAACGCTCCACAAGAATCAGAAACAAGAGAAGGAAGCAGCTGCTGAAGTAGAGAAACTAAAGAATAAAGAGGGCGCACCGCCAGAGCCAGAAGCAACATCAACTACAACACCGTCATCCGATTCCGCCAAGGATGCCAATACTGGCCCTTCTCGTCGGCCCAAGACTCGCGCACGCAAGGCTCCGGCTCAAACTTCGACAACCTCTGCAACCAACTCTACTTCCACCTCCACCTCTACCTCGACTCGACCACGCCCCTCTGCCCCATCTCGCCAGTCGCACGCGTCCGGTGATGTTCCATTCTTACAACGCTTCATCACCAATTGGGTTGATACAGAGGATGAAGAAGAGGAACAACAGCCAGCGAGACCACGCAAGAAACCCAAGACTCAAAAGGCAGTGCAGTTGGCGCCGAAGGATGGAAAGGGGAATGATGCAGCATTTTGGCTTTGGACGAATTCATTCACTGTTTGTCAACCCTGCGGCTATCGTCTGAATAAGCGTAAGTACTGTCCGCTGTGTCTTCGTCTGTATGATAACAATACGAAGGCCCCTATGGTTCAGTGTGATTCATGTGATCGCTGGGTTCATATTGAGTGTGATCCAAATGCCACAGTCAATGAGATGAAGTTGGAGAAGGAAGGAACTCAATATCACTGTGCTGAGTGTTTGAGACGTGAGCGCAGTGATGAGATGACTGAACTATTGGATGAGTTGGTGAGTCATGATAAGGGCAAAGTCTTCTTCCATCCTGTCAGTGATGAGATCGCACCGGACTACAGTCTCACGATCAAGACTCCAATGGATTTCAGTACGATCTATCGTAAGTTGATGGAGCTACAATATACCTCACTCGAACAATTCAAGTATGACCTCAATCTGATTTGGAGGAATGCAAAGGATTATAATCCTGCTTCCACACCCGTGCATCGCGCTGCCATACGATTACAGGCGAAGAGTATGGAACTGTTCCAGCGTATGGCAGCCAAGCATATAGCTGAAGGAAGGATGGAGGAGTCACGTGGTCGCATTGATGATGAGGAAGAGAAGAAGCTGAGAATGGAGGAAGAGAAGCGCGCACAAGAGGAGGAGGCAAGGAGACAGCGTGAATTGGCACGACTTCGACAGCCTCAACTACCCAATCCATCACGTCTGGACTATTACTCTGCCTTCTTGAGCTGTGACGATTTGAAGCTATGCGAAGTGGATATCTGCGTGCTGTGTCTATCGTTTGGTGATGATCATGATCTTCTGTTCTGTGTCGACTGTGGCGAGTGTATGCACGCATACTGCCTCTCCACCAGTCTGGCAACGGATGGATCAACATTGGAGCGTATTGGAGCGTTGCCGCCCTCTCACTCCCATGTCATCACCAATCCATCAACGTCACGATTCATCAACATGACACAGAAGCAGCGAGAGGCATTTCGATGCCCGAACTGTGAAGCATGTAATGTGTGTGGCAATGTCAAGGCGAAGAAGAAGAAGAAAAATAAGAAGAATAAGCAAGCAGAATCAGGCGATGATGATGATGATAACGATGATGATGGTATGGACGGAAAGCAAGTGGTCGAGGTTCATAGTGCGCCTACCTTCGTGACTTGTACTCAATGCCACAACGTCTCTCACCTCACCTGTGTTCCTTACTTGCATGGCCATCCTCCTCGGCGAACCGATCCATATCGTTGTCCACGTTGCATCAGCTGCCGATGTTGCAAGACGAATGTTGCTGATCGTTGGTCTCCGGATTATGAACTATGTGCTGCATGCTATAAGCTCTATCAAACCGGTCATATGTGTCGTGTATGCAATGGTGTATACAATCCAACCATGAAGAATGGCCCACCGATGCTCACATGTCATGGCTGCAGACGACGTGTGCATGTCACATGTGATGGCATCGAGCCGCATGAGTACAAGCGACTATCGGATGAGAAGGCATACTTCTGCCCGCCATGTCGATGTGGCGGCAGCAGGGAGATGGCAGCGATGCAGGAGAGATTGGCACGACGACGACAGGATCGCAATCGACTCTCCCTACATGCCGGTCAATATGCACAGGAACCTGCGCCTGTCCATGACTACATTTCATGGTCATCACAGTGCCACCAAATGATCGAGATGACACAGGCCAAACGACGTCGTATGGCAGCATTACAACGATACCATCATACGCATGCAGTCAACGACGCCATGAAGGCCATACGTGCACAGATGTTACAGCTGCAGATGCAGATGCAAACGCCAGTACCGATCCTCCAATCCGACAACAACCCTTCCAACACAGCCCGTTATGAGCGGCATGCAACTGAAGTATTCGAAGTGCTCAAACTCGTCTCTCCATTAGACATGGCTGAGACGCCACATGTATTCGAACTCAACCTCGCCAATCACCCTCGAACACGCCCAACTCCCACTACCACTACCACACAGCCACAGTCACAGCCGATGCGAGCCATCGTACTCAAGACGGAGCAAGACGGGGAGAGCGCAGCATTGGCTGCAGCAACTGCCACCACCAACCCCACTCCCGCTGCTATCCCATCGTCCGTTCTCCCGTCAGCCTCCAATGGTCCAATCGCTGCTGCAGTTCTCGCCGACGCCAAAGCGATCGTGCAACAGGAGTCGACTGTCGCCAACGCTGCGGAGCAGCAGAGCACACCCATGCAAATCGACTCCACCATCGACCTCGATACACGACATGCTGCAAAGGGCGAAGAATTGGCAAAGCTCATGCAAACCAGGCATGAAATTGACAATATGCAACCTCCTACACTTACCGCACAGTTACCTGCCATTCATACTGCTGCTGCATCAGCCAACGGCGGTCTATCCCAAGCTGCTCCGGTCTCGTCTTCCACTGGTGGGATGGTCTCTTCACCTTCGCCAACGCCCCCGTCTTCTTCCTCTGCTCCATCTCTGTTTGCCTGTCCCACTTCCACTGACTGGCGTCGATGTGCCCTGTGTCACAAGGTTGGTGATCAGGAGCATGATGGTGGTGAGGGCCGACTCCTTCCTCTCCTCACACCGACGACTCGTTGGTTGCATGTTCAATGTGCGTTATGGAGCGACGCCGTCTTTACCAACCAGCGTGGTCAACTGCTCAATGTTGGCAGTGCACTGGCACGCTATGAGACCAGTGAATGTTCCGTGTGTGGGGAGGTTGGTGCCTCACTGCGATGCAGACGTCATGCAAACTGTCCTCGTTATCATTTCGGTTGTGCACGTGAGCGTGGCTGTCTATTCACGGTTGAGAAGGAGTTCATGTGTGAGCATCATGCCGCACAGGTCAAAGTTGGCAAGAGCCATCTGAAACGTGCGGAACTCACTAAGATTGCCAGGAAGATTACCATCAAGAATGAGCAATGGAATGTGAAGAGAATATTCGCCATGCTCACATGGTCGGGTGAGGAGGAGTTGGAGTCATCATTGCAGGCATCACCCTCACCACTGTCTCCATCACCCTCTCCTCTGTCGCTGGACGTGACGTGTGCAGTGGAGCAGTCTGTTCTTGGTCGTCATGATTCACTCCTCTCCGATTATTTGAGTGATTATGAGCATGAGGGTGAGCAGCATTGGCGTCGTCGTAAGCTGACCTTCGATAAGGCCGCCGCGGATGCTGCAGAAGAAGACGTGAGAGTTGGACCAGCGAGTAAGAGGAAAGATGATGAGGGAGTCAGCACGATGATCAAAGCTGCTGTGAGACCGGAGATGAATAAGGAGGAGAGGGAAGAGAAATTGAAGAGGCAACAGCACAAATACAAGCAATTCATCACCACCTCTGAGTCAGAGACGCAGGTCAAACGTGAGACGAAGGATGGCAGTGATGATGAGGACGAAGAGGATCATGTGGATGACAGTGACGATGAGGCCCATACTCCCGCTAACCGTACAGCTGTTGCACCGATGGAAGTGGATGATGAGCAGAAAGCCAAACGTGAGAAGGATGATGCCACCAATCAGGATGACACGCATACCGACATCAAGGTAAAACAGGAGCCTGGCACTGGTACTGGCACGGGCACGGGCACGGGCACTGGTAGCAACCCCAGCACTAGTAAGTCTTCTCGTTGGCATGGCAAGTCAAGCACTCCTGGTTTTAACTTTAACTATCGTTCGCGTGATGGTCGGAACATCAAACTACGTCCGCCTCGTTCATCAGAGGTCATCAAATTCTTGGCTGCACTTTCCTCCGTTGCGCCATCGACCTCACGCGTCTTCTTCAAGGTTGGGGCACTCAATATCACGCATCTCGGTCGCATCCTTCCATTGGCTCCACGATTCCATACATCTGACTTCATCTATCCCATTGGTTACACTGCTGTGCGCATCTATTGGAGTCATGTGCATACTGGTGCACGTGCACAATATGTATGTGAGGTGATGGCGAGAGAGTTGGATGAGGATGAGCGAGAAGTGAGTGAATCAGACCAAGTTGACAAGCGTCATGCTGATGCATGTTTGTCGTCGGATAAGGTTCATCCAATTCCCATTAGTGTAGCCGCTACTCATCCTCAACCTGATCGCCTTGCACCCGTCTTCCGCATCAGCATCTCCGACGATGCGTCCCATCCAGTCTTCGCCTCTACAGCCCCTGCAGCCTGGTCTCTGTTGATGCGCCGCTTCCCATCCTTCGAATCTCGCAATCAGATCCGTCCCCGCATGCGCAATGGTGATACGCGTGTCTGGGGCTTGGGTGGCAATGCATTCTTCGGATTCACCCTGCCACAGGTACAGCAACAGATGGAACTCATGGATGGAGCGGACAAATGTTCAAACTATAAATTCAAACATGTGGAGAGTCAAATTGAGCGACAGAAGCGGGAGCAAGAGGAGGAAGAGGAACGACGACAGGAGCAACATGAGATGGAAGGCATCATGCATGAATCTGCCGAACCCGCATCCACGCTCCCAACTGATGCCACCTCCACACATGCAGAGACTGCCATCTCTCTCCCTGTTCATGCGAGTGGATGTGCGCGATTGGAGGGATTCAGTAAGCGTAATCAACTTGGTGCAGCAGATGCAACAATTGATTCACGTGCCTTCAAGCGTTCCAAGGGTGGTGTGAGCAGTGGTTCGGGCAGTAGTACGACGGGTGTTGCTGTCGTTGCTGACGCTGCACTCAGTCGACGACGCAATGCGATGGCCACTGGACAGGATCGTCGACCACTCAAGCACATTCCATTACAGACACAATATCGCATCATGAAGTCGTCACCACCTCGTGCTCGTGTTGCACACAGCGTCATTCATGAGTGGGGTCTATTCGCCAATCAGGATATGGAGGAGGGTGAGATGGTCATTGAATATCTGGGTGAGCTCATCCGTCCAAGAATGGCCGATCTAAGAGAGAAACATTATGAAGATACGGGCGTTGACTCATGCTATATGTTCAAGATCGATGATGATTTCATTGTTGATTCCACCAAGCGTGGTAATATCTCAAGGTTCATCAATCATTCATGCGATCCGAATTGTAAGACGACGTGTATTGATTACAATGGTGCGAAGAAGATCGTCGTGTTGACCGCGCGTCCCATCGCCAAGGATGAGGAGATTACATATGACTACTTCTTCGCGTCAGAGAATGAGAAAATTCGATGCAACTGTGGGGCGGTCAACTGTGCAGGAAGACTCAACTAAAATCAACGACAACCGGTATAGAACTTCTGAAATTCTTCAAGCAGTTTTACCATGCTTCCACTATTCTTCCACACCCATTCCTGTGTTGTTTCCTTTCTATTGTGATGTTATTTATTCTTTGCTTCGAGATTTTGCCATCTTTGCTGCTGTCAGCATACAGCGAAAGGATTGCGATTTTCAACGAATCATCGCAAGAAATCTGGAGCTCGCGATCGGACCTCCAATTCGAGACAATCGCAAGATATGGCAATTCGCGCGCGGACAATTTTGATCATGAAGAGCTGTATGCATCACGATCAGCTGCAGCTTTAACAACGGAACTAAAACAATCTAGGAGCGAATCTGTGGTTAGGAATTTGTATCACCTGGGTGAATTTCCTGTTGCGATGCGTCAGAATCCTGTGAGTGTGGCATGTTCTTGCCTTCTGGGTCCGGCAGACGTCCCGTTTGTTGAATGTGATGCAATGCAGTTTGTAGCCACAGTGCGAGTACAGCTTGTGCTGCCTTGCGTGGTGGGGTGCTCGCATCGAGCCTCATGAGGAAGTCTTCATTGATGAAGTTGAGGAGCTTGAGCATCTGATTCGGGTAGTGCAGATGGAGCGAGGGGCCAGCCGTTGAGAGGAAGGCATGAAGGACAGAGGCGGTGGCACTGCGTGGCTTCCGATTCAGGAGACGAGCAAGCCAGGACCATGCAAGGGAGATAGGATGGGGATGGGATGCGGCACTATTCTCAACATATGCGGCATACAGACATACATATCCAACCATTCGCTCCAGATAGCTCTCTTCTGTCTCGAATTGAACGGCAGCATTGGGCTTGCCTTCCTCCTCTGTGCTCATTTCCTCATATCCCAGTGCCTCCATATACGCGTGTTGGGATGGATAATTTTTCCGATCGAGGTATCGTGGCGTCATATAGATGCACCTCTCCTCCAGACACGCGAGGAAGATGTCATTGAAGTCCGGATGATCCACTGCGATGAAGAGTGCAACTGTCGCGAATGGGAAGGCGGCACTATTGAGTAAGCGTACTTTCGCCTTACCCTGTGCGACAATCTTCATGGCAATAAGTTCCAATGCGAATGCATACTCCTCGCCGCTGCCTCCACCACTGGCCGATGCAATCTGTGCCTGTTTGAGTAGGTTGGTTAGTACACTTGCCTTTGCTCTCACCTGACTGACGGTGCCAACAATTTGAGTGATGGTTCGGTTGATGAGCATGGTGACTTGGAGACGGCGGGGTTTGTTCGCGGGATTCGTGCTGAAGTTGCGACAAGCAGAACGGCAGGATGCCAAACGGGATTGACGGGCCTCCATCGCTGCAAGGGCGGGGCAAGTGGAAGGAGTGCCAGATGGAGGTGCAGCGGCGGCAGCTGCAGCGGCATTCTTATCCGCTTCAGCCTTCGCTTGAGCATCCGCTCTGGCTTTGGCCTTCGCAGCCTCTTCCTCCTTCTGCTTTCTCTCCTGTTCTGCTTTGGCTGCTTCTTCTCTCCTCTTCGCTTCTGCTTCTGCCTCTGCTTTCCTCTTGGCTGCCTCTTCTGCTTCTCTCGCTGCCTTTGCCGCTGCCTCTGCTCGCTTCCTCTCTTCCGCCTCTAATCGCAGTTGCTCATCCCTGGCCTTGGTGGCCTCTGCATGACTGCGATCATATTCGAGTGCCTGCTTCTCTTCATGCTGCTGTAACCTCGAACGTAGCGATGCCAACTCACGTGCATGAGATTGCTGCATGGAGGCGAAGGTTGCATGAGAATGTTCCAATGCTGTACGTTGCTTCTCATACAGTTGACGAGGTAGGTCGGACCACTGCGATTGAAAGGATCGCGACCGATCGATGAGGTTGGAGAAGGGAGCAGAAGTTGATGAAGTGAAAGAAGGTGATGTAGGTGGTGATGCGACGTCATTACTCTCCTTTTCTCGTTCCACGTCGATGATGTCGCCTGTGATTGCTTGTGGCGGTGGTTGCGTCAGCATATCCAGCGTCTCCTCATCTGGTTCGATGCCCACCGCCAGTGCCAGCGCAACATCCAACTCCTGCACACTGCGATCGACTGCGAATGCCAACTGCGCACGCTGTCGCTCTGTTAAATGATGCAAGGCCTGAAGACGGTGAGAATAAGATAAAGCTGCTTCACCATGAGGTGACGATAGATCATGAGAGGCATCGCTCCCCTCCTCCTCTTCCTCTTCCTCATCAACCTCCTCTCCTTCATCTTTACTGGTGGGCTGTTCCACACGAAAAGGTTGATGCCGCTCAGTCAAATGCGACACAGATAGATATGCTTTCATACGCCCACTCCTTTCCCAGTCTTCATCGCTTTCAATCAGCGCACTATCGCGACTGTCTTCTTCGCTCTCATCATCATCATCCTCATCCTCATCTTCGTCTGTTGGTGCAGTGAAGCGATTGGGTGAACGCATGGAATGGAAAGGATGAGAGGGAGGAGAGGCGACAGCGGCAGTAGCCATGGATGAGAGTGCAGCAGCGGGAGACAGGAATGGGATGGAGGATGAGAGCGATGAGAGGAAGGAGCGTGCGGAGGAGTCATGTGGCACAGGTGAGAGAGGCAGACTGTCTGAGAGAGCAGCTGTGGTCAGAGCGGAAGGCGTGGATTCGTCTGTGCCCATCCCATGCGTTTGGTCAGCCATGCCGTTGTGTCGTCCTCTCTTCTCTTCTTCCTCGGCCATCTCCACCAACATCGTCGCCATGTGTTGGAAGTCGAATGGTTGATGGAGATGGCGAGGGGGGAGTCGACGACGCCGCGAGCTTGGTGGAGTCATGGCAGCGGCAGAGGCAGAGGCATGGTGGGATGCATCCATGCCCATCCCATGACTAGCTCTGTCAATGACAGACATGATGGATGATCAACCACGCCCAGCACAGTGAGTAGTGTGCTCAGATATGCGATGGTTCATTGATGGGATGAATGCTTGACGGGATGAAGGCATTGAACTCCAAACTGTCCGTAGCTGCCAGTCATGTTGTTTGTGATCTTGGGACAGTTTGGCAAAAAAATGCAGCCCGCCAATCAACAATGTGGCCGCAGTATGGCAATGAATGCATGGATACAGATGGAGTAGCAGTGTTGAAGTATCAATACATGGTATCAACGATCATTGGCCGTGTCCGTACTGTCGCACTCACTCTCACCCTCCCCCTCACTCACCCCGCTGTGCTGCGACTGTCTCGCCATGTCCATCCGCTCAGCCGCTCAGCCAGCGTCAGACCCCACTCACTGGGACTGTTCCATCGCTCACTCGACTCGAAGCCGGAAGAGCAGAGAACGGAGACAATGGATGGACAACAGCACACTCTCATAGTATGAACAGAGAGCAATGACCGCAGTCAGACGTGTCGCTGTCATTGTCACAATTGCCAGTGTCAGTGCCATTCAATCGGCGCACGTGGACACGATGACGCTCAATGAATGGCCAGTGTGGACATGAGCGGAGGTTAGACGATCGTAACACCGCCCAGAGTGGCATATGAGACGGAATGATGGATGGACGCAGCGGACATGACCTCCCGCTTGGATGGACATGACCTGACATCCGTGTGTCTGACTGGATGGAGTTGAGATGGATGATGGATGAGGGTCCATTGAGGGATGAGGACGCAGAGCGGACATGAGCGACAAACAGTGACAGGACATGGACAAGTAAGAATTGGATGGCTGAATGGAGCGCGGATGCGAAAACAAGGTGGAGGCAGCGGAGCAACCTACCTATGCCTCCTCGCCATGCTCAACCTCAACCCCATGCCAGCATCACACATTCAAGCCGGCATCCATCAGCCCATCACACTCCTCGTCGCGCACCAGATCCGACGAGCGTCATCAGCAACAGTGCAGAACACATAAGCTCGATTGCACTCATTCCTTGAGCATCTATTTTCCTTCGTATCGTCTCTGCCGTTCATCCTTGTTTTTCTCTTCATCCTCATCTGCCTCACTCGTCCTTCCTTCTCCACTCCCCGTCCTCGCCTTGATCCCTTTCCTCTCCTCCTCCCATCCTCATCCTCATCCTCATCATGCGTCTTGGTTGGCGTACTGCCACAGTCACCCTCTGTGGTGTCGTTCTCCTTGCCCTCCTTGCTACTGCCGCAGCCAACGGTGGTGGTGGTAGCAATGGTGGTAGCAATCATGGTGGCAGTAGTAATCATCAGCGAGGTGGCTCATCATCCAGAGGTGGAGCAGCGGCTGGTACATGCAGCAACAATCGAGGCAGTTTAGCTCGATCATGGTCACGACAACGTTCAGGCAAGTGTAGTGCAAGTGCTGGTCGTAACGTTGGATCCAGCAATGGTGGCCATCATGGCAGCGCGAGTCGACGAAGGAGAAGTCATGCTCATGGCAGTGGCAGCCGACAGCAAGCAGCATCCTCCAATGGATCACGTCGTCATCATGGCAGTCGAAGCAGTCGTCGTGCTTCGAATGTTGGCAAGTCCTGCAGCAACAATCGTGGATCACGATCACGCCGTCACAGTGGAAAATGTTCGAGCAGCAACAGACCTGGACGTGGCCGTGGTTCCGAGTCATGCAGTAACAATCAAGGTCGCCGCAGCAGTAGGAAGGCTTCATGCTCCAATGCTCGTGGATCAAGATCTCAACAATGTGGCAGTAATGGCAAGAGCTGTAATCGTGCTCGTAGCAGTGCTTCTTGTGAGGTCCCATGTGAGCCTCGTTGTACCTCCTCATGCGGTGACGCATGCGCTGCAGTGTCAACAGCCGAGTGCAATGTTGATGACAGTGTTGCTGCCCTATTCACTGCCACGAGTGATTGTGAGTGCGGTGAGGGCAATGCGCGTCAGGCAGTGGAGACGTTGGCTCAGCGTATTGGAGAGTTGACCAAAGCCAAGTTCATGAAGCTTGAACAATGTGATGAGTTGGAGGCAATCGATTGTAAGAATGCATCCAGACAGGCACGAGCAGCGAATGAAGCTGTGGAGGCTCAGCTATGTAGGTTGGAGGCAGCATCGTGTGCGGAGGACAGACAAGATGCAGTGAAGGCATTGGCACGCAAGGTAGCGGATGCAGCTCTCTGGCAAGCCATCAGTGCCATCCGTCAGAGTGAGAGGAAGTTGAATGCACAGGAAGTGTTGCAGCAGCTGCGTGTATTCCAGCGCGAGCAATGTGCCGCCATTGGTCATCTCCTCCCTCGTATCCTTCGTGGCCATGCATTCGATTGCGAGTGCTTCCATGAGCGACTCATTCATAAGATGATTGACAAGGTGCAGAATACGGCCGCACAGACAGCACTCGCCTATGTGGCCAACCGTTGTCGAGCAGCTGCGGAATGTATCCCACAATCGAATGCGGCATGTGGCGAGGCATGTGAAGCAGTCTCAAGTGCCAGACAACAGATGAAGGCACGAGTGGACCAGTTACTCGATGGTGCGGAATGTTCAAGCCTCGACACGTATAGAAAGGTTCGTGCGGTGGCAAACTCCATCGCTGCTGTCGCTCGCGCCAAGTTCATCCGAGCTGAACAATGTGGTCAAATCTCAATGTGGAGTCGTGAAGCCGTTGCGGATAAGCGTCGTGCAGCTTACCGTGAGTTGCGCCGTGCCGTTCGTAGTTGTGGCTGGGCGAAGCTCCTGCGTCGTGCTCAACGTGCCAATGATGTCACACGACGTGCACGTGACTCATGGAGAAGGCGCCAATGTGGTAGTGCAAGTCGTGCTCGTGGCAGTCAAAGCAGCCGTCGTCGTGGTTCGAATATTGGTAAGTCCTGCAGCAACAATCGTGGATCGGGCCGTCGTTGCCGTAGCAGTAATCGTGCAGGCTGTCAGGGTCGTGGCCCTGGTCGACGATCGAATGGAAAGTCTTGCAGCAACAATCATGGATCACGATGGCGCCGTCATAGTGGTAAATGTTCGAGCAGCAACAGACCCGGATGTCAGGGTCGCGGCCGTGCTTCCAAGTCCTGCAGCAACAATCAAGGATCACACTCACGTCGTGGGAGACATTCAGGCATGTGCCTCAATCGTCGCAGTGGCCCCCGTCGCAACTCGAACTCGCAGGCCTGTCGTGCTGGTAGTCGAAGTCGTCAACGTGGCTCGAATTCGAATGCCAAGTCCTGCAGCAATGCATCCAGACAGAGACGACGATCACGCTCACATGGCAAGTCATGCAACAATGGATCAAGACAGGGAAGACGATCATCAAGAGCAAAGTCCTGTAGTCATGCATCTCGACAAGGACGACGATCATCAAGAGGAAAGTCATGTAGCAATGGATCCAGACGGGGCCGAAACCAATCGTGCAGTAATGGTAAGCGTCGTGGCAGTGGCCGCTCGTCTAACCGCAGACGAGGTAACAGCCGATCATCCAAATGCCGCAACCAAGCTCGTCGAAGCAGCTCTCGTGCATGTGGAAGCGCATCTCGTCAGCGTGGATGTGGCAGTGGTAGGGGTAGCAGATCACGCCGTAGTCAGAGTTGCAACAAGATCTCCACTGCCTCTCCACTCCTCACTTCATCTTGCCTCTACCGTTATGCACTCGCTCAAGCGAATTTGGCATTCTGGCATGGTGTCGCTGCCAAGTTGGAGGTTCAAGCGTATGGAGTCCGATGCAGAGGTCGTGTGTGTCACAAGGCCAGACGCATCCTCAAACACCAACAGAAGGAGTTGCAAGAGGCACAGAGAGATGTGGCATGGATCATGTATACAGCAGCAGCGAGAGGTGATGCAGCATGCTCATGCAGAGGACTGTCCTCACGTCAAGTCCGTCAACAAGTTGGCGCACTGGCCTCATGGGGTCGTCAGGCTGGTAAGGTTGCATTCAACAAGATTCTCGTTTATATCTTATGTAGATGTAAGAATGCTGCTGCGGGCAGTTGTGATGGCTCGTGTCCTCCTTGGGCGCCACAACAAGCGTCATCGAATGATGGAAGTTGCAAGGATGGATGTGGAGGCGGCTGCGGTGGTGGCTGTAATGGTGGAGGAGACGGCGGTCACAATGGTGGTGGGGATGGCAACGGTGGCGGTGATGGCAATGGCGGTGGAGATGGTAACAACAATGGTGGCGGTGATGGTGGAAGTGGTGATAATGGTGGTGATAGTGGCAACAATGGCTCGGGTGGTGATGTCACCGGAGGCGACAGCAGCACGGGTGGTCCCGCAGGAGGAACCAATCTCAACAATGGGGCAGAATCGATGTTCATCACAAACAATCTTGCGATGGGAGCAGCAAGTGCGGTAGCTGCAGCAGCGGCACTGGTACTCTAAGTGCGAATACCACTCAATCATACTCATCTAACATACTCCCCAACACACTTCATTTCATCACACGAATCATCGCCTCCCCTCCCGCCCTTCGCCTACTCTCGTACATCCGCTTTCATTGCTATATTCTCACCCTCACCCTTCTTCTGCTTCTTTTCTCCTCTCTTCGCATTTGCATCTTCTCTGTCTTTCTCCTTCCTTCTCCTTCTCCTTTTCCTCTCCCTTTCCCTTGTCGTTCCTCCCCTCTCCGTTCCCGCTCTGCGCTCCTGTTCAACTCACATGGTAGCGCAACATGAGCCACCGATCCCAATCGTCATCCACTCATAATTCATCTGCATGGATGACGATGGTCCGCATCCCCTCCCCCCTCTCTTGCACTGGATTGCCTATCACTCTTCTTGCTGCGATCGACATGCAAAAGTTGTATATGAGGAGTTCCACAATGGCAAGCCCTCTCTATCCTTCAGCCCGCGCTTAAGCTTGCCGCTGTGATCTGTATTTCGCATGGGTTTTGGAGACGAACAAACAGCCAAGTCATACATTAAATCCTCCAGATATTAATCGTCATGATTTCGGATTCGCGGATCGGACCGAAAGAAATTTAATTTGCAAGCCACTTTTTGCCTTTGCTGCGCAATTTCAGATCATGG
>Ga0256777_1000084_pt1 | contig 16947 bp, 6 predicted proteins | sample MC6MC0928MT_FD_186042 | JGI IMG/M metagenome (GOLD analysis project Ga0256777, IMG submission 186042) | Metatranscriptome of enriched soil aggregate microbial communities from Iowa State University, Ames, United States - MC6-MC0928-MT... | ecosystem: Environmental > Terrestrial > Soil >... | reverse complement strand
CGGACTTACATTTCAAGCTTTTCTAAGGCGCTGCGATGCGATGATTGCATCTCGTCACAGTTCCTCCTGCTCAAGGCAAGAATCACAATGAATCTACAGATGATGTTTGTATTTAGCAGGACTGCCTGAATCGCATGTGATGAAATTGAGTGTAGACGTTGAATTGAGCCGTGACCTTCTTCTTCTTCTGTTCCCATCTCTGCTCTGCTCTGCTCTTCTCTTCTCTGCTCTGCTCTGTGCTGTGCGGCAGATTGAGCTTCATCATCGTCCCCTTCTCCCCTCTCCTCTCCGCCCTTCCCATTCCTTCACGACTGCAACATGTCACTTGTGGCGGGAAACGACGGCGATCAAAAGGATGGGAATGGGAGTGGTGCTGATGGTGCAATGAATCTCAAGCCTCCACAGGATGCTCAAGCGACGCCCTCTCCATCCATCTCTGCCTATCCCACTCCCATGGCCTCACCCTATCCATCCATCTCCCCATCTCCCATCTCTTCTCACCATCATGATCTCGACTATGATCAACGTCGATTGAGTGAGTTCATTTCACAGGCGAATGGCCATCCGTCAGCCAATAATCCGGACATGAGCATGATGACGAGTGTGTCTGATGGTGACTCCTCATCGTCATCCATGTATCTGTTGTTGGCGAGTCAGATGGCGAAAGTCAAGAATCTGCCATGGGAGAAGATCTCTCGCTTGTGTTCCCTGTGCCCACCTGTTCCACCACTGTCCGTCTCCCCTCATCTGGCGTCGATGTGGTCAGACCTCACTGAAATGTTCGAAGATGCCAACCGTACAGGAGAGACAACAGATGAGGATGAGCAAAGCAGCAGCAGTGACGAGGAGGATGAAAAGGACGCGGTGGCGGATGGTCTCGGCGCAGAGCAGAAGGGAGAGGACGATGACGATGAGAAGGCGAATGGTACAAAGCGTCGTGGAACGAATTCATCGACACGCTTTTCCTTCCCTCTCCCTCGCCTCTGGCACGTAAGGCCGGAAGAGCTGGCTGTAGTGGAGTGTGTGGAGAGTATGGACGAGCGCATTGAGGCAGTGAAGGCTCTCGCACAATACATCATACTCAAGCAACAGCAGCGACACCAATCTTCACCCAATGTCACACCAGATGATGACGCAGATGATGGACATCTTGGTCGTTTGTTGCCCGTCATCTTACGCTTCTTTCTCTCTCTGCCGTTCTTCATGTATGAATCATCCAACGTCCCCCATCATCACCCATTCAAGCCGCATCATCTCCTTGCAGCATTCGTTGTGTTGTTGAGAGAAGTTGCACAAGTGACACCAAATACCCGCGTATTTATAAGCAAGGCAATATCTCTGATGCTGGGAGTGGTGGCGGAGAGGTTCGGCGCTGCACCCAATTCAGCCCTCGCTGACAGCGCCAATGCATCACACACGACCCACCCATCCGAACAACATTATGGTGCGGTGTTGGATGGCCTCCTCAATACATTGGGTGATGGGCAGTCATTCCCTTGGACATCTGATGACGGTCAGCGTATCGGTGACATCCTTCACACTCTCTTCCTCGCTAAGTATACACTCCGCCGCTCGACCTACTCCTTGCTGCTTCGTGCGTTGACGACACACATGGCTCATCATCCTCACGTGTATGAGAAGGATAGGTTGAAGTACATGTTTGATCATGAATTTATGAGATGTACGATTCAATACCCTTCCGTATCCTCAGCATCACCTGAATCCACTGATGATGCGGCTCAGAGCCAGATCGTCGTACAGACGGTTCAACTCGGCGTGCTCATTGCTCTCATCACTCGATCGAACGACCATCATCAGCATGCAGCTGCTGAATCCACGGGGCTGAAGGCTAACGTGTCAGCGGAGGAAGAGCAATATTTCAAGGATCGTACGCTGCAGAAGTTCAAACAAATGTTGGATCAACTATTAAACGTCAAAGTGGAACAGACTGGATCAAGCGCCCATACTGCCGTGAATGGAGCGTCAATGAGCAATGGGATCGCACCAACTCCTGTTCCAACCCCTTCCTCTCCTGCTGCTCCTACTCCTTCTCCCTTGCATGCCGTCACTGCTATTGGTTGTATCGATATCGCTCGTGCGCTGTTGAATGGTGTCGTTGAGCTCGGCTCCAAGTATCGTTCAGAGTCGATGAGCTCCCTCCCATCCTCAACCTCAACCGCCCGGACTATCATCGAAACGATGAAATCCATCCTCCTCGGCAGTCGACGCCTATCACGCCATCCAAAGGAAAAGCAGTTGCGATTCCTCATCACGCGATGTATTGCACGCATGTGCAAATTGGAGGTGGACGCCATACAAGAGAAAGTGTTGGAAAGGATGAGAAATGTATCTGCATCAAGTAGTAGAAGCAGTACGTTGAAGAGAGGAATGGTGAAGTCGAACAGTAGCCAATCGATTGCGAGTGTGCAACAACAAAGGCAAATAACGGAGCCAATTCCACGTGTTCGAGCAGCAACGAGCCTCTCTGTCCCTGATGCGAAAGTCACAGAGAGTCGTCGCATCCATCGCTCCGGATCAAGTCATACTCTTCCAACATCAAAAAACAATCTTTCATCTGTTCTCCAACACACCCGAGCTCCTTCTCAAGCACATGTACAACAATTCGAGTTCAGCCATAGCTTCACTCGCAGCTTCGTACAGGGACTGCTGGCTACAATGCACAAGGAGACACAGACGCACACCATGAATGCTACGCGTACTGGCGCGCCATATCAACGTGTCATCACACAATCGAATGACGGAGGCAAGGATCTCGCCAATGCATCTTTGTCTCCCTCGGGCGATGCAGCTTTCCCACCCTCCACCCTTTACCAACGAATTCTCATTCTGCTCGCCGACCTTGTCTCCCAGGTTGACTATGCACCGTTAGCACACATGATCATTCCCGCCGTGCTATCGCGGTTGAGCTCTCATCCTGCACATATCCATTTGATCATTCATCAATTGGCAGAGGTGGCCGTACTGTGCGAAAGACGAATGTATGAACTCAACCGGTCGGCGAAGAAGGCATTAGTACAGAGTGAGTGGGCTGCAGATATGCAGATTGTTGAGGCCATCATCACACTCTTCTTGCAAGCATATGCTGCGCAACCATCATCGACCATCACTCAACATGCATCAGCAGCCGGTACGAGTATGAGCTCGCCACCAGCCTCTTCCTCATCTACCATCTCCTTTGCGTCTCGTAAGACTCTTCTCGAGTTACCCTCCGCCTTCCATCGTCTTGCATCTGACTTCCAATCTCCAGTATTGAAGCGTCAACTCCTCAAACGTTTGTTGAAGTTGGTTGTCGATCTGTCGTATGAGGCGCGACAGGAGGAGATGGACGCGGCACAGTACATGGCGGAGCAAGCGAAACTTCGCAAACTTCAACGATCAACGGCACAAACCACACCGACTGGACAAGCACAAACGGCAATGAGCAAAGGAGACTCATGTGGCTTCCTGCTGCCGGTACTCGCCACGTTGATGCGTGATTGCTACCATGCTGAGCGTCGTGATGCGTCATCCGTTCCTCCGCAGAATCGTCCTATTGGTTTGCAGCTCTACTCCAATCCTGAGAGTAATGTTAAATGGTTTCGTCGTCTCTGGCTCTTCCTCACGACATTCCGATTTACTGAGGGAGTCGTCAGCAGCAGTGTCAATGCAGCCATGGGCGGTGGTGGTGCTGCGGGTAGCTTAGCTCTACCACTCTATCTCTCAACGGGTGGCTTACTCGCACATTGGAATGAGAGTATTCATACCATCGCACTCTACTCACCCATACTCGTCAACCCATCCAACACCAGTGACTTCCTATCGACGGAGCTGGTCAAAGAGTATGAGTCCATCTTCAAGCATACTCCAGCGAGGTCACGCCCATCTGGATCAGTGTCAGGTTTAGCGACTGGATTGGATTCAGCGCGTGTGGCAAAGATTGCTGCACGCTTGGTTGCATCCATGCAAGATGCCTGTCGCAAGCAACTAGCATCTGTCTGCCCGATGCTGCTGCAACCTGACATCAGTCTGCTTCCGATTGGACGAGTTTTGTTCTTAATCAGCGTCTTCCATCTGGAGATCATCCGTGTGCGTGCAAGTTGCTCCATGCTCGTCTCGAGTATCGACGCGACAGCCGCGCCGACTGTGACACTCACACATCCGCCATCCAGCACTCACACACCCGCTCGTCATGACTTCACACAACTAGACCGAATTCATGGCCTGCATCCGCTGTTTGGCTACTTGGCGCATTACAATCTCGATCAATTGAAGTTGACACCTTACATCAATGCACTTGGTGAGAGTATACTGGTCCCATTGGTTCAACGCATGCTATTCGCTCAGGCGAACAGACCCCCACAGCGTTCAGTGGTGACGGATGTATTGATCTTTTTACTCTGTCGGTTGACCAGCCGCTCACCTGTCGTCCGCAGTGCATCGCTCTCCATCCTTCGATCACTGACTCGCCTTCAGCTCCATCTTCATTGGCATTCGGGCGCATTGGGCACGCTGTTGGCATTGCTTCAAATCCTCGATGTCTCGTTGGATACATCCATCATGCTCGATGAGTCTGATCATCTACGCTCGGTCATCTCCGGTGGATTCATGTCGCATTCCACTCATGCACGGGATGAATTTGCGCATATCCAAGCGCAATTGGATCTACCCAGTGATGTGGAGACGCGAGGTGAGATCCATGCATGCTTACATCATCTGGCAGCGACCTGGCTCAAGACGGCTAAACAGCATGCACCGGCACATACGAGTGCACTCATTCAAGAATTCATGCAACGAGTACAGAGGAGTATGCCTCGCTATACAGCACATGCAGCTTGGCATAAGAATGTTCATATGTTGGTGAGTAGTAGTGTCAACGACGGTGGCAGTGATTCGACCGTCGATAGTGGGAGTGGTGCGACCTTACAATGCTGGTCTGAATCCGTTCTTCCATCCTTATTCGGTCAGTTGAGTTTGAAGGAGCGCTACATCGGTGAGGTCAAGGCGATGTATCGCAGCTATCAGGAGACGGCTGAGCGAAGGAAGGCAGAATGGGAGGAGCAACAACAGCAGCAACAACACAAACTCACATCAAGACGCCAACAGCGGGACTTGCGCAAGCCAAACATTCAGACGATGAGAAGTATGAGTATCGTGGTGGCAGAGGAGAGTGTCCAAGCTTTCCGACATCTTCTGGGACGAAATCGACATGGCGCAGCTGCACCCTCATCCAGCCCACATTCATCGACTCACATTGCTCACGCATCGACATCCGCATCGGCGCCGATCATTCCTCCTTTTGGTTGTCTGTTGACAGCAAAACTCGTATCTGAGAGTAAGCAACTCATCAATGAGTTTAATGCCGTTCATGCTGCCAATGCTGGAATCAACCCGTCAACTACTCATCATGAACATCATCATGCATCGGCATTCGCCTCCGCTGTCGGAGGGCAGAACCATGATAAGGAGGCGAAATTGAAGGAGATCAACAGTCGTTTTGATCGATTACTGTGTTTGACCGCTGCACTTCTCGTGTGGAGTAAGCATGCCCATTCGTCCACTGCTGCCGATCTTCAACTTGATCCTCAGGATCTCATCCACCTTCTCGTCTCCGCACCGTCACAGATCTTCACCACCGCCTCAGTCGAGCGTGCCGTATTCACATGGCAATGGCTGTTGGCCGCTGACTCAAGCTTTCAACTGCCACTCATCATTGAGATGAAAGCTGCATGGAGCTATACCGTTGATAGACAGGTTGGATTATTTGCGCACAGAAGACAAGCAAAGAGCAAGGATTTGAAGGCAGGCGAGAAGAAGCTCCCGGTGGTTGATGATGACAACGCTGATAGGTCAACCCCTGGCCATGCCCCAGGTCATGTGCAACGCTCATCGATTGAAAGTGCACCAATCTCACCTGTGTCATCATTCTCCATCCCAAGTCAAGGCAGTGCCATTCCACCTCATGGCACTCAAAGGAGCACACCGGAGCCAAATGATGCATCTGAATCAACGAGTACGAGTAAGCAGAAGCCGTCACTCCCTCCCAATGAACCGACTTCAACGATGAATGCACCCAACCTTGTGCGACCCTCAGCTGTTGTTGAGGGCGGCGCGGCAGCCCCAGCTGATGCCGCTGCGTCACCCGACTCGCACTCCACACTGGAAAGCGCGACATGGCAGGCCGACCTTGCTGCGTCCGACCTCATCCAACCTCATACCATATGGATCAACTTCCTACTCGCACACTTTCATTACTTCCCCGCATTCTCACATGATGTACTCACATTACTCGCGGCCATGATTCATAAGGCATTCGCACGCCCAGAGCTCCTATCGACAACAGAGCAGAGCTTCCCTTGTCGATTCCGTCTCATCCTACTCGGATTACGATTGTTACATGGGGGCGGTGTTGGTCAGCCAGCATTGGTGGACTCTCGTGATAAGCAAATGTTACGTGATCGTGTGTATGCGGCAGCATTGGATTGGTTCGAGAATCCTGCCATCTGGTTCGACTGTGCGACACCAAGACAATTACGAGCTGATGTACATGTCATCTTACAATGTTGTAAGCTGTTGACAGAGGAAGATGCATATTGGGCGGAGATGCATGGTCGCACCATTGCCGCACCTGAGCATCACGCTGACGCATCCTACCCATTGACGATTGGAGCAGTGTCATCTGTCTCTGCTGCCAAGCGCCGCGTGGAGGACTTGCGTGATCGACGACAGTTGCTTCTCTTCCTCTTGAGTCATGAACTCGATCGCATCTACGCATGGCATGCTCCTCTCTCACCATCCAACCCATCCTCCTTACCACCTGTTGGCCCATTCACTGCCCGTCGTAGTATGTATGCACCTGAGTGGCGTGCGCTGATTCATACGGCATGGAGCTTCAGTCCACAGCTGTGTGTCCGACTATGTCAGCGCTTTCAACAGAATGCGATCCCTGTGGCGGAAGTCACCAAACTCGTACAAGCCCAGCCTGAGAGAGTCTACCATCTACCTGAGGCAGTCGCCTACATCGTCACACACGACACCATACGACGAGAGGAGCGGGATGGTGAATCCTCACCCTTACGTCACCTCATATACTTCACGCCAACCACCCTCCCGCTTGCCGTCCTCTTCCTCTGTCCACCATACTGTCAGAGTCGTCTCGTGTTGGAGTATGCCGTTCAAACCCTGCGATCCCATCCACCTGAGAATGTCATGTTCTACCTGCCGCAGATATTACAATGCCTGAGGAATGATTCAGAGGATAAGATCATGTACAAGTTCTTATTGGACAGCAGTAAAGCGAGTGTCCTACTCAGTCATCAACTATTGTGGTTGGCACAGGCGGAGCTGGGTGAGGTCAAGGCAGACAAGGCATACGTTCCTACACCGTTCCGTGCATTGGTCTCCCAGCTCATCGACGACGTCATTCAACGATTTGATGCGGTCGAAAGGAAGTTCTATCAGCAAGAGTTTGAATTCTTCGAGCAGATCACGGCCATCTCGGGCATACTCAAGCCCCTGCCAACTAAAGCAGCGAGGAAGGCAAAGATCAAGGAATGCTTACTCAACATCTCCAAACCATCACCGAATATTTATTTGCCAACCAATCCACAGCTACAAGTTGTATCGATACGATGTGATAGTGGCGCACCAATGCAGAGTGCAGCAAAGGTTCCAATCCTTGTTGCATTCCACGTGAAGTTGGGTGAATTGGACTTGAAGTGTGAGAGACGAATGGAGGAGAGAAGGAAAAGAGGAAAAAGTACAGGGGCAGCACAAGGATCATTACGGAATGTACGATCAGATGGAACGCTTCCAGCAGATCATGAGCATGATTCCTGCTCATGCTCGGATGTTGACGTTGGTGACGATGGTGCGTTGGAAGCAGCGGATATTGATCTGTTGGTTGAGCGCGAGGTGAGTGTGAGTGAGGGTGTTGAACATCAGATGAAGACGGCGATGGAGAGGCAGAAGCGTGCGAAATTGGCAGCAGCGAAGCAGACGGCCGATCAACAGGGAATTATGGTACAAGCATGCATATTCAAGGTTGGTGATGATTGTCGGCAGGATGCATTGGCCCTACAAGTGATTCAATGGTGCAAGAATATCATGCAAGCTAATGGATTGGAACTCTTCCTCTATCCGTATCGTGTCCTTCCGAATCGTACGGGTGAGGATGGTTTAGTTGGTGGTGTGATCGAATGTGTTCCCAATGCATCGACACGTGACGAGATTGGTAAGACGATGGGCTGCAGTCTCAAGTCATATTACATTCGCCGATTTGGACCACCCGAGAGTGAAGCCTTTCAACGTGCACAGAGAAATTTCATCGTCTCCTGTGCGGGCTATGCCGTCACATCCTATCTACTGCAAGTGAAGGATCGTCACAACGGCAACCTGATGATCGATAAGGACGGCCATATGGTTCATATCGATTTTGGTTTTATCTTTGACATCTCTCCCGCGAAGGATATGCGCTTTGAGTCGGCGGGCTTCAAGCTGACCCTTGAGATGGTAGAGTTGATGGGCAGTGATGAGCATGGCAAGACGGCGACACCATTAGTCAAGTGGTTTCAGGAGTTGGTGTTGAGAGGCTTCATGGCCGTGCGGGAGCATCGTGCAGAGATATTGGCATTGGTGGAACCCATGCTGGCATCGACCCTCCCATGCTTCAAAGCAAATTCACTCGCAGCACTCAAGGCTCGATTCTTCCCTGATAAGGATGAGGCGGCGGCAGCTGAGTCCATGCTGGCCATTGTCAATGATGCATGGAACAAGTGGACGACCAATGCATATGACTGGATTCAGAAGGCGCAACAAAATGTCTTCTACTTCAAAGGAACGAGTGCGGCGGATAGCGACACAGATCCGTATACGTATGCGACGCATCATCATCGAGCAGCACAGGCAGCAGACGCAGCGACGCTTACAGAAGCAGAGGAATGAACGAACAAATCACGTCGACCATTTCAGCATCATACTGCAATGCACGCAGCATGGATGAAGTGAAACACGATGACCATCATGCGCGTAGCATCCAGCCTAGCCATTCCCCACACATCAAGCATCGGCACTGTCAAAGACCAACAAAAGGCAGAGCAAGCAAAGCCATGGACTAGGCCAAGATCGCATCAATGTTGATCGGCCAAGCTCAAGATGACAAACGCTGCGCGTTTGCATCATTACGTCATGGTGGCAATCCACTAATATTACAGCTTTTGTCAACCAATTGAAACCCCCCTCTACGGCCACTTTGGCTTCCAAAAATGGGGCCCCTCTGGCGTTTCATGGGAACACCAGCAACAAACAGCAAAGCACGCCTATGCAACAGAGCAAGGTTAAACACGCCGTGTGGTACAGGGTCTGTTGTCTGATTGTAAATGTTCCTGGTTTGGGAATGGTTCAAAAAGTCGATTTTATAGAGGGGGGGGGGTTCAATTGGTTGACAAAAGCTGTATGCAGATGTGGACATCTTCCTCCATCCATCACTGTTGAATCATTGCCGACATTCATTCGATACTTGGTGCCATCATCCTTCCTTGTTTCAACCGCCAACTGTTACTGCAGCACACAAACATCAACACTCACATCATCAGCAGGCACAGTTGACGAGCGATACCGTCATGTGCAGTGCCACATGTACGTACACTGACATTGACCTTGACCTTGAGATGAGCAAAGGACAGACAGCTGGCGTTGCCCTCGGCCTTGACGAACGGAAAGTGAAAGAGAAAAGCACTGTTTGTTTTCGTGTGATTGTTTGGTCATGATCATCCTTTCCCTTTCCCTTGCTCCTCCTCCTTCTCAATCGTTGCTCAACTCCGCAGCAATTGCCTGTGCTTGTTTCATATTGTTGAGTTTCCTTTGACGCGTGAATTGATTGGGACAATCGAGAGAGATGCATGGGTAGAGGAGGTGAGGAGGGCTATGTGAGAGGGGGATGGAGTGGGATGAACCATGATGGATGGACCCACACACCAATGATGCACACGCACTCACACTCACGCGACCACCAATCCCGCCACATCGCTGTCCCTCACCCATACAATGTCGACATACATCCAACGCACGCTGATAGGCTCGCTCAGCCTCTCGTACACGCGACATCCATGCGAGACGAACCCAGGCACCATGGGCCATTGTTGCAGCTCCACTCGATGCATTCAATGAGACTGCAACCGTACCACGATCCATACACTCATCACAGAACGTGCGCGACGTCAGCTTGTCACACAAGGGACAGTGCTGACTGATGTAATATTGATCGATCGTTCGACGAGGATTCAATGAACCAAGGCCACCCATACCAACACTGCCATCGTACAATTGCAACGATGATGTTGGATTCGGCAATCCATGCACGCGTCCTCTTGACACGATCATTGTCCCATTCGAGTGTAGCATGCCTCTTCTATTCCTGTGTTTGTTTCTCATCGTTACCACGTTTGTTCCTAGCTCTCCTTGAATGGGCGCCGCCAATGTTTGTCTCCTTGGTCTTGGCCAGTTTGCATACCATGCAGCAAGGTCGACACCGAGCAGGTCCAATATGCGCATCAAAGGTCGATTGATGACGACCTCAATGTAATAACTCGCACACAAACGATACAGATCCGGCCGAATGAGGACAGTCAATGGATGCTGTAACCGGTCGACTAATCGTGCATGTGGCGCTCCATCAACAATGATATAGGGTAATCGTTCGGCATGTAAGGGTGCGGAGCGTGGGTCTTGACTTTTCATCCTCATGGCCAATATGGCTGCCAACGGTGGTGATCGATAGCGACCAAGTCGCACTTCCTTGCGAAAAGTAAAATCGGCTAGACTCACCTTGCCCATCCAGATCTTTGACCATTGACGCTCGAGATAGTGACGAACAGCAGATAAATCACCCGACTCAAATAATGTACGTAGAACACTCTCCATCATCTTACCGACAGCTGACACACCATCTCGTCGTACAGTCTCAATACCCTTGGCATCGAAGGTCGCAACTGATTGATCAGGCGAATCGTATCGGTAGCCAACATAGCGCTTCTTGCTGAGTAGGCAACATGGTTGATACACCTTCTCCATCTGTAACACCACGGGTCGTGGATTCACCTCGGTTACCTTCTTGGCTATCTCTTGGCCGATCTTGAACGCATCGTGGCGCGATCGACCAGGGAGGAGGACAAAAAGACTGTCTGTATCGCCATAGATGACCTTTGCCTTCCATTCCTTTGTTGACTCAACGATGCGGATCGCACGCTCCAATGTATCACGGCCACTTTGAACGATGGAGTCAGCAATCTCTGCACATGGCATGCGACCACTGAAACCAGCGGCTGTGTAGCCATACGTCACATTGCTGATCAATTTCAAACCGAATTGTCTGGCATTCAGCAAGCGATGCAAGCCACGATGAGATTGAACTTCGGCTCGACTCATTGATCGTTTGACCATGACGCGCGTCTCCAATATCTCACGCAACATTCGTGGAAGGACTCCCTGTTGCACTTGTGGCCGAACGAACATGACGCCATTACTGGAGATGAACAGTTGGGAGGAACGATTCAGCTGGTTCAACAAGGCAGATGAGCGACCTAAGCGACTACCACCAAGCAAATGAAACGAATCAGGATCAAGAAGGCTGGCTTGAGTGGGAGGAGAGGTAGATGAAAGTGGCAAGGATGAAGGAGGAGAATCGTTGAGAGATTGGGAAGTGGATGGTGGCGTAGCAACGCGTGGAGAAGTAAGCGTGATAGGGAGTAGTGTAGGTGGGCGGTGCGATCTGGGCGAGTTGACCCTTGGGTCTGGTTGCGATGGTTGAGATGCATCGGATAGTTGTGATTGTGAGAGTGGCGATGGATGCGACAGACCGGCAACATTGTTGATGATTTCACCTTCGGTGTGCCGGTGATGTGAAGACGGCTGTGCATCGATCTCGGCTGTGTGAGTAGGTGTTGTTGGGACATTGGCGGCGGCATGGGTATTCGCCTTCGACTCCGCTGGGTCGGACTCATCTGGGATTTGGGATGTCGTCGCATGCGTGGGAATCTTTCCTAAGCATGTACTATAACAGATATTATACGCGATCATCATACTTGGATAGAGGCTTTGGAAGTCTAAGACAACGACTGGTGAAGTATACATCCCACTCACCGGTTCCATGACCAGTGGGATGCATTCCATCGCTGGCTGATTGGATCGGGTCTCCGGACTCACACTCAACAGTAACAAGTTTTGTGGCTTCGACAGACGCAGCAACAACGATTCAACACGATATTGACTGCCACGATCGAGGACAGAGAAGAACTTCATACCAAACACACGAGCAAGCTCAGCAGTTCGGCCAATCAAGTCCAATCGATCAATCATTTCTAAATTCGTACGACAACGGTCGAGACAATGCTCCAACACTCGATACAGCCCTGAACCGGTATGGGGCAATTGCAATCGGCGGCCCGTGGATGAAGCGACAGAAGATCCCATATTGGCAGCATCATTGCGAATTGGTCGAGTTCCATCTGTTGATTCATCCGAATCCGGCGCTGCTTCACCGCCACACCCTCCTCCAGCCATCTTGATTGTTGCTTCCATCCACCGTGTCTTGACATAGGCTGGATACTCCTGCTTACGTACGCCCAATATCTTCGCCGCTGTCGATTGGAATGTATATGAGGTTAAACGAATCTCATCCTTCAGGATTCGCCAGAGATTCAACACGATACGACCGGAGATTAAGAGGCCAGATGAATGGGACCATGCATAGTTGGCTGCATCGCTACGTTGATCCCTTTCGGCACCAGTGAAGAGAGGTGCACTTGGCTTCTTGCTGCCATTCTTGTTGGCATTGGTCGCGAATGCACCCTCATCGCCCTCGGTTTGCATGTGTGCTACTCTTGACAGTTGATGTAACATGGGCGGATTCCATTGTAGGTATTGTGATCGCTCGACAATGTAACCCAAGCTGCCCTTTTGAATTTCATAACCCAACATGATATCTGGATCCAATCGACGAATCAACGAGATGAAGCCATGAAGCAACGATCGCTCCGTAGCAAAATACTGCAAGGTCGGTTGAGTTGGATGGAAGTCAGGGAAGGATAAGGAAGGGAGTGCGCAGAGTGGTGAACAGGTTGGACATGAGCGAAGGGGCGGAGCTGTCTTCGAGGTGGCAGTTGCTCCCGCTGCACTGGTCTCCCCCGTCGTTGATTCATTGGGAGCGTTTGTACTGCCAGCATTGGTCGTTTGTGTCGGTGTATGTGCGGTGGATATATCGGGCATGTGATGGCAGAGTAGTATACCCATGACATCTGGTTGATGTTCGTGCTCTCCATGGATTTGATTTCTCACACAATAAACAATTGCCGCGATAGGGTCATGCTTGGGATCAGGTAGAAATTGCCCACGTGACCATGCATGCACCTCGATACTAACAATACGTAAATGTTGCTGCTCGCTGATGTCAACATGATACGTGCCCAAAGATGAAGAAGGAGAGGCCTTATATTGCAGCGGTGTTGCTCCGATTGTTGCTGGTCCTTCCACTTGTGATGCAGCTTGCTTGGCTGCACGCTGAATAGCGCTACCACGACTGATGGGCTGCGATGCGCTCTCACGTGACTTCGATGCAGAATCCATCCCGTCTTCATAACTTTCATGCTCGCCGCTGGAATACAATGATGCCGATGCCGATGACGATGCCGACTTCAACGCTGACAGTTGAGGGGAGTTGAGATGAGCAGTGAGTCGAGGAACCTTGGATGGAGTGCGAAATTCCGACACCGATGCTGCAATGGCAGATGACTGAGAGGTGAACGAAGGAGCATGAATGGACGGATGAATGGATGTGTTTGGTGGCTGCACAATGGATTGGTTGTCACTGCTCTCTGCTTGTGCTCCAGATTGCGTCTGCTTCGACGCTGATGGCGTGTGATGGCGTGCGCTAGTCATCCGTTGTTTTGATGTTAGCTTCATCCCCCTTGACACGTGCCTCCTTTGTTTCGATGCCGATCCTTGATCATATGTAGCGGCTGGCGTCTGGGGCAGAAAGTAGGAGACGGACAAGTGACAGCTTTCATCATGCTTCGGAGATGCTGGACGAGGAAGATCGAGAGCAACAGCGGGAGCGACACTACCATCCTCTGACTCATCTACATCCTCTGTGACATTTTCTTCAGCGTCATCGCTGTCCGACTGCTGTTCGATGGAACCACGGTCACTCTCATCCTCAGCATCGTCGTCAGATGCTGATGTCAATGCTGGATCAATGTGTCGTGCTCCAGGCTCAGTGTTTTCGACCTTCTTTTCCCTTGTTCGCTTCAACCTCCTCCTCCTTCTCTGATTCTCTTTGCGTTGAATGGAGTCGATCTCACGCTTCCAATGTTTGCTGCTCTCACCGAACTGTGCAAACGTTGGTGGAGGAAGTGCATACTCAAACACATGTGTATAACCAACGCGATGATGCACAGCAGGGGGAGGAACAGCAGGAATGAATGCCGTGTGAAGGGTGGATGCATTCGTACCAGCATCAGCACTGAGCTCTGCGTCTCTGCTTCGACTCGACGCATTCGGATGGAATATTTCAAATGTTGGTGCTTTGCCTCCGTGTAGTTGCACATCTGACGGCAAATCTGTTGGGAGAGCATCGGCCATGAACTCAGCACAATCCTTGGGTGGTCTGACAACACTTGCACGCGACGACACTCCTTCACCACTTCCACCCATGGCCATGTGTGCATACTGTGCAACGCTCATGGTGGAGCCTGATGTCAATGTTGATTGATGCTGTCTCCAATGCTCGGCCTTGGAGAAGTGCGGCGTCACTTCATTCTCAACAGGAATGGCAAGCTCCACACATTTCGCCACGAGGTAGTCCGCACGTGGTGGAGGGGTCTCAAGTATGTGCAACATGGAGCTGCCACTGGCATTGAGAGGCACACGATGAAAGCGCAGTGGGATTGAAGGGTCATAACGATGGCATGGTGGATCGGAAGATTCTGTGCTGTGTGCCGACGAAGCCAGATGAGCGGATTTGGAAGGAGAAACATCTGCTGCTGTGGAAACATGCTCACCAACAGGTCCATGGTCTCTACTGGTTGAGATGTTGCGCATTTGAGGAATTTCGTCTGTTGCAGCATGCGTCAATTCATGCTCTTCGCGTTCAGGCTTTACCGATAGCGCAGCGTGATTCACTTGCTGACCGACATTGTTTAAGCTGCCCTGTGGTGTGATCGTCATCGACAACGATGCAAGCGACGTCATGGCAGAAGACGTGGATGTTGAAGGTACAGTCGTTTGAGTATGACACTGGGGAAGCTTCTTCTGTTCCATTTGGTTGCTTGTATACTGCTCCGGGGATGGCGATGGTGATGGTATGCGCTCAAGCTCAACGCGACGTGGAGGTGTTGAAGCTGTTCTCGCTGCTACACCCGATGTCACATTCTCCCATGTTGGCGCAGGAAGTGCTTCATCTCGATCGGGCGTTGCATGTCCCACAGCTTGGTCCATATCCATCCCTTCATCTTGGCTACGTTCGCCTTCGTGCTCGGGTGTACCAGGAATGATGATGGCGGGTGATGAGGGGCCAGAATGGTTGGGATCGTGGGGTTGTAGGGTGATGGCAGGGTTATGTTGCGTTTGATTGGTTGCACCTCCACCTTCACCTTCACCTTCAGCTTCGACTTCATCTTCACCTTCACGTTCACCTTGACCTTCGCCTCCTGCTTGGCGTTTCGTCTCATCATGCGCCACAGTGGAGGTTTGACCAACTCCGAATTCGAGTCGACGTCGAGTTGGCACACCAAACAATGTTGGTTGCGTACGCAACGGAGACGGAACATGGGAGGGTACATGGGGTATGGTTGTGAGCGAAGGATGTTGAATCTGTTGGCTCGACAATACACCAGTGGACGCATCGTCTGCCAATACGTTGCGAGGCTGTACGTGCCCCACTTCCTGCATGGGATCATCATCATCGTCTTCGGATTGGCTGGCTTCAATGATTGGATGCTGCTCGACGATCTCATGCCCATGTTGAATTGACGAGTCACTATGATCCCAGTGTCCATGCACTCCCTCCTCTGTTCCTGCCACTGCCACTGAATAGTCGACGCCACCACCAATGTGGTCATTCTCATCTGACTCAGCGGATGAAGCTGAAATATGTGTCGCGCTATCGACAGCAGCGACTTCTTCAATCAGCGGCTCGCCACGCTGGGAAGGAGAAGGGGAAATCGATGGCAATAAGGGAGCGGTAGCGCCGGATATTGTAGTGGTAAGGCTCACGTTCGTTTGATTGGAACCAACACCAACGCTCTGTGCTGTTTTGACGGGCGCGGCGGATCGATTGACAGATGCAGCAGCACGCACTTGCCTGTTCGTTTTCGTATGCACGGCGGACGTAATATTTCTCGCTGGCTGCCTCTGTTGAGATGGTTGACGGGATTGTGATTGATTCGATAGATTCGGTGGTACAGATGGCTGTACAGACGAAGTCCGTCGATTGTGCCGTATTCGTGCTTCACGTACGAGAGCGGCTGCATCGAACGAGGCAGATGAGGACGCGGGATCGGTTAGTGACGGGCAAACCTGACCAGTTGGGGCGGGAGGTGGTGTGTTCACGTTTCGAACCCCCGTTGAAACATTGGTATTGGGAGGCATGGGAGCAATCTTATGGCTCTTAACGGGATCTTCAGGTGAGGCAGCATATGGTGGAGGCAAGGTTGTGAATCTTCGTCGCCGTCTATGCGATGGTGGAGGTTTGTTGCTCGATGAAATCAACTGTGGCTGTGAATGAGCGGTTGGCTTGGATGGGATCGAAACTGACATCGTCGGTAGTGGCTTATCGTGTTGTTTCTGCCCATGGTCAGGTACGTGCGTGTCCAGTTGTGTTGCAGTTGTATTTACTTGCTGCTGCGTTTGTGTTGCGTTATGCGGTTGTGTCTTCGTCTGTTTCTGTTTCTGCTTCTG
>Ga0256777_1000081_pt1 | contig 17044 bp, 1 predicted proteins | sample MC6MC0928MT_FD_186042 | JGI IMG/M metagenome (GOLD analysis project Ga0256777, IMG submission 186042) | Metatranscriptome of enriched soil aggregate microbial communities from Iowa State University, Ames, United States - MC6-MC0928-MT... | ecosystem: Environmental > Terrestrial > Soil >... | reverse complement strand
GTTCTTTCTGACATTGTCACCCTGCTGCCATCATGACGTTGGATGCAATGACATCTCCATCAACCTACTATGTTGGCCCTGAGGTCGAAGCATCCTTGCATGTGAATGATGCATTGACAGTCATCGCGGCATTGCAGGAGGCGACTGCCACAGCAACAACAGCCGCCATTCATTTCGACTCAACCAGTGCGGGACAATCTCAGGATGGAAGTGTGTTGCGTGCCATTGCCTCCCGTGTCAGCCGATGTGCTCTATCACAGCCAGACAGTGCTCAACGAACGGAGGATGGCAACAACAATAGCAGCACTGGATATGATGAGGAAGATGAGCATCATCCCAGTGTTAGTGGTGCGAGACGTCGGGCGCAACGGAAGCAGATGCAACTGGAAGAGATGCGAACACTGGCACTCGACGAACGGGATGATGATGGCTCCAGCTCAACTCCTCCCGTCGCACCGGTGACACCGCCACCTTTCTCATCCTGGCTGTCTCACCCGGTTGCTCCATTTTTCTCGCTGTGGAGTAAACGCATCATTGCATTCAAGCGCATCATTGCTGAGACGCAGGAGGAACTGAAGCGTGCCAATGCAAAAGCAAAAGCAGACGCTAAACATATTGCACTCACACCGATGTTGAACCACGCAGCTACCGGTGCGACCAGCAAAGGCAACATGGCTACATCTCTGTTGCCTTCACCTCTATCAGCGTCATCTCCCTCTGCACATGCTCTTCCTCCCTTGCTTCGTTGGTCCCTCCTCTCTCTCTTCCCACTGCTACGATCGGTGAGTCGGCTGGATCCATCCCTTCGCAGTCATACCCTATCCATCCTCTTACAGGTGTTGCATTCCTCACCTCCACTCGCGATGGCACAGGAGAGAGAGGAGGATGTCACACAGATTGCTCATATCATTGATGACACACATATCGCACACACGGCTGGCATCACTACTGATGGCACAGGACAGAAGGCTGCTAGTGTGTCGACTGAGGATGACACCGCAGCAAGGCGAGGAGATGAAGAGGCAGATTTCGCCGCACGTCTACTGAGCGCACGTGTCGGACTAGCGTTACAACGTGGCCGACTTGGCTCCATCTTAGAAGCATTGATGCCGATAGTGGAGAGTGTATGTACATGTGCACCCACACATCCATCTCCTGTAGCGAATGAATGTGACCTGCAGCCTTACATTACAAGCCTCCATGAATACGCTTCATCCATTCTCCGATTGGCGATTCCAAGCGAGGAGGGCGTAGCTGCTAGCTGGCAGCCACATCCTGCATCCACGACTCCGCATTGTGTGCCTTCGTCCCTGGCGGCCGAAGCAGGGAAATCTGGCCAAGCAGATGATGGCGCCGACGCTGCCATGTTCTCCAAGCCTGATCCACTCATGCAAGCTGCTGCATCAAAACGACCCCTTGCATCCATTGTTCCCCATCGCGCTGCCATTGCTACAGATGGGACATTCCTCTTCATGCATAATCATGCAGGACTGTTCAAGTATGGTACAGGCAGGCATGGATCGATTGAAGGACATCTCTATGCATGGAACGGCAAGTTCATTGGTGGCGATGTATATGGAGGATGGATGGCTTACTGTGCGGGTAGGCTCTATTATCGATCTGCTTCACCTGGCCACGATGACGGCTACGTTGCATCCATTATTGATCCCGATACGCTGCAGCCGGTTGGAGAGCTACACGTCAGCCAAGCACAGCTGGATGCATTCCAACGCGCGGCTGAACAAGATGAAGTAGCAGAGTCGTTGCCTCGATGGTATCATTTGATGTCAGACGGTCGATTGCTCTACCTACTGCGTGCTCTCCCACACCAACATTTCTGCTTAACATTGCTGGATCCAAGCACAGCTACTCCTGTGACTCGTGCTGTTGGCGAGACTCTGGATGCACAATCACATTTTTATGTATCCCTGCAAGGTGAGTATTTGCTTCCGCCTGGCTTCACTCCCTTCCCTTCCATGTCCCGTTCGTCTCAATCCTTATCAGATCTGCTGCTTCCCCGTTCTTTCTTCGTTGGTCAGCAGTTGGATGTACTTGACACCGTGAATCGTTGGGAGAAGGCCATCGTACTCGATGTCACTCCATCACGCATCCGTGTACACTTCGAAGGATGGTCAACGAAATGGGACGCGTGGCTGCCGGTCGATAGCGAACGCATTGCAAAGAGAGGGCAGTATACAGGAGAAGGAGCCAAGAAAGAGGAGAAGACGATCGGGAGCAAGCAGAAGATGGACAGACAGACAGTGGAATGGAGCTTCAAACGTATAAACGATGGTTCATCGCCATCTCTACCATCCCCTTGGGTCGCCTTTTCCAGCAGTGACAGCATGAAGTTGGAAGAGAAGTATGGCACGTCTTCCTCCCTCCAGCTGTTCGTTCTTCATAGCGCCCGACGTGAGTATTCCATTGATCTGTCGCGTATGATTCAAGTCGACCTAAGCACAAATGAAGTATTCCTCCTTAGCCGACGTGCCCATCAATCACCGATGCAACGTGCTCTCACGATTGAGGATATGCACATGTATACGAATGGATCGCAACTCGTATGTTGCCTACCTGTAGCGACACTCACAAAAGATTCGGACAGCCAGCGTATGGCTCTTCAAGGCGATGCGGCAGTCATGCGCGTCTTCGAACTTCCGTCTCTACCCCATCGTATCGATGCCATCTACTCTCCATGTTCAGTGTCACAGACTCTCGCCCTCGATGCACGACCTTCACCCTATCACGCCCATGCATCCCCATTCGCCATCGCGCAATGGCTATCTGATGCCTCTTTGCCGCTCTCCTCTATTACTTCGCCATCTGCCTCCCGTCCACATGGCCTAGCTGCTCTAAGCGACAATTTTCATGCCACTGTCTCCAGTATGTGTCATGATGCGTGCTCGAACCTCATCTGGGCATATCAGGCGCAATCAGACACAGTCAAAGCATTCACACACGACGCCGCGGCTCAGCGGCATGGGACAGACCACCCGTTTGTTTCTCACACAATCGAACAACATGAGAAGTGTGATGAGAAGAGGGAGGAGAAGGCAGATGAGAAGCTGGAGGAGCCGACGTCACCTGAGGCATCCGCGGATGTGGCAACTCCACTCGGATCGCTAGCTTCTCTCTTTCACAACCTCAGTCTCACCGTGCGTCCTTCGAACTCCAACCGCTATCCTGGCATGCCGTCATCTGCATCATCGCACTCATCCCCCTCCTTCCCATCCTCTCCCATTCTCCAACCATATTGTATCGATCTCTCCCCCTCGACCTTCGCTTCTCTGCGCTCGATGCTCAGTCTAATCGTGCCGACACTGATCCCCTCTATCAACATCAACAGCAGCAAGTCTCCGACTTCCGCAGAGAGTCTGGTCCATCTCGCCTCCATCGCTCACTCGCTTCTCACACTCATGCATGCTAACTGTATGCAGCTAGCCAATGTGGGGCGTGCCATGGACGTCACACAACAGCATGCCATCGCGGATGAGTTGGGACAGTGCCGACAGATGCTCCATGATCTCGCCGACTTACCCTCACCCGCATACCCACCCCTTCTCGCCTCCTCCATGTCAGCGATTCGTCACATCAGCTCCCTCTGCATCTTAAGCGCATTCAGATACTTATATCCAACTGTTGAATCGGTCACTGACATACTCCTAGCGCGTATACAGCATGGTAAGGATGCCGAGTCGACCCCATCTGAATCCGCTCATGCCGATCTCTCTTCTCACAACATTTCCATACTCCCATCACTTGACCCTTTCATCGAAGCTCTCCTCCTACATGATGAAGCACGTACTCACATCGTGCAATTGCTATTCGACCATGACGGGTGTACTTCATTCGGTCGCGTCATGGATGCATTACTTCATTCTCTCGAGTGTGAAGGAAAAACTCTCGTTTCGCGATGGTTGCGTGATAGTTCAACGCACCCCTCTGCCGCGCCCCTCCCACATGGCAGTGACCATCCACCAATCACATCGGATGTTCCATTGCTGCTGTCATCGTCCATGCGCATCCTATTGCGTATGCAGAGAAATTTATTCAGTCGCGCAGAGTCGGAGCTGACTTCCACTTCATCCTCCTCCTCCTCTCCGCCATTCCTTTCTCTCTGTGAAAAGTATGTGAAGGGACTCACGCCAAGGTGTCACGTGATTCTGGAGCATGCACATGAGCAGAGGCAGTTGCATGGCAGCAAGCATCCTTCCCATACCTCTTTTGCCCCGGCGCTCCAATTGACTTTGGTCGGCTTAGCACTTCCATCAGCTATTTCATTCCTATCTTCATTGGCCGTACATCCTGATTGTGAGAATGAGTCCCAATCTGTTGTTCATCGCATACTCCAACGCCATGCACCTGAGATGCTGCGATCATTATCCATGTGGCAGCAGCATGAAGATGACGAGGCTCTTGTTCCCCTGCCGACCAAACCACCATCCGTTGTGGCGCCACTGCCACATTCGTCACCTCCACCTGCCAGCAGCAGTGCAATCACCGATAGCTCCTCTGTCACCGCCGTCTCATCTCGCCTGGCCAGTGATTTGGAGTTCCATCATCTCGTCTTCCAGTCTCCACATCCATATGTCACTGAGACAGTCGATCGGACGATCACTGTACCGGGCTGTGTGGCCATCATCATTGATGCGGATCCCAGATGTTGTACTCGTAATGGCAGTGAATGTCTGAAGCTCAGTCAGCAGGTGCCTCAATGGCAGATGGTATGTAGTGGTTCAGCTGCTGCTGTTGACCACGCGCCCAGTCACAGTCACAGTCACAGTCACGCTGCTCATGGTGCGTCTGGCTCGACATCCTCCTCGTCCATGATGCAACGGAGCAGCCAGTCAACTCTCACTGCTCCTCCTTCACGCTGGCCATCATCGTTGATCCACAGACCTGGTGACAGCGTACATGTGTATTTCCACGTCGAGAAGGAGAAGGAGAAGGAAAAGGAAAAGGACAAAGACAAGGAGCATTCAAAGGACAGACAGAAAGAATATGGCTTCCGCTTAACATTTCGTGCATTCGTGCCACATCCATCACCACGTTCGATGCGTCTCCATGACACTGCGCATTCCGCACCTCAACGTATCACATGGCAGATGGATCTCAACCTATCACTTGCAGTGTTGGTTGGACAAGTCTCGAAACCCGCTCGTCTAGCCAATGCTCATGATAAGGAAGCTGAACAGATTGGCTACCCGTTGTCACCATTGCTCCGAAGCTATCTTCATGCAACTCAGACGAGTCGACTATCAAAGCACGTGGCTGTACTTCCTTCTGGCGCACCATTGCAGTCGAATGTGTTTGATCCACCATCTTCATCGTTGACTGCGTTGTCTCAGCCATGTGTGGATGAGAAGGATTGGTTTGATGAGATTGTGACATCCTCTCCGATGGGCGAACGAGAGATCGCTGCTCTCATTGACGCCGATATGCTATCCTCTGCTACCGAAGATGAAAGCGCTCAAACCATGCTGACTGTTGATTCTCAGAGCGATGATCATGGCGAGAATATTCCACGTGAGCAGGCAGCGGATGCCAGACGATTCGCCCAGGAGTTAATCGATGTTGCTGCAAGTGGCCCGGCAATGACAAGCTATGCTTCTCCATCACATTCCAGTTCATCATCCTCATCATCCTCATCACCATCACCATCTCGTGCTCGGCTTCTGCTTGCATGGATGAGCAGTCGCGTACCGAATCGCCCAGTTATGAGTCGCAGCATGAAGCAAACGATTCAAACGTGTGAACCAAGCATTGTTGCTGCACTGCTGACACATACTGGATTGTTATCGACTGCGCTACAGTTGGCGAATCAGTTGATGGAAGATGGGCAGACCATCGAGCCGACTCCATTCGCCACACCTGCATGCTCACCGATGCTCATGCCAACGCCAGCACCAATCACACCGATCCTATCGCCGTTGAACTCACAAATCTCACCAGTCTCACCCTCACCGCTGTCATCCTCCCCTCCAAACATTACTTCACTCTCCGCTTCTCCATTGTCACGCGCACCTGTGTCCCCTCATCTTCTGCCGCTCTACACTCAACTGCGAGCGGTCTGGCTGAGTGTGCATCAGATAGAGCAATGGTTACTGTATCTCGGCCAAAGCGAGAATTCCTTCCGTGCATTCCTCGATGATACTCAACTGTGCAACATGTCTCCGATGGAGGCACAAGAGATCGCACGTGAGTATGGTGAAGATGAATCGACATCGACACCGAACGAAGAGGAGCAATTACGCCGCTTCATTGTATTCAAGCTCAAGGCGTTACCAACAGAAACATTGCGACAATTCTGCAAGCGATTGCAGGTGACTTTTACGCCAGATAATGCAGAGTACAACATGCAGAAGTTGACAGCACACATGAGGGAGATTCATCACAAGGCGACCCAGCGGCAGATGCAGATGAACATTGCAGCTGGTGGTGCCTCTGCGACGCTGCCACCCACTTCCCCTATCTCGCAATCCAAGTTCGGTCTTGGGGGAGGTCTCCCCTATTGTGCTCGTCGTGTTCGTGACATTTGCCACTTCCTCGCATCCATCCATCCAAACCTGACTCGTCTCCAACACATGAGCGTTGGGAGTGTGATGAGTAAGGTGAGTGCATTGATGAGGGCCACTTCGTATCCAGCATTCGATGCTGCTGTGTTACGGACGTTCGTGTCAGTACGCGAAAACCGCGCACACCAGCGCATCGAAGCCTATCAGACTCTTTCGCGGGTCATGCAGGCATCGTCCAGTCTCAGCATCAGATATGCACTTCTCACATGTCTACCTGCAGCACATTGCATGGACGATGTTGAAGGATGTGGAGAATCGACTAAGCTGCAACTACGAGCTGCATTCTCCGCATTCGTACAACAGTTGCTCCCCATAGCACTTTCGGCTGAACGAGACGGCGAGAATGCAGCTGATCGGATGCCGGATGACACTTCAACGTTGTCCCTCAAAGCAAATGTCTTCGAACAAATCCTCTCCTATGCACGTCTCAACTATGACGAGAAGGATGCCGAACTGCTGCAAAATGCTGATTTCCTGTCTTCTCTCACCTCCATCCTCCGCTTTTGTCTTCAATCCGTTCACCAACTGGCTCCATCTTGCTTCGAATCCTTCCTCTCGCCATCTCTCTGTCAATTGGTCTCAACGGGACGATGCGTCTATGTTGAGATGGATATGTGGGAATGTGTGACGTGTGGCCTCGTTGATGGCGACCTATGCTGTCGATCATGTGCTCGTACATGTCATCAATCGCAGGGTCATCAAGTACGATTTCGGAGGCGTGGAAGAGCATTCTGTGATTGCTCAACTGGAAAGACGAAGGGGCACCGCTGCAGAGCTGATGGTGCATCCGATGTCACACACACCCACTCGGTGCTCATACAATTGACGCACAATACTACGAACGCGTGGCAGAAGATCGCTCTCACATGCATGAAATGGGATGACACTCACTCATCAACCATCCACAGCCTTCAATCCTCCATACTGGCTTCATTGATGTCGATGAGTATACGTGAGAGTCAAACTCCACAGTTTCAATCGTCTGTAACGTCGCCATCATCGTCCTACTACAATGAATGGCATGAAGATCCCGATACGCTCTTGCATCAATCTCTGCTACTCTTAATGAAGATGCGCAGCCGTATGCAGCATTATGCACGATGCTTGCGATCAGACTCCGCCTCTCCACTTACTGCGGACAATCCCATCAATTCCCAACTTTGGTTCTCTTTCCTTAACAGCTTATTGGTTGTTGTCGCATCTGGCTCAACTCGCTGTCAACGATTGGCGATACGCTTGTTGCGCCATGTGCTACCGGTATTGGATCCTGATCAATTGGATGCAACAACTGCCAAAATTTCCGCTCTCACACTCTACCCATGTACGCCATCACTCACCTCTGACGCACAATCAACTCATCACGCTTCGTCCATCATCACCTCACTCCTCTCCCTCATTGCATCTCATCTACTTGGATGGCAGACCGAAGTACGTGACTTGCTAGCACCGTCGCCGACAAACAGATCGTCGTCCGCATCGGATTCTGATGTTGCTCCATCATCAATGAGTCCACCCACGGAGTCCAAACGCTTTGAACTGCGATTGCATCGAGCTCCTGTTAGTCGTATGAGTGATTCGATGGCTACTGGTGCATCCCCGTTCTCTTACCTACGCGGAGATCCAACGACACCTTCCTCTTCCACTGAGATTCCACCCTACCCATCCCCACGTGCGTTGGCTCAGCGATTCATTGATCAATGCGGAAGTGATGTGTTGGAGGCGCGACGTGCTCAGATCAAAGCCGACGCAGCACGCCATGCACGAGGTGTTGGTGTTGGCATGGATGACGATGGTGAGAATGATGAGAAAGACAGCAGCAGTGATGGACCTTCCTCCTTCTCCCCGCGCATTGATTCACACTATATGTCCGATTTGCGCACGAGTCTCGAGCAGCGTGGCTATGGCGTCACCTTCACTGGCATGCGTGATCATTGTCTGACCCTTGCACGTAAGGCTGCGGCTGCAGGAATGGTGGTGAGCATTGCGCCATGTGGACCGGATGAGGCTGCGCGCCGGAACTATGCCAATATCACTCAGTATGGGGGCAGTTGGCATCCTTTCACCAACGCCGGCAGACAAGCATTAAGCTGTGCAGCTGAGACGGTGAGAACACTTCGACACATTGTGAATGGACAGAATGAGAAATGGAGTAAATTTGTGCAAACGACGATGCTTCAACATCTCAACGATATCACCACTCACGTCGATCGCGCAGCTGGCAACGCTGCATCATCGGCCTCGTCGGCATCCACCCAGCCGACACTTTCATCCTCGCTTCTTGCAGCCTTTGGTGCGTTAAGTGTGATTAGCGGTGTGGGTGACGATGCCCCAATAGTCGGTGCCCCCATCACATTGAGCCTTCGTGAAGGGAGTGGTGCGGCATGTCAACATGAAGACACCAATACTCAAGTGACGTCAGAGACGAAGAGTATGCATGATGTGTTGGCACTGGGTGCAGAGTCATCTCAACTCCTGTGCTCATTACGTACAGCCAAGGTTCTTTCCATGGATGATGGCAGCAGTCAATTACATCTCATAACAGATGGGGATGAGCAAGCCGCGGCAACGCGAGTCCATCTGTGTCGATTCCATTCACGCGCACCAACTCATCACACAGAGTATGGATGGACGAAGGGACTTGACACTGATATTGCGCGGCAACTCATGCAAGGGATTCTCCACAGCGTCATGAATCTCGCTCATGAAGAGCCATCCTCAGAACGTTCAATGCTGGCTTCCCCTTCTCCTTCCCCTTACACGCGCTTCCTCTCATCTCTCATCCATGCCCGTCTCGTGCGTGCACTCTGCGTCCTTGCTCATCGTCGTGAGTGTGCAGCGTTGATACTGAGTGATGATGATCATATATCGACAGTCAACTATCTACTGGATGTTTGTAGACGGAATGGTGCGGGTGACTATCGAACAACGGTTGGTGATTGGATGAAAGGAGTCGAGAGAGCAATGAGTGTGGCAGCCGAATGTAGAGAAGCAAAGCGACGTGGCAAACATTCACATCAATTGATGGAGTCTATCCTTCCCGACGTTGTCCCCCTTCGTCCATCTCCTCCGTCTTGTTGGGATGTGGATCTTGCATCTCATTGTGTCTTGTCGGATGAGTGTCGCTCGCTTCTATATGTGGGTGGTCATGGTGGTGATGAGCCACCGTTGAGCGGTGTTCCTCATATTGTCAGCGCTGTGCGAGGCAAGACACATCTGCTACCGGCAACCATTGTTGCGAACAAGCCATTTGTGCCAAGCGTTGCAGCAGCAACAGGTGTGGGCAATGTGTGCTACTTCGAGATTTCGATTGAAGCCCTGCCACATGGCGAGCTGACTATCGGTTTGTGTCCATCCCACTCAGCCATTCATCATCGCCGCTTGCAGGGCTGGAGTGCGGGTTCAGTGTTGATGTCAAGTACAGGTCAATGTGGTATGTTCGTTGATCGTGCACGCTCCATTCCAGGTGAGCAGCTCCAGACCGGTGACTTGATCGATGCACGTGACAGTGTCGGCCGTTGGGAGGCGGCTGCTGTCGCCAACATTCATGTGGATGATGAAGGCAACTCGACTGTCAAGTTGCATTTTGTTGACTGGGATTGCAAGTATGATGAAGAGATCGTTCTGCCGGTAGATGAGTCATCACAAGCAGACATCGATTCAAGGATTGCCACATTTGGCACATTCACTCGCAACTACAAACCAGGACAAATATTCTGGCGTCAACCAGTCAAAGATTCCTCCTCGACTGGCGTGGCTCAGGATGCGAGTGTTCCATCGTTGCTCTACTCATTTGGTGTTGGTGATACGGTCGGATGTGGTTGGATACCAGCAGAGAATCGTATTTTCTTCACTCTCAATGGATCGATGCTTCCATTCGACCTGTCACCCATCGAGTCTGAATCTGCCACGGATGCCGCTCCTACTCATACTCATGCTCCTACTCAACTCTATCCAGCTGTGACTGTCTGTCATCGAGGCGCACAAATCACTGCAAACTTTGGACAACACAAACCATTCATGTATGACCCAGGCCAAGCTGTTCGTCCCACAACGGCCATCCCATCATCATCAGCATCATCAAGCGCGAGCGAGCAAGCATCAATTCACGAACTTCCCGTCGTCGACCCTCACACGCCATCACCATCATCAGCATGTCACTCTGAATATGATCGCCTCGCACTTGGCACAGTGTTGCAAAAGGTTTGTGGCCTTCCATCGCTGAGTGCGAGCGATTATGTTCGCTTGCTGCGTGAGTGTGACGATGATGTCGAGACAGCCGTGGCAGGGGCATATGACGAAGTTTCAATAGCTCACATGCGCGATCGTGCACAAACGAATGTGAAAGCAGAAGAATCTCCTGACCATACTGAAGACATGACAGAGAGCGGGGAGACAAAACAGGCAGATGATGAGCATCAACAATCGAATGTCGATAACACTACGACGGTATTTCATTGGGAAGATGATGATCGTACCGATGGCGAGAGTGCACAGTCTGAGGACAGTGATGATGATAGCGAAGGAGATGAGTATGACGATATGCTGGGTGGTCCATTCAGCTCATTTCCGTTAGCTCCACGTCGCCGCTTGTCTGCACGTAGACGAGACTCAATCTTTGGCAGTCTTGTTGGGTCATCGGCACGAGGCAGCAACTCCTCATCCTCCTCCTCCTCTTCTAGTTCCCAACGTCAATTATCCGCCCTTCCCCATTCCTTCTCTCCCACTTCTCTTAGTGGTCCACGCACAAGCAATGACTTCCTCGTTGCTGAACGTCATGAGCTGAATACGAATATGGAATCTAGCATGACCGCGATGATGCCGCTCATCATGCAACCAATGGATGACACCATGCCAGCAAACATGACACAAAACAATGATGCAAGTGCAGCACCAAGGGCGAGAGCACAAGCAAGAAGCAACGGAACACAGCCAACCACTACACCAAGCACATCTGCATCCGGTGCTGCTGCTCAATCGACCGGCAGCACGCGCAACACTACGCCTGTGTCTGCTGATTCTAATCGTGCATCGGGTGGCAGTGGGAGTGGGAGTGGGAGTAGTATGAGTGGTGGTGCCTCGCGCAGTCCGTTGTTCTTTCCTCGCGATGCTCTCACTGATCTGCTGCGTCATCTTCGAACTGGTGATAGCTCCTCACTGGCACAGGTGCTGCTACTCCTCACCGGCATGTCAGATGAGATGGGAGCGAACTCACCCATACAGCTCGCATGGGTTGGCGGAGATGGACCGGAGGGCAGCAACATTCAAGCCACGTCTCTTCTTGACACGACACATTCATTCCCTGCTCCTCTCCGCCCCAATCAATCTCATCCATCTGAACCTCGTGTACGCTTCGCTGATCTCACCTTAGGTCAACGTGTACGCATCAGCCATTCTGCACGCGGTCTCTACGCACGCCATGTTGGAGTGGATGAGGACATGAATATACCTGCCTGGCTGGCGGAGATGGATGGCAGTGTTGGAGAGTGCGGTGTGGTCAAGCAGATTGATCGAGCTCATGCATTGGCATTGATTGAGTTCATTGATGTGGAGAGCAGCCGACGTCGATGTCTGTGGTTCCCCGTGCGTGCACTCACTCGTCTCTCATCCGTCAGATCGAATGCATATGTTGGCGTTGTTCATCCTGCAGTATTCGCGCCCTACCTCACCATGCTACAGCGACGGTCGATTATTCATCATGCACGTCAAACCATGTTGGTATTGCTGCAGCAAGTAGCTGCGCGTCGCGCACAGATCGCACTTGGCAACGGTGACGGTATGGCAGTCGTTCGCCCTTCCACGCCGACCACTCTGGCCTCTATCCCCACCGCACTTACTCTTGGTCCATCCTCCATTCGCTTCCCATTATTGTCGTACAGTCGAGAGCTTGTGTTGAGTGCCTCGCTACGCGCATTAGATTCGCTTCTCAATGATCAACCACTCACCAATACTCTACTCCCACCCGCACACACACAGATGCTCATCGACAACCATACACATCACGCACGGAAGCGGGAAACAGACACGAGACAACTCCTTCATTATCTCTGTTTACATCAACCACAGATCGCAGTTGAGTCGTTGCAACACACACGTCGAATGTTGCGCAACCATTCAACACATCTGGAGTATGACATGAAGGACCTCCATCTGCTGTGTAACAAAGCGACATCGACTCCTGACACACAAGCAGACGTCAATGCTAGCTCTGTGCTCGCCGTTTCATCGCCAAATGCATCTCCTCCGACCTCCATCGTTCTTTGGTTTCATCGTGTGAGTGTGCCAGGTGCATGCTGCATCTCATTCTCGTTCCAAGGTCCCCTTTGTCTTCCTTCTGGTGTCAGTCTTCAATTCTTCTCCAATCCTCAATGTACGCGTCTAACATACTCATTCAGCGGTCCCAAAGGTCGACACTGTCAACCGTCACCGATGCCCTCGCCATTCGTCATGGGTGGATCAACTGTGTGGATTCGATGCACACTCCACCCGGATGATCTCATCATGCCTGTAAAAGGAAGTTCATCACGCACAAATGAATTCGACCAGAAAGTATTCTTCAAAGCACGGGTAGCCCCATTGTCTGAGGATTATGCGATCGCATGCTCAATGATGGCACACATGGTTGATTTGTATCAGCAGCACAATCAAGTCCAAGACAGTGAAAGAGGCTCAACGGAACACCGACATGAGTCACTCACAGATGCAATTCCTTCCTCCACTGCCCCGCCTATCGATGACTCCCTTCTGCGTCAGCTCTACTCCAGCTGCGTGGACATTTTGACTCTTGCGTCAAGTGGTTCGTCGTCCTCCTCCTCTTCGTCAGGTTTCGTTCCTCTCTTCACACGGGTTCAGCTCTCGCAGCTGGTCAGCCAACTGTTGCTGTCTGCCCGACCAGGCTTGTTGTCTGATGCTGACCTTGCTGCACTCTCGCCACTTCGTACGCAACTCAATGCATTGTACAAGGCGGATAAGGCACAATCGAAGAAAGAGGAAGAGGCTGTCTCTTTGAGGGAGCGACGAAAGAAGGTTACACTCGTCATGCATTCCAATGTATTCCAAGCGACTGTAGAGACGCTCATTGCTGCAAACACATATACCGAACGATGCAGATCAAGGCCAACCGCTGCAACCAGTGGCGAAGGCGAAGGGCAAGGGCAACATACTGACATCCACGCTGGAGCGCTACCTTCCGACACATCCTTAAACCCATCGTCAACGATGTACCACTCCGATTCGCATGAGGCAGAGGGTCGTGTTGTGTCATTTGCGGCGTCGGACTCAGACTCTTCTTCTCCTGCGACGTCATTCTGTCTTCCTGACTACCTACATGATCTCAGACTCGTCGCCGTGCACTTGCGTGCTATGCATTCCCAACCAATGTCATTGCGCGCTAACAGGGATACGACTTTGGTGCATGCTGCAGGTGATGTGCATGGCCCGCCAGCAGCGGTCTGGGACCTGCCAGCTCGCCACTCTTGTTACGAGCGTTACACTGTCGGAGGATTGGAACCAGGTGGAGACATGAAATCAAGTATTGATAGCAGCACCACTCGACCTGCTCCTCGACCACTGACACCGCCCCCTCCTCCGCCTATACCTGGTGCAGCCACACATGTGCAGGAGAGAAGATCCATGTGGAGACCAAGTTGGATGCAGAGAATTCGTAACATGCAACGTCAAACTGAGGAACCAGAGGCACAGCAGCAGCAACAGACGGAGCAACAGACAGATGAAGGGGCATCGCAGGCTGGTGTTGACCCAGTCAATGCTCCATGTGCTGTTTCCTCTTCCCTAGTGTGGCCTTTCTCTACATATGTTCAGCTCTGCCGCTTGCTCCGATCCATTGCGACTGACTCCCGTCTTCCCCCGCACGAAGTGCCTGTCTCTCGCTTGCCGACTCTGGATTCCGATATCTTCACAGCGTCCCCTCATGTCGCCTATGCGGAGTTGGCACAAGCATGCGATGGATCGTATGAAGAACTACAACGACAGGCATCCATGCTCCAGCGCCTCAATGCACTCGTGCTACACACACTCACGCAGGTCGATATGTCGATCTGCGGTGGCTTCAGTGAGTCATGGGAGTTGCAACAATTCACATCCATTCAGCTCTCACACTTACATCCTGGTTGGCCTCATCGTGCATCCATCATGCAGCTCTTGGAGCGATCACATGAAATCCTGTTCACTGAGATCAAGACATCCTTCCTTGATTGCATTATGGCCATTAGTGCACGCGGTGGAATTCAGCATGGCCAAACAATCATGCCAGCACTACGCATTAACAGACTCAAAGCGAGTGCGGCAGCGGAAGAGGCACACAAACCGACAGCAGTGTCATCGTCGTCTTCCAACGCGACTCCTCCATTCCCGGATTATTTCTCGCATATCTCATCTACGATGTTAGGCCAAGCCTATGGTCAACTACGTGGCCTCAGTCTTGCCTGTCCTCCACCTCCCACCGGATCCTCTCCACATACAGCGTTCGAAGTGAGATTGGAAGGGGAGAGTGTGCTTGGACTCGCAGGGCCGTATCGCATCTTCTTCGACGGCATATGTGCTGAGTTGCAGGCGCAGCATATGCATATGAAACGAGGCCTGGTACCGCTGTTCACGCCGACCCCTAATCACGCACACGAGTTGGGTGAGTATCGACGCTGCTTCATGCCGCACCCATCCGCTGTGGATGTGCAACATATTGAGCTGTTCGAATTCATTGGCCGTCTGTTAGGAGTGGCGATGAGAACGAAGGTTCTGTTGGCGTTTGATCTTCCTCCACTCTTCTGGACGCTTCTCGTCGGGCGACAAGCAACATTGGCCCATCTCATGCATGTTGATCATACGACCGCCATGCTCATTCAACGATTGAGGGCATGTCATGATCAGCGTGCGTTCAATGAGGAATTTGGAATAGAATCATTTGACCACGATGAAGTTGGCAGCACCTCATCCACCACATCTGCACTCAACTTCTCCGTTACACGGAGCGATCATACGCTCCCACATTGTGTTGGTGCGAACCACTCTTCGATATCTTCTACTCCAGTCACCTTCTCCACACGTCTGGCTTATGCGGATGCATTGGAGCATATTCGCTTGTATGAGTCGTATGAGGCTGTTTCCGCCATTCGTCGTGGTCTATCCGAGCAGATTCCTCTCCATGTCCTCTCCCTCTTCTCCGCACAGGAGTTGGAGTTGGCATGTTGCGGTGGCCGGGAGATCGACATTGATGCGTTGCAGGCACATACGGACTACTCGTCACCGATGTCAGCGGATTCCATTCAAGTCAAGTGGCTGTTTGATATACTCAAGAACAAGTTCACAAATGAGCAGAGGAAGAAATTTGTCAAATTCGTGTCAGCATCTGAAAGACTTCCATCCTCTGAGCATGATTGGAATCATCCTCGTACTCGTTTCTTGCTCAAGAATGCCTATGGCTCCACTGATCGGCCCGATGACATCCTACCACATGCAGAGACATGCTTCTTGGCGCTTCAAATTCCACAGTACTCCAGCTATGAGATCATGCATGATCGGCTACTCACGGCCATCTCAACAGCGGATGCAATGATGGATGGAGACGTGCATCATGAAGACATACCAACGAGAAATGCACGATCGCGCACTGCTCATGCAACGGCTACCAACACACCTTCAAGACGACCAGCTTCTATTATTCACCGATCCGCTGTTACCAGCCCTGCATTAACACCGAACATGAGTAGCAGTAGTAGCGGTGCTGCCACGTCATCGCAGCCGTCGAACCAGTCGACTTCGACTTCCGCCCCTGTTCCACCCGTCACTCTCCCACCTCCACTACCAAGCCAGCTGAGTGCCCAATCAAGCACGGCTGCACGCAACCTCCGTGACCAGCCCAATAGGATGAGCCTTCATATTGGAGCCAGTGGCGAAGACGAGCTCGAGGCTCAGCGAAGCCAACAAAGCTCGAGCGTTGATGCAGCCTTGCAGCACATACGATCCATTCCACCTGGCTCAGATGTGCCATTACTACCACGAACGTCTCGACACTTGCCAGTACCATCCTTGACGTCATCATCCTCCTCCATGCTCTCGCTTCCTTCATCTCCTCATTCATCGGATCATGCTCAGGATGTTTCCTCCCACTCCTCATCATCATCATCATCATCATCATCATCATCATCGGATCACATGCATATGTGGCGACAACTTCAATCGAGCCTCCGCTCACTGCCACTGGTGGATCTCAATGACCCAACAGTACCAGGATCAAACTTGTCGCATCAAGAGGAGACAGAGGAGGAAGACAGACTGGATTGAAATGACAGAGCATGAGCAACAGAATATTCATGGCGTATTGCAACAGATGAGAGCAGAAAGGAGCTGCGACACTTTGTGAACCTTCCTTGGTGCTGTGGCAGACTAAGCAAGCCTCTGTGAATTTTCAGTTGCGAACAACATCAATTCCTGATGGACCCCATATAACTCCTCGC
>Ga0256777_1000080_pt1 | contig 17129 bp, 19 predicted proteins | sample MC6MC0928MT_FD_186042 | JGI IMG/M metagenome (GOLD analysis project Ga0256777, IMG submission 186042) | Metatranscriptome of enriched soil aggregate microbial communities from Iowa State University, Ames, United States - MC6-MC0928-MT... | ecosystem: Environmental > Terrestrial > Soil >... | reverse complement strand
GCACCTAAGTTCCCCTTCGGTAAGTGTATTCGTTTTTTCGAGGTCCTCTATTGACGTTTTCATGGCGCTAGTAGCATTTAGAGCAGGAATATGGCTTTCCGTAAAGAGACATTTACGATACCATCTATTGCTGAAATAATATAAAATAATCAAACCTTGTTTCACTATCGAATGCTGTAATGTCTTTTCCATTGTTTTGATGATTGAATACAATTGCTATATCGTTTATAACTATACCTTTATTAAAGGAACAATTACAAAGGGCAATTGGTTTAAATTAATACAATTCAAACGACTTCTGCATGACGAGAGTTCTATAGATGTCGGATCAACAAAATAGATTATGATGAAGGTACCTGATGTTTTAAATTTTATAATAATAGCTCTAGTAACACAACCATCGGAACAAACGGAAGCCTTAAATACTGGGAATTCAAATGAATGGTATGCCGAACCAGGTATTTGGCTTTTTATTCTCATTTTTATTTTTGTGATAACCCTGGTTGTTTACCGAAAATTAACGAAGAAGAACTAGTATTGATCTTTTTGGGCAGAACTCCAACGCGTCAATCATCAGCAATATGATTAGCTCAGGAGCGGTTTATAGCAGTCATATTCTCCGAAGCTACGTAATTCAATCATTGAGCATATGATCCGGAAAAGGTGCCACAATAGGGAAATATAGGTGGACTGTTGTTCCTAAACCAACTCTGGACTCGATCTCTATTGTACCTCCCAAACGTTCCATGACGCGTTTAACAAGGGATAGTCCGATCCCTGTACCTGGAATACCTGAGACGTTGTCAGCACGGGAAAACATTTCATAGATATGTGGCAGATGCTCCTCAGGGATGCCTATACCATTATCCTTGATGCAATAATAAGTCATATCGTTCTGATTTGTACTTTCAATTTTAATAGTAGGTTTGTCCGATTGAGCAGAATATTTGATCGCGTTAACAATAAGATTGGTAAAGATCTGGTACACGGCACTCTTTTCGCCCCAAATCGGTAGTAATTGCCCAAAATAGGACTGACAATCAGGTGTATTATAAAGGGTTTTGTTTTCCTGGAAAATACGCTGCAGTGTGTAAGCCATGGGGAGTGGTTCTTTGTCCAAAAGGCTCGCACGGTGTTGACTCAATTGGACCATATTGTTGATGATGTCTTCGATATTGGAAATACTCCTGCTGAAATTTTGATACCATTTGTTAGTTTTTGAAAGATCAATATCGTCGGAATGTTGCTGTAGAAATTGTATACCCATTTTTAAGATTGACAAGGGGTTCTTCAGATCGTGCGATAGGGTATAAGTAAACATTTCTAATTCATTGTTCAGGCTCAACAGTTCTTCGTTGAGTAACTGTCTTTCTCTGAGCTTTCTAAATATTGATTCTTTGATAATCTGGTTCAATCGCAGCACAAAATTGATTTCAGCGTCGTTCCATGGCTTTGCCACATCATAACGAACATCCTCCCAGACCTCCAAATAATCCGGCTTTCGACCGTATTTTTGATCCTGCCAGATTTGCATGACACGACTTTGGCTTGCTTTTCTGAACCATACAAGGTAATAATCACTTTCTATGCCGACCTTGAGGTACATCAGACCCGCAAAATTCAATTTTTCTTTAAAATGATTCTGATGATTTAATGTAAAATTGTAATCCTTGAATAAAGCTTTATCACTATGCGTTTGCAGGAATTGAATGATTTCATAAAACAGTGTTTTATGTGGTGTATGCCCATGGTTAAATACATCACCCTGATTAAATATAGACAAACCGTCCGCATTGACCAATTGCATGAGGGTATCTATGTGCTGAACCAAAGCACAATTCACCATTTTATTCTCAGATAGGCTTTTTTTTAGTTCTACTTCTGCGCTATTAAGGAGCTCTGTTCTTTCAAGTAGATTCTGTTTAACATGGCTTTCATATTTGTTGGTAGCGGCTTGAATAGCAAAAGTACAAAGTTTCCGTTGTTGCAGATCTATCACTTTTTCTTCTGCGTGCTGAGCTACAACTAGCCCCCAAAATTCGTCATCTATACAAATACGGAAAAATAAGGCGCTCTGAACATTGATCTTTTCCAGAAAAAGACGATGGAGATGGGGAAGTGGGCAGAGCAAACTGGAGAGTGTATCAATGCTGTCTTCTATATAAACAAAATTCTGGTCATTTTTTTTAACATTAGGGATATAACGATACGAATAGTTACTATAATATTCCATTGCCTCTTTGGGCATGAAGTCTTTAGAAAATTCTTTCCCTCTAAAATAAGGTTTACCATCAGAAGTATGTTCGGCAATCACTTCACTATATCCTGTTTCTTGAACCTGGAGAACAAAAACACGATCGTAATTCAATAATTTATTGATGGCCAAACAGACCCTATCCCAGTTATTAGGTTGGATGGTGTCAAGTAAGAAGTTGAATTCGTTTATTTTCCTTGCTGATATATATTTTTTGTGTTGTTGCTCCCATTCAATATAAAAATGGCCCTGGTATATTTTAAGTTTAAAATAGACACGTTCTTGGAATATTTTAATAGGTAAAATATGCCGCGATTGTCCATTTTCCCGTAGCTCGCTCAAGGCCGTCGCAATTTTTTGAATAGCATCACCAAAGGCTACAGCGAAACTTTCAAAAAAGTTAGTTCCCAATAGTGTGGAAGTAGAAAGGGCAGCTTTTTCAGCTGCAAACTCACTCAAAGCCACAATAGTAAATTGTTCATCCAAAACAACAAGACTACCAAAATGCTGAAGATTGATCGTATTTTGATTGTTAGATTGAAAAGCAGTATTCATACGTAACGCAAAAACTCCTTATGATATAGCTTAAATATACGAAAAAAATTAACACTATTTGAATGTAATTTATATCAAATAGGATATTCTTACTAGATGCATTTCGGTATTTGAAATTACTAGCCTTAAAGGAAATATATTGTATTTTTCCTTCCTCCGCTATGTTCGTTTTATTTCTGTTCCCCGCGGATATGGTTTGCAAGACCTTTGACGAGCAGTTTCCACTGCGGATAAGATGCACCTATTTTAGCAGCCATCCCAATGATTAAGTTTCTGATATTGTCTCCAAGGCTATGGTTTTCCACGTTGATAATCTCGTTTCGTCCCGCATACTGAATTAAAATGCTGTTGCGTCGTTGTTCTACGAGAAAGGTAGAGGAGGAGACCCCTTCAAAAAAGTGGGCGGTATCTTTATTTTCCGGATGTTGTGGGTCTGGGCAAGGTTTTAGGGTTAAGGCATATAGTTTATATTCGGCCGTTGAATCTTGGATGATGTTAACGACATTGACCCAGTCATATCCGGCACTGCTGGGAAGGCCCGGTCCAGGGATATTTAGCCTTATATAGTCATGTAGCGCCAATGGGCGGTCAATAGGCAGTCCAGCACCGTTCGTTAATTGAAAAGTCGTCGCTGGAATTGTGGCTAGCTCATACCAATGATTGACATCCGAGAGGCTGGAACATGCAGAATCAAAGGCTAGGTCAGCCATTGCCGTACTCTCAAAATCAATGGATTCGAAGCAATCCAGTTTCTTTCCTTCTTTCTGTTCAGGAATAATATTTTTCATGCCTTTTTGATAAAGAACATTATTCGATTCAATTTGGTTTGATGCGAACAATTGTAAATTTATCTATTGGCAAGATCTTCTTCTGACAAAGCCAAATCTACGAAGTGCCTATGGTGTGTCATGACGCGTTGGAATAAGCTAAATGGAAGGTCAGAAAACAGCAATCCAAACTTTTCCTTTCGTATTTGGTTATTAGGGCATTTACTTATCACTTATTATGGATTTAAAATCTAATGAACCTTTTTGGTTGATAAAAAATGGGCTTTTGGCGACTTATCCCTCCCTGCATCAGGACAAAACCTGCGATATTTTAATTGTTGGTGGCGGAATCACGGGCGCCCTCATTGCCCATCAATGTATGGCGATGGGAAAGAACTGTGTGCTTATTGATAAACGGGAGATCGCTAATGGAAGCTCAGCAGCAACAACCTCCATGTTGCAATATGAGATTGATACACCGCTCTATGAGTTAAAGAAACTAATCGGTGAAGAGGGTGCTATTGCTAGTTATAAGGCCTGTAGTAAAGCAATAGATGACATTGCTTTACTTACACGGAAAATCAAATCTAAAGCCGGTTTTCGTACGAAGGAATCCTTATATTATGCCGCACGTAAAAAGGATCTTCCATGGCTAAAACAGGAATTTAATGCGCGGGAATCTGCAGGATTTGCCGTCAACTGGCTATCTGCGGACGAAATTCAAACGCAATATGGGCTAGCGAATGCGTATGGTGGGATACTTTCCGGACAGGGCGCTAGTATGGATGCTTTTTGCTTTACTCATGAACTATTGGTTTATAATGTAAAAGCGGGATTGGAGGTATTTGATAAGACGGAACTTGTCTCTGTTAAAATGGATGGGCAGAGCACCGTGGTCACAGTATCTACAGGCGCAATGATCCGCACAAAAAAAATTATATATTGTACAGGCTATGAGACCGCTTCGGTCATTCCCGAGAAGTTTGTGGACTTGTTAAGTACCTTCGCAATTGTCTCCGAAGTGGACTCTGCATTGTATCAACAGTACAAAGACGTTTTGATCTGGAACACTTCCGACCCTTACCTTTATATGCGCACGACTGATGACGGTCGATTTTTGATCGGGGGGGAGGATGAGGAGTTTCGCGATCCACAGAAGCGAGATGCCTTAATTGCCAAAAAGTCGGATAAACTAGGAAAGTCTTTCCAGAAGATCTTCAGTAAACCTTTTATTGCAGATTTTAGCTGGGCTGGAACTTTTGGGGTAACCAAAGATGGCCTGCCGTATATTGGTGAACATAAGGCGTTTAAAAATAGCTATTTTGTCTGTGGTTTTGGTGGCAATGGGATTACATTTTCTGTCACTGCAATGGAAATGGTAACTTTTTGGTTAGAAAATAGAAAACACCCCCTGTCCGAATGGTTTAGGTTTGAGCGATAGCGGATTAGCTATATTTTAACAGGAAACGAAACAGTTTATTTTCTAGCTTGCTGAGCGTTAGTTTTTCCTTGATAAATGGAAATCTTCCTTCCATAAATGTCGTTTGTATAGCAGGATGGATATAATAATTTTGAGAAACTGTTTTGGTATTGCCCAGCTGCTTGGCGACTGTCTTTATAACCGCATTCAGCTGCTTTTTTCGTGTATTTAAATCATCCCCTTGCTTTGTTTGGGATAAAAGGTTGAACGCTTCGCGGCTGGCGCCCCAGATACGGATATCTTTACAGCTGATCTGGCCGGGACAATGATCCCGTAGATAAGCATTGAATATGCGACCACAAAATCTACTTTCACAAGATGTTTTATCAAGCTGAAAAAGCTTTTTCCCTTTAAACTGGAGTAGTTCGCACAGTAATTTCGCTTGCTGTTTGTCTTTCCATGATTTTTCCTGAAAGACACCCTTTTTACCCTTATAGGCTAATATGATCGTATTGTCGGTTATTTTTACATGTCTTTTTTCGAGTGTACTGAGCCCATATGATTTGTTTTCTAAGGTATAACGCTTGTTTCCAATCCGTACAAGCGAGCTATCCATTATCTTAAAGGCAATTGCACATAGTTTTTCCATATCCCAGTCCTGATGTTTCAAATGTCGGGAGGTTATTTTTCTGAGATCTTGCAGATACTGTCCCATATAAAGAATATGCCTAAATTTCTCTGTCTGTTTTTGCAGAACAAATTTGCGATGATAGATGTATTGTTTACGGTCCTTCTGGTCAAAACCATAAGCTTGTAGATCACTCCCCGCATTTTTTGAAATCCAGACAGCTTTCCAGTTTGGCGGAATAACCAAATGATTTATTCTGTCTAATACCTTAGTATCGGTAATCGCTTTACCTGAGTCATCAAAGTATTTAAAGCTTTGTTTAACTTTACGTCTTGTGTATCCTTTGGTATTTATTATCTTCATAAAGGTTGCTTTAAAGCTTAATATGCTGTATTTTATTTTTTTAATGGCATAAAAAGATCCTCATTTATTGAGATAATAAGGATCTTAGGTCTTCGGATAAAAGCAAGATTAATTAAGATGCATTATCCCGTAATGTTTTGATGTATCCATGCGCTTCAAGTTGTATAGCGAGCTGTTTTTCAATCAGAAGTAATAGATCGTGTGTAATTTCCCAATCTTGATTGTCAACAACATCTTTATAGGTTTTTTTAAAAGCATCTTCGCCTTGTTCACAACTTGATAATAAACTTTTTTCGTCGTTTCCTGAAATGACAGATTTGATATCCATCCATATCCTAAAGAGTTTGCCACTGACCATTGTACCCTCGGTAGCCGCCTGAGCTTGTTGCTCCAAATACGGTTTGAGCTCCTCAATAAATTGTTCGGATTGACTCATGTATTCAACAAAGATGCCATTTAAGCTTTCTATATGGAGTCGTGTTGCGATTTCAATTGCTTTTTTATACCCGGCAATACGATCATTATTGATTTGTATCAAGTCATTGATTAATGTACTATCATTGATTGTTATCGTTTCCATGTCGTATGATTTTTATGTGATTAAATTATCTTTCCATCTAAGAACTGATGCAGAAACTTTTCCGTTGGAAAAAAAAGAAGGACAGGTATTTATACCCTGTTGATTAATGGGCAAAATGCGGAGCTACGATCTATCAATCAGTTGGGGGATTGCACAGACGAAAAAGAGATCACTTTATTCAGTTAAAGTGATCTCTTTTTTGCATGTATTTTATTTTGTTTTATTTAAAGAAGCAGGTTTCTTTTCCTCTTCCATATTGCCCTTAGTTTGTTTTTTATTTGTTGCTGTGGTTGTAGCTGACAGAACGATTGCCTTGTTGTTTCCCTTTCCGATAGGACCACCACAAATAATCAGCAAAACCGGCATATAGTGCTGATCGAATTTTATGATTTTAGACTTCATATAGCTGTTTTTTAGTGTACTGTCAAATTTTGTGAAGGACTTGTTTTATGTTAACAATAAAAATGATATTTGGTTTTATTTAAGTTGATATACTTTCAACTGCTTTTGTAATTTCTTACGTGTCATATGTATTCTCGTCTTTATTGTTCCTTCTGGCATCCCAAAATAGGAAGCAATTTCATGATATTTGTAACCTTCCAGGAATAACTGAAAGATTTGGTAATTTTCCTCAGAAAGATTGCACATTGCCTTTTCGATATCGTCTGATACGAACTTGTTTTCACCTTTATTCGATTCAGTTGTATTGTAAGCTTCGAGGCCAATGTAGGTTTCATGAATGTCATTCGTTCGCTTGGCTTTGCGATACTGATTAATGTAAACATTCTTCATGATCACGTACAACCAGGACATTAATTTGGGATGCTTAATAAAGTCATCGATTGACTTCAATGCGCGAATAAGTGTTTCCTGAATCAAGTCCTCCTTTTCGTCAGGATCGGTAGTGAATTTTCCCGCGAAATGTTTCAATAAGCTTCTTTTTTCTTCGACCAGCAAGTTTAAATTGGAATTGTTCATGATATCTTTCGTTTATTAAAATGATTGATTTTCTTGACCAAACAGGCGCAATTAGGGTGCTAGATTTTGCTATAATTGTGCTGTTAATGTTTGTTTAAACAGTTAACTGCGGAAAATACGCATAGCCGCATTTTGATGCTTTGTAGCTGAAACGCTACAATAGAGGCTAGTTTATTCGAAAAATTAAGCCTTAATGACTCCCTGTCCAAACTTTTTTCTTGCAGGTCAATAGGGTATTTATTCCCCTAAAAAATGTCCTAATTACGGGTCTCGATAATAAAAATTTAATCAGGTAAACTGTCTGTCTTTGTAGGCAATTGGAACAGTTTTTCATTTTTTATTGAACTAAAGATTCTTGAACAGGGTTATTTTATAAAGATTAGCAAACAAAAATAATTACGTATGAAAAAATTAAAGAAACTAACACCTATGATTGCAATTGTACTATTAGGTAGTACAGTCTTGTTTTCCTGTAAAAATTCCTCTAAAAATAATAAGGAGGGAAGCGGACAATCGGATAATATCGCCCCGAGTGATGCCGATGAAACAAGATATAACTTGAGTGAGCAGCAAAAGATGAGCATGCAGAAGGATACCACCTTATTGGACTCCACACAAAAGGATAGTTCAACGGATGTCAAACATTAGACATGTTATCAGCGCATTGATAGGAAACCGTTAATAAAAAACTCCCTTTACGAAGGGAGTTTTTTATTAACGGTTTCGCGTCATCTTGATCTGTTTTTTCATTATTTTTAGTCATATCGTTTTATTTTAGTCCTTGTATTATAAGCCTTTTTCCTCCACATCCTCCTCCTGGTCAGCATCGGGCGGATAGATATCCTCTTCTTCATGATCCGGCCTCTGTGGATGTTTGTCATGTTCTGGATCGATATGATCCAGATCATCTCTGTCACGTTGCTCTTCCTCTGTCGGATCGGGGCCGTTAGCACTTTCCGGATAATAGTTATCCGGTGTTACTTCTTTCGAGTCAGGAACCTTTGGAGCTTTGCGTACGGGTGTTCCATTATCCGTACCTGGGCTATTGCCGATAGGGTCTATTTCGTTTAGTAGTATAAAAGCATCTTCAAATGTCATCGGCGCACCACTACGAAATTGAATTGTTGTTCTCATCATTCCTTTTTAAAGGTTGAACAGCTGTCAGCATCGAATCGTTGTCTTTTTGTGCGATGGGGCTGCTATTGGATGGGATAATATAGTTTCTGTACTAAAAATGAAATTAATAATAAATACAAAACTTTTCAACGATAGAGCTTGTTATTAAATTAAAGTAATTTATTAAAAAAGATACTATGAGAAAATTTGCACTACTTTTATTGGTTACGGGCGGTATTTGTTTACAGGCAAACGCGCAGAAGATCGAAACTACACCACAGATGTCCTCCGATGTCGGTGTTGAGCCTATCCGCCAAGGCAACTGGATGGTCGGTGGATCAATCGGTAGTCTGGGTTATAGTTTTGAAGGAAAGTCATTTAATGCCGCATTGCAACCGCGCGCAGGCTATTTTGTGTCAGACGGTTTAGCGATCGGCGCACAGGCTAATCTTGGATTGCGAACACAGAAGGATGCGGACAACGAATGGACCTATGGTATAGCTCCTTTTGTTCGATACTATTTTCCTCAAGGTGGCTCGTCCACAGGACGTTTTTTCGGTCAGGGTGATGTCGGTATCTCTGGGAGCTCGGTTGGAAAAAGTGCTGCATTGGCATTAGGTGCAAATGTTGGTTATGCGCATTTTATTACCAGAACTGTAGCCTTAGAAGCAACTTTCGGTTACAACTATAGCAAGGCCAGCATTAATACCGGTACTGGAGCGAGTGGTTTGGGTGTAGGCGTAGGATTCCAGATCTACTTGCCCGGTAAAAAATAAAACTTACTCCATGGGAGACCTTTAACATCAAGTTTCCATTCCGAAAGGTTTGGAAACTTTTTTTTCAATCGACGGTGTTTATCTGGGTATTCCCAATGAAATTAGGTAATCGGAAATGCTAGGTAGGGGCCTGGAATAATAGTATGCCTCCTGCCATGACCAATAGTTGGGCTAGGTAGTCGAAAGATAAACGACGTATAAATACGGTGGACTAAAAATTAAACACTTATTCTGTTTTTAGTCGTTAAATTTTTGAAACATTTGATCTTTGACAACTGTTCTATCGTTAGAAAAGACAATAACAATGGTGAAAGCAAAAGATATCGGATTGATACTTAGAGATCGAATGGGAAAATGGTCTTCCTACAATATTCCATTGCTAAAGGAATGTCACCTGAAGGATAAGATCGTTAGAAGCAACGAACTTGAAGGCATATTTGTTATCGGGAATATTGCAACAGGTTTGTATATTTTTTCACTTTATAAAAACCGCTTCATTGATCTAATGGGTAAAAGTATCGGAATGGAAGAAATATGCGAACATTTCGATGAATATAAACAAACGTTGATATAAAAACTTTAATATAATATATAGTATATCAATTCATTTTTAAACTAAAAAGAAGTATTATGAGTAATTTAACATGGAAAGGACGTTGGAACGAATTAAAAGGAAAAGTAAAGCAACAATATGCTGATTTGACCGATGATGATTTGTTATATGCAGAAGGTAAAGAAGATGAGTTGTTAGGAAAGTTGCAACAAAAAAACTGGTAAGACAAAAGAAGAGGTGGAAGATTGGTTAGATAAAATGTAAGCATTCGATTAAGTTGTAAACTTACATATAAGAAGAGAATGCGGTCAATCTAATTGACCGCATTTTTTATGTATTATAATGAAAAAATGGGCTTGTCCAATTTAATGGCGAGCCGATATACAGCGTTCATCAGTCCTACGTGGCTGTATGCCTGTGGGAAATTGCCCCATTGGCTACCATTATCTTCCGTAACATCCTCACTGAATAAACCTAGATGGTTACTGTAGGCCAACAACTTTTCCAGTATTTCTTTTGCTTCTTCAACTCTTCCTACGCAGGCCAAAGCCTCCACATACCAGAATGCACAGACTAAAAAGGTAGATTTGGGTTTACCAAAATCATCTTGGTGTTTGTAGCGGTAAAAGAGTCCATTTTCACCTTTTAGTTCTTTTTCAAGCATTTCGAGATGTTGCCAAGCCCGATCTGATTTGGGATCTAAGTAATCCATGACAATCAGCTGTAGTGTGCTCGCATCTAAATTTCGGCTGTTCAATGCATTTTGGTAAACTTTTCTTTCTTCATCATAGCAGGCTTCAATATAGGTGGTTGCCTTTTCGAGCAAAACAGTGGCGCGCTGTTCCATATCTTGATAACCATTTTGGCGTGCGATAAGCAAAGCAGCCTTGCAGCCGACCCATTGAAAAAGGTTGGAATAACAATGGTGATTGGCAAAATTTCTGAATTCCCAGATTCCGGCATCTTTCTCATCGATCGTTGCTTCGATTTTCTCCAGGATAAAGTTTACCCAGCCTAATACATTTTTGTTCTCGTGGATTTTGAAGCGTTGGTCTGTAAACAGTGGGAGTAGGGCTATCATCGCCTGGCCATAAACATCATTCTGGATATGTTCGAATGCTTGATTGCCGATGCGAACAGGACCACTATCTTGATATCCTTTTAGATCAGGTAGGATATGTTCCGTCAATTCAGAGGTTCCCAATATGCCATATAAGGGTTGAAGCCTTCCCGGGTTGTGATGCGTAATACCAGCGATATAGTTGGCAAAACTTTCCATTTCTTCAAACTGACCGATATGTGTCAATGCGGTCAATACATAATAGCTGTCACGGACCCAACAATAGCGATAATCCCAGTTCCTTCCTGAACCCGGAAATTCGGGTAGGCTGGTGGTCGATGCGGCAATAATAGCTCCCGTATCTTCATATTGGTGTAATTTGAGTACCAGGGCCGAACGAATCACTTCTTTTTGGTAAATATTGGGGATACTGCATCTTTTAATCCAGCGCTGCCAGTAGCTCAATGTTTTGACAAAGAAGTCTTCACAGGTACTGGCAATCGCAGATTCGAAAGCTGCATCATAGGTCAATATAAGATATTTATTCTCGCTGATGATTGTCCAGCTGTCCTCTTGAAAAAAATGTGATATAGGTACATCTGTCGTCAGGCGAATGCGTTCACCGATATCAGCACTACTATAGAGAATATGGTTACTTCCCCGTGTAGCTTTTAACGCATTACGACCATAATTTCCTGTTGGTTGACATTGGATATTAACACTGGGTGCCCCGCGTAGCGGTTCTATTTTACGGATCAACATCAACGGTTTAAAATATCGTCCAAATTGTTCGAAGCGGGGGGCGAAATCTGTAATGCGATAGGCAAAAGATTCAGTATGGATTTCTGTACAAAGGATATTTGAATTTTTGATGTAATACTGTTTCGTTTCTACAATTTCTTCTTCCGGTTTTACGACGAAACAGCCCCCTTGGTTTTTATCTATTAGACCACCAAAAACAAAACTATCTTCAAATGATGGCCAACATAACCAAGAGATATTACTGTTGATGTCTACATGCGCTATATAGGAACAGTTGCCAATTATACCCGCTTGATACATATGTCTGTTTGCTGTCTTATTTTCCTTCATGATTTATAATAAGTTGATTTAAAAATTGAAGTACATCTTCCTGTTGATCCAAATAATATTTTGCTGCCGATTTATTGTTGCCAACTTTGATGCTAATAGTTGAGCGGGGCAGATATTTGAAAAGATCTTCATCGGTGACGTCATCACCGATAGCCAATAAAAAATCGGCTTTAATATGTCCCGCGATTTCTAGTGCAGCTTTTCCTTTGTTGACTTCGGTATTCTTAACTTCAATTACCGCATTTCCATCAAGGAGCTGTAATCCATAGTCATTTAACATGGGATTTAAAATTTCCTTCAGTTCTGCCGCTTTGAGTTCTCCGAGCCCTTGTTCCACTTTACGGTAATGCCAGGCCAAGGAGTATGGTTTGGCTTCTATAAAGGCGCCGGGTGTCTGATCAGCCAACTTTTCCATCAGCTTTTTGACTTCGGGCATCCAGTGTAGCGCCAAGCCCTTTTTGTAGGCCCAGTTAAAGTTGGGGAAATTAGACCATATCCCATGTTCAGCGACCAAATAGTAGGAGCGTCCGTCAAACCAGGTAGACAAGCTCTCCTGCGAACGCCCGCTGATGATAACCAAAGTATTGAGTGGATCGGCGATAATACTATCCAGAAGATTGTACAAAAGAACAGTTGGGCTGGCTTTTTGGGCATTATTTTGAAATTTGACCAGTGTGCCGTCATAATCCAAAAAAAAGAGCCTGTTATGGCTTTGTTTGTACCGTTCAGCTATACTGTTAAAAACTTTATCTGAAATTCGCCTTGCCCATTCATCACGTTGTATGGCCTTTGTTTCTGCCATACGATCTAGAAAAAGGCGAACCCAGTGCTGCACGTTAAACTTCTGTATAATCTGGCAATTCGCTTCCGTACGTTCGCGAATCTCTTCTGGTGGCATTCTAAGCGCATGATAGATACTATCCGCAGTTTCAGCTCGGTTGTATGGGTTGACAATAAGCGCATCTACGAGTTCCTTCGAAGCACCTGCAAATTCACTCAGGATCAATACACCATCAGAATTGGTCTTACAGGCAATATATTCCTTGCTAACGAGATTCATTCCATCTCTCGTAGAGGTAATCATACATATATCAGATGCAATATAGAGTCCTATAAGTTCTTCAAATGGAAGGGATTTATAAAAATAGAGTACGGGAGTCCAACTTAGATTGCCATAAATTGAATTGATCTCGCTTACTTTTCGGTTGATTTCATCTTTCAGTTTTTTATATTGTGACACCTTATCTCTGGAAGGAACGATAAGCATATACAGTATGACTTTTGAATGCCATTCTGGATATTTTTCAAGGAAGGTTAGGAAAGCACGTAGTCTTTCCAATATTCCTTTGCTATAGTCAAGCCGGTCTACTGATATTATTATTTTTTGGTCTGGAAAATGACTGCGAAACTGGGTAGCGATGGCATTAACTTCGGGAAGGGAACTCGTGTGGACAAACTTGTCGTAGTCTATTCCCATGGGAAAGGATTCGACAAATATATGTCTATCTCTGTATTTGAGCTGATTGTGACCACAAGGTACATGCAATACTTTCTTGCAGGCGTTAAGAAAGTTCTGACTGTCTGCAAATGTGTGAAAGCCAATAAGATCGGCGCCGAGTAAGCCCCCAATGAGTTCTTTCCGCTGAGGAAGGTTCATAAATAATTCTTCCGATGGGAAGGGGATATGGTGAAAATAGCCGATATTGAGTTCCTGATTTTCTTGACGTAATAATTGTGGCAGCAACATGAGCTGATAGTCCTGTACCCAAATAAAATCAGGAGCATCTTGTATGGCTAGTGCAGCATCACAAAATTTTTTATTGACAGTAACATAGGTCGACCAGTATTCCCGGTCAAAGTGAATATAGCTCGGCTGATAATGGCAGATCGGCCAGAGGACCTCATTGGAGTAGCCTTCGTAGAAGTTGTGGATTTCCTCTTTTGATAAGAAGACGGGTAGCAGATTCATCGGCTTGAGCAGTGCAATGATTTTCTCTTTTTCACTGTTATCTTTGGGAACTATTCCCGGCCAGCCAACCCAGCAGATTTCAGTAGAGTCAAAGGCTGAATTTAGGCCAGTAGCCAAACCACCGGCACTAGGTTTGATGATAAGTTTGTCTTTTTTTCGTTCTATTTGTATCGGCAGTCTATTTGAAATTATTATTTTCTTTTTATTCTTCATAAAAATATTAGATCGATTTATTTGCAGTTTAGAAGAGTTATAATGAATATAACGATGGGTGCGTACCTATATAACTGAACAAAGCCTAGCTCAAAATCGTTTTGATTAATTCAAATAAGGTCTATTGGTGATTTTTATCGGACTTAAATAGAAAATTTAGGTAATAGTTAGTTCCGCTTTACTTTTAGCTGTAAATAGGGGTGATAATTATTTCAAAAAAAAAGACCTGTAGTGTTCGCTACAGGTCTTTTTATAGCGTGTTCAGTCTTATGAAACGCTCGGGATGTCTATTTTTTCCTTGACCAGTCGGTCTCTCATAAACTCATCGAGGATTGTCCCCAATCGCCCCGAAATTTCACCAAGGATACTTTCCCAATCTTTTACTGTACCATCACAGTTATCTGAAACGATCTTAATACTGTGAAAAGGCAGATTTTTGAGCAAGCAGAAATTTGCCAGCGCATAGGATTCCATATCAAAGGCCAAAGGGTTCAGGTGTCTGATATCGTGATAGAATGCCGTATTGACATTGATAAAACGATCTGAAGTCAGCAGCGCCTCTTCGTAGTTAAATTCGTCAAGAGAAACCGATTCGATTACTCCTTGTCCTTTTAGGAAAAGTGTATTTTCTAAAAAGAATCCATCTGTATAAGCATCGCCCTGAGCATAGTAGCTCGGATACAATACATGCCCAATTGGGTATCTTGTACATCCGATCGTGCCGACATTCAGTAGAACAGGATTGATGCCCAGTGCTTTGATGTCTTCATAGAGCGTTGCCAACGACAAAAGCGCGTTTACTTTTCCAACACCTATTTCATAGATGAAGGTTGATTTATTTTCGGTAGTAAAAGATAATTCATTTTTATTTGCTACCAGAATGATTGTTTCAATCTCTTTGTTAAGAATCATTTAATTTTCTTCAATATAAGGGTATTCGAAAGCGAGCTCTCCAGCATTGATTAAATGCAAGAAATTGACACAGGCTTGTTTCGATGTAGTGAAATCCATGAATGTGTAGTTACCACAGCTGATCGGATTTTGAAAAGGTACTTCGTATCCTTCAGTCAAAATCGTTTCCAGCACTTCTTTCATCAATTCGGCTACAGCTTGGGGACTTCTGTCTGTACCCGCTAAGACCACATAAAATCCGGTGCAGCATCCCATTGGACCAACATAGATGACTTCATCACCCAAAATTGTTCTAATTTCTGTCGCAAAACAATGCTCCAATGTATGCATCACCTCCGGAGACAACATGCGTTCCGGCGAATTTGGTCTGATCATGCGGATATCGTAAGTCGTATAGCTTTCAATAGCGCTACTATTGGTATTGGAAGCTTTAGCATATATCCCTTGTTTCAATTTGGTATGGTCTACCGTGAAACTATTTACTTTTGCTTTTTCTTTTGTATACATCTTATTCTGTACATAGCTATAAAGTCCAGGACTTTACAGGGGTTAAAAGTTGAATTTATAATTCCTACAAAGGTAGTAGATATTATTGAAAAAGATGGATGAAAAAACTATTTTAACACTTCATAATGTTCCACTGTCGGGAAGGGGTCATAATAGTGATGTAATAGTTTTTCCCATTCCTTAAATAATTGAGATTCTCTGAAACCTACTGTATGATCCTCTAAAGTTTCCCATTCGACCAATAGGATGTATTGGTTATCCTTTTCAAGGCATTTGCGGAGTGAATGTGTTATATATCCTTTGCTAGCGCTAATGTACTGGCAAGCAGTTTTATAATCACGTTCGAAATTAGACTGTTGTCCCTCGATAATTTGTAGTACGGCTACTTCTAAAATCATAATTTGTTTTTTTAAATATATAGTCAAGTAAATATATCAAATATTTCCACGATAAAAAAGGTCTAAGCGTCAGTAATGATAGCTTTCAGGTCCTGAGAGGCAATAATGTCTAAAACGAAAGGTATCCCTGGATTGCGGTTTTCGGCATTCCATACCAAAGATAAGGTGGTTCGTTGTGCTAAGCCATCCAGTTCAAGAAAACGCACATCAACCTGATAACCATTTTTTAAAGAGGCCGGTACAATGGCAACCCCTAGTCCCTTTGCTACCATATTAAATATGGTTAATGCATTTACCGTCCGGAGTGTAACTTTTGGTGTAAACTGATGATCCTGAAAAATACTCATGACCAAATCATAATAGGAGTGACTGTAATTTTTGGAAAACAGAATAAAGGATTCGTTCTTCAATTGGTACAGATCAGGTTTTTCCTGTTTTAACAAGGGATGATTGTTTGGTAGTACCAGACTGAAATGTTCTGTATGAATAGGAAGGCTATGCAATCCTATCGGTGTTTCGGAAAGACGGACAAAACCGAAATCAAGTTCTTTTTTTTGAATAAGATCCAATTGTGTTTCATTGGCAAGTTCGTGTAGCGACAGTTCGATGTCGGGTTGCTTTTGTTTGAGGGTGAGCAACAACTGAGGTAATATTGTTTGTACTGCCGATCCGATAAAGCCCAACTTTAGGGTGCTGATCTTGCCGTTGGCTAAACTCTGGAGCTGCGTTTCAATCTGATCTAGATGTCTAAACAGTTCTTTCACCTCGTCAAAGAGATAACCTCCGGCCTCCGTTAAGGAGACATTTCTTTTATTGCGCTCAAACAGCGTTACATGATAGTTTTCTTCCAGTTGCTTGATCTGTCGGCTCAGTCCCGGCTGGGCAATGAAAAGCCGTTCAGCAGCTTTTCTGAAATGTAGCTCTTCGGCTAATACTTTAAAATAAAGAAGATGTCTAAGTTCTGTCTGATAATTCATGGTTATCAATT
>Ga0256777_1000077_pt1 | contig 17243 bp, 5 predicted proteins | sample MC6MC0928MT_FD_186042 | JGI IMG/M metagenome (GOLD analysis project Ga0256777, IMG submission 186042) | Metatranscriptome of enriched soil aggregate microbial communities from Iowa State University, Ames, United States - MC6-MC0928-MT... | ecosystem: Environmental > Terrestrial > Soil >... | reverse complement strand
GTTCGTTCAATCAGCAGCTGGGCTGAGTTGCCAAACCAACAAGCCAAACGGGCTGGCTTTGGATTGGATTCCATCGCCAAGCGACGTCCATCCACTCCATTTCACACTGATCACATCACACACAATACTTGGGGAGTGCGCTCGTGCTGACTCTTCACTCTGAGCCTGAGCGTCACTGCCCCGCCCTGCTCTGCGCCGCGGCGCGCTGTTCACTCCGACCGGGAACTGTGTACGGCCGCGTGCTTCGTCACACTTGTCCAGTGACATCCTTCCTTAACATCCCCCCTTTGTCTTGTTCATTGAACAAAGCGGTGGAAGTGTGGTTCAGCATCGCATATTCTAGCTGAGCTTCGCCGTCCGGTAACAGTGGGCCAGCAGTCGCAGAGTGGAAGTCGAATTCCCCTTCCCACACCGGCATTGGACATTGGCAAGCGCATCAGTAATCAACGCAGCAATCGATACTAACACAAATGAGTGGCCCTCAGCAGAATCCACAATCATCCATGTCCGGCCAACAGCATGCGACTGCCTCACCCCCACAAGGCGCAACGTCTCGTCCACCATCCCATCCTGATCCTCACCCTCACCCTCATCCTCATCCTCAATCCTCCCCTCCGCTTCCTTCCCACCCGGCACCACTCAACCCCGCACACAGTCGCACACCGAGTCAGAATCAATCCATGTCACTCGATTCACGTACTTCCACAGGCAGTGGTGAGACCGGCGGTGTGAATCTTCCCTCCCGTAGTCCCGGTGCCTCATCGGTCGCATCAGCCGGTGGCATTAGTGAGGCATCCAGCTCGTTCCCTGTATCGGCCTCGCAGTATGATACGACGATGCAAGAAGAGTATGAGCGTCAAAAATGGATGCAAGCAATGGATCGACAATGGACGACGGGTGTGGGAAGAGGAGGCAGCGGCAGCACTGTTGGTGGTGAGGGTGGTGTGATGAGCATGAGTAATATGAGTCAGCGAGGCAGTAGTCGACCGCATCGTAGTGGCTCCGATCAATGGATGCATCCTCCTCAATATCTTCAATCACTTGCCGATTCATCTGGTGGATATGCTCCACCTCGCTCAGCTCATCCACACTCCAGTAGTCGCTCTCATTCATCGCACCATCATCATCACGCTCCCTCCGCTCAGGTTCGTTTCCAGCGTCAACTCGACACGTTGCCTCGAGGTGATTTGGAGCGAGATCGAGAGAAAGAACGAGAGCGCGAATTGGAACGTGAGAGGGAGCGATCGCGTCAAGCAGTGAGTAGCAGTAGTCGTCGCAATCGTCGTAGTGGGGATCGAGTCGAGCGGCCCGAGTCCGCTGAAGGATTCTATCCAGGGTATGGACCTGGATCGATGGGCAACATGAATCGAGGAAGGGCGGTGAGTACACGTGGAGGCTATGGTGGGTTGGGGTTTGGTAGTATGAGTGGAGGTACTATCCATCAATCCTTGTCTTCACTGTCCCGATCCGCTGCGAGTAGTGGACCTGGTGGTGAGGCAGCGTTCAACCATCGACTTCATTCTTTTTATTCCTTGCCGAATTCGCGCTCATCAAATATGGAGGATCCATCCTCCACCTCTCCCTCACAACAACAATCACGACAGAGTAGTGGCAGTGGTGACACCAATGCCAGTCTACGATCATCCGCACCCAATTCAGGTCCCTCCTCCCCTTCCGGCCGAACGCACACACTCGCCATGCTCCCACCCGTCCATCCTGATTCCATGTCTGCACAACCATTAGCCTCACCCAATGATTCGTCCAATCTATCGAGTGGATATAATGGTGGCAGTAGCAATGGTAATAGTGGCACCGCTACTGGCTCGACCTCTGCATCTGGCTCTGGTGGCTCCGCATCCTCCAACACGAATACCAATACCAGCGCCAACCCCAACCCCAATCCCAACATGAGCGTCAGTCCTGAATTGAGTGACAACCCACATCTGAATTCCTTCCAACGTCGTTTCGAGGCGTATCAACGCAAGCAGATGCTCCAGGCAGCACGTGAAGCCGAGCGTGATGCACGCCAGCGAGATCTGCTGCGCAACAAGCTCGAACATGAGAAGGACAGAGATGCCAACAACAACCTGAGGCCAACATCCCAACAAGGACAATCGACTTCAGAGCGCCACTCATCGAGTAGCAGCAGTGGACGCGGTGGAGGGAGAGGCAGCAGTGGAAGTGGCAGTGGTGGTAGGACAGGCAGCAGTGGAAGTAAAGAAAGCTCTGACCGACGCAGTCAACGTGATCAAACTGACCCAGATCAACCATCTCCATCACAGCAGCTTCCAACAGCGGATGAAGAAGGAGATGGTGATCTGGATGTTGTTGATGGTTTCGATGCACTGAATCCTTCCTCCTCCGCCGCCGCCGCCGCCGCCGCCTCACGTGAATCCAACAACCCCTACGGACCTCATATCCCCGGCTATGAAGATCTCGTCAAGATATTTGAAAGTAAAGCGACCATCGTCCTACGGGGTGTTCGACAGGATGATGGCATGGATTGTGTATTGAAGATGCCGAACTTGCGTGCGCTCCAGGGACAGCAAGGTGGTGGTGTATCAGGACAGCGCCGTGGTGGAGCTGGTGGCGGCAGTGGTAGTGGTGCATCCGAAGGCAGTGGTGGTGGTCCCTTCATCCCCTCACGACATCGTCTCGCCATCTTTGCTCAACAATTTGAACTGTTGAAATCGTTGGAAGCACGTGGTATCTCCGGTGTGATCCATGCGTATGATCTGCTGTCCATCGGCACCAACCAATTGGAAAGCCTGGTGTTGGTGTGTGAATACTTCGATGGGCCCTCGCTGCAAAGCTACTTGACCTCCCGAGTGTTCAGTCGGGGATTCGGTGTGTTGGAACTGTTGAAGATTGGCGTGATGCTCAGTCATACTCTCGGATTGATCCATGGTGAAAACATCATTCATCGAGATATCACCTGTTCCAATATCCTGTATGCACGAAATCGTGGGGAAGTCAAGATCATTGACTTTGGATTGGCATCACTCAACCAGGGCTCCACGGCTGCTGCCGCGACTTCCGCGACGACCACCACACGACGGAACACAGTACTGCAAGGTACCTTGAACTATTTGAGTCCCGAACAAACTGGTCGAGTCTCACGTGGGGTGGACCATCGCACCGACCTCTATTCATTGGGTGTGGTCCTCTACCAGCTAGCCACGGGTGTCTTACCATTGACGAGTGATGACCCGTTAGAATTGATCCATTATATCATCGCCCGTCAGCCCATCCCTCCCCACGAGGTGAAGCCTTCGATCCCGAAGGTTGTCTCCTCCATCATCATGAAGCTGCTGTCGAAGAATGCCGAAATGCGATACCAGAGTGCATGGGGACTCAAGGCCGACCTTGTACGAGCATTCAACTTGTGCTTCAAGGAACGAATGAAGAGGATGGAAAAGAAAACGAAGGAGATGGAAGAAGCGATTCGTGCAAGTACAAGTGCACAAGCTTCACCAACAGCCACTACTGAGACACCAGCACCATCTGCAGCGGCTACCACTGCTACTGCTCCTGCTCCTGCTACTGCTACCGCTACTCCTGCGCCGACGACTCAATCGACCCAACAAGCAGCAGTACAAGAGAGTGCAGATGCAGAAGCGCAGCCTCCTCCTCCCAATCTTATTGGTGATATCACTGATGAGGATTCACAACATTCCGACACACTCTCCCAATCCGGCCTCGGCACCTCCCGTCTCATCCGCTCACCCGCTGATCAAGCCGCCCCACGACTCATTGCTCCGACCGCTACTGGTGTGAGCAGTGGCGCTCCATCCAGAGTTGGATCTGGTCCCGGTTCAGATGATGGATCAACTACATCAGGTGGATCAGGTGAATCGAGCCGTACCTCATCCATCACGATTGAGCGTCGAGCTCGAGGGATCGTCCAAGAGGATCCCACACGCCTACCACAGTTGTCGTTACAGATATTGGAGACAGATTTGAGAGAATGTAATGCATTCTCCAAGACGACAGCTGCATCTCCACCAACCACATCTCCTTCACCGGACTCTGACTTGCCCATCGATGTGGATCGTGCGCCTTCCAACTCGCCCCCAATTACTGCTGCTGTGGATCTGAACGATCTGCCCTATGCGAATGTACCGTCCTTCCCATTGGCTCGATATGATGTCTTCAGTAAATTAAATATTCCTGACAAACTATATGGTCGTGATCGTGAATTACATCTGTTACTTCAATCGTTCGATGAGATGAGTACGGGAGGCAATCTTCAAGTGTGTGTCATCTCCGGTCCGGGTGGCTACGGTCGAACCTCACTCGTCAAGACCTTCCTGTCGAGTCTTGGTGAGAAGCGTGCGTTGGTTGCCTGTAGTAAGCTGGATCAATTCCGACGATTACCATATGATTGTTTCATTCAGGCCATGCAGGATCTGGTGATGGAGATCTTGGCCAAGTCGACTCAGCGTGTACGCAAGTGGGAGAGGAAGCTGAAGAATGCGTTGGGAGTCAATGTTGGATTGATGACGGAACTCTTCCCAACATTGAAGCAGATCATTCGAGATGCACCAACAGTGTCGACTTCGACGACCTTACCCATGAATGAAAGTGCACATCGACTCAATACTGTCTTGTGTCGATTGATGGGCACATTCGCATCGAAACGTCGCCCGCTTGTCATCTATTTGGATGATATGCAATGGGCTGACCCATCCTCGTTAAGGATGCTTGAGATATTGTGTACGGATACATCTGTCAAATATGTTCAAGTTCTTCTCTCATATCGTCAGGATGATCGTGATCGTGATCGTGGTCGTGTCGATCGAGATCGAGATCGTGATTTGCATGGTCGTGACCAAACGCTGCCATTATTGGATATGATCGCATCCATCCAAGCGCATGGTACCCCAGTTCGTCAGATGCCACTGTCTCCATTGAGTGTCTCCCAAGTGAACGAGTTGTTATTGGATACCTTCTCCACAACTGATAGTAATCGTACGCTACCATTGGCTGGCTTCCTCGTGGCGAAGAGTTCAGGCAATCCGCTGTTCATCCATCAGATTCTTCGTGCCCTTCATGCGAATCAATTCCTCAAATTCACGGTGGATACCTCGGCGCAATCGGGCGTGGCACGAGGAGTATGGAGGTGGGACTCCAAGGCGCTACAAGAGGCAGAGTTGAGTACGGACATATTGGAGACGGTCACATGCAAGATTGAACGCCTGGAACCGATGAGTCAGAGATTGCTGCAATTGGCTGCGTGCATTGGGGCACGATTCGATCTGGAGACATTATCGATCATATCAGAGTTACCCAGACGGCGTGTACACAGTGCCTTGATTGATGCATTGAAGGATGAATTAATTGTACAAGTTCATGCTGGAGTAGTTCCAGCATTGGCTGTGGGTATGGGTTCGGCGGCGACATCCATCAATGCGGTCATGGAAGAAGGAGCAGCGGGAGTGGCAGGAATGAAACATACAGGGGAGAATGATGAGACTGGTACAAGTAGCACAGATGAGAAAGACGAGAAGGAGAGGGTGCATGAGAAAGCCAAGGAGAAGAAAGATCAAGCTCGCTCACCTGTGCCTCCATCCCAACTCCAACATGAGCAAACTGCCTCTCCAACCTCCTCACCTCTCGAGACTACGACAGAATTGTTGACACGGAAGCAACGTGAAGCAGCGGAGGATGCACGTATCTTTGCCATGGAACAACAATCACGCAAGGCCATGGAGCGAGCGATTCATACCAGGATGAGTGACGACCAGACGAAGGATCACACTGCTGCTGACATTGAAACCACTGCTGCTGCGACTTCTGCTGTCTCACCGACACCGACCGGTGGCATGGGTCTTGGAGCTGGACGAGTATGGGCAACGGAATTTCAGTATGCATGGCTACATGATCGCGTTCAACAAGCCGCATACAATCTCATCGAACCATCCGTTCGAGAGCAGACACATGTACACATTGGCACATTATTGCTGCATAATATGAAGCAGAATGCGATTGTTGCTGCCATCGCTGCTGGAAAAAAGACTCCGGCATCTGCTCCAACTTCTTCCAAAGAAAAAGCTACGACTGCACCATCTTCGACGTCCTCTGTCTCCTCTGCTTCTGCTTCCACACAAGCATCTCAACCGTCGTCAACCCCTCACTCCACACCTTCTCCACCCTCACCCATGCAGCTCTACACTCCGACCACATCCGATCTCTTATCCATCCCTTCGAATGAGAGCAAACTGTTCGATCTGGTCTCCCACTTCAATGTTGGGCTCCGTCTCATGCTCGATAGTCCAACATCACTCCGGGTACAAGTGGCGGAATTGAACCTGGCCGCAGCACGCCGCTCAAAGCTTGCAGCGGGATATTCCAATGCATTGGAATATATACGTGCAGCGATGCTATTGTTGGGATTTCAAGAATTGGGAAGGAGCAAACGAACGGATGAACAACAGCAATCGCCACCGCCTCATGGGGGATCCTCTCAAGCTGCAACCGGCACACAGCTGGGTCAGAGGGATGCATCATCTGGTTCATCTGGTGATAGTAGTGGTCATTCTGTCGAAAGCGATAAGGGTAGTCGTACTTCTTATTTCAGTGTTGGATCATCCACTGCATCTTCTGCCACACAAGCTGCTTCAGCTGCCATCGCTGAATTCTCTGATATGGATAGTGTGCCATTGGTGGATTGTGACCCATGGGTCGATCACTTCCGTTTGTCGTATGATCTCTACTCGGAACGATCGGACATCGAATTCCTCTGTGGCCATCAATCGTTGGCCGAGGCCTATCTCAAAGCCGTCATGAGCCATGCGATGGATGTCGAAGATCGTGTGGGCCTACTGTTGAAGCTCGCAACACAACGAACGAGTGCAGGTGAGTACACGGGTGCGATTGCATGTGGTATCCAAAGTCTTCAATTGTTACGTGTGAGTTTTGACACACCACATCCACGCTATCGAACACCACGAAGTGACGGATCGATCGATTCGGACTCACCACGATCCTTACGAAAGATGATTGATCCATTGCATATGGTACGGGAAGCAGATGGCACAGTGATTGAAGCAGCGGAAGCATTGGAGCAAGCCCATCAAGGCTTCAGTGTCTCAGCTGCCTCATGGTATCACGGTGGCGCCATGCTCACATCGTTACCGAGCTCACTGATCGATGTAGAAACGGACAGTGCAGCGGCGATGAAAATTGCGTCACCACCTCCAATGCAAACTGCACAACATCATGGTGATGCGACACTGACCAGTAGTACCGAAGTCAGCCTCTCAACATCGGATGCAACGAGTAGCATGAGCAATACGACTGCTGCACATACGACACAACTGGCCTCATCGACGAACACACACCATGGTTCAACCAGTCCATCACCTCTTTCTTCGTCCATTCCTTCCCCTCTGACCTCCTCATCCCTTGGCCCATCCATGTCCGCCTCTTCGTTGCCAATGTCTGCTCCATCCTCCACCACTTCCACTCCCGCTCAATCCACTCGACGACTTGGTTCATCCTCGGCAGTGGCCACAACGAATACGGCACCAGCCATGTTGCTCCTTGGGCAGCTATCTGAGGTGACACTCCGTGCACACCACGAAGAATGCACACGCAAGCTTGCACAGTACAATGAGAAACATGCCAACATGGTCATGAAGGCACAACTCCAACAGTCCGAGGCAACCTGGACACAATTGGAACGAAAAGCTTCAACTGGCTCGTATACACAATCTCCAATGCTGCACGCGATATCGATGAAATCCTCCTCCTCATCGTCGTCAACATCGAGTAGTTCACAGAGATCGGATTGTGCCACACCGGCATCTGTCACCATCTTCACTCCTTCAACTCCCTCATCCATCCATACGCTCATCGACCTCCCAACATTGGATGACACGCGCAATTCATTGATCGCTGAGACGTATGCCTCATTGATCACACCTTGTTGGTTAAGTAATCAACCTTTACTTCGATTGGTTTGTTTCAAGAGCTTCCTGCATGCCTTGGAGTTTGGTGTGGGAGGCAACGAGGTCTTCCCATTCATCCTGCTTGCACTCATCATCCAAGCTGATTTACAGCGCTATGAACAAGCATCGGCACTATCGGCATTATGCTTCAAGCTGGCGGACCGATTCTCCAATGCACGTGATAAGGCCAAATTAGCCATCATCAATGCTGGACTGTTGCAAGGATGGTTGAGAGCATTGGAACATTCTCTACCACTGATCGAAGAGGCATCACACTTGACAATGGCCATTGGTGATCTGGCTTTCACGGGTTTTGCATTCATCTGTAAGCTCAATCTTCTTTTCTATACTGGTCGCAATTTGGAGTTATTATATGAGGATGTGTTGCGTGCGAAATTAGCCAATCAGAAAGTGCTCAACAATCAGTTGGCGACGGACTTCTTGAATGGTCTCGAGTCCATCTTGCCCAACTTGAACGGTGTCGCACATCTCACCAACGAATTGGAGCTCATTAGTGCATCGGCACGGGATATTGCATTCATGCAACGATTGGAACGATCATCCGCTGCATTACCATTGGTCGCATACTTGATCTTCCGTGCACAGATGCTCTACCACTATGGCCATCCATGGTTGGCACTGCAATGTTTAAGACATGCCAAGTATCGCCTCATCTATGTCACTGGTTGGATCAATCATGCCTACTTCAACTTCTTTCAATCCTTATGTAAGCTTGCCTTATTGGCACGGTTTGCCCATCAGCCCTTGCAAGCAGGTCAGATGGCGACGATCAGCCATGCACTCTCCTCGACGACTCGCACGACGCTGGAATTGGGCAAGACACCGGGGTTTGGACAGGTGGCTGGAGGGATGACATCGGCGCAATTCAATTCAGTCAACACTGCTGCACCCGTACTCGTCTCATCCGACCCGAGCAGTCAATTTGGTTGTCTGGCGTATACGGAAGGCATGACTGTGGCATCCTTCACCATGGAACAGACCTTCCTCCGTGACCCGAATTGGCGTGAAGAATTCTTCCTCGTCATACGCAATAATCAATTACAAATGGGTGCATGGGCGGATGCAGCCGCTGGATGTCCAGAGACATTCTTACCGTTGTGGCTCATGGTTGAAGCGGAATTGTTAAGAGTGCAACATATGTATGCTGTGGTGAATCCAACAGCTGCACCACAATCGCAACCAAGTCCAACAGCTGCAACGCCTGATCAGTCACAGGTGGATGCATCAGTCAAATCATCTGCATTGGGGGACGAGGGAAATTCCAGCGGTGCTGGATCCACGTCTGCATCCACTCCATCCACCCACCCTCGCTCACACCCTACTCATCCTCATACGCACCATCATCATGGTAGCGCGTCACATAAGGATCCAACTCTGTCACGCATAGCCGACTTGCTCCGTTCAGCCGTGTCGGCGTCCTCCCCTTCACGTGGTCCCTGTTTGACCCATGTTCATGCACTCGCCAATGAGATGGCGGCACGATTCTGGATCAGTGTTGGATCCGTGTCACAGGCGCAGCCATATTTCGTTCAGGCATTACGAGCCTATACACGATGGGGGGCACATCGCAAACGACAGATGCTGTTGAAAGAGTTTAGCGCATTAGGAAGGATGAAGAGTAGTGTACGTACGGAAGGGAAGAGTATGGGTGGATTGATCGAAACTTCATCAATGGCGCTCCCAACTACGACCCTCCCGAGCCCGCCAAGTGAGCAAAGAGGACTCATTGGTACGGGTGCGTTGGCATCGTCGCATGCCAGTGCTAGTGCACAGTTGCAGAAGTTGGCCTTGAGTAATGCTCGTCGTAGTGCCAGTGTGAAAGGCACATTGCCTCCACCTGGTATGCGACGTGGTGCGAGCTCACATACCTATACATCGGATCGATCGGCGGCATTGGAGGAATCATTGGCATTGCAACGTGGGGCTGCGCATGCTGATTCAAACACACAGATGGGTCGAGCAGCAGGCGCTGATATGGCATTCACACCATCTGACTTGGGTGGCGATGCAAGTGGAGTCGATGGTGGATTGAGTAGTGGAATGGGAATCGGAATGGGAATGGCAATGGCAATGGGACAAGGCGTCGGTATGACTTCTATCCTCGCTGGTCGTCCATCTTCCACGCGAGCTCTCCAAGTTTCCCAAGCGTTGTTGTTGGATGATATGAATACAGATGCCAGTAGTGAATCGGGCAGTGGCAGTGGCAGTTTCGATCATTCCTCAACACGATCAGGCTCGATACATGGATCTGCATCCGGCCAAGCTGCTGTCAACCTACTCAACTCCATCAATGTTGAACGTGGCAATCTTACTTCACTCATGCGTGGCAGTGCTGCAGGTAGTGTGAGTGGGGAGAGTAGCATACATGATGAGGATGATGATTATGCATCAGCCAGTGGTCTCAGCATCTCGCATACGGGCCTCTCCGCACAGGATGTGAGCTTCTGTGATGATACTGTTCATCCGGACTCGACTGTACCTGGTAGTATCGGTGGCACCTATGGTAATACATCGCGTGCATTCTATGCACATGGCACCAGCTCAGAGATGGATCTCCGTGCAGTTGTCAAAGCCACACAGGCGATTAGTAGTGAGATCGTACTGAGTAAGCTGTTACACACACTCATGAGTATACTCATTCGGAATGCTGGTGCCGAGCAAGGCATTCTACTCAGCCGTAAGAATGCCATCTCGCAAGTCGCACGAATGACGGACCATGCAGCGGCATTGGCACGAATCGAAGGTGGATTGAGTAGCGGTGCATCCAGCAGCAATGCCAATAGTAGCGCCAGTGGTAGTACCAGTGGTGGTGGCGGTGTACCAGGTACCGGTACCGGTGTCGGTCCTCATTCTCGTCTTGGTACGATCGAGGAGCGAGCGTCACGTCGCCATGCTCGTGCAGCCAGGCGCGAGAAGAAGCTTGCGACGAGACATGATCAAGCAGTCATGGGCTATAGCTCTAGTTCAACGGATGATGAAGCGATGGATGATGCAGAAGCGGAAGAGGAAGATGTACGACGTCATGCAATTCATGCTGCATTGGCTGATCCATCCATTCATCTTGGGAATGACGATGACGATGACGATGATGATGATGATGACGTTGATGGCTGGTTAGTGGAGGCTACAGCCAGTGTGTCTGGTGGTGAGGTCGAGGTTCATACGAATGGTGCGGATGGTTCAGCATCATCGACCTCTGCATCAAGTACGAAAGTGTGGAGTGCGGCCCAATCCCGTCAACTCTATCCAACCTCCATTCTCAATTTCGTCGTTCATACTCGTAAGAGTGTCATCCTCTCCGATGCCATCAATGATCGACGCTTTGGACGGGACCCATATATCCAATCGCACAAGACCAAGAGTCTACTCTGTATGCCACTCATCCATCGTGATAAACTTGTATCGATTGTATTTGTCGAGAATAATCAGAGTGTGGGCACGTTCACAAGTGAGCGATTGATCCTATGCAAGTTACTGTGTCAACAGGCGGCCATCAGTGTGGAGAATGCACGATTATATGCACAGCAAGCATTGACGAATCAAACATTGGAGTTGAGTGTGGCCAAGAGGACGAGACAATTACAACAGGCAATGAGAGATGCAACGGAAGCAAACAAGGCAAAGTCTGCGTTCCTCTCCAATATGTCACATGAAATCAGAACGCCCATGAACGGAGTCATTGGCGGTACTTCTTTGCTTCTTGATGCTTGTTCGAATTTGACTCCCGAGCAGAAGGATGTGTTACGCATCGTGAAGACTTCCGGTGAGGTGATGTTGACGATTATTAATGATATCTTGGATCTGAGTAAGATTGAGGCGGGGAAGATCGAGTTGGAGCATCAACCATTCTCATTGCGAGATACGGTCGAGACGAGTTTGGATGTGCTGGCAGAGAAGGCGAGTCGGAAACGATTGGATCTCATCTATGCATGTGCACCAGAGGTCCCACTCACCATCATTGGAGATTTGACTCGACTTCGTCAAATCATCACCAACCTGCTGTCGAATGCATGTAAGTTCACGCAACGTGGCCAAGTTATCCTGCATGTATCCGCGAAGGTTGTCGACGAGCTGAATCGAATTCGTCCAAGTGATCAGGAACGTGAACGGAATCGTGTTGGTGAGCGTGCTGAGGAAGGTGATCGAAACAGCAGTGATGGCATCAGTCCGGCTTCCAGACTCAATCAATTAAGACATTCAGATGTTGGCAAAGTGGATCAGAATAATGATCAATCTGCACCTCTCACTGCTGCATCACTTGCACGTTCAACAGACGCAGGTGCAGGTGAAGCAGATATTGTTGGTGAGAGTGACAAGCAGAGTCCACCGACCAGTCCTGATCGACGATCATCGACGAGTAGTTCGGGTGTGTCACTCGCTCAATTCGCAGCTAAGACTGACAGATCGATCGCGCCATCATCAAATGATGCAACGACGGAAGATGGAACGACGAGACTGTATGAACTACACTTCAGTGTAAGTGATAGCGGAATTGGTGTACCATCCCACTTGTTGCATCGCTTATTCTTACCATTTAGTCAAACTGACTACTCGATCTCAAGAAAGTTTGGTGGCACAGGTTTAGGTTTGGCGATCTCCAAGCAGCTATGTGAGCTGATGCATGGGACGATGTGGGTGGAATCAACGTATTTGGTTGGTTCAACATTCCATTTTACCATTCGTGCACCAGGCAGATTTGATCGATCCCTACCATCCTACCTCAAGGGTCCCAATGTCTACTTGGCTCAGCGTCGAATGCTGATCATTAAGCCCAATGTCAAAGTGAGTGAGATGATTGGTGATGTTGTATCCGATTGGGGTGTCGTGCCTTCAACAGCCCGCACAGTCGAAGAGGCACTCGAGAGGATCCATGCAGATCGTCAAGCGAATCCTCCCAGATACTTTGATTCCTATCTCATTGATAGCAATGTACTGTGCAAAGAAGAGCAGGCAGAGGAGGATGCACGACCGGTACCGACTGAACCACAGCCTGAGCAGCCGTATACCTACAACGATGAAGGAGATGAGGACGATGAGGATGGTGAAGCTGAAGAGAATGAGCTGCTCAATGCGATCTACAATCCTGATGGCACTGCCACGTTGCCTCCTCGTGTTGGTTCATCGTCATCATCTTCGTCAGCCTCATCTCGTTCGACACCTGTTGCCAGTCCCATCCGCTCCTCTTCACCCGATCGTTCGACTTCTGGTGTGGTGTCTGGAGGTGGAGGTGGAGGTGGAGGTGGAGGTGGTGCGGATTCCCATTCCAGTCGGCCTGATTCACCCGCATCGAACCATTCGGTCGAAAGTGGCAGTGAGACGACCTCCGCATCTCACTCAACAAACAATGAAGAACGAAAACCGAAAGGGATGGGACTCAAATTAGCTGAAGCCATTCGTACCATGCATCAGAAGGAGGTGGAACGCATCAGAACGGAGTATATGAAGACATGTGCAACAGCACAATCCGAAGGTCGTCCACTTCCTCCACCTCCATCCTTCCCTCCTGCTCCCTGTATTCTTATGGTCATTCCATTAAGTGAACGTCGTGTGAAGGCGATGGCGGATGCTCACATCAATTATGTCATGAATCAACCATTAAAACCATCCAAACTATTCAACCATCTCATTGGATACTTCAAGAAGCGACAGAGTGGGGAGACGACGATGACGACGACTAGTGGCAGTAGCGCATTGATGATGATGACACCTCAAACAACCATGGCTTCTCTTGGTGAGACAGATGCATTCTCACCATCAGCACCATCCGTATCTGGCTCAGGTAGTGTTCGGGTCAGTGGTGTCGCTAGTATGAGCGATACGATTCAACAGTTGACAGCGTCAGCTGGTGCGAAGGAATCCGCCCAGCAGCCGACTCCGACCAGGGCTGATGAGGCATTGATGGGCAGTAGTGCTCAATCAAGTGAAGGACCGATTGCACCATTCTCCAAGGTTTTCCATCAAATTGAAACACAACCAGGCCAGCAACGACCACCTGAAGCCACAGCGTCACCTTCGACTGCCACACCTGCATCTGCCGGTCCTATCTCCTCTGCTGCTGTCACGGATGTCTCAACACCAACTGCAACTGCAACTGCCCCGTCATCTCTTCCCACACCCTCATCGCATGGTACCGATATGTCTGGTGTGACCCATACACGTACACATACCACCTCCGCCACCACTCCTGGTCGTGCTTCGCCGTCCGCCGCCTCTACGTCTACCTCTTCCTCTACTCCAAGTGATAAGCTCGCTCATCATTATCCTGTTCGTATTCTTGTTGCCGAGGACATCGCCATCAATCGCAAGCTTCTGTCCAAGATGTTGGAGCGTCTTGGTTATACCTCCTCCATGGTGACCATCGTCAATGATGGGAAGCAGGCGGCAGAAGCAGTCGAGAAGGAGGTTGTCAAATATGTCAAGAGGATGGCGGCAGAACAGGAACATGGAAAAACGACTGCGACTAGCACGGATATGCATGACGTTATTAGACAACCGTATCATTTGGTGCTCATGGACTTGTTTATGCCCGTGCTGGATGGGCTAGAGGCGACGCGTCATATTCGTTCGAATCCCCATATTCCACCACACTTGCAACCCTTCATCTCCGCTCTCACTGCCAATGCCATGCAAGGTGATAAGGATAAGTGCATCGAGGCAGGCACAGATGCATACCTATCTAAGCCACTCGTCTTACAAGCACTCATCAACGGAATCAAGACGGCATACATCGCTGTACAAAAGAGACGCAGCCAAGTCACGCAGCGCGAACAAGAACGTCAAAAACACAACGAGCAGCAACAGGAGCAGCAGCAGAAGCAGCCGAAGGTGGAGGAGTTGCCACAACAGCCACACAAAAGTACGGAACCACCACCGATTGTTCTTCCTATGGCAGCAGCAGCAGCATCGTCTGAGTCATCGTCATCATCCAGTGCTGTTAGCGTCCATCATGCACCCGCCACAGGGAGCTCTGCAATGGTTGGTATGGCACCTAACACACCGAGTGACACCCCCGTGTCACGTGAGTCTGATGATCTCACACTTCGCCCTCATCGCCCTGTTCCTGTCAGCACTGGAACAGTCAGCGCGAGTGCCGATGCTTCAGGCGTGACACATACTCCCACCCAACCACTCGCCATGATTCCATCCTTACCACCGACCCATGCATCACGACCAACTGTTGCAGGCTTAATTGCGGGATCTGCGTCGCCGCCACGGATGGGTCCAGTTACACCACCAGGAATCGTTCCAGCATCTACCCACGTTCACGCGGCTATGCCGTCAATGACAAATGTATCAGATGCAGCGACAGCCTCCTCTCAAACTGCCATGTCTTCAGCGTACACTTCCACAGTTACAGCATTGCCAACCTCAACTAGCACTGGCATGGCCAATGTTCCATTGCCACCTTCATCCAATGTGAGTGGTCGCATTGTGTCGGATCCCGGTCAGGCTCATGCTCATCCCTACACACTCACACCCTCATCCACGCCATCTGCACGACGCAACATCGAGCAGCATGGTACAAGTACAAGTACGAGCTCCAGTCGCTTATCGGTGGGTAGTAGCCCTGGCCGAGCAATACGTAGTGGAAGTAATGTGAGTGGCAGTGGTAGTGGCAGTGGCAGTGGGTCTGGATCAGGGGCGAGCAGTGGCAGCAGTAGCGGTCGTAGAATATCAGCAGCACAGGTTGCGGCAGCTGTTCATGCCGCTGGTGAAGCTGAGATGACTGCACGCAGTCGAGAACATTCAGCATCAGCGAGCCCTCCTCAATACGGCGAAGCAACCCTGGCTTTAGCGCGTCGACTACAAGAGTCGGTACTGCGTAGTGGTGGGGATGGTGGTACCGTCACCTTTCCGCCAACGGCATCCAGCCGCACCGACTCAAGCTCACCTGCCAGCCTGCACAGTCCATCACTACCACCACGATCACCACCAACACGCCGCATGCACACACCGGCTAGTATGGATACGACAACACCATCGACGTCAACATCAGCATCGACATCAACATCAACGTCAACGTCGACACCGATATCCAGCAGTGTGAGTGCCACAAGTGGTGTTGCTCCCACTGGCTCGAATACGAGCGCAGTCGCCGCAGGTCATGATGTTGACAAGCGAGGTTCCGAATCAGAATCAGAATCCATGCAGCGACAGTCACAGCAGCATGGACATGGACTGGAGCAGTCCGTTGCTGAAGCCACACTCACGATTCCACACCTCATTGACAGACCGCAACACAGTGAGGATGGCAAGAGAGCATACAGTCAATGATAGGGATGGCTGGTAGAGCCCCTCAATGGTTGCCATCAGCCAGCATCCCATCGCGTTCGCGTCATTTCTCCATCTCATCCATCAGCGGCAGTTACAGTCACAGTCACAGTCACATTCACAGTCACATTCAGCCTCGTGTTTCTCCTGTCGATGAAGCTGAAGCTGCCGCAATTTGATATCTATCGAGTTGTGATTGTGTGCTTCCCGCTCGCTACCGTGGGTCGCATTCATCCGTACCTGCCTTCCCTATCAGATTTTCATCATTCTACCCTCCTCCATTCATTCATTGATTGATTTCCTATCCATCCATTCGGATTCGTCTATGGCTCATGATCACCCCCCGCTCTCTCTAGCGTATTCGATGGCGACTCGATCAGAGTCTCGATCATGCGAGTATCCCATGCTCAATGACATTTCTCATCATCACGAATGATGGAGATGCACATGCTCAGATGCGCCACGATCGCGATCTCCTGCGCGTTTTCTATCGGCATCGTGCCTTCCATCTGACAATCATTATGCCACTCAACAGTCGCGCATCTTTTCTTTTTCATCCATCAATGCTGCTGGACTCTGCATTTCTGCCTCGAGCTGCCGATCGCTGTGTGACAGTGCCTCTGGCCCTCCATCCCCATCTCCATCCCCTTACATGGGTCCAATGATGTGCTCTCTCGCCTTCATTCAAGTCACTCTGAGACTTCGCTGCTCGCCGTTCATCTACGTGGCGTCGACCAGATTCTTTTCCTCTGGCGCTGGCTCTGGGTCTTAGACTGACCCCGACTCTTTAGCTCGATCCTATTTACATTTCAGTACTAGTACAGTGCATTTTGCTGCAGCATATATACATGCATGGCCTTTATCATTCGATCTGATCGATTCAATGGACTTAATTATCAACTGTCTCGATCCATCCTGGCAGAATCCGATCCCTCCTTGCCAGGGGCGCAGCTATGGGCAGTGGAGGTTGGAAGGCTGTCCGTCTGGAGGATGGATTGC
>Ga0256777_1000075_pt1 | contig 17264 bp, 2 predicted proteins | sample MC6MC0928MT_FD_186042 | JGI IMG/M metagenome (GOLD analysis project Ga0256777, IMG submission 186042) | Metatranscriptome of enriched soil aggregate microbial communities from Iowa State University, Ames, United States - MC6-MC0928-MT... | ecosystem: Environmental > Terrestrial > Soil >... | reverse complement strand
CGCGTCGATGCTCGCTTGTACTGGACGTTACGTTGAAGTGCCCTTAGGGGCGTCGTGCCGAGGTTTGCTGGATAGCGATACCGTCATGTGCACGCATACATTCCAGTTCCAGTTCCAGTTCCATACTGGCAATCACAATGCATTGGGAAATTGGGTGAACATGATGTGGGACCTGATGAAGATACCCCATCAAAGTTGGAGACATGGCAGTCCGTGCCCAATGGCATGGCAGACTGAGCGTGCTGTTTACAACAATCCGCTGAATGGATCATTGCCATCCTTCTTATTCCCTTGTTGTTGGGATGACGGCTGGCTACGCTGCTGCTGCTGTTGCTGCTGCTGCATCATGAATGGTTGGTGCATGAGATTGGGTTGAGTGCCCATTGCGCCCATACCCATTCCCATACCCAGATTCATTCCCATCCCCATCCCCATTCCCATTCCTCTTCCCATCCCATGCTGCTGCTGCTGCTGCATCATTTGCTGTTGCCTCATCATCATGATGAGTTGCTGTTGTTGTTGCAGTAATTGTTGTATCTGTATCTGATTCATGCCACGCTGCATGGCTGCTGCCTGAAGCTGCATCGGTGTCATGGAAAGCATCATCTGACGTTGTTGCATAGCAGCTGCATGATGCTGCTGCTGCTGTTGCGCTGTCAACTGCCCACTGCCCATACTCATACTCATACTCATACCCATGCCACCCATCGTACCCGTAGTCGCAGTGTGGCTCCCCATCGAGACCGCTTGTGTCTGAGCAGAGTATGGGCCAGTGTGTGGGATGGCTGCTGATGACGTTGATGGTGCCGTGTTTGGACTGGTGAGGCTTGACAGTGGACTGGAGACAGAGGTGGATGTTGAAGGGGCAACCGTTGCAGACATGGATGGAGAGCGAGTCTGAGTTTGAGTTTGAGTTTGCTGCGGTATGTCAAATAGTGCGGGTCCGGTATTGTTTGTTAGGTTGGGTGTGTTTCGTACGGGGTTGGCAGCAGCGGGTGGAGGGGCCAATGGACGAGCAGCAGTGCGGCTGGGTGCGGACGGTAAGTTCGGAGTGGGTGGAACAGAGGGAGATGAGCCAACACTCAAGTCAGCAAACAGGTCGCCTACAGAGGAGGTTGATGTAGTAGACTTGGCAGGGTGTTTGGGTGCAGCTGCAGCATTAAGTCCAAATATATCCAGATCGGAGCCACTGCTGGCATATGCTGTTGTTTGCTTGGTGTTGATTCCACTCAACCTATCGCTTGTGTTTGCTGCATGCAACTGATTCGTCTGCTTGTTGGTTGAGGTGCCACCTGGCCCGCTCAGTGTCAATGGGCCAAGGTCAGGTAAGGGTGCATCTGAAGGAGGAGACGACAGATCGAGGCCAGGAAGGAGGCTCAAACCTGCATGAGGATCGGAACTGTGGATGGAGGTGGAGGTGGAGGTGGAGGGGGAGGGGGAGGGGGAGAGGGAGAGCGAGGTGGTGGATGAAGAGGTGGAAGGCGGAGCGAGCGTGGCAGTGCTGGATGGACGTGTAGTTGCAGCGCTGGTTGGGTGTGGCATTGAACTAGCTGTTGATTTGATGTCCGTGGCTTTGCTGGTTGGCGATTGGGCTGACTTGGTAATGGCAGGTGACGTCGACGATGATGATGCTGCTGCATTGGATGAGGAAACTGCAGCTGGCTTGACATTCATGAGTGAGAAGATGTCATCCGACTGACCGGCCTTCGATGATGATGAAGAGGATGATGATGATGGACGACGCGATGCCGAGACAGCTGACAGGGAGGAAGGAGAGGTGGATTCAAGTGCAGATGACGAATGAGAGTGAGACTCGGAGTGAGTCTTTCCACCCTTGGATGCAACATTCCAATCAATATCCGAAGAAGTTGGTTTCTTCTGAGTCTTTGTGTGGGTGCTCGATGGTTTGTGTGTTGGTGGGGAAAATTTATTCTGCTGTGGTTTGAGTGTGTGAGGAGGCACATAGGACGGTGCAGCATAGGAGGATGCCGCTGAAGAAGGAGTTTGCTTCGTCGCATCACCACCACCAGCCACACCACTCGAACCATAACCATAACCATATCCATTCAGCCCACCGCTCGATGCAGACAGGTTCGCACCATAGCCACTACCACTAGTCGTACTTGTCCCAATGCTTGAGTTTGCTGCTTGTACAGCTGGCAGTGATGACTTCTTCGGTTGAGTTTGGCTGAGTGTAGGTGAGTGGAGAGCGGCAGGTGGAGGCTTCGTCGAGAGCTTCTGGAACTTCATTTCAATCTCATTCGTCAATTCATTGTTGCGTGGCAACCAATCAGCTGTGAATGAGACAGATGAGTCAGGATGTTGGAATGCAGGAACAGATGGATGGAGTGGTACATTGGCATCACCTGGCCTCAGTTCGATACTACTGCTCTGTGCATCCGCCACCTTCTTCTCCTCATCATCAATGAGTTGTTGTAACTCCGAGTAGTCACGTACGAATGCTTTCTTCTCATCGTCCGTATGCCCCGTTGCATGCTCCAAGGTATAGAAGGCATACGCAGACGCGACTTGTTGAGCACGACGGGATGAGATCGATGCGGGCTGGATAGACGAGGATGATGAGGAGGATGCATCAGATGGGTCATACGGATTTGTCAGTGTCTCACCGTTAAGTCCTTCAAACTTCTCTTGCTCATCTTGATCTGCCTCCCATTGATCCATCCAATCATCCAACGATGACTTCCATTTCGACTGCATGAAGTCTCCGCCACTTGCCGTATTCTTCTCATCCCACAGAGAGAGTTGGCCGATGCCATGGGTGGCCATGAACTTAGTCGAGTTCAAGTCGAAGAATTCCTTCGACTTCGGCTTTTCATGACCCTCGACGACGCACACATTGCCGAGGGAGTTGATGAGCCAGATGCTGCCGCGTCGTCCACCACCACCTGCATCATCCCACACACACCGAGGTTCAACACGTGATGGAACACACCACACGCGTGGAACACATCGCATCTCCTTCAATGACGGCTCCTCACCCGTAGTCGTGAAGATGTGACCCAGTGCAACAAAATCCTTGCTTGGCGGTACGGCCTCCCATGCATGTAGAGACTTCTCACCCCCACGATTCTGATAGATGGCCTTATACTTGATCGGGTGTGGACAGAGTGCATTGAGTATGAGGTATGTACTCTTCGATTTGAACCATCCGAGTAGACTGCTCGTATCGGACAGATGAATGTAGAAATTCTTCTCACTCGGCTTACTGAAGCCACTCGTGGCATAATGACCAATACACACGGATGAGCGATAGTTCTTATTCTTCGCCAATATACCCGCCCATACACCAACCTTCGTACGGGCGAGTGAACCCTTCGAATTCCACACCGCCGAGTAGGAGCCAACACGAGCCAGCTCAACACGTACCTTGGCTGCTGCTTTGAGGATTCGTTGCTTGAGATCCCTGGCTTGAGCCTCAGGTGAGAGGGCTGATGAAGGCTTCTGAGGGGAGAGTGAGCGGGGCTTAATCTCGCCATACTTCGACTTCCACTCTGCATGATGCTCCGTACCAACACTGCCCGATATAAGCTCCAACCAGGCTGGATTCTCTTCGATGGGATTGATGAGTGCAGTAGAGGTAGAAGTGACGGAAGACGACGCCGCAGAGGTAAAATCCAGCCCCAGCCATTGCAGATCTTGTTGAAGTTGCTTTTGTTTGTCTTTCGTTTCTTCCTCTTTCTCAGCCAACTCAAATTCTTCATTGGGGTCCCTGATATGTCTGACAAAGTCCGCATAGCGGATGAGTCCATCCTTGGTTGGGTCCATGTTCTCACACATCCCCGCCACCTGCTCAGGTGAACACTCATCACCCAACCCAAGCCAAGTCATGCCGCCATACCACTCCTCATAACTTAACACACCGTTACGATCAACATCAAAGAAACGATACGCATCCAATAGACCCATGCCACGCTGACGCAGTAAACCACGAATACGAGCAAGGTAGGCACGATACTGCAACAGGAAGTACTCGTCAGCGACGGTGAAGACGACGCGTAATGGAGTCGTATGCCAATCTGTGACTGGTCGTAAACGACATGCACGAATCTCACTCCACCACACCTCACGCTCGGATGGTGTATTGGGCTGTAGTGCACGCAGCAACATATTGATTTCCCTCTCCTTGTAATGTAGATCACAATCGAGGAATCTGTAGCATTGCTGCTCGATCGTTTGTTGATACTCACCAGCTGGCTTCCATGAGTGTGATGCATCCAGTACGATGCCCGATGCATTGATGCGTAATGCAATGTCTGTGGATGTGAGTGGAATCAATGGCTGATCCGTATGCATATGCATGATTCCACGTATGGTCTCCGCCTCATGCAGTGTGAGTGCCACTTGATAGCGGCCAGTTTGCATGCGCATATACTGTTGAAAGCGCATCATACGCTTGACATCATCGAAATCAATGCCATCATTGTTGAAATCAACGGCACGCACGTACTCATCGATGTCACTCTCACTCGTCAAATACACATCCAATGCACTCAGTAACGAACGGAACTCCGATAGAGACAGCTTTCCATCCCCCTTGATGTTGAATAGTTTGAATGCGGCTCGTGTGAGTTCCACTTGCTTGTCTGTGAGTTCCTTCTGATATCTCATCTCATGCATCTGTCTCTGTCGCACTGAGCCAGCACTGCCATCCGCCACCCAATCCATGACGACGACGACATTCCGAATGCGACGATACGTGTTGAAACTCCACTTCGTCTTGAAGTAATTATTCGACACCAACAGCGTCGGTGGGAATTGGATGGGCTTGGGCATCTTAAACAAGCGATTATGGGTGGCAAATTGGGAGAGGGGATAGAAGCCTTGTTTGGTGGTTTGATGATCTTGGATCGGAGTCGACAGACTATTGAACTCCCATGCCTGTGGACCTTCATCCTTACGCGAGTATGTCCTCTTCGCCACCTCCTCCTTCTCAGCTTCCACTTCCTGTTCTTGCTCCTGCTCTTGCTCTTGTTCCTGTTCTTGCTCCTGCTCTTGCTCCTGCTCCTGCACTTGTTCGCTGCTGAATGCGCGCTCAGTGTCTGATCTCATCGCATCATCACGATCACCATCATCACCATCCACCTTGCCTGTTGTGAGTTGCCGTCCCTTGGAGTGAGTCGCGTTGTCTTGGGCATTGACGAGTAGACTCCGAATATATCCGATCACCTGCTTTGCTTGTGGGCATGTGAGTAGGAAGAGTGCATTGGCCTGCACACTCCTATCCAGCTTCTGCGTAAATGGTACGGGTATGGGGACACTCGTCTCAACCAAGTGATCGATGCGCTCACGGAAGAGATCAAGACAGTGCTGTAAATAGATGGCAGCACGCATTCGCTGCTGCGAGCGCATGACACTGCTGATGGCAGTCATCGCACTCGTTGGTGCAGTTGGTGGCGGTAATCCAAACTGTGTGACTCCTGCTCTCAATCCTTTCACTGCTTGCTTCCTCCACACATTATTCATATTCTGCTCAATCAGCATACCAAATTGTACCTGCTCCTTACGACAGGAATTGATCAATAACCAACCACTCACCGCAATCAAGCATTCACGATGATGCGCCGCTGACCAATCGATTGCGAGTGGATTCATGTGTTGACGGGATTCGTCACTCGTCCAGAATCTTGATCCACACACGGATACCGCTGCTTGAATGAGTTGTTGAACTTCCGGGATGATGTAGAGATGAATCGTTTGACCACGACCGATACCACGCATACGGAACGCACCCTGCACGTAATCACGGAAGGTCATGTCTTTGCCGAGGGTGAGCACTGCTCTGGCGTTGGATAAGTGTGCAATATCCATTCCCGTCGTGTGTACATCATCATAGAAGGCAAATTGTTTCTCCTTTGGCACGGATGCTTGTGAGAGTGGGACCGGCGTGAGTGTGCTTCGAAGGAGAATCATCTTCACATCACTCTCGTCTAAGAAAACAACTCCACTGAACCCATGCAAGCCATGATCAAGCAGATAGCGCGCGACTTCCAGATTAGTCATACCAGTGATGAGCGCCCCCGTATCGATGAGTGCATGATAGGGAGGATTGCTCGCCTGTGCAATGGGTTGGAGTAATGAGGCCACACTCCACTCACGTGGCATTAATTCATACGATACGATGTCCGGTGCAGTGAGGTAGCTTAACATGCATCCATCACTGCCTTGCTCATATTGGCATGTGCCCAATTCTAGTGGCAATAAATCCGATGGAGTGCCACTGAAACCCAACCTTGAGCCGAATAACATCTCGCCACCCAACTCCTGTCCACTCGCACTCAACTTCAAGTTTTGATGCCGCATCACCATGGGAAGGACGAGATCGATGAGATAGTAATGAATGGCATGGGGATTGCAATGAAGGAGATTAAACAGAATATTGAACTGTTCATCATCCGATGGGTCAATCAATCGCAACGGCCATATATCCAGCTGATCCTCACTCACAGGAGAGATATACACACCGAAGCCACTGTCACCCTCTGGCTCTGCTGATGATTGAGGTGAAAGGAGATCAAGTGATGATGGTCCGAACAATGCGGCGAGTTCTGCTTTCTTTGCCTTCTCCTCTTCCTTCCTCCGCTCCTTCTCCTTCCTCTTCTTCTTGATTCGGTCATCCTCTTCATCCTCCTGCTCGAACTTGCTTCCTCTCACTCGGCCGCCCGCTGACTTGATCCAGGTCTCGAAGCGTCGGGATGCGGGCCGCTTCGTGTAAGGGCCGAATTGATGCTGCAACTCAGATCGTAGCTCATGCAAAACCCAGCGAAAATCATCCGCACGTAAACCACCATAACGATAGGCCAAGATGGTCAAACCGATCACAACATCTGGGTGTGCGAATTCACTTGCTTTCGATGGCGTCTCCAATCCGACGAATGGTACGGCCGTATACTTTCGTGATTTTGGCAGGTTTGGCTCATTCTCCTCAATCTCCGCTATCTGTGACCAACTCAAATATCCATAGCCAACACGATGAACCTTGCTCAACACATGAGGCAAGTAAGACGTCAACCAATCATGAGCAAGATTCAACATCTTGACATATTCAACAGTCAACGTTGTGGATGCATCAACTGGACGCGCGGCAGTGGGGTCACGTGGGCCCTTCTTCAAATACTCCAATATATCATGATCACTCAGCCCTGACACACCCTTCGTACTCAACCACACCAATAACCATTCAGCGAGGAGAGGAAGTAATTGAGCGTGATAGAAAGCAGGACGAAGCAGGATGAAATGTGGCACACGCTGAATGCTGCGATCGGCATGGCCCTGTGTAATTTTCTCCTTCAACTTGTCGAGTACAGTTGTTAATTGCTTTGAATCCTTTGCAATGATGGTATTCATCATTTTTCCACCATTCGCATAGAAGATTGCATCCATCAAGTAGAATGGCAACTCATAACGCAGACCTTTACCGATCTTGTTCTCAGTAAAATCCAACGGCTCACGCGGACCAATGGGATAGTTCAATTCTGATTTGAGTGGGTGTAGAATGAGATCGACCTCATCCATGAGTAGATGTGCCCCTTGCCATATATTCATGATTTTCACCGCCTCCTGTGCCTGAGTCTGCAGGTCCCGCACTCTCACCTCACTATCATCAGCGGCCGTACTGCGACTCAATCCGCCTCGCCCAAATAACCGTCCAGCAACACTCTTCACAAGGTTTTGTGGCTCGCGTGAATGCACGAGTAGGTCGAGATTATGCAAATGTTCAACAAATTTGAGCATGAATGATTTGATGGCATTGGGTGTCGTAACGATGATTGCCTTGTTCTCCCGCGCTTTCATCATCTTACGATAGAGACTGCTATTGATCTCTCCAAATCGATCAAATGCGAATGTATAGATGTGACGACGAACGATGGCGGAGAATCTCGATCGCATGACAGATCGGCTGAACTCCAACAGTGCACGTGGAACGACTTGAATGACCAGGGACTTGCCGTCAGCCAGTAACAGCGAAAGGAGAGGACCAACGACGGTTGTCTTACCCATACCCATGATCATTTGGTTCACCATTGGTTTTCCTTCCTTGACTCTTCTCATGAATTGATGAATCAAGTGTACCTGACTTCGTCTGAGTAAGATGTTGTGAGTGAATTCAAATACGAGGAAGCGAGGATCGAATGAGAGGATCATGCCGCCATCGGAGCCAGTCGTCGGTTCAGCCGTGATAAAGAATCGTTTGAGAAGCAACAATTGTGCCAATGCTTGACTCTGTGAGAAGAGGGATTGGAAGGTTGTTCGGTTGGATGTTGCACGTTCATCATCCGTCAATGCAGTGTGAGTGGATTTGCGGCGTCGATCCTTCACCTGCTCGAATGCATGGATGAGATCGCGCAGCGCACTCACTGTACGATGAGAATGACCAACACGAGTGACGTGCAGAACGATGCTGATCGTCATGTCCATGATGGCTGATACATCTGATGCGGTGAGGTAGGGGTTCAGCTTCTGCAGCGCCAGGGGTGCTTGTGCATGCAGCAGCATCGCGACGAGTAGTTCAAAGCTGATGGTTGGTTCAACTCCCGATGAGCGTGCAAGTAAGATGCCGGCACCCGTACGTGCCTTGTTGTCAGACTCCGCATCCTGCGATGCCACACCCATTGGAACAGTTGGAGTGTTGGGGAGGTTGATCGATACCTTATTGGCAAGTACCAGTGTACGATGCAGAGTCGACTCAATGTGTGATGCATCATGCTGCTGTAACTTGTGTAGACATGCCAACAGATGTCTTAGTCGAGTGATGCATTCATCCAATCCTGCCCCACTCTCAATCATCTCCTTCACTTCCCGCTCTGCCATACCCTTGAGGCATGGCTCAAATCGATCGTTCTCCACTTGTGCATAATACTTCGTATCATTGCGGAGCCGCTGAATCATACTCTGTGCGACATGCGTCTCGGATGCCTTATGATGGGAGATGTCAAACGGCAAGTCGGGTGAGAGCGGTGCCAAGCCACGATCCGCGCGTGACTGATGAACGAGGAAGGATGAGAGGCCAATCGGTGCAAGTGGCATGGTTGCAAATGCCTTGACATCATCGATTCCGTCCACGCCCGCATACAGGTATCGTTTCGCACAGCTGATATCATTCGCTGCACCAGCTGCACTAATCCAGCATCTCTCATAATATGCCTGCGTGGGTGAGGGTGCAGCAATGAGTGGTGGTCGAGTATCGACTTCGATGCCCACACTTGGTCGAAGTTGATTTTTCTCGCGCTTCTCATCCAGGAATTGTCGGCATTGCTTGAATAGTTGTTCAAACACGCTCTGCTTAGCGAACACAACACTCAGCTTGAACGTTCGGGTATCCTTCCAGCGTGGGAAGCTGCGCTCTGCTACAAGGTCTGGGTTGAGACTCATCAATCGCAGTAGTGACATCAATGCATTCTGCTCATTCGTCTCACTTGGTGGCATCATACGTAATAATAGTGAGCCCATGGCATAGGTCGAGTCCTCGCGTAAGATCCTGAATCCCAGTGTTGATGTCATGAGTTCAAAGAAGAATAGGAATCCCAGGTCATGTTTTCCTCCTTTCAGCCTCAGTCCTGGATGTGTGGCCGCTGAGCCCAGTGACAGCCATTCCTTGAGATCCTTGATGGCCTCCACTCCCAGCGCCTCCTTGGGGCGGGTATAGGACATGTTGAGAAATTTCTCAGTCAGCTGATTCAGAGTAGAAGGATCGAGGAAGGAGGAGTCAGTGAAGGAATCGAATGCATACGTCAAACTGGGAGTGGGGAGGACGACAGTGAGGAAGGATGAACGTTGAGCGTTGGACGACTGGATCGTGGCTGGCAGTAGATTGCCGCCGGTGTCACGAGCCGCCTCACCACCAAGTTCACGTGCAGCTTGATCCTGCATACGATGACAATACTGCAAATAGCGTAGTCGATTGATTATGTCCGTCGTCATCACCTCAACACATTCGATCAGTTTAATCTCCTCATCAATTGTCAATTTGCAATTCGCATGAATGGAGTCATGCTTCGCAATGTAGAGTTCGAGCTCTCGTCCAATGTCCCAATATTGAGCCGTGGCTGCCGCCAGTGGGGTCTCCATCCATACCAATGACAGCTTCAGTCGAACTGCATGAGCATTGGGATTGGCATCGAAGTCAGATGTGAAATAGCGGAGTTGAGTGAGAATGCACTCCTCCTCTGCTGTCAATGCTGTATCACTGACACATGAGTCGATGAGTGAGAAGCAGTGATCATACGATCGGTGCAAGATCTTGAGTAGCAATAGGTAGAGTGCGGCATTGAGTGATGGAGTGGATAGGAAGGCCGAACTGAGATGGATGGGATAGACATAATGCTTGATGTCCAATGATTTCAAGTACACTTCTGATTGGTAGTGATCGAACATCAGTGTGGTTGAGCACCATTGGCGACCGACCAATGGACGGATGGGGAGGGTTGAGGGGACGAGCAGGAAGCATTCACCATCCAAATTCTCCAAGATCAACCCATTGGGTATGCCATTCAACAATGGCACAGTGGAGGGCTCGAGCTTGTTACTTAAGAAGAGTCCTGTATGATCCTTCGAGAACAGGAACCTTTCATCACTGCTTCCCTTACCGCTGCCGTTGACTGCCACTGATCGCATCTCGAAGTGTAAGTCCAGACGTGGCAGCTCAATCTCATCGATGGTGACATGTTGGTCATACATCCACGACGCATCCTTAATATCCTTCGCTGCAGTCTTACTCCATACGAGTATATGACTCAAGCATTCCAAGCGCACGAGTTGATCAGCGAGTAGGCCGAGTGCGGAGTCAGCTGGTGCGTAGAGTAAGTTGAGAAGGGTTTGGGCATTGGAATAGTCCGGGACCATTCCATGTGGTAGGCCAGCAACGATGGCTTGATGGGCGAGAGTGGCTGCATCATGGTCATGATCATGAGCATCATCAGTCGTGCCGGTTGGTGGTGTTAACAACCTCTTTGTCATACTCTCTGCATCCAGCTCCATGCCCATGGCTTTGGCATGTGCAATGGCGAGTTTTGGATCAATGATTGGAATGCGTTGAACTTTCACCAATCCAGGCTGGAAGCCAGTGCGCTCCTTCTGATAAGAACGTAAAACTTCACTCACACGAGGGGGAGGGGAGGAAGACGAGGATGACGAGGCGGATGGCGAAGATGCGGAGAATGGTGATTTCATCAATTCGATATGCAATATGTATCGTGCATGAGCATTTGCAGTCTTCTTTCCTTTCTTTCCTTTCTTGTTGCCATCCTGCTCAGCGGAGCTGCTGTTAGTGCTCGTCACTCCTGTTTCATTGATTGCTTGTCTGAATGTTCCTTCATCCGTGTCTCTGTCATTGAGCAATGAGTATCCAGTGATGCTGTCCTCATGTGGATTCTGCCAGAATTCATAATGATCAACGAGTGCAGCCGGCAGTAAGCCTTGCATGAATCTGTGTGGTATGTACATCTGATCAGCGGCCTTACTCACGGAAAGGTTGCGAGTGATGACCATGGATGGCTTGGAATGCACGTGAGGCTGGAATCCAGAGTCGCGATCCATCATTGCTGAATATCTCATGAACGGCTCCCAATTCTGAGTTCGAATGCGTCGGGGAATCGAAACCTTCATATTCGCATATGCAAATCGTGCATCCGACACCCATTTCAACGTTCGATACCAGCGTCGGCCATGCTCCACAACAGTATAGAGATGAATGACACGCTGCTTCTGGAAGACGATGATCTCATGTAAAGTCTGATACTCCTTCGTCACCATGCCACTGCCATCCTTGTCATGAGATGAATGGCCACTTGCCACTCGCTCCTCCACTGTCCTCACCGCGACTGCTTGAAGGACAGCATAGGGTGCACTATTCGGGTAGCGATCAGCTGGCAAGTAGATTTGCATGTCCTGAAGAAGCTTATTCTTGATTGGCTCTATGGCCGCTGTGATCCAGCTCTCCGTATCCGTACTATACTTCCTGGTGTAATTTCCATACAACTCCGGGCTCCTCTCATCCGCATCCCAGTAGAGTATATCATGGCGTCGTCCAACCAATCGAAACCATTTGCGATGGGTTGTATGGCGCACCTCCGCACATTGCATCGGATGATGATCCACATTCTTACCAAAGATGGCTTGATAATCCTCACAATCATGCAATGGAAGATTCTCATTCAACACCTCGAGTCTGGATGATTTCAATGAGAAGTCACCCAATTGAATATTAATCTCCGTATCGAGCACTTGATCACTCTCCTCGATCAATGCATCCGCAGGACCACTCACTTCATGTCCATCGATGGTCACCGGGCCCTCTAACGTTGGAGTTGGATAGGCGATGGCCTTAGCGGTTGATGTAAGAGCACCACGAACAGCAGCTGTCATGGATTTGAGTAGACCAGCAGACTTGGCAGGAGGCACATAGGAGACATCGGTATGAGACGCCGATGAAGAGGGAACGATGGCAGTGGACTTGGATGCAGCAGCGGCAGCCAGCACTTGCGCATCCGAATCAGCGGGAGCTTCATCACCCGGCTGCTGAGGCCGAGTATTCGCCTCAACTGCAGCAGCATTTGCCCCTTCTGCTGTTTCAGCCGGCTGCACTGGTTCGACGTCCATATCCGGGATGTAACGACCGACGTTGTTGCGTCCACGCATACTCCGCCATCGTCTGATGATGAGGTCACCACTGCCACCGACAGTCGGAGCAACGACCATACCCGCTGCACTACCACTCACAGCCGCTGCTGCTGCTGCTGCTGCCACTGCATCCGTGTTATGGCTACTGGCATACTTCTTTGTCCGTGTTCCAGTGAGTGTGATGACTCGCACCACAGCTTCCATGACTTGATTCGCCTCAGTCGGCTGAGTTTGAAGGAAGTTCAATATCTTGTTGCGTTGACGAGCCCAAATACCGAATAGGACGGATTCATCAATCTCGAGTGACCACACCGGAGGTGGGGCAACATCAGGATCGGACATGGCCATGACTCCGCCACGCGTCTTCTTCCGCTCAGCCAACGCCCGCTCCTCTGCCTTCGCTCGTCTCTCATGCCAATCCTTACCAAGCATCGAGGTAAATTGATACCTCGCCGTCAACACGATCTGCGAACATAACAAAGTTGACACGATGTGACGATTGAGATGATGCTCATGTGTCGCATGATAGAGGAAGGCGAGATGGGCTTGCAGCATGCAGATCTGTGAATGATGATTATGCTTAATCGCAATCTCCGACCAACGCTCAACCATGGGGAAGACATGACGGTGAATGATGCTTCGAAGTGCCGTTGATGCTGCGCGTAGGTCACGAATCTTCTCCGCACTCACAGCATCCGTCAAGCCACGAGCGAAGGATTGAGCTTCCACCCCATTGATGACATTTCCATCCTTATCAGTCGACTGGCGCCATGTGTAATTATCAATGAGGAAGTTCATATACGATTCGATGCGAACCACCAGACGCACGACGTATAGTATGAGTGGTGATGCATGCGCACTCCACTTGCCTGTATCCAGATCCAATGCCAACTCCAACATGCGTTGTAAGGGTTGAAGGATGCCATGGGGACTATGAACCAGCTCATTGAAGAGTAAACCATTCACCGTGGCAAGATGAGCACGATCAGGTGCGGGAACAATAATGGGTTGAACCTTCTGGTCAATTTCCTGCCATAGTCCTGGTTCGAAGCAGCATCCATCAATGACTTGGCGAAGTCTCTGATGAGCCAATGCATGAATGCGCTCAGGCACGGAGAAGAATGAGAGGATGAGTGGGATACGTAAGTAGGGAACGGTGAGGTAAGAGAGGAGAAGCTCAGAATCACGCTGAGTCAGTGTGCCGTCAAAATCCGGCAAGGGACGGCAGTGCAGGATATCGTCTTCACTCTTGATGCTATTCTTTGTATCACCAAGCAATGCCGAGGGGTCAGCGCCAGATGGGGGTGCACGAGTGGAGCGGGTGAAGAAGTAGGCGAAGATGGATTTCAGGAAGCCTCCGCCGCCTGCTCGCCCTTCACCCCCTTCTGCTTCCTTCTTCACCTTATCCTCATCAATACATCGCATGAGCATGCCATCGAATGCTGTGACAACGAATCCCCCTCCACTGTGTGTGCCACTCGCTGCACCGCCACTCCCTCCTGGTCGGTACGTCCAGAGGAGTTTTGCATCCTTCGTGACGTATGCGCGCTTGGCATCGGGGAATGCCTCCTGTGTTGGCGCCATCATATACTTGAAATAGAATATGAGATCGCGATAATATTGCAACTCAGGATAGAAGTCAATCAACTCCGTATGCTCGCCGCTCAGATAGGCACTCAGATGATCATGCTCGGGGAAGCCCATGTCATAGCACACTTGCTTGAACAAGCGACAGAGGTTCACACCACCAGCCCCACCACCTTCATGACTTCTCTCCCAATCAAATAATATATGATCTGCATCTAACCAATGCTTCTGCTGATGGAAGTAATCCAACACTTTCGTTCTGCACACGGCCATGTTTGGATCGGTGAATTGCATGACTTGACTCTGCTCAACGAAGGTCGTCTCAATACTGAAGCCATAGGGACGAACATTGAAGGGGGCGGATTGGGACACTTGTGCGACTCCAGCAAAATGGAGACAGAGACGACTGGGGACATCACTTGCGACGCAGCGCATCAATGTATCACCAATGACAGCCATGCAACTCATCGTCAATACACGAGCCGCATCAAACTCCCGTGTCACACGTACACTCATCGCGCAGGCCACATAATGGCGGCACACACGATTGAGACTTCTCATGATATCAATTTGATCGGAGTAACGTATGGGTTGAGTCCAGAAGCAGAATTTTTTCTTGAATGGATGATTCCATGGCATGGGTAGAGGGATGACGCGTGTAAAGATGTGGGTGATGAGTGAGATTCGATGTAGGTAGGTGTTCTTGATCGTTTCTGTCTGATAGCTGAGCAGCGTACACAGATGGTCTGCATGTCTTAATGCGAGTTGTACATCTGTGTAGTTGGTGCATACATTGGGTATGAGTGTGAATTCGATGGGTCGAAAGATTTTTGGTGGCGGCGCATCACCAGCCAGATGCTCAACATCATGAGTGCGAGCGAAACGATCGAACAGGGGATGAGGATCGAAACTAACAGGATGATTCAACATGTTGAGAGGGGCAGGGAGTAGACTCATCTCCTCACTATCACGGGTTGAATAGTCCGTCTTCAATGCTGCCGTCTGTCTCTGTTGCATGAGCTCATCGGTTCGTTGGTTAATGGCATCCACACTACTCTTCATCTCCAGGAGCAGTCGAGCCTGTGTGATTGCGTATGGGCTCATTCCTTCCGCTGCTGCGTGGGTTGCAAATATCTGTGCTGCCAACTTGATCAATCGATGATCTGAATCATTGTAGTCATGTACCTGCACCCGTCTCAAGTCCTCACCGATCATCCTGGTCAACTCCCAACGAAGCAATAACACAAAATGTTGAGACTTGGAGAATGAATTGAGCTTCAAGCCAAGTGCATACTTCAATGTGTAGAGTAGTGCATGCACACAGGTCGGGTCACCACGCATCGGTCGATCCTGCCAATCCGGCACCCGTGCCATACTCAACGCTGGATGGGAGGCTGGATTGCCATCACGCGAACCCCAGGCATCCATCAACAATTGTTGATGAGAGGACTTGCCACCATCAATAAGATCAGGCTTCTCTTGCTCATCAGCATTTGGCCCAATACGAATTCCATTGTTCAATATCGGTTTGTGATTGAGGAATGGCAGGATGCGCTCATAGATGAATGCAGCGGTACTCTTATCAGCGGATGGGTAGATGAGGGGTGAGTAGAGGAGAAACCAGAAGCTGCTATCGATGACACGTGACAGAGGCACATCCTCCAGAATGAGTCCCATCTGATACTTGAGTCTTGGACTGCCGCCCTCTGTGCCAGCCTGATAGGATGGATGACCAGTGAACGTGACGGGATGATACTCCAACCCATTCAAACTACTCATCTCACCGGTATTCACCACTGTCAGAGTGAAGGAATCCAGACGACGATGAAGGATATAGAAGAGAATATGACCAGAGTGAGGAGGGTGTGCGGGAGGAGGAGGAAGGATAGAGGGATTCAATTGGGAAGGTTGATGAGGGGTCAGATGGATGGAAGAGCCACTGCTGCTACTACTGCCAGCTGTTGCCTCTTTCACTTCGTCACCATCAATGATTTCGAATTCATCCAACTCCTTTTCCTTTTCTTCTTTCTCCTTCGCCTCCTTGTTGTGTGACGGTGATGCCGGTTGGTTGAGTGCTGAGTGTGGTTTTGCCGCCCCATCCGGTCGGATCCATCCGCCCGGTAGGAGGAGAACGTCATGAGGAGGAATGGATCGAACACGACTCACGACGGATTGAAGGAAATCAACGAAAAGTCCATCAACATCAGGAGGAGCGGGTGCATTCTTATCCTTACTGTTGCTTGATACAGGCATGGCAAGTTGTTGAAGCAGTGGGGATCCTGGCGTTGGGAGCTTCGATGCAAACTCCTGAAGGTCACTACACCGCTCCAACAGGGTGCACATATGACTCACATCCTGCCCATGAAATGCAGATAATATCTCCCTTGGTGCGTTACATACTCGTTGTAATGCAGTGGTGATTAATTTGATTGGTGCATTGATCGCCTTGTCAATGGTGTGTGGTGTGGCCCGATGGGTGGGCAGAGGTGGCTGAGTGAGGGGGAGGTGGCGATCGAACACCAGATCGAGGAAGGGATCATCACGCCACAGAGGATGCTTACCAAGGCTATACATGATGACACCGGTGCATCGAATGTAGGATAGCGGAGGATAGCCTGATACGATCGCCACACAATGAGTCAACACAAGTAGACAGGGTCAATGGGTCAATGCGGCGAGTGAGATAGTGGTCAGCAGTCGAGTGCCCTGGCGAGCAGAGTGGTGTGATGTGTGAGTTGGAGTGGATGTCAGACTCATGAACTCTTGGCATCATTGTGCTTTCATTCAACATCGATGCACGGCTATCACAACCCATTTTTGCCAATGAAGACATGTGCGAGTGTGCAGTGCAGTGTGTGTGGTGTCACTCAGTCTGGCTTGGGAGATGTCGAGGCTCTGACTCCACCAGTGTTGATAGAGTCAGTTCAGCTCAGCAAGGGCATGTACGTTTGTTGACATACCTCTATTCTTTATCTTATCCTATCCTATTCTTCCCTAACATATGATATGATATGTGTGCATATCAATATGTATAGGCGCAT
>Ga0256777_1000074_pt1 | contig 17322 bp, 5 predicted proteins | sample MC6MC0928MT_FD_186042 | JGI IMG/M metagenome (GOLD analysis project Ga0256777, IMG submission 186042) | Metatranscriptome of enriched soil aggregate microbial communities from Iowa State University, Ames, United States - MC6-MC0928-MT... | ecosystem: Environmental > Terrestrial > Soil >... | reverse complement strand
GATTGGTATTGCCACTTATGTCATTGAATTCGTGCGCAGCTCACTTCGCACATTTTGGCTCAAGGCACAATTGTGCGTGTTTAATATGATCGTTTTTCGGAAATAACGGGAGTATGGACATCGCGCTACGTTTATATACTTGATATCTACATGTTTGTGTATAAAAGCTGTCAAATATACCACAACCTTATTATTGGATGAGAATGGATGGCTTGTTTCGGTCACCTCTGACCAGTGTTCTTCGCACAGAAGCGCAGATGTCCGAGCTGACTGAAGGGAAGAGAACTTAGGGCAGACAGACAGATCTTGCGGGGCTTAGGACAGAGATGGCTTAGGCAGAGCTTAGTCGGTCTCGTCATTGCCCAATCCTTGCCTCATTCTCCTCCCACACCCACACAGATTTCATCCACCAACTTACAGACACATGATGACATTGGAATCATGGCGGGAGAAGTTGACGCCGTGAATGAGAGTATGAGTAGGGAGACGAGTAGTGGCAGTGAGGTGACAGCTGCAACAACGACGAGCAGCAATGGCAGCAGTAGTAGCAGCGGCAGCACTGGCAGTAGTCTGAGCCCCACGCTTCACGCCGCTCAACCTCAGCCCCAACTCCAGCAGCAGCAGCTGAGTGAACCTATCCCGTCAGCCATCCCTCCACCTGCCCCCGTCCCTATTCATCCAGCACCAACCCCAAGTCGTCGTCATGCAGTGAGCCATTCCATCCTCTCCGTCACTCCTCATCTCATCTTACATGCGTTGAGTCGGGCTGATCAGGTTTGCTTCAGTATTCGAGAGATTGACATCAAATTATTACGTGGTTTGGGAGGTTGGAGTGCACTTGAGACGAGTGGTGGTGACGGTGATGATGGTGGCTCATCTGCCACATGGAGTGGTGTGAGTAATACAAAGAAGAAGAGTCATGGTCACATGACGAGTACGTCATCAGCGAATCTGAATGAACAAGCAGCACGCGTCAAAGCCAGGCAACTCATGTTGGCATACACATCGGGATTGTTGGAGGCGACGAAGGATGAGATTCGTTGGTTGAAGGATTGTGGCGTGCTCGGCAAGCGTGCGCCGAAATCCTCACTCATGTTGGCCTCATCACTATTACAGCTATTGAGAGAACAAGGGAAGCCAAAGATTGCTGCAGCAATTGAGACGGCGATGGAGAAAGCAAAGATGAATAAAGGTGGAAGTAATGGATCAATGAAGAAGTCAATGAAGCATGATCATACCATGGATGGGGATGGTATTGGTATGATGAATGACGATGAATGGAGCTCATCCTCACGTCGCTCATCTCTTTCATCCATTCATAGTCCATCACTCGCTGCCAAGCGTAAGAGTTCAACACCACGTGGCAAGGTGAAGCGTATGAGTGGTGATGAAGGGGATTTCAGCTCCGGTCACATGATGACCCCGCGTCGAACCAAGAGGTCACGAAAGAATGGAGGCGGGGACTCCAGTCGGGGTAGCAGTACAACGGTGTCACCATCATCAGCCAACTCTTCCTTCTCACCAAGCATGCATGGAGTCTCATACTCGAATCGACATACACCAATGCTATCATCACGCTCGCCATCATTACTCGCCGCTGCTGCATCAGCCGCTGTCTCACCCATGCTGCCATCGGGTCGTCGTCGTCTGAGTGGCAGTGGTGTGATGATTCAGGGTGATGAATTACCACTGCTGTCCTTACATACCCATACGCCGCCAGTGTTGCATGTGAATCCAAAGGATGCCGCTCAGGGTGTCACCATCAATGACCAGGTCCGATTTGGTATTGATCATTCACGTGGAGTATTTGTATCGAGTGATGGGTGTACGGTGAGTGGGGCAATCGATGGGTCCGGCTCAATCCGTGCCACGCATGGCATCACAAGTGGCACGTGGTATATTGAGATCAAGCCGGCATCATCCTTCCCTGTCGCCGCTGGTAGACAGCTGGGCGCGCCGAATCAAGAGAGCAATCAGGATACTCCACATTGTCGTATTGGCATTGCCTCACTCAACAGTAAGATTGACAGCAAGCTGATTGGACATGACTCAAATTCCTATGCGTATGGTGATCGCTATGGAGATCGTATTCATGGAGGAGAGGCAGCACAGTACGGTGAGAGCTTCACCATCGCTCAGCCAGGTACATCAGATACGAATGGTGGAAGACTCGGTGCATATGTACAGCGTGGTGATATCATTGGCATGCTCATTGATCTGCCTCCACCTTCTTCAGCTGTACCAACAGGTGCGTCCACCTCTGCCTTCCATCGTAAGGGTAGTTTACGATTCTACAAGAATGGAGTCTTCCAAGGCGTAGCGTGGTCGGACCTTAGTGTGGATCGTGCATGGTTCCCCGCCCTCTCACTCATCCATGGCATGACATTACAAGTCGATTTCAACCCGCCGAATCATCGACTACCGGCGGAGATGAGACAAGATGAGGATGAGGAAGAAGATGTTGAGCAACAGCACATGGTCGATGATGATGGCGATGATGATGGAGAGACGGGTAGACATAGCATGCAAATGTATGATAATGTGCACGTCCATCACGCTGACACATTAGCGAGTCTTCATTCAACGACTCCGGCTGCAACAACACCCAATCATAATGGCGTGCATGGCTTATCACGATTGGAGCATGAAAGTTACAAACCGTTAAGTTCACCACCACTGCTGCAACCATTGTTGCCATCCATGAATTCATCACCGTGGCAACATTTGCATTGCATGAGCTCACCACAGCCAAGCGGTAGTGATGTTGCATCATCCATGCCACCAACTATGCATCGTATTTCCTCACACACCAGCTCACCATCCGTCCTCAATCCCTCGGTTCCACCACTAGTCAGCTCATCCTCTGGTCGATTCTCGTCCATCTCCGTCTCGCCACCGGCTACGATGAACAATGTTCTCGCACAGCCACACGGCGCATTCGTTGCCACTGGGCCACAGAGGCCTCCCATGCCTGACCTGCGCGGGCCGACATCAGCATCAGCATCAGCATCAGCATCAGCATCAACGTTAGCATCAGGAGGGGCAGAACAGGGTGCAACAGCAACCGCAACGGATGATGCCATCAGACAATTGCAACATCAAGCACAACACCATACACTCAGAGCGCAAATGCACCAGCAGCGGCAGCAACAGCAATCACCACACCAACATCATCTGCATCAACCTCATCCGTCTCATTGTCACCATCACCATCCTCATCAGCAGCAGCCATCACATCATCTGCAGTTTAAGTTGGAGAACTTCCATCCTTCACACACTCCAAACCCACCTCAGATCAACCACACACATGGCGCACCATCCGACATTCGTATGTTGACTGTACCTGTTGGCCATGCATCTGCACCATCATTGTCTGCCAGTGTCAGCCCACCAGCACCGTCTTTCCTCGCTACTAGCAATGGCAACAGTAGCCGCATGGGTGATCGTATGAATGCGACTCTCCCTGCTGGTTCACCCTCACCTTCTGATTCTGTATCTGTGTCGATCGCTCGTTCACCCTCACACTCGCCCGCGTTCCCGATCTCACCCGCCCCGTCGCCACTACCGCTAGATGGCGCCTCTGCTCATCTTCCATCCATGCATCATATGTGCAGTACCCCACAATCCACTCCTGGCTGGCTGGATGATCAAGCCATGCAGATCACTATGCAACATATGAATGGCAGTCAGAATGGCATGAATGTTGCTATGCACTCCTATCCACATGGCTCACCCATACCCATGCCTCCCACTGTTGATGGGCGCACTCATGCATGAACATGAGGATTCAACGATTCGATCCAACATCGACCATCGGTATTTGCACCACCATTCTCCAATGCAGTGATGGTCTCTCAGATGTCCAACGCGCATCATTATCAGTCAACAATTGCCACGGCCCACGCTCCATTTCGCCATCCTTTCTTGCAGTCTGAGCCAATCGCGTCGCTCTTCTTCGCCCTGCTCCGCTTGCACTACCAAACACTCCCTCTCCTTGCTCCTTCCTTGTTGGTGTTATTCTTTTTCTACTCTCACTCCCGCTCGTATTTTGCTCGCCCGTCAACCTTCCAAGTCTCTGCCCCTTTCGGTCTCTCTCTCTCTCTCTCTTTTCCCATCCTGCGTCTGCACCCATGCCATGCCATGCCATACATGCCATGCATCGTCCTCAACGTCGTCGCCTTCTTCTTGGTTCCTCGTATCTGCCGCTACGTATATCACTCCCCCTCATCCTCCTCTATTCGGCCAACATCCTCATCCTCGCCGTCACTGTCAGACTTTTTCATTGCCAACTGCCAGCAATATGGACGTCGCTGTCCCACATCGTGCAAGTCACGCGTGTCCCAACGTCCTTCTCACAGCACTTCCCTCCGCGCATCCAAGCCCAGTTCCTGCTGCTGCTGCTGCTGCTGCTGCTGCAATCTTCACGGTGTTTTTACACCAGCATTGCATACGCACGCTTCATCATGGCGCGCGTACAATATATTTCTATTTTGCCATTCAGGAGGAGCATCATCACCATCGACTCATATGTCGTTGGACTCCCCCTTTCAGTTGCATTTTGGTGTTGTTCGTTCTAAGATTCTTCCTTCTTCAGCATATTTCTGTTTCGCTGCTGCCCAGTGCCCTTTCCAATTGTCAACTTGTTTCTTGCTCAAGCTCGTGTCCAGCAGCAATCCACATTGGCATTTTGCTCGTTATTCATCCTAGCGCTGAATTGACTCATTCCGTACTGTTCATGTTCATTCGCAGTGATTATGAGGCCTGGAGCAATTGTCTGCAAGACTGGAACTGGAAAGCATTAGCATGCCATCGATATCATCGCGATATTCCTCACTTGCGTGCGCTGCGGTTACAATGAGTCGCGAATTCACTGAGCAGGGCCGCCGTTGGCATGGCGTCTAGATTTTCGAGAATAACACATCTGCCCTGTTCAACAATGCAACCAACAACAAAAGGAGTTCACTGATCACGACATGACTATGTAATCTTAAGCCTTTGAAGATTGCGCTGGATTCCCGTTGCTGAGGGCCGTTTGTTGACGTCTTCGTGGGGCCGGCTTGGATTTGTTTAGCTTGTCTAGCGTACAGTCAGAAGCGATGTGCTGTCGGTTCTCAGCACGCTAGGAGCTACCCTACACTGTGGAAATGTTTTACGCGTGGAATGTTTGACGTGTGCAAATTCAATGTTTGACGTGTGGAAATGTTTCACAACGTTAACCTTCTGCGTGCCTTCTTTGCTCGACAAATTCATTCTTGAATCATACTTACTCATACCGCATGGACGATGGGGCGATCGAACTCTGGGAGGCAGAAGGATGCTCATGCGGCTGTACTCTGGTGTTAAAAGTTGCGCATCAATACTGGCAGATGGGGGGTCGCTGCTGGTAGATGGACGAATATGCAGGTTATGTGCAGAGGCAGTGTAGGATGATGGTCATTTCTTGGTGCGTTGCACATTTTTGGAGGCGGAACGAACGAAATTGTGGCGTTCCATTAATGCTGCATGCTCTCAAACCGGGTGTCATTTGGTTCATTACGGGCAGTCGGCCCCATTCGTTATTGATGCATCTGCGCGGAGCGAGTATATATGAACAGCTCACACTGTTGTCGGCTCATTCAGAATGAACGTTGACATTCATCGTCGCAGCAAACGTGGAGCGGAAGGTGCGAGTCGTCATCATGGCTGCATTGAAGATGTGGATGGAGAAGCGATCCGAACAGTTGCAGTGGCTGGAAGAATGTTCGGAGGAAGAATAAATATGTTGCCGATCTCCAGTCTCACCATTGATAGCCATCCGATCTCATTCCATCATCACGCATGCCGAATTGATGTCATCTTCGATGTTACTTGCACCATCTTGATCCATTCATTACTGTTCCTCCACCATTGGATCCGATTCTCCTTCATGCATTTACCATTCCAATGTTATTTGCTAGTAGTAGACGAATGGGTGCGAGAGAAGTAGAATGGAGGCATCGGACTGTCATCGTGCTCAATAACCCAACATTGATTCCTCAACGTCATCTCATGTTCGATATTCATTCATGTCGACATCTTCGTCATCTTCCTCCTGCCATCGTTGTAGAATCATCGCCGACATACATTCGATGCTTGCTGCCATCATTTCTCATTGTTCTCACCACCAACTACAGCAACACACAAACATCAACACTGACATCATGAGGAGCAGCACGGAAATGTTAACTTACCTGTTAATATCCATCTTACTCTCCCCACCTACGATGCATTTTTCATAACTTGGTTTGACATCGGTTGATCGCGCCCATCGCGCTGCTTGTCATTTGTTGAAGTGGTAGATGATGAAGAGTGAATGAAGAATCGGAGTCCGATTGGATGATGATGATACATGCACATTGGGTGGCGTCTACATCTGCTGCTGCATCACTGTTACGGCGCGGTCAATGTGTGTGGATGCATCGATCTCATCACTGCTTGATTGCTTCATAGGCATCATTGATATGATTCTGTTTTTTTTTTTTTTTTTTTCGCGGGGGCTTGCTGGATTGCGACGACGACGCTGCCATGCGCACCATAGATGGACCTTGACCTTGAAGTGAATGCAACCTGTGGGCCAAAGGAAATGTTGGCGCTCGTTGCGTTGCTTGGCAGTCTCACGGCGTAATGATCTCTCTTTCTCTCTCTCTCTCTCTTGTCTCTATGCATTTTCGTACGTGATTTGTTCGAGCATTTGTTGTTTGATGTGTGGATACTGCTTCATGACCTTATCAAAATCCACTCGTGCCAGTATGAATACATCCACAAATCTCTTCCGTGATGTACGAACAGACATGGCGCGACGTGCACCAGTCAACAGTGCCAACTCTCCAAAATGACTGCCGGCATACAGTCGAGCACGCACCTCCCTCGACCGTGGATCAATCACCTCACAACTACCCTTCTCGATCAAGAACATCTCCTTGCCTTCTTCTCCTGACTCAACGATATACTCAGATGGAGGGAAGGTATGTGAGGTGAGATGAACGGCAATCTCTCTCAATACATTCACACTCAATCCACTGAATAACGGTACTTGTGTCAGCAGGAATGAGCTCCGATAGACGAGAATTTCTGATCTCAGATTGAATGGTACCTCCTTCAATAGATCCGTCTCACTGACGCCTCGCTTCTCATCCCACATATAATGATAATAATCCAAGATACGCTTCTGTACGCCAGGGGGGATATGGTGATACTCCAAATACTTGCGCACCTGACCCATCTTTTGCTCAAAGCGCGTGTTGGATGCATCGGATGCATTGATCGACAATGTGAACGTCACAATGAATAATACATCCGTACATGCACTCAAGATTTGTAAGGCCATCGTCGCCAATGTTTCCGCTGTTGTCGTTGGCGGATATCGACCCGTCGCTCCAGCAGTGCCATGCGCATGTGTCATGAGCCACCAGAGTGATCGTGTATACCAGAATCCAATCGCATCCAGTGGTTGGGCATGTTGTACATAGCGAAACCAACGGACAGATGCATCCTCATAGTAGCCGATGAAGAAGTAGACACAGATCATCCAATGAGACGTCAGCAATGAAAACAAGATACATTTGAGGAATCGTAAGGAGATAGAATCCAACTGCAAGTCGAGATCAACCAATAGCCCATCTGCATGCTTGACAGATGATCGTAGCTGATGTAATCGTAACAGCTTCTGCAGTCGCACCCAATATACATATGTCATGGGTTGTCCCGTCACATAGAGTATGACATCGATGGGAAGTGCTTGAAGTAGATGTAGATAGAAGTGCCAACTCTGCATATAATGCTTCGACCTTCTCCAGCCTTCCAACAGCTCTCCACCTGGTCCAACTCGAACGAATGAACAAAGTCGTAGGATCATGTCGATGACGAAGAAAGAATCAACCAACCAATTGGCCCAGAGAATTTGTGCATGATGCGCTCGAGACCATTCGGCCGAAGGAGTGGTTGCATAGAATGCAATATGGAAAGGAACGAATACCGAGAGGTAGAGTAGCATGAGCAGCATGATGCTGCCCCATACATTTCTTCTCATACTACTTCGTACCCATTTTGATCCATTGATGCCACCACGAACATTTGTTGGGCTTGTTGTATACAGCTGATTCGTTGCGGCACTCTTCGCCATCATCGTTCGACGTCGAGCTTCGAGAGCGGGTGAGACAGAGGGAGAGGGACGCGTGATTGATGGTGAAGTAGTTCGAGGTGGAAGGAGCGTGGAGACTTTATCCATCGTAGATTGACGCTTGAGCGCTTGGTCCATGCTCGATCGAGTACGTTTGTGCGTCTTCTCCTTTGGCTTCGTCGCCGATTGTTTGTTGCCAACTTTCGCCATCTCAATAGCGGAGGGTATGACTTTCGCCGAGGATATGCGTTGATGATGTCCTGATCCTGATCGAGAGAGTCGATCGGCAGATGAGAGTTGATCGGGCTGCTCAGCGATGGGACGGAGAGATTTGAGGCTGCCTGTACGCTTGGGAGGGGAACGACCAGGGTGAGGCTTCGTCGCACTGCTAGTATCATTTACGGCACGGCTGATGGAAGTTGCGTTGATGGGAACAGGACGGTGAACGCCTTCATGTTGCGACTCATCGGAGCTGTCACTGTCACTGCTGCCGCGATCATGCGCATTGTCACTGCCATCATTACTGCTGTCATGCGGAGCTGTTTCGTCGAAGTCAAATGTGATGCCGTCCAGTGCTGCGTGTGTTGATGATCTGCTTGGCTTAGGAATGAGCAATGTTGGTGACTGCGGCTGGTGATTGGCATGGGCAGAGTCATGTTCTTCATCCAATCGATTGGTATGTGTTGATGTGACAGAATGGCGTTTCGATTGTGGTACGGGTGTGGAGACTCGTGCAATTTCCTTGATCTGTTCCATGTACGTACTTGCTCCTCTGTGATGCTGTGCCTTATGATGTGTAGCAGCATCAGCAACAGCGGGGTTGCCAAGTGTTGATGGCAGGAGGTTCGCTTGGCCAAAGAAGGCATGGGCACGAAGCAGGAAGGAATCGAGAAGAGAACGACGAGATACTTCGGAATCGGAGCCCGCAGCAGTGATATCAACTTGGCTTGGTGGCCTCGGTGTTGCTTCCGTGCCTTGCCCTTCCTCGTCCTCATTCTCATTCTCCTTATCGCTCGTTGCAGCATCAGCTTTCTCTTGTTGTTGCTTTGCGATCTCCTCTCGTCTTCGCTTGATCGCCTGATTGAGTAAGCGTGCATGACGACGTGCGATGGAGTATGCACGACTGCCCTTCACCTTTGCAGCAGCAGATATGGCTGGTTCTTCTGGTTCCGCATGTGCTGCGGTATAGTTGCTTGTCGAGCTATTCTCTTCTTGGTCCATTAATGGTGTTGCACTTCCATTCGCATCATGCTCTTGACCGAGCACCGTATCCCATGTGGCGTCCGCTCCATACAATGTTGGTAGCTCCGTTGGGAATCTTCTCAGCACTCGTATCAATGCCTCATGGGTACAGGTAAATGTATCGGTGAAGACGACGGGCAGGAGACTGGTCTCACGAATATGTGGACGAAGGAAGCCACGCCAACCGAAACTTTCAGATCCTTTGAGAAACTGCAGTACAACACCCTGTTGATTCCATCGTTCCACGCTTCCTTTCACGATGAGGAAAAGACGATCACTCACTGTTCCTGCTCTCACAATAAATTGATGAGGTACAAACATCTGCGGTTGTAACTCTGCGAGTAGAGCAGTGAAGCAATCCGTTGATAATGATGCGAGGCCGGATACATTATTCAATGCATGTTTGGCAAGTTGATTGGTGAGCTCCGCACGGAAGTAGACAGGAAGGACCGAGTAGACCGTGCTTTCTTCGATGGCTTGATGTCGTAGTAACACACGTTGATAGTATGTATGGATGGCCTTCCTCAACTCCGCTGGTAAGCGTTGTGTATCCATGAATTGTGTCAATTGTTGCAGATGATCGTAGAAGGGTTGAGTGTAGGAGGACTCATGAGTGAGCAGGGTGACAAAGTTCGCAACGAATGCAGCGTACACTGTTAGACCAATGATGAAGGTCACAACGAAGACGATACTTTCAGCCAAATTATTTGCAGAAATATCATTTTGAAACATGATGCTGACCACACTGAGTGCCCAATACAATGCTCGATGATATTGCCATGATACGGATGCATGATGCAGATGATCAGCTTCCACCCAGGTGTGACCCTCCTTCCAGCGAAAGCTACTGCCACGACCTTCAAATGTTATACCAAACCAGATACATGCAATCAAATGCAGTACTTGTGCAACGGTGAAGATCAAATGAATGGAACGAAGCACTGCAGGATTCGATGCAGCATGCACCATCTCCCGATAGGATTCCAGAACGGAGAAGTAGAATCCTTGACGAGCAAAGCGAAGAAGCTTCAACAAACGAAAGAATGGAATACCCTCCGGCTCCGTCATGCCGATGATCCAGGCAATCACATCTAATGGCAACACAGCCAAAAAATCGAGTAAGAATCCATGACGAAGATAATGCAGCCAGATGCTGCGCTTGAATCGTATGAGTTCACCATTAATATTCACCGCCATGTATCGGGCACGAAGGATGAGATCGACGATGAAGAAAGTATCCGACATATAGTCGAATAAATAGATTGGTACCATGTTATACTTGGCGAATTGGCTTGGATCACTGAGGAATGCGACACGGAGTGGGATGCTGAAGACGTTCCATAAGCTGAAGACCAAACACGCAACATGCCAAATACAATGCCAACGGCTGCTCGGTAGGAGGAGCCAACCTTCATCAGACATCAACTTGGGAGACATGGGAGGCGGAGTGGGGCGAGGGAGCGCGTCAGCAACATCAGAGGAGCGTAGTGTAGCACCATCCGTCGCAGCAGCTGCAGCAGCGGCGGCCACTGCCCTTTTTGTGTCATCCATTGCTTTCACATCCGCACTATCGAACTTTTTCGATGCCTTCGTTGCATCGATTAATTCTTGTCTGCGTGCTGCACTAAGCTGGCTTGGCTTGCCTCCTATATTCATCGGCAGCGCCGCCGTTGTTGGTGGAGTGATGAGTACTCTGTTACGCTTCCGCCATGCACGCTGCTTCGCACGCTCCTTCTCATAGAGGACAGTCTCACTCTCTGCGATCGATGTGAGTGCGTTGTCATCCGATGGTTCCGAGCCCTTGCCTTGTTGTGATGTGGCTGTGGCCATGTGCGCTGCTGCAGCCTTGACTTGTTCCTCCAATCTTGTTGCGATCGTCTCATGTGAGCTGGGGTGTTCATCCAACACACGCAGCAGGGAGTCACGACTTAACACAACAACTTGACTGAAATCAATGACGATGACACTCTCACGACGGAGTGGAGGAGGATCGAGTAGGATGGCAGCGGCGCCATACACACTGCCTGCCAATAGAGTGACGAGTGGCGGTCCATCACTGCCTTCAACGACGCGCATCTCACCACTCACCACCATGCACATCTCCAAACTCACACTACCGGATGCATACAGCCGTAATGCCGGAGGCAGTACATGGAGTTGCAAGACCGTCGCAAGATCTCTAAGAAAGCTGGCATCTGTCCCCGCGACGAATTCCACTTTCGGAATGACTTCACGAAATCGATGAGATGCAACGGAAACCAACAGTGTCTTCGGCAGAGAAGCACGAATCAGATCATCATCGACGGAATGTTGGGACCAGAGGAAATCATAATAGGCTAACACACGTGATTGGAGTGTGGATGGTGCTTGACGACGACTCATGTAGTTTCTCACAATCAGTCGCTTCTCATCGAATGCATCCTTCACTGCATCCATATTCTCGGTCACACCTTCCAAGAGACCAACAATGGATGGAACGATGAACATTCCAACGAGCATCATGACAACACCCAAACATATCTCCATATCGCCCACACTCTCACTATCACTCGTGCGTGATAACACAACGACGAATGTCGCACGTGCGAATTCATCATGATCAATATGCGAGACATGAAGATCCGGACGATGGAGCCAACTCGCATGCTGATTGTTGGGCAAGTAACCGACGAGGATCCAGAGGAAGGATAACAGCCACAGTGCCAACAGCAAGAGTAAGAAATAGCGAAAGATATCCAGGAACTTGTGATTAATTTGAATGGTGAAGAAACTCTCACACATGTTACGGCATAGTCGAACGAAGGAGAGAACGGTCGATCGGATACGAGCCCACCGGCTTGTTTTCTCTGTTTGATTCGACGCCACCCTGTGTTTGTCATTCAATAGAGCCAATCCAGCCTCTCCTAATACTCCAGCAGACAGTGGATCGCTGAGCATCATAGTCTCGTCAACATACTCCTTCGCCAACTCACCATCCTCACTGGTTGCACCCGACGCAGCTCGTGATGCCAGGTACAGCTCAATATACGAAAAATAATAGTTGAGATAGAATAATCGACCAAGACGGTTGGCACGAGCTACACCAGCGAGGGCGAGGGAAACATTGGGAATGAGTGCAATGAACTCCAATGGGAGAGAGATGAGCAAGTCGAGTAACAAACCATTCAGGAGACCACCGTGATGCCGACGACGTGAGGACGAATGAGACGATGAGCCATTGAGACGAGTTCGATCACCTTGCAACGACCCACCACGTCTTCCACTGCATAACCAAAATCCACGTCGTAGCATGTTCCATATGCTTTGCAGTGGCCCGCGTACATACTGCAAGAGGTCACTCCTCTCCACGACATACCTTCTTCGAATGAGTTTGCGTCTTCGAATGACCAGTCCATTATGCATGAATGCGAATGAATTGGCATGCAGCAGAATGTCAACGATGAAGAAGCAATCAACAGCAAAGTTGACGGTGAAGAATGGCTTCGTCGTCCACCATGCATCACCACGGTGATGATCACCATGACTGAAGGGATCCAAACTCCAAACAATGATCAATGTCACACTCACCGCTAAATAGATGGTAGTCACCAGACTCATGACAGACCAGAGCATGCGAAATGGAGATGCCGGTGCAATGATGAGTCTCCACCATTGTGTACCCTGTGCATGTGCCAGTCTTTCCCTCTTACTGGCAGCTGCATTCTCCAGTGTGGATGCAGAAAGAGCCAACTTGGTTCGAGCCTGTTCAGATTCGGCTGATTGAATCATTTCATTGACAAGCTTCGAACGAGCGAAACGACCTGAGCCGGGACGCATGGTGCCATTCGTGACAGCACCGATACTAGTGGGGGATGTGACCTTCAATGATGATGACAGTTTGCTGTTCCAAGATGGTGAACGAATGATGGAGCCCTTAGACGGAATATTGGGTGAATGGTTGATATTGGATGCGGAACTTACACGATGCAGCCCTCTGGGTGTTGTGGGAGAGGATGGCCTTGTACCCTTGACACCGTGTCCACCTCCCTTTTCTTCGCCTTGCAATGTATCCAAGATCGCATTGTTGGTTGAGAAATTTCTGCCTTGGATGGTCCGCCCCTTCTGCAACACCGCTCGTCTCTGCTCCAATGGCCAGCGCTCAAGTGCATGAACTAAGTCGCTGTTGTCTAAGACGAATAATTCACAGAACGCAGTGGATCGAACAATACTCAGTACGGTTCGGGCAGAGGAGCGGGAGAAATCACAGGACGAAGACTGCCTATGGTGAATCTTGCTTGCCTTGCCGCCAAGCTTGGAGCCGCGCTTCTTCTTGGCTGGTCCACTTGTTGAGCCCTTGTTGGTCATTTTGACTTGCTCGTCCGCTCCATTTTCCATCGTCTCTTCATCCTCCTCACCGCCCTGGCTGAACACTTTCAAGCATCCAAATGTCTCTCCCGCTCTCAAGGTTGCAATGAGTACACTCCCGTCTGGTGCCATCCTCTCAACCTCGCCTCGGCCCAAGAAGAACAATTCATGACCCCAACGCTGCTCATGTGTAATGATACAGTGAGGAGGAACAACTAATGGACGAAGGTAAAGGCACAGATCCTTCAGTAGCCTCAATGGGACCGCATCAAAGTATGGTGACTCTTCGAGTAGATCAATGGCAATATATTGAAGGACCCGTTTGCGCAGTGACTTGGGAAGGTCCTCCAACACCGCTGCTTCCGACCCGCCACTGAAATGATTGCCCATAAATTCCGCATAGGTTGCTACTTGATGACGAAGTGATGGTGGAATACGATTCTGAAATAAGAAACGATTCAATTGTGCCACACGCTTCTCATGGGCATGATGAGTCGCTCCCAGCGTATGCATCGCACTGGTGACGGTGGCAATGACGAGCTTCTCGAAGATGAAGCCCAGCCATAGACAGACGGAGTTGAGAAGGAACTCTGGAGTGGTGATGGGCAGTACATCCACACATCCAACCATCGTAAAATTTCCTGCAGCCCAATAGAGGCTACTCAAATATCCAGCAGCAATCGAGCGACAATGACGCCATATCTCACACGACTCCTTCATCCAACTGTTCGACGCTCCATCACCATAATCATACGCGGTCAAGAAGAACCATCCACATGCAAACCAATGGATGATGATCGCGATTTTCCCAATGAGTAAGATGACTCTCTGCGTGTGTGCCCTGGGCATGGATATATGATTCTTGAACAAGTCCCTCAATAGAAGCAGATACCTCGTAATTCGAGTCGCCAGCCAGAGTCGACACAGTCGTAGTAGGAATGTGTATCGAATCATACTCGACCCACCCAACACCGCCAATAACTCAAATGGAACACAACATGCAATCAAATCAAGTAGGAGGCCATTGACGAGATAAACACGCCATCGCTTCGTAACGATACGCGCCTTCAGCTTGACCCACCATGCACGAAGTCTTGAATGACGAATGAATTTCTTCCATCGAACAATGAGAGCCGTGCCACCACCCTGCTCCTCCTCTGCAGCCCACCGTGTCTCATCCTCCATCTCCTTCTGTAGCCGTCGCTCCTCTGCTTCTATCTGTTCCTGCTCCTCCTGCTGTCTGCCTTGAACCAAAGATGATGAGTATAGATAGCCGCCTCCATGCCACCATACGGACAGCCACACTTCTAACATGAAGAATAGAGAGAGAATGAAATCAGTCAGTAGCCAGGGCCAAACGGTTGGAGAATTCCAGTTGAGTACCTGCCCTTGGCTATTCGTGTAGAATGAATAATCCAAGTCGTCTGTGGATGGGTTTGGTACGATATGATGATTGAGCGATAAACGTGGATTCCAAGGTGCAACATTCAAGTTCACCCACTCATGTGGCAGTGATGAGTAGAATGCAGCGGAGAATGGAGTGGCAACAGTGAAGTACAGTGCACACACCAGTCCAACAAAGTAGAATTCCTTGAGTGACAGCCATTCTGATATGTTTCGTCTTCGATGGGAGGCACGGAATGCTTCTTTCCTCGTCTCTTCCAATGCGGCCATATTCGCCGCCAAACGTGCACGAGCCTTCAGACGAGCCAGGTCAGAGAGAGCTGAGGCTGTATCGGCACCATCAGCAGTGGTCGGAGAGATGCCATGAGTGGTGGATTGAGCGAGTGCAGATGCCGCAGCGGCTGCAGCAGAGAGATGTTGACCTGTTTTCTCCATGCTCCATTCATGCAGCTTGTGGTCGTCTCGTTCATCTTCTGATCCATCCGGCAGTGGAAGTGTGCTGTCAACTGCAGCAGCTCGCAATTGATGCAGTTGGTCGGGTGACATGGTATGAGTGCTGTCGATGGATGGATGATAGAGACGTGCGGGAGGATGCAACAATTGACGAAGTTCACTGTGTGAGACGGAACGTGATAGAGTGGGACGATGAGTCATACTGCTGCCAGCTGCACCTCCAGTTGTCGCAACGTCATCGTGCACGATCTTCTCAGCTTTGTTCCTCGCCATCTCCAGCGTATTACATGTACGTGCAGCTGCTGCTCCAACACTCTGCGATCGCTCAACCATCCGTCTCATGGCTGCACGGATGGCAGCGCGATGGCACTGGTCGGCATGGTGACAGTCGATGATCGATGTGGGATGAATGATTGGACGGAAGATGGACGACATCAATTCTTCGTATTCATTCACATGCGATTGTGCGTCAATGTCACACATACTGCCGTCCTCTGTCTGCTTCTTCTTGTTGCTTGTGTTCCATCTCTGCTTCTGTTCTGCTTGCATGGCTTCCATTCGTAATTGCAATGGTGTTCGTAGCAGAACACTGAATGAAGAATTGAGTGGAAGTGAGGCAGAGGCTGCAGCATGATGGTGCGCAACAGCCGCACTGCCAGCCATATTGGCCGTGTTGCATGTTGCGTCAGTGGCAGTGGCAATGGCAGTGACAGGAGTGGATGGATGAGCGGTGGCGATGAAAGCAGAGGTAGGTGGGAGAGGAGGATGGCTGGCAGGGGTGACCGCATCAGCAACGTGATGAATGGATGATGCGTTGCCAGTCAATGATACAGGATATGCGATACACATGGCTGTTGTATCTATCGATGCCACAGCCGCTGCATGATGATGGGCATGGATAGGAATAGGCATAGCGGCATGATTGGGCAGCGAAGGGCAGAGGGCAGCGGCATGACCATGATCATGATGTCGCTCCTTCATCTCATTCTGTTCGTCATTGTGTTGATGCTGCCTCTGTGGCTGCAGTATGTGTCGAATCGCATCATATCCCTTACCCCTCTTCTGTCCTTCCTCTGTTGTCTGCTGCCTGAGCTGAGTAGCGCGGCGCAGCTGTTGCAATGCATGAAAGCGAACGGTAACTGAGTCATGGTATGGTTGAGTCGCTGCCGCATGGCTACTATCATTGGTAGGGTTCGCGCTAGCAGCTGTCGTAGGAGTAGGCCGCATGGTCATTGTCATGGAGGATTCATCAGTCGGGCTGATGAGTGGCGCTGTGACTGTGAGTGTCGCTGCTGCTGCTGCTGCTGTATCGGCCAAGTCAACAGTCATCGTATCATTCATCATGCTGAACCAATGATGTGACAAGATAAATCGATCGGAGCTGTCACGTGGCTGCTGTTGAACCCTGACACTGAGAGGGACGCTGACAGCTGCACAATCGCAACCAACAAATGAAGCATTGTCAGTATGGCGAATGAGACGGCATCACACGACAAAATGTGAGCACCATGATGTGGCAGCAACGATACGTCCTTGTCATTGTCACTGTCACTGTCACTGCCACTGCCACTGCCGCTTGCGGTCAAATGCCGCCCATTGACAAGGCAATTGGAGAGCGCACAGCGGAGCACGCAGAGGCTTTTTGCGCGGTTTGAATTCCAATGCAAGCTTGCACACTCCACAATCATTCAACCACACTTCAACCCACCCACAATCATCCCATGATGATCATCATCGCATTG
>Ga0256777_1000072_pt1 | contig 17376 bp, 6 predicted proteins | sample MC6MC0928MT_FD_186042 | JGI IMG/M metagenome (GOLD analysis project Ga0256777, IMG submission 186042) | Metatranscriptome of enriched soil aggregate microbial communities from Iowa State University, Ames, United States - MC6-MC0928-MT... | ecosystem: Environmental > Terrestrial > Soil >... | reverse complement strand
GGAGAGCAGAGAATCGGATGGTGAAGAGGCGGATATGAAAGATAAGGATGGACTTCGTTGGATGGCTGTTTGTGGCCTCAATGCATTGCTCATGCCTGCGCCAAAACTGCTTCCTGTTGATGCAGCCATTGCCGTCGCCTCGGCTGCAATGACACTGCGTCTCTGCTCACGTAACCGATCCTTGATGCGCTGCAAGTGTGAGTTGAATGACGCATTACTGCTATGATGCACATCCTCACCTTGGAAGGTTCCAGTGGCGACATGATAAATAGGCTGGGGTAGAGGATGAGTGGCATTGCCATTGCTGTTGCTGTGGTTGGTTGTAGCATGGAGTGCCGAGCTCAGCCCATTCATGCCTCCAACCGATCGACGCAATGAGGCCGCCATTCCACTGCTCTCCTCAACCTTATTACGCGATCGGCCTCCAATGTTGAGTTGAGTGATGGTGTAAGGTGAGCGATGAATTGGGGGCTGCCGACTGGCAGGTAGAGGCGGTGGAGCAGATGCAGGCGGAGTGGCGTTACTGTTGTTGGTGGTGTTATTGCTGTTGACTTGAGAGCCTCCGCCATGCCACATTCCAGACGCCGATGTCGCTGGTGTTGACGTTGCACGGGTGATATTAACAACACTTTCGCCGCTCATCTTCGCTGCTCGCTCATGCTCATATTTGGTGATGTTGCCAGCAGCCGTCGTGAAGCTCGGTCTGCGTACGGCGGTCTGCTGCGGGTGAGGATGTGGATGAGTATAGCTGTCTCCATTGCTGTGAAAGTCCAAGCCAAGCATTGACATGGCAGGACTGAATGTCTGTGCGCTCAACAAGCCGGGAGATGGCAGTGGCGTAATAGCAGCAGGTGCACTGAGTGGTGATGGATGTGCTGGAATGGATGATGTTGATTCAGTGAGCAGAGTCGGCATCGGCATGTTTGGTCGAGACCCAGCGAGAGACGAGCGAGACTGAGGCTTGCCTCTGCCTCGGCTGGTTGATGATGAAGAGGATGACAGGGTTTGTCGCAATGGTGGATGGGAAGGCACGGCAGCACTCATATTGATGGCAATGAATACAGTGAGGCGTTGCTGCCAGCTTGTTGCCTTCCCTTCCTATCCCAGTGTGTATGTCACTCAGCGGTCTCCCTGCTGCGTCTGACAGCCAACCAAGCTCTCGCTCCTCCATTCACAGCGCAACTGACAGACAACTTCACGCTCTTAGCGTGGCATGCTGGACAACACATATCTGTGTCAAACCTACCTACGGATTATACTTGTCGTGGAAATCATTTTTCTTAAACATTATTCTTAACTTTACTCTCATGGCTGACCACTTGCATGGCTTCGATTAAGATTCGCTTGAAGCAGTGAAGCGAATCCCCTTCATTCATTCATTCGTTTGTCGCGTTCATTCGCTCGTACACAATCCCGTGGCGGATTACCTCAGCTCATTCCAAATTCCCACTCCAACCGTTGAGTCAGTAAGTGAACATGTATTCAATGTGTATGAATGGGTTCCGCTTTGACAACGATAGGGAATGTGTTGGATTACCGGCACGATGCTTTGCCAAGTCCAGATTTCTGACTGCTGCTGTCCCTGGGCTCAATCAATCCTGCGTGCTCCTTGTTGAATACGATCAGGACCATCGCTGTGATAACAATCAGTCTATCCCTTGAACAGGTGTAGTGTGTGGTGTCGCAACGTGTTCCCCCTTCCCATCGATCATGTCTGCCGTTGTCTCCCCCTCCCCTCCCTCCTCTGCCTTTGGATCTTCTTCCACTGCATCAGCCTCAGCCCAGGCCCCACGTCTCACCTCTGCTGCTGGTCTACTCGCACTGTTGGATGATCCGGAAGTCGAACTGCAGCAAGAGGCCATCACACAGATCGAGCAAGTAGTTGATACATTCTGGCCTGAAATTGCAACACATATTCCAAAAATTGAGAGTTTGTATGAGGATGAGAGTTTCCCTGCGCGTGATGTGGCTGCCATCGTTGCCTCCAAGGTCTTCTATCACTTGGAGGAGCTGGATGAGTCGCTGCGCTATGCATTGGGGGCTGGTGCAAGATTCAATGTCAATGAGGCCAGTGAATATGTACAGACAATTGTGAGTAAAGGTATTGATGAATACATTCGACTTCGTGTTGAAGCCTATGATGCCAAGGACAAGGCCTCTGTAACCGCGCCGGATGATCGTCTCATCTCGATTGTTGAGCGTATGTTGGACAAGTGTATGGAGGAAGGTGAATATCAGCATACATTGGGTATTGCCATCGAGAGTCGACGATTGGATTTGGTGCGTCGTTCCATTCAACAAAGTGGTGATGTGAAGAGTTTATTGAGTTATTGCTTCAACCTCTGCCAACAGACCGCGGCCATTAGTAGTCGGGAGTTCCGTGTGGAGTTGTTGGCCGTACTTGTTGAGCTCTATCAAGGCCTCGAGCATCCCGATTATCTCAACATGTGTCAATGCTTCCAATATCTGAATCAACCTCAACGTGTTGCCGAGGTGATGGAGAAGTTGGTGCGCAGTGAGGATGAGGATGGACTATTGATGGCCTATCAGATTGCATTCGACTTGGGAGAGAACCAGAATCAACCATTCCTCATTAAGGTGTCGGAAGCATTACCAGCGGCGGAAAGGAGTGAGAGCGCTGCAGGAGCTTCATCAGCAGCAGCGGCCGCAGGATCCTCATCCTCCACTACTTCTTCCATCTCCACCGCGAGCATTGATGCTCCGGAAGCCGGCGATGATTCCCTCTCGGCTCGTCTCACCAATCTGCGTCGTATCCTCAATGGTGATCTACCTGTCTCCCTCTATCTACAATTCCTTTACGAGCAGAACCATACCGATCTCAACATTCTTCGTAGTTTGAAGGATAAGTTGGAGCAGCGTAATAGTGTGACGCATGGTGCCACCGTCATCTGTCATGCACTCATGAGCTGTGGCACGACGGTGGATACGTTCTTGAGGGAGAGCTTGGAATGGTTGGGCAAGGCACAGAATTGGGCAAAGTTTACTGCAACAGCATCGATCGGGGTCATTCATAAGGGACATCATAAGGAGAGTCAGAAGTTATTGGAGCCATACTTGCCCAGTGGTAGTAATGTTGGTGGCAGCCCCTATCAAGAGGGAGGCGCACTCTATGCACTGGGCCTCATTCATTCCAATCATGGCCAAGCACAAATTCAATATCTATCTGATGCATTGCGCAATGCTGGCAACAATGAGATCGTTCAACATGGTGCATGTTTAGGTCTGGGCTTGGCAGCGATGGCATCCGACTCCATGGCATTATTTGAGACGCTGAAGAATGTTGTCATGAGTGAGAGTGCGGTGGCGGGCGAGGCAGCGGGCATTGCCATGGGTTTGGTACTGTTGGGTACAGGCAACGGTGAGGCGATCCAAGAGATGCTTGCCTATGCACATGATACCCAGCATGAGAAGATCATTCGTGGCTTGTCGATGGGTATTGCGCTCATCACATATGGCCGTGAGGAAGAAGCAGATGTGGTCATTGAGCAGATGACGACTGATAAGGATCCAATCATTCGATATGGAGGCATGTGGTCCATTGCTCTCGCATATGCTTGTACCAGCAACAACAAGGCCATCAAGCGATTGTTGCATGTTGCTGTCAGTGATGTCGATGATGATGTCAGACGGGCAGCGGTCATGGCACTCGGATTCGTGCTCGGCAATCAACCAGCACAAGTACCACGTGTGGTTGGTCTGTTGAGTGAGAGTTGGAATGAACATGTACGATATGGTGCAGCGATGGCTGTCGGCTTCGCATGTGCCGGTGGCACTGGACCCTATCGTAAGGATGCATTGGCATTATTAGAACCATTGTTGAAGGATCGAGTTGAATTCGTCCGTCAAGGTGCATTCATTGCCATGGCCATGGTACTCATTCAGCATAATGATGTATCGGAGCCCAAGGTTGCAACCTTTCGACAGTCGATCAATGATGCGATGGCAGCGAAGGCGGATACCATGACGAAGGTTGGTGCACTCATTGGTGCGGGCTTATTGGATGCCGGTGGTCGTAACTGTACACTGGCACTCATGTCACCAGCTGGCCATAAGAAGATGGCGGCGATTGTTGGTATGGCCATCTTCCCACAATTCTGGTACTGGTACCCTCTCACTCATTTCATCTCACTTGCACTCAGCCCAACAGCGGTCATCGGTCTCAATCGCAATCTACGTATCCCCGAGCCATTCCAATTCCTATCGAATGCCCCACCCTCCCACTTCGCCTACCCCGCACCAATCGAGTTGAAGAAGGCGGAGGAGAAGAAGACAGTCAAACATGCAACATTGTCCGTGACGGCGAAGGCCAAGGCGAAACAAAAGAAGAAGGAAGGCGAGGCGAGTGCGATGATGGATGTGGATGAACTAGCGGAGAAGCCAACCGAAGAGAAGAAGGGTGAAGAGGAGAAGAAGGCGGATGAGAAGGAGGCGGAAGCTAAGAAGAAGCCTGAACCAGAAGCGAAGACGGCTGTATTGCACAATCCTGCACGTGTCACGGCTGGACAGTTCAAGGTTCTATCTGTACCCAGTGATCAGAGATACAAACCAGTAGCTGAGGTGTTGGCTGGTTGTGTGATGTTGCGTGATACGGCTCCCAGCGAACCCGAACAATTGAAGACAGCCAAGGCACCATCCACGGCATTGCCCGGTGAAGCAGCAAATGAGAGAGAGCCACCAAAGCCATTCACATACCTCGGAGATTAATCAATATAGGCTCAAACATCACCATCCTCTGTAGCATAATACCAACATCCAATCCAAATCGCGTGTGCGTTCTGGCACAGGACGAGCAATGGGAAAATTGGAGCGACAATTGTACTGTCCATGCATTCCAACGTCGCGAATATGGAGCCCTGTTGAGCTTGACTCTAGTCTGACTTTGTGAACTGATTTGAAAAGTGTAGAATATGAGGGAGGCTGTTCTGCAGCCGGCGATGAAATACCTCAATTTTCGACATCAGTTTACTTATTTCGTTAAGTAGAACCGCAGCTTTCAGCTGTCTGTTTCTAGATTTAAAATGAGTGGTTTTCCACATCATGATCTACGCGAGAGACAAAGTCAGGTGGGGAGTTTGGCTGGCTCCCTTTCATCCATCGCCATGCGTTCCCTTATCATCGCCGCTCTTGTCGTTCTCGCCCTTGTGGCCATCTCTGTGGAGGCACGTGATGTGCTCCAGGAGAAGGACTACCAAAACTTCTTCGGTTCATTCGTGAAGAAGTACAACAAGAAGTACACTCACGATGAGTTCTTCCCTCGTTACCAAATCTTCAAGGCCAACTATAACCGCATTCGTGAGCACAACGCTGGTTCTCACTCCTACTCTATGTCCGTCAACGAGTTCGCCGACATGACTTTCGCTGAGTTCCACGAGAAGATGACCGGCTACAAGCGCATCGATCGTTCTCACCTCCGCTCGCAGAACCGTCCTCATGAGGCCATCACCGTCACCAACGATGCCGTCGACTGGCGTAAGAAGAATGCCGTCACCCCCGTGAAGAACCAACAACAGTGTGGTTCATGCTGGGCTTTCTCCACCACTGGTTCCGTTGAGGGTGCTCATGCCATTGCTACTGGTAAGCTCGTCTCTCTCTCTGAGCAACAGTTGGTTGACTGCTCTCGTCCACAAGGAAACATGGGATGTAACGGTGGTTTGATGGATCAAGCTTTCCAATACATCATCTCCAACGGTGGTATCACCTCAGAGGATCAATATTCCTACACTGCTCGTGATGGAAGCTGCAAGACCAACGTCACCTCTGTGGCCACCATCTCCTCCTTCGTGGATGTTCAATCTGGCTCGGAGACTGCTCTTCAACAAGCCGTCAACCTTGGTCCAGTCTCTGTGGCCATCGAGGCTGATCAGCCATGCTTCCAATTCTACTCCGGTGGAATCATGTCGAACCCTGCATGTGGTACTCAACTTGATCATGGTGTGTTGGCTGTTGGATATGGAAGTGAGAATGGCAAGGATTTCTGGATCGTCAAGAACTCATGGGGTACCTCATGGGGTGAACAAGGATACATCCGTCTATCCAAGGGGAACAACGAGTGCGGTATCTCCGCTGAACCATCCTACCCTGTCGTCTAAACCATGAATCATCGTGTAACGACGCCTCCGTCAGCCCTCCCTCCCTATCTTGACTCCCGCCTCGTGTGCGTGTTGGATTAATTTTTACACGTCAAGTTAGCTTTCTTTTGCTGGATGTGTTTTTTCGGAGCTTTACCCGTCATCTGAACTATGCTTGGTGACGGGTGAAGATTTAAGCGACTTGACCAAGCATCAACATCGGAACTCACACGGCGGTTGTAGTTTTGCCCTATTGGGGGCTGATGGATTCATCCCACATTTTCTATTATCGTTTGTTTTTTTGCTTCACCCTTCATCCTTTGCCGCCATTTTTCCATTCTCTTCTCATTCTCATTTTTCCATCCCCCATTTTTGCTCGCACACTTGTCACTGTTCACCCCGCCGCCCTTCCTCGCGGTGTTTCTCTGTTGCTTTGGAGCAGAGTGGAGCATACATTGTGCATGGCGATCCTATCAGAAGTGTATTGTTCGCGAGTCCCAAGATAGCCCAACAGGGATCCGAACGCTATAAGACCCGAGCATAAATTGAAATCCCCATTATTTTATGCGCTGAATTCATCTACGGCATCAGCATGCTTCGACCAATGTTGCATTGTGGACTTTGAGAAAATAGGGGAGCGGGAGAGTGGGCTGGCGAAAGAGTGGCACGTGTCATGGGCAAGACAAAGGGCAGAGAGGCAGAGTAATCAGATAGGTGGTGGGCGATGCTTCGTTATTCATTACCTGGCTCATCTTCCACGCTACCCTGGGGGAAATCATCGAGTATAGAAGTGGAGAGGTCAGGTGGAGGCATGGCAATCGGATCGGTATCAACCAATCGCATCAACGAGCTGTATTGACGTAGAGAACCGGCTTCCTCCGTCTGCATGAATGCATCGATCCATGTATGACAATGTGCAATGCGTTTCTGTATCATTGTTGCTGTGATAGTGTCGAGTGCATCATCGGTCTGTTGACGAATCTGATCGATGGTACGGTTGAGAGTGTAACGAGAGGCTACAACACTCTTCACATGTGCCCAAATGAGCTCGATAGGCTGCACTTCAGGGACGAACGGAGGAGTCCACACGATAGAGTATTCGAGGGGAAAAAGAATCTTGTCCACCTCTGTCCTATTGATATGAGGGTTGGCATGCAGATGGGATCTTACTGCCTGTTGCAACTCTTTGAGAGTTGGCGCAGCCTTGTTACGAGCATGAAGATTGAACGTATGATGGTGGAAGTTGAGCTCTGTGCCATCTCGCTGCACTTTAATGCTTGCTACTCCTTGTGCTTCGAAGAAGGAAGCGCATTGAACCTTGTTCATCTTATAGGGAGTGACCCAATCATATCCTCTCGGTTTATGATAAGATGCATTGTCCATGACTATGATCATTTTCTTACTAGGATAGAGACGTTGAAAGGTAGGGATCAGACGATTCTTCACCCATAGTGTGAATGCCTCACCATCGATGCTGTTGTGATAATCGCTGTCATCGTATGATGCTGCCTCAAAGACGAACTGAGCTGTAGGAGTCTGTTCATGAAGGAAATTGGAGCCAACTGCATCCTCCACATCCAGCATACCATCTTGTGACATAGCATGGATGATGATGAGACGCTTGCCATTAGCTGACTCCAGAAGGAGTGGGGAGTGTTGAACGAGCACGCAGCCGATAGTAGGATCCTGGTAGCTAACTCAGCACAGTCAAAACGTACAGTTCCATCCCCCTTGAGTGCATCTAATTATCATGCTTTTTGGCCGTCTACTGACTAGGGTGAATCCCTACTTCGATTGAGTCTTCGCTTCTTAGGCGTCAGGTGAATCATTGCTGCTCTGCGAAGCTGGCGGTCTGCCAGAGCTATCGCCCTCTGCCTCATTACGCCGCTGCCTAGTGAATGGCCGCGAATCTCCTTCCCCTGCGTCTTCTGTGCCGCGCCGTCGCCTCGCTCCGAGCTGCTGCGAGCTTGAGGATGCGGCATGCGCAGACACGACGGAAGCTTCTTCAAACTGGCTCACGGACTGACTTCCGTCGGTATCCATGGGAGCAGACTGGGCCAATGAATCCTGATTCCGTTGCCACCCGAATACACGGTCGCGCATTTGCGACGTTTGCTCACTCGGAGTTGTTGATCTGCCATATGGCCGACTAGTTGCGGTTGGAGATAGATAGCTGCTTCCGGACGGCGATGCCATTGTAATCGAGCTACTACCTGATTGGAGTAGCTTCTCCTCTTCATCTGCAGCTTCTGACTCGAGTTGTTGTATTCTCTCACTGATTTCCTTCCGAAGCTTCGTTGTGTCATCCTTATTGCGGTGCGAGTGTGGAAGCACCGACTCCTGCATGCGAAATGCATTATTACACAAGTCATATGCACGATGAAGATTGGCAATATCCTTCACTCGACTCGGTTTGTCATTAATGACGGCGCGCGCTTGAAGGTAGAGCACTCGAGCAATATCCGGGTGTTGCTGGCCACCAAATACGCGACGCAGGTCATTCTCCGCAGCTTCGAACTTGGAGAACGCTGATTCAAACATCTTTCGTTGCAGAAACAAACGACCCTCCAATTGCATTCGAAGTGCATTCAAACGATGAGGGAGATCACGATTGGCTGGGGGTATCGCTCCAGCTGACCCTATCGTTCCAGTGTGGATACCTGTCTCTGTTTGGAACTGCGCTTCCGACGGTAGGTCAGGCTGGCAATAATTCTTACAAGCAGTGGCGAGATTGTCTCGGGCCACGATAGCAGACTCATGATAGGTGATTGGGGGGAGGCGCAGCAGAAGCTTTAGTTCAGTGATTTTACACTCCAACTGGAACAACTCCGGATCGAAGTGCTTCCCCTGGGACGACTGTTCGTTCTTGTCCAGTGCATTCCTGAACTTACCATCACTTTCCGTAACTTTGAGCAGCCACTTCTTGACCTGTTCATCACTTACACCCTTCTCTTTCTGGATCAGCTCATTGCAGATGACGTCGTAGAGTAAAGCGACACCAGCAAGAATACACCACTCGCGGTTGCTGGGGTCATTAGGATCCAGTTTGGAGTCACGGAGATTAATGATTGTGTTTGCCTGGTCGACGTGATCCTGTGCCCGACCATAGTCCCTGTGTTCGTTGACATAGTAGAGAGCGAGACGGCAATGCAGCAATGGCACGACAGGGTCGTTGCTGATTGTGCTTGTGTTGATCTGAGTTTTCGGATCCAGCCGATCAGTCTCCCGTTTGACCCGGTTCAGTACAGAGAGTGTGTGATCCAGATAGGACGTGAAGTGGGCCGAAGCCACCTTATGCTTGAAATGGAACTGCTCATTTGAGTGATAGTCGTAATTGAAACCGTCGCGACATATCATGAGTGCACTTCGCATGCTATTGTTCTGCAGATCAGGCTGACCACGCATGAGTTCGAACACCCCATTGACGAATGATGATGGCATGTGAAAAACGGGTTCAGCCACGAGTCGTGTAACCCGATCATCACTGACAGCACTCCGGCGTAGTATATGCCAGGAGGCAAGTGTTTCTCGAATCGTATTGGCGCTATTGGTGTAGTCTGGACTGCTCTTCTTCGGCGAGGGCGACCCATCTGCAGTCAGTACACTACGCGTCACCTTATTCATCACGACAGTGTTAATACTGTTAGAGTTGAGCCAGGCAGCCGCTGCAGCAGCGCGTTGCTGTCCCAGTGGCAAACATGAACCCAGCACCAATTTGATTAACTCATTGAGATAATTTGGTGGAGCAGTTCCGGTTTTGTTCACCGTCGTATCCAAGGTTTGAGCATTAGGTTGCCTTTCGCTTCTCGACTGGATGATGAGCTTACGTGCCAGTAGCAATGTGAGGCGACGAGAGTCGTTCAAGTAAATCCTCTCTGCAAAGGTACGGTGTTCATCCGTAGCGGCCTCGTCCAGTACTGACTTCATGGCAGTCTTAGCGGTGCTCTTGTCATGTGATGGCAACTCGCGCGTCCGCCATATTTTCCCATTAGTATCTTTCTGCGTATCCCACGTTGTAGTGGATGGTGCAGTGTCCATAACACGAACATTGGCGCTTGGTTTGCCCGCAAGGGCGACAATATGCATCCGACGCTGCCTTCGGCTCTGGTCCAGTGCTTTTGACAAAGTGAGCAGAACAGGATGACATGAGGTGCTTCCAATTGTGAGGCCAGCAGTCGCATGAGGCGATGCCTGTACGTTATCGATGATGAGAAGCACATGCTGAATGTTTGTGGCTGCCATAATGTGTTCGAACACATCCGACGAGAGCTGGCTGACAGCGCTGAAGATCTTTGGTCTGTTCAATCGGTGTGCCAGCTGCAGAAGTCCACCCATCGGCTCTGCTGCATCAAGCCACCAGACGAGATCGTATCTACTGAATATCTCTGGTTGCCTCACAACATGTGCTACGACTTCGCTCTTCCCACATCCAGCAGGACCACACAGAAGCAGCAGGCGCTGATCATCAGGTGGTTTTATCAACAGCTCCTTGAGTGCGTCAGTATCATAACTGGACAGTCCATCCTCCTCTGGATTGACAGCTGGAAGGGTGACATCGGGCAGTATGATGTTCGTGATGCCTCGATTCTTGACGATGGTGAAAGAGTCAAGCCATGTGGTAGATATAGCACGTTCCTCTTCTTCGTCAAGCTCACGTGGCTTCAATGTGACATGTGGATCGACAGGGTAAAACGATGGTGCTGGTGCACGTGCAGCATCCATTGCCCGCAGTTTCAGGGCGCACACCATCATTGCAGCCTGGACGGCGCGGATGTATTCACCCAGCACAGCACGACAGAAGAAGTTGGGAGCGTTCCCGTTGCACAGTAGGAATAACTGCAACGGCTGCCCATCATCTCGTATCAGTTCATACTCGGTGAAGGCTGGCTCTCGTTTCTTGAGCTTGGCACCAAGACTAGCATCGTTAAGGCCGGTGTGCACGTCGAGCTCATCATCGCTTGATGTACAGGAAGAGATGATGAGTATGGAGGCGCGAGACGTGGTGAGGTCACGGAAGTTAAGACACTTGTTGCCAGTCGCTGCGAAGATAATGGAGACAGCATGATCAGCCAGCATCTGTTGCTTGTCGCACAATACGAAATCTTGCGACGCTGCACGAATGGCGATGGATGGATTGGTGTCACATACATGAACTGTGCCAATATTCATCTGCTGCAAGTGTCGTGCAATACTGCTCCCAATCTTGCCGAAACCGAGTACACCGATGCGTGGCTCATCTTCCAGCCGTAGGTCTAGGTGCTCGCGTAATAGTGTGTCGGTAGCGCGCACAAGTGATTTCCCAACATTGTAGTCCTCTGTTTGCTTCATCAAGCTTCGAGCGACGGAGTACACTGGTGGTAGACGAGCTCGCCGCTCACTGGGTTTCTCCGATGAGTGCAAGGCTTCATAATCACTCAATGCTTTAACGTACTTCTGGTGCCCATTTTCGGTATCCTCGACGATCCCCACAATGCGAATCTCAACATCAGACTGGGATGGCGCGGCCTGTACTGAACGACTGGTGGATGGTGGCACTACTTCTGTGGCAGAGCGACTCGGATGCTTGATTTCAGTACCGGCCTCAGATATAGTATCTGTGCCACTACTGGCGGTCCGCGGTTGCGGCACGGTGTTGGAGCGGACAGGCTGACTTGGAGTGTGAGTCACCATCGTGAGCTCCTCCAAGCATGGAGCAAAGTACCCACCGATATCCAACAGAATGAACTTTACACATGACGCCATTGCTATGGATGGTGTCCGATTCTGGCTTTGCGCGTTCCTGGCCTCGATTGCCCATTTTTTCAATACCTCATCAATTTTGCCACGTTTCCTCAGTTCGTCCTTGTTCACCTCCTTGCCTCGCTTCACTGCCTCCCGAAACTCAAAGCGATCAGCATCAGCCATGCCTGTTCCGTCCTTGTCGCTGACCCAATCATACATCTTCTGCATGTGATCCGACCTGTTCAAAGCGTCTCCTTTGAGTAGAATGACGTGTATGCGACCTGACATGCGAAGGCCTCGCAGATAAGCGGGAAGGGTTGGCAGTAGATGAGCGACGACGATGTAGTTCGGTAATGAAGATGCCGGATCGTTGACAATGACAGAGGATGAAGGATCAAGATGGGGATTCATTGGTGGCAGAGTCGTCGAGGAGGCAGAAATTGTCGTTGGAACATTCACTAATTGAAGTGATTCTCGAGGAAGAGTTGAATCGAGCGCTCCTTGTGAGGAACTGAAGCTGGCATTGGCAGAGGCGTTGAGTGGCACTGGAGCTGCAGCAGATGGTACTAGTGGTAGTGGTGTGCTTGGCAATGGCATGGGAGTTAGCACACCACTACCAGCATGAGGAGTCGAAGATGTTGGAACATTCGCTTTGCCGTCATCGATTTGAGTGAGATTCCGATTTCCTGTGGTCGTTGTGTGCGAGGTCGAGGTTGTATCTAGTCGTAGGTGAATGTGGACCGGCAATGTAGATATTGCTTTCCTCTGCACATCCCGAAAGAAATTTCGCACCTTGACAGCGGCTAAACTGGTGCCAGAGGTGAGAGCATCGAAGGTTGACATGAAGAAGAGATCAATCAGTGAGGGACTGTGATTCTCTATCAAGTATCAACTGACTGCAGCAAGTGGAACTCGTTACTGCCTGGCCTCAACAAGGCGTGTCATACGCACAGTGGCTCGACTAGCACTATCGGTCAACAGAGATTGATGTAGGGCGTGATGTGACTATGGGGATATAGGATATGGGATATGGGTGTGAGAGCATGAAGTTGAGTTGACGATTCGGGAATGGATGTGGTGTGCTCATCGTTGCCTGTCTGATCCGAGGCGCAGCCGCCGAGAGACAAATGATCAACGGCCAATGACTCCCCGACCATTCAGCTGAAATTAACTGCACATGGCCTGTGCTCTTGGATCGCTAACAACAAGTACAGTGCCACCCCTACATGCTCAACCCCAGGGCTTGGCCATGGTACTAAGCCAGAAGAGAGCATGCTCATGGGCGAATTTATTTGCGAAGACAACAGAATTTCAAAGCAAAGAAACCAAAATAAAACAGAAAGCATTCATTACCATGCGACTGTATTAGTAGACCCGCAAGCTGAAGACATTGGGGAGAACCCCCTCGGTGCAACACGAGGCAGTACGCGTACGTGCTAGGTGAAAAGCGATGGGGTCTAGCTGTATGGGTCAAGCCCCTGGGCTAAACATACTAGGCTAAGCACAATGTGCTAAAAGTGCGTGTCCATTGGACTGGCGCCATTGGAGGCAACACTGACATCGTACACGGTTAGGTCTGTCCTGTCTGCTGTGTTGCATAAGAATCAGCACTTTTTACGGAACTTTTTCTCCATGATAGCGCAGATGATGGTGATATCTGATTGCCGAACAGCCTGGGAGAGATTGAGGATGCCAGCGATGTTGTCATGGTGCGCTTGAAATTTCTCATGCTCCACCTTATGCTGAGCGTCGTGGTGTCGATCGAGCCACTCTGGAATTAAGATGTCAGGATAGTCAAGAGTCTGGATGGAGCTTTCCGTGACGTGGCAGTATCGAATGAATGCATCGTACAGGTCGGCGGGAACATTGACGTACTTGAGCAGATAGGCAAAGAATGTGAAGGTCTGGTATACAAGAGAGTAATGGCGCTGTGCCATCCACTGGCGAATGTGCTTCGAGATGTTATACGCGCGACGCAAGAACTTGCTCAGTATGAGACTGAGACGGGGGCGCGAGTTATCCTGGTGGTCAATCTCCTTATCGACAGATTGGAGGACACCAGAGAAGGCCATCTCGAAGCGCTCAACGTCGGCATCAGCATAGCGAATGCAACGGTACAAGCTCATCTGATGTGGGAAGTAAGCACCCCACCGAGTCACCTCGCGAGAGATACCTTTTTCGCCACGCTCCATTGAAGTCTCACTGAAGACACACATCACACCTGGCATGATATCAATCGTTCCATCCTGTTTCTGTATGAAGTATCGTTTGATGTAGAAAGGCTTCCACCGATGATGATGTCTTCCTTTGAATAGCGCGAAATACCACTGCCCCCGGATAGTGCGAAACCGATTCGCTGGGAGGCTTGGTTTACCGTTGACGTCGGGAAATACAGCGGTCACTTGTTGGGGAGGGATTTTGTCTAGCACATCTAGATGAAATGCGACGGGGTCGGCATAGGCAGCAAGACGATGCTTCTTCAGTGCGTACTCAAAAGTCTTCGTAGGGATGGCCGATGTCTCGTACTTGGTGCCGTACGTTACGGAAAACCCATGACAGGACCTCGTGTACGCAGCGGCATGCGTCATGGCGCCAACTGTTGCCAGAGTAGAACCTGTTTGGGGTGTGATGTGATGGAGGCGTGCCGGGCGGTGGGTCTGAGTGAATCCAAATCGGCAAGCATCCTGCGAATCACCTCGGGCCAGAAATCATCCACCAGTCTCCATAGCGCGCCATTGGGAGCAAACAGACTACAGGCGCGATTGTGCGAGAGGGGCTGTTCCGGACGACGAGAGCGTGTGTTCGTTGATCACAGAGCAGAAGCAGCGACTTCAGACGTTGAGTCAGCCTGCTCTTCACTGGAAAGCTGTATTGAGCGAGCTGTAGCAGCGTGGCACTCATGGTTTGTGGTCATGATATGCGAATCGCAATAGTCACGGAAGCATCGAATGCACCAGGAGCCTCGGCTCACAGGACGACCACAGCGGATTGCACAACACAGGAGAGCCGAAGGCATCGTAGTACCAGAGAGAGCCATCTCGGGCACACCAGCACCCCACTGTTGCAACCAGCTATCGTATCCAGCTCGGAGACCGGTGTGCCATAGCATCAGCTCATACAAGCTGTAGTCCACCTGTTGCAGCGGACTAGCCTTCGCAATGTCCTCGGGCAATCGCTGGAACCACTCATGAACGGTGCTCTCGATTGTGGAGAACCACTTCTGCACACGCACTCGTTCTACATGCCGAAAGACACGAGAAGGCGTGGTAGTGTTGTCGCGCTGCAAACGAAGCATCGGGGGCGATCTGTTCGCAACTTGGTGTAGCTGCAAAGCCAATGAACTCATCTGGTCAGTTGTGAGGCCAGAATCATACCGAGGTTCCAATAAACCGAGCTGTACAAGCCCGAAGCGTCCGGAACTAATTCCGGGGAAATGGCGATAGTATTGCCAGTGTACCGGAACGTCGACGGGCCCAAACGCGAGGACTTGCACATGATTAGTACAGTACGTTGTACAGAGAAATTTCCTGTTGTTGACCAAAACGGTGTTTGTGTCTACTTCAACCGCCGAGGGACCGGCGAAGTGCACCAGAGTAGAATTCTTGTGGAAGATGTTGCTGATTTGCAGAAATATATCGCTAGCAGGCCCGCTCCCTGGTGCATCTCCTGGTGCAGTTGTGGTAAGCTGTCTCACTCCAAGTATGAAGGGTTCTTCCACCGATGGAGGAGAAAGCTCATCGATCAACATGCAAAAGCGTCGATAGTCCGCCCGCACAGCATCGTTGCATTGCTGTGTTTCTTGTGCTGTTCTACTTTCCACCTTGAATGACCCCGCAGCAGAAAAGTCAACGATCCACAACGATGCGGGGTCATGTTGATAAAGACGTCCGAGTATCATGTTATCAAAATGCAGGTCGCGGTGGTAAATGCCGACTGCATGAAGCATGGTCAGGTGCTCACATAGATGAAGAAGCAGCAATTTCTTGAGCTCCGGCTGCATCCGCTCTTGATCCGCGCGAGTTTGGCGCGGGAGGATCGTGCCAAGTGTCGATCCATGTACCATTGGGGTGATGATGGCAGGCCAATCCGGAGATGTGCTTGACCATGCAACCCCAAACAAAGGCACGCAATACGGAATGCTGAGCTGTTTTACGATGGCTAGCAGTGAAATCTCACGCAGAATGTCATCGACCGAGGCCCGGCGCTCACGGCCATCATCGGGATCCAGGAATGTCCGCCGGTACACTTTGATAGCGAGACTGATTTTCTGGCGCACTGAATCAGGGTCCGAGCCGCTGTTCATTGGCCAAATTATCTGACGGAAGTGAACAACTGCATGCAGACCGTCCTTTGGCGGCCTAATTACAGTGCCCTTTTTCAGCACTTCCTCCAATGCGAGGACCGAAAATTGATCCCGAGGAATAACGTACGGTTGCATGATTTGTTGACAGATCTTCTTGTGTATCTTGAAAAGTTTGTGCAACCATAAGTGGCAGCTGTTGTGAATATGTGAGTAATCTGGCAAGGATCTCGGAACATCAATGGAAATGGGGGGTGTGCGCAAACACCTCTCCAACCATCGCCCGAGCACCAGGGAAACGGACTGACCAGGAATGTCGTCAGGATGTGGGATGGTTCTGTCAAAAACCAGTCGACCAGCACCCCTACCAGCACCCGTACTAGTCGCAGCAGCACCCTCCGCCGAGGGAGAAGAATCCTTCGATCCTTCAGACACGCGTAGTCGCTCGATGCTTGCAGCGATAAGGTCCATCGAAGCTGGCGTGGCCGGGGTAGATTGGATTTGCTCAGCGGCTGAAGATGAAGATTGGCCATGGTGCTTGGATACATGAATCGCGAGCATCTTCGCACTGGGAAAGGAGCGACTACAGGTCACACAGACGCGGCTTGGTCCGGGGTTCAACTCGACACAAACCAACCGAGGGGCTGGGGCTAGCTTGACAACAAGCCGAGGCATACAGTTGGACGAAGCCGTGTCAGGTGGAGGGGGAGGTTCTTCAGCGCCAAATTGTTGCTGCAACATGATGAATGCAGAATCCAGCCGCGCTGGGTGCAAGATAGTCTTGTCGCGTGTGACCTGGGGATGGAGAGAGCCAGACAGAATCCAGCAACGCGAGAAATAGTGGCGCAACGTTGTCTATGAGCATTATCATGCCGGCGACTGAAACTGCGGATGCTGCATCTGCTGTCGCTGATCGAATGGTTGGAGTACGGTGGAAGTGGATGCTGGACCGCAGAGCTTGGCTCATGGGTTGGACACAAGGTACACTGACCCAGATCAAGCCCCAGGGTCGAACACCGGGGTCAAGCACTGAGGGGTAAACACCGGGTAATCTCTCACCAATAGGTGTGTCATTCTGGAGTGCCAATGTCATTCATGGCTGTCGACATGCAGCGATCGGTGGGAACAGTGGCCACAGAGAGGCAGGTTCATTGACCGATGACGTGCCATGCCACTAACAGATGTGACAATGACAGCGACTCTAGTTGCCGTAGTATTGCCTCAGGTGCCCACCACGCTCTGATGCGTCCCCGTACCTACTCGTTG
>Ga0256777_1000071_pt1 | contig 17463 bp, 3 predicted proteins | sample MC6MC0928MT_FD_186042 | JGI IMG/M metagenome (GOLD analysis project Ga0256777, IMG submission 186042) | Metatranscriptome of enriched soil aggregate microbial communities from Iowa State University, Ames, United States - MC6-MC0928-MT... | ecosystem: Environmental > Terrestrial > Soil >... | reverse complement strand
CCGGAGGGCCATTGCCAACAACAGTGGTACTGTCAAGTGGAGGAGCCTGAGGAATTTCAGAGGCTGTTACACTCCCATCCGTTGAGCTCGTGCCCTTCTCCCCTTTCTTCTCATTGTCCTCTTGCTCCTCCTGCTTTTGTGCCTTTGCAATCCTCTTCTGAATTTCATCCATTGTTCGTTCATCTTCTGCATCGGCGCTTGCCTCGGCATGGAGACGTGCAGCTGTGTGTGGGGAGAGGAGTGAGGTGTCCAGAGGGGAGGTGAAGAGGTCGGCAGGAGACGGCTGAACCTTGACAGGGGTTGTAGTCGTACTCGGTGGCAATGAAGGAGGAGCGGATGAAATCACGGACTCAGATAATGCGTCTGTGTGTGTGCGACCAGACACCGTGCCAGCCGCATCCGCAACAATGACACTCTCGCCACCAGTTGGTGGCGACGTTGCAACAGCTTTGTCATCCTTATCCGTCACAGATTTGCGTTTCTCAAATTTCTCATCAATTTCATCGAACATTCCTTCGAGTGCCGCCAGACTTGTGAGAATATCTGGATTGTTGTGTGCCTTCTTCTTATCATAGGTTGAGAGGTCCAGGCCCAGCTTCTCTGCCCCTTTCTCATGCAAGCGTGCTAATAATGCCATGGCATGCTGTAGATCAGGCATACTGGACTGGTTGCCACCAGTACCATTAAACAGATCAGAATACGGGTTTGGTGAGCCAACGAGGCTACCGCGAGCACTGCCCCACCCACTTCCACCAATTGCTGATGCTGATGCGCTCATTGACACCCGGCGGTGCAGTACGTTGCTCCATGCCTCCTGATGCTGCGCCAATGCCTTCTTGTACTCCTCTTCCTCGACATTCAGAGCGAGCTGTGTGTAGACATCGAACTTCTTACTGCGTGGTAGGAGGAAGTAGAATAGATCACGAATGAATGCATCGCGTATCTCCACGCTATCCGCAACCAAATCCAGTGTGCGATTCTCCCATGAGATGGAGCAGCAACAATCTGGATCAGCATCAGCTGCATCCTTACGTTGGAGGGTTGGCGTCGTCTTGCCGATGCTGACATTGGATATATCCGTCAGCTTGACAGATGATTGTACATCACGTACAGGTTTACTTGTTGCTTTACACCAATACAGTCTCATACGCTCAGGGACCTTGTCGCCATTCTGATTTCCAGCAATATGAACGGGGGGATCAGCGTCAGAATCATCCGGGAAGGGTGGTAAGGGAGGAGGAGCAGCAAGCTCACTCTGACTAAGAGATACATCATGAGCAACGAATACGAGTCGACGCTGGCTGCCTTTCGTGTTGAAGGCAAACTTATCCATATTGTATCCGTTCCAAAGAGAGATGGTGACAGTTGCCGGGTTGGGTGGAGGAGGTGGCAGTGGTGGTAATGGTTCCGATAGACTGGCGCGGCTCGTGCTCCTACTCCTGTCGAAGTCCTCAGGCGGGAGGGGTGGAGGAGCGGATGCCGAGGCAGCCTCGATCATCGCTTGATGATTCGCATGTAACTTCGCAAGTCTCGCACCAATATATTCATGACTCTCATCATCGGACTCCATGAGAGAATCATCCATCTCGTACTCATCGTCACTACCAGCTGGTGATGATTCAGCACTCTCCTCCTCATCGTCATATTCATCCATGCCATGCTCGACACACTGAATAATCATCACACTCTCATGCTTCTGTAGCTCTGCATCGCGCTCCTTGTTCAACATATCACGTAATGGCACCATGACGATCTGACCAATATGTGCGATCATGTCCTTAAACAGGACAATGGAAGTTCCGACACCACTACTTAGATCATTGTGAAAGAGGTCAAATTTGAGTGATTGACTCTCACTCACATACGGCACACTCATCGCACGCACGAAGTCCGGAGTGAGACTAGCTGGTTGCCAGCCAGTCTTGCCTACAACTTCATACTCGAGTCCTTTTGTATCCCTGGAGCTCAACGATACGAACAATCCACCTTCTCCTAATCGTGCTGGCAGATTCCGACATCGAACAGTGAATCGGAATGTGTTTGCCAGTGATCGCTCCCTCTCTGCCTGCCGTGTGAGTATATCATGAATGCCCAACATGAATGCTTCACGCTCATCAAACGATGAACACTCCAAGTCAATGCTGCCATCACTCAACAGAATGCTGAAACAACAGTCAGGAGGTGCAACACTCACACCGGATGGAGGTTGAAGGAAGGCTGAGGTTTGATGACCCTCGTAGATGGCAACGATATCAATCAAGCGAACACGCAGGCGAAGTGGGGAGGGAGCAGAAGAGGAGGATGCTTCCAAATCCTCGATGTTGGAACCTTGAGGGATGATACCTTCCGGAACTGTGTCAGCCGCAATCAGGTACATTGCACCCAACTCCGAATCAGGGCGATAACAACCGATCACTTGTTCGGGTGCTTTTTTACTGGTCGCATCATGCCATCTCATCATCCTTCCTTCTGTCATGATTTGTGCAGCCATCTCTCTCACACGAGCCACTCGTTCTTCCTCTGGTCGATCCACTTTGACACTCGCTTTGAGTATCATATGAGAGGCGAGGTGTGTGAGCTTGCGGTCCGCCTCATCATCACTACCATGTACGAGGTCAACAAGCAGATCGACGCCAACATTCTGTGCCACTTCGTCAAGATAAATGTAGGCGCTACCCATACGTAGCCTCTCTTCCACGCGTGTGGCATGCTCCGGTAGCATATAGACATTGATCTTGACTTTCTGAGAGGTGCCTTGCCGATGTTGTATGATGATGGGTGTGTGAAAGTCCGGATGATGACTATGTCGAATTCCTTCCGTATGACCGACATATTGCAACGAACCAGCTGCAGGGTCATCATCTGCACCAGGCGCCCATTCAAACAACGCGACGACACTACTTGAGTTCGGAAGATTACGACAGCTAACATGTAAGTTCAGAAGTTGAGAAAGAGGGGCGACAGCGACAGGGGCAGCAGGAGGCAGTGATGAGGGCGGAACGGCAGTGGGCGCAGCCAATGCATCCAGTCTGGGTGATGGACGTGGAGACGGTCGAGGAGAGGGGCGTGGTGACGGGCGTGGGGAACGAGACCGGCTGTGAGGAGGTATGGGTATAGGCGGGAGTGTAGGGGAAGGAGGAAGCAACGGTGGATCCATCGCCACGAAATTCTTATCAGAATGGCAGACAGTGGAGGCAGCGGTGGTTGCGAGTGTAGTGGCGGCAGCAGATATCACAGCATTGACCGCGGTATCTTGCATGTTAGTTGCATTGTTCCCATTCGCATCAACCTTGTTCGAGTGGGATAATGAGTGTGATCGAGTTCGTGAGGAGGATCGTGAACGTGATGGCGATCGTGAGTTGGGTTGTGAGCCGGTTCGTGTTCGTGAGGATGAACGGCTGCGATGGGAATGTGAAAGACTCTCCTCAACGATGAGAGCAGCGGTGGCCACACGATCATCATCGACGGATGGCACCTGTAGCGATGCAGGATGGGCTGTTGCGGGAACGGTCGAATCATCGTCAGGTGGGAGAGGAGGAAGGGAGGAAGAGGAAGAAGGCAACTCTGCTTCGCTCACAATCACGCCGAGGCTGTGCTCCAGCTCATTGTTGCCGTCATTGCTGCTGCTCTGCCTACCCGTGTCCATGTTGATTCTCGACTTGGGTTGGACGGCGGCACGAACTAGATTGGATTCGGGACTCCGACTAGTCACGTCACGCCACGTCACTCGTGACTCCTAATGTGTCAAGATGATGATCTCGACTTCGCTGAACTGTGTGCCTGGCAGTGGCAGTGGCAGTGGCAGACCTCACTCAGACTCCTCACTCACACGTTCGTTCACTCCAACCAGGAAAAGCCAGGGCCTACGTGTTACCTTCGATTATGGGTCGTTATATATGTGTCGAGTGGGAGCGCAGTGTGCAGTGGTGCAGTGGTGCAGTGTCAGTGTCAGTGGAACGGAACAATGATTGGGACGGTGATGGACGCACTGCCAGGTCACGTTTCACTCCCCTGCCGAAGCACGAGGAAAGGTCGAGCGCACACGCAGCTCAATGAAGAGGCAAAGAGTGGTGGGGTGATGGAGGGCTAATTGGCGAGTGAAATGGGCGAAATTGCAGAACACGAGCGCAAACGGGAATTCGAAGGCGACACGTACAGATTCGTATCCTGCACACTTGTCGGCACTGTGAAGCTGGACCAATTTGGGCAGTGACTGGGGCATTTAAAAATCGTACGGCACGCAGTCAAATCGTATAGCAAGCAGGCAAATCGTATAGCGATCTACAAATCGTATGGCACGCGACTGCCAAGTCTCCACTCCGCCACACGAATGAATGAGGAGTGTGAAAACAAACGAGATATACTGTACTCCTAGCATGTTGCGATAACCTCTGTGGTAACGCAGGTCATTGGAGAGGTGCAAAGTGGAAAATGGTCATGATCATCGTCGATCAGTCCATGCAAAGGAGATGGCTGGCTGGGTGCCGCGGCGGCACAGCTGAGCGTGGAAGAAGTAAATCAAAATGAGTAGAATGATGGATTCCGCGCGATTGTTCTCACCGTCATTGTCAGTCATGTTCATCGTCCTATAGTCCCAGATGTACGAGCCTCTTGAGGAATCGTTTCTTGAGGAATTCTGCATTGAGTGAGTAGACATAGAGACGACCGCTGCTGGTGCCGATGAGTACATGCTGCTCCTCACGGGTCAAGCAACATGATCGGATGGTCGCATCAGTTGGTGGCAGACGATAGACTGCATGTAATGGTGCATGTGTCTGATAGATCGTCATCTGCTTTCGCTCTCCACCGGCCAGAATGAATTCTCCATCCTTACTGAATCGTATACAGTACAGTCGTTCCCCGGTATCACAGCTTGCCAGCCATACCCCATTGATATCATACGTATGAAGCATGAGATCGGCGAGGCTGTAGGAGACGATGGTACCCTGTGAGGACAGTTCGGCCCATCGAATCGCACCTCCATCCGGCGGAGTAATGGTTCGTGTGTAGCGACCCGAGCGCAGACTATGCAACATGATCGTACCATCGCGACTGCCACTCAAGACGACATCAAGGTCAGATCGCACACTCACACATGTCACTTCATCATCATGGCCATAGAGAACATGCATGGGTTGATTGAGTAGATAGAGTGATCCTGATGCAGCTGCTGCTACCGTTGCTGCTGCCGCTGCTGCTCCATTGGGCATGGCTGCATAGGTAGGATGGGAGGCCATATCCACGACTGCATCCGCTACTTGCCATACCCCAACAGTTGTATCCTTACTACCGGTGACGATGAAGTCCCCAACTTCACTCATCGCCATACATGTGACGATATCCTTGTGATGCGCGAGTGATTGAATATTGTGACCACTGTCGATATGCGTGACGCGCACGCTGCCATCCCAGTGGCCACACGACAGTAAGAAACGATCATCATGACTCACGAGGAAGAAGAAGGGCAAAATATTCAGGCCAACTGTGAAGTGAACGCCAATGCGCTGACCAGATGATGGATGACTCTTACTGCCACCCATAAAGCTGAATGCACTCGCCAGGCCACCACCAACGCTACTCATACTGCCACTACCACTTGATCCTGCAACCATGGTGCCTGGCGTGAGTACTGCACTGCCACTGCTGCCACTCTGTCTTCTATCAATATCGAGTACGAATGGTGGTATATATTCTTGAATGACATTCTTGAATTTGTGAATCATCATGATGCGATCGAGGCCGAGTGTCAGAAGGCGATCCGATCCAGGCAGAAGGGCACAGAAGAGGAGTGGATTCTCACTCGACGCTGAACCCGTCACTTGATCAACTGTGTACAATTGTAATTGTAGGAGTGAGAGTGCGGATGAGTCGACTTGGCAGTCTGTGTCGGATGCGTCATTCTGCAGTCTCTGCATCTCCCGTAGTTGATTGAAGAGTGATGGAATGGTACTCTCAGCATGTTCAGACTTCTTGCAACGTTGAGGATGCGGCTGAGTAAACAGTTGAGCAGGAGTCTGTCCGAAATGCTCCACTTGTGCTTCAAGAGATGAACGAAGAGTTGGATCATCAATGCTATCAAGATCGACGGCACCCTCATACGTCAAATGGAAGAAAACATTGTGTGCATCGACGGCAGCTTGACCAGTTTGCTTGTAGCCAAAGATGAGATCAATCCAATGGTGCATATTCATTGATACATATTCACTCTCGAGTGCAGCTCGGTGTATACGAACGAGTTCCTCCGCCGAGTTCGCCCATGGTGGCAGTATGACATCGTCAATCTTCTCACCACGCTGCTTCGTACCAAGCTCCAAACCACTCAAATTCTGAAACATGCTCGGAAGATAAAAGAACTCAGGGATCAACTCCTTGACATCCGCGGGATTGGTCATGACACCATCCCATGTGGCCGGAAGAGAATGGAACAAACGATCCGAGTGGTCAAATTTTCCGTCTTGTAGTTCGACTGCAGCCGTGGTGTATGGCTCCAATCGAATGAGATAGTGCAGCACCGTGCCGGCATTGCTGTAATGCGTGCCATACATGAATTTTGGCATTCCCATCGTCTCATCAATGGAGTTGTAGCGATCAATGAAGACATTGAGTCGATCTGGATTGAGCGCACCGATGGGCTTAGTAAGATCTCTGAACACCCCCGTCTCATTATTGACATCATTGAGATCGATGCTCGATGACGTCCAATCAGCGATCACCCAGGGCATCACAAAGTATTGACTCAAATCATTGTAACTGCGACCAGCCAACGTGTTGAGATGCATGAGATAGTCAAATGTACTCATCTTACGCGTGCGCCAAGCTTCAGTCAATGCAGTACGGCGCAGGAGATCAGTGGATAGGCCTCCCCATGGTCCACCGATACCATAGTTCCCAGCACTACCGGCATACAGGAATCCCATCGGTGCCAATGCTGTCACACAGCCCGAACTGGTTCCACTTCCAACGCTCGCTGCCAGTCTCGACTGTCTGATGCGCACATATGGTCGTATGACGCGTAGGAGTTTGGTATGCACATGGTTGCGCTGCGACTCCGATGCGAACTTGAAGAAGACGCACGTATGATCCTCAAAGAAAAGCTCAACCGAATTCCGACGCAACTGATAACGACGATAGTGCATGGCAACGATGTCGGACAGAAGCCAGGATTGATCGCGTGATAAGGACTGAGAGTCTGCGGCGAGTCGATGACGGCGTTTGCTGCCTCCCCGCCGCTTCTCATTCGCCCCATCCTCACGTGCCTCAAAGTAGAGATGGGTCGTGGTGACAAGGAGTCGACCACCGACATTGCCACTGAAGTGTATCAACTCACATTCTGTCTCGAATACTGATTGCTCAGCGATGAGTGCCGGCAACGCTTCCTTCTCCTTGCCTGCTGCACCTCCCGCTGCTGCCGCTGCCTTCTGCTGGGACTCAACTTGATCCCAATCCTCCGTCTCCTCCGTCTCGTCCGCCACACTGCTTGGACGATTCAACGTGGCATTATCAAGCTGATGGGCGAGGACACCGGACTTGGCGAAGAGAATGGCAGCCTGGAACAAGTCATCACTGCCATTGCCAGATGCACTCGACAGCAGTGAGGGTGGACCGGAGGCAACGGAGGAGGAGAGTGAGGAAGGATGGGAAGAGGAGGAGTCGGATTCATTATCGGCACCTGACAGGTCCACACCACTTGGAGTTCGTCTCATATTACTTGGTGGCACATAGTCGTGTGCTGATGTATGATGATCATGGCCTTGATAATTAATCTTCAACTTGAGTCTCATTCGACTATTATTCTCACTCTCATCCAACTTCCAATACACTTTCTTCTTCGATTGTGTCTCATTCGTTTCCTCTGTCTTTCGGCCATCAGCAGTGATGATTTGTTGTTGACTCCATGGTCCCCGCTCATTCGTCAAGTTTCTCATCATCCATCTCCATGTTGTCAATCTGCGTCTGACCAGTCGTGCACGTCTCTGCTTCATCGATGTGAAGCGCGACGACTCAGCTGAGCCATGCCGGGCACTCAACGCAGCAACGACTGAGATGCACTCAACAAGGCGCGGTAAATGCTCATTCAACACGCTGCGTAAATGTTGCTCACGCACACGTGCACCGCAGTGATGCAATGCAGAGCGACATGCCGCCACACAGTCAGACTCATCGAGCCATACAGCATCGGACACTGGACGGATGCGCTGCAGCACAGAGGACCACTCGGGCGAGGAGAGTAAAGCTGCGAGACAAGAAGGCTTCGAGGACGAAAGCATGGAATTGCATGCGGATGGCAGTGGTGGCAAGGTGGGAAGTACCTGTGGAGAAGGCACGACAGGAGACATAACTGGATCGACGTGGAATTGCTCTTCGCTTCCGTCCACATCTTTCTCACCATGCTGCTCAGCGTCACTTGCCCGTCTCGTTCCAGCAGTTGCATGCACCGATTCTTCATCATCTGCTGCATGATGCCGAATCGTATCAATGAGCAGAAGCATGAATGTACACAGTGGAGAAAGTGTGGAACGGGAAGAAGAGAAGGACGACTTTGGGGTCATACATGAGAGGGTAGAGGATGATCCTGGCTCAGGTATGGAGAGCAGCGACGCAGCAGAGTCGAGTAGGATGGAGAGTGCGGCATGGAGATAGAGCAGACAGTCGGGCCCATCATCATCTCTGGCTGGATTGGATGAATCGGCGGCTGATGGAAGGTGCAGTGGTTGAGCGGGTTGTGCATTCGGCCATACAGTATGCAATGGGTTGGGTGATGAATGAGCAGTGGTATTCCATCCTCCTGCTTCGATGGCAGCTGCTGCCGCCGCCTTGTTTGGCTCCATGCTAGTGTCTGTATGCGCACCAGCCGCTGCTGCTCCTGCTCCTGCTGTCTGTACTGTATTGGCTCGTGTGCGTGAGTTTGAGTCTGATGGCGGCAGGGGTGAAGAACGAACAATGACGGATTTGCGTAATGTCGATGCCAGTTGCTGTGTGTATGCATGGTCGCTGCTGAGCAAGAAGGAGAGGATGGAGTTGAGCGTCGTACCTGAAGGACCGCCAAAGAACAGATCGATGAAGCTGCGAGAGATGGCAGCTGTTGATGGACGTGAATTATCACTACTCTGTCGCCATTCTTCACCTACACGTTGCTGCTCCTGTTGTTGTTGTTGTTGTATGCATATGAGTACGCGCATGAGCATCTGCATGAAGAATGCAGTCTCATTCTCATGTGCACACCTCTCATCAATGACGGGTGGCGGCGGTGGAGGTAGTGTATCGTCTACATTGGGTTGACCAATGAGATCGAATGCATCATGAATGGCACGATAGGTGGCAGTCGTCGCTGAGCTGACAACTCCGACTGCAGCCGCCCCTAACACACCCATATAACTACGACGAGCTTGCTCACGCTCAGCCTCCTGCTGCTTATAAGCAATGAAAGCAGGCTGGAAGAGGGAGAGCCAACCATTCAACATCAATAACACCTCCATCAATGACCACGCACTGGACAGCTCACGATGAGCAAGAGATAAAGGAGACGAAGGTGAGGCCGGACCACCAGCGACCTCTTCATACCTTTCGCCCTCCTCTGTGGAGTGTCGTCTTCTGCTCTCCTCCTCTTGTCTAATCTGCTTTGTTCTGATCTGTATCCTCTCCACCATGATTCTCTGCATCATATCCATGACATGCGTGACACTGTCAACGAGGAGTCCCAACTCCACTGGTCCCGTCGTCTCACTCTCACGTCGCAGTAACTGCTGCAAGTCATGTAAGAGTGGGACCAGGAAGCTCAACACCATCACATCCATACGTGGATGAAGTCGAACAACATACGAGGAAGGAAAAGGAGGTGGGGAGGCAGGAGAGGATGGTAATGACGAAGGGGAAATGGAGAAGCCTGCCGCATTGTCTGTTTCAGCTTCATCATCTAGGTTGATGTGTTTATAGAATGCCAGATGAACGATGAATCTGTCGAACTGCTTCCATCCATTTGGCCTCTTCAGTGCCTCCAACAATAGTTGTTCGAGTAGTGATGTCGCATAGCTGTGTGCATTGATACGACTATGCGCCTGGTCCGATAGAGGAGGTGAGGTGGGAACGCTCTTCAGCAGGGATGACGCAGCTTGAGCAGGGGGCGGAGTCTGAGTCTGAGTCTTGCCTGTGCCAGGCTTAGGAGTGGACGCCCTTGGAGGTAAGACATTGTCATTATCCCTGGCACCTGGTTCGAGCATGTCTGTTTCATCCTTGTCAGCGAATGTCTCGCTTCCCATCCCATTGTGCCGCGCCTCATTGATGCTTGGTCTTGGTGTGCCACTTGGCAGAGGAGTGACTGGTTCACTATCCGCATCCATGGATTCATTGCCCTGTATGCAGTTGTGCATAATCTCCGCCAACCATTCCTGCCAACCAGGCTGATCGATGACGAGTTTGCAGTTGACATTGGCATAATGGAGCAGGAAGCGTAAGTCTTGCAAGATGAGCTCCAACAGCTGTGGGCCATTGATGCATGCATCACTGTGATAGGCGCATAGCTTGAGTAGGATACAGAGTGGCTGAGTGTAGAGGATGGTGCTGCCCTCAAGTAACAGACTGCTGCGAATATCACGGATGTTGTCAACATCAATGTGAACACCGAGCATGAGGGAGAGAAGAGCCAAATAGATATGCTCATCCCATGGCCGCGATGGCAGAGGGGTCAGGAAGCGATGAGCGGTAGGAGGAACACATCTCATCCATTCGCTTGGTAGTGGATCTGGGTGCAGCTGGCTGGCCCGTCCCCCATCCAACCCTCCACACAGTGCATACTCCACGACGAGCCACATATCTGTCTGTAGCTGCGCATGTACAATACTGCCACTGCGCATGAGCTTGGCTAAGCCACGCAATGCCAATGCTCGCACGCGTATACTACTCGTTGTGTAGAGTAGATCGAGGAAGATGTCAACACCCGCTCGCTTGCTGGCATCCCAACCACGACCGCGCGGTAAGGAAGCGGGAGGGGAGACTGAGCCAGCATCGATTGGGGAGAGTGGGGAGGATGGAAGGAGGTTGTGGGAGGAGGATGAGAAGGCTGGGCTGGATGCCGCACTCGTCTGTGTACTGTGAGCAGCATGACTACTATTGCTACTGGTGTGACCAGCATTGGCATTGTTGGTGTGTGTTGTCATCAATCCCGTGATGTCATCTAGTTCAGCCAAGTATTTGAGTACGAGCACACTCATCCGTTCAAGCATCTGAATGAGCATGTAGAGAGCATCCTCAATCTGCGCATCATCACCGAGTGGCCCGCCACTCGCACCCACACCGGAGCAGCCGCCGCCACACGACTGAAGGAAGTAGACGATCGATCGCACATCTTGGAAGGAGACACCCAATGGCGGCAGACAAACGGTCTCGAATGTCGTCTGTAACAGTTCAGCACGGATGGCACGAAGATTCTCCTCCGATGGACGCTGACCAATCACCTGCTGTGTGATGGGATGCAGAAGAAGGGAACGATGCGTTGTGCCGACCATACTGCCACTACCACTGCCATGCTCATCTGCCATGTTTGCACTTGCACTATTGAACCAGCACACTAACCTCAACCTGTCAATCATGTGCTGAACACCTTTACCCATGAGAGGAGATGATGAATTAGGTGTTGAGAGGGCAAGTGAAGGATTGAGTAGAACAGGTGAGCTGCTGACCAACTGTTGCAGGACGCTCAGCCAATAGCGTTGAACGGCTGGTCGTACATAAATCCATAGGTGTAGATTGGCGAACAAAGTGATAAACGCATGTCTATACAGTCGATCATGACCGCGCACTGTCCGGCATACTCTCTCCATTGCTTGTACCGTCTTAACCGTGAGATGTCTGGGTGATGCCTGTTCGAGTTGCATGGCGATGATGCTGAATCCGCTGTGTTGCACCATGAATGACTGATTGACATCCATCTGAAGCATGACAGCGAGCACATGTAAGAAGTTGACGAGGAAATGACGATCGGTCGTATACACCAACTCAGACTGACGATTCGAATGACCCGCAGCCGGCAGCGTAATAGTTGAACCTGATCGACCATGACTTAAACTGGACTCTAATAGACGCTGGCGAACAGCCGGAGTAGAGAGAGCATCATTGGCCGCGGATGATGCTGACGCTGATGGCGTCATGGTCGATGGTGATACTGCTGACTTTGGTGAGAAAGGTGGAGCAAGCGTCTCCTCCGATGCATCCACGTCACTCTCACCATACTCATCCGCATCATCCTCGAACTCCTCGTACTCATCTGCATCATCCTCTGCCTCCAATGCATCCTCACCATTGAGCTGTGCCTCATCATCTCCTTCCACTCCCTCTTCCTGTATGGTTTTACTCTTCTTCTTTCCGCTCTTCCTCTGTCGTCTGAATGGTTGATCGAGCTGTTGGAGGAGTGGGAATAGCACACTCACTCCACCCAGACATGTCAATACATGTGCGACATGGCGAGTGCTGCATTGGTGTGTGCCAGCCAATGCCACTGCATGCATACCACGCTTACGACTATTCGCTGTGCTACTTGACGTTGAGCGTTTGGCTCGTGGCGTGTTGTCAAGGAAGAGATGGCCATCACGTGCGCGCGCATTGTAGGCGAGGAAGATCTTGTTGGATAGTGAGCGAGCATGAGGGGCGAGACTGGCATGAAGGTTGGCGATGCGATTGTTGCTGCCAGCATAGGGAGAGGTGGATGCACTGGTTGAGCTTCTGCGTGAATGCTTGGTCGGGTGAGGCTGTGCAGCATCAGCAGCGTTAGCATCATTGACGGAAGGTGGGAAATGAATACTCTCTGGTGTGAAGGTGAACATATAGGACGGGCCCAATGCACGAATGAGCTGAATTTGACCTGACGTCAATACGTCGTCAAAGAAGTAGAATGGACCAAGTTGACCGTACAATGCCTGAGGAGGAGAAGAGGAAGATGATGATGATGACGACGGGGCACCCATGACTGCCGCTGCCTGTGTCGATGCCTGATTGGTACCAATGAAACAGAGTGATAGTTGTTTGCCAATATTTGGATACTTGATGGTTGAGCTTGTATGCACACATGCCGCATCAATGTAAACATTGAGCTCGCTCGTACCGAATGTTGACGGTGCATTCTGTGTGATGGCGATATGATACCACTGAGCCGGTTGCAGGTCATAGTCAATCGGCTGACGATAGACGGGGCCACCTGATGTGAGGCAGCAGGCAATGGTCAAACGACGAGAACTGTTGAAGTAAGCCTCCAAATATGGACCCGTTGCGGAGCATGAGAAATGGAAGAGACGAGGCTGATAGGGAGTGGATGAGTGTACGTTGGTTGAGTGTCGTGTCTCTTCCTGTGCGGGTACGTTTGGCAATTGTGCCATGGCAGAGACTGGTGTGGGAGCATCTGGCTGTGTATATCCTTCGACTCGTATCCACATACTGCACGCCCAGCCAGCTTTCGCCGGCCATCGATCCAATGGCGGTATGGTGAGACCCGACGCGAGTCCACTCAGGAACCAGAAGTGATCCGGCCCACTCTTACGACTCATCGCCTCTATCGCACCCAACAAATGCGGACCATACCAGGGACGAACGCGCACGCTCACCAGAGACGAGTTGCACACAGGGGTGGATGCGGATGATGGCGTGGATGGGAATGGGGGCTGAGGTGATGCAGGTGAATGTGGTGATGAATTCATGCGTGTGAGCGCACGTCGCTGTGCCAGAGGGGTGTTGATGGCATTCCCATGTTCATCGCTCTCAGCTGCTCTCTTCGTATAAACATTCGGCCTGATCCATTCTTGTGGTACTTTGATATTTGTACTTCTCATGAGTGCAAAGAATCGTTTGAGCTGCTTGACCGTGATGGAATGGGCGCCAACCAGTTGGATGAGATGAAGGAAGGAACGTTGAAGTGAGGCAAGCTCATCGGCATGTAAGGTGAGAGGAGGGAGATGGGGGAAGAGGTCAAGCAGTAGATCGATGAGCAGCAACTTACAGCAATGGGACTGATTGAGAGCAGATGATGAGACGAGTGCAGTGAAGAGGGAGAGGAAGTCGCGTTGGACCCCTAACGGAAGTATGAGGAAGAGAGAGGGTGAGAACAGGAGCGGGATGATGTCGGCATTCTGAATCCAGACGACCGTATGAGCCGCATTCATATTCATCGTCTCATCACGTCGTGTTGGAGGCAGAGGAGAGGTTGGTGGGTAGTTGGGTGAAGTGGATATGGGTATGGGTATGGGTGAGAGCATGGGTGATGGGCCTGTCGCTGGTGTGGTCGTTGCCGATTCTGATTCATCACCTGTCATCACCGTCTCACTCGTTGTAGACTCAACACTCCAGTCGCGACTATGATGCGCAGATGAGCGTCGTCTCGCCTCTTTATATGTCTGCGTCGTTGCTGCAGTTGCTGTTGTATGCCTTGGTGAGTGCAGTGAAGCTGCATATGATTCCTTCTTGAACCTCTGACTCTCTGCCTTCTCGAATGCATCAATCTCCTTCCATTCTCTCTCAACCATACATCGCATGAGCTCGCCATAGATAGCACGACTCGTTGATGCAGATGCACAACGGCGCCGACGAGAGCGAACAGCAGAGGTGAGAGAGGCACTGATGGAGGCAGGATCATCGGATGGAAGAGAAGGGGGAAGGCCACTCTCACGGGCAACAACCTTATAGATGAGCTTGGCGAGCATGTCATTTCCGATATGGTTGCGAAATACTTCCTTTGATTTCAAATTGTTGGTGAGCAATAAGGTGAGGCATCGCAGTAGTGCAAGCAACATGGTAATGGCGGCAGAATGATGTGAATGGTTGGAGGTGTGGGTGTGCATCGACACGAGAGTAGATACAGCTGCACCTGGCTGTGCTCGAGGTGAGGGCGGCAGAGGTGAAGAGGCCGGAGTCGACTCCAACGATACCGTTAATCCAACCGTGCCAGTGAGGACACTGGGACCAGCAGGGCTTGCTGACAGTTGATCTGTTGTTGTTGGCGTTGACGTCGACGATGGCTCTGCGCCACGCCTCATCCTTTTCTTTGCCTCAGCGTCGTCCATATTTCCCATATATGATAGAATATGCATGAGTTGCACGAATATTTGTCTCCTCCTACACAGGTCCTGATGTAGTTTGGTATGTCGTGTGAGTAATGCATGGAGTCCATAGGTGAGGTCGAGTAAGATATCGAGATTCGGCTGGCAGTGAGCGGGGAACAATTCGATATACTTCGTGAGTAGAACACGTGCAACCTTGGTCACAGCATCCGGATCGTAGAGGGAGAGAGCGACGGGAGAGGAGGCAGATGGGAATGGATCCGCACGGTGCAACAATGATACATCACTGCTTACCGTGCCTAATGCACCATCCAACTCTTGACTGACATTGCGGCCGCGAGCGGCTGGTGGGGATGGGAGTGGTATGTGAGTATATGTACGCATGTCCATACGTGCTGCCCAGCCCATATTGGATGGTGGTTGTGAGAGTGTATTGATCCTGTCGTTTGCATTGGCCACCGCTCCAGTGAGTGCGATCGTGATTCGTATGCCCGCCCTGCGACGCCATGCCATGGGACTATCAACCATGCCAAAGCAGCCCCAGACGAATGCATGCTCACGCAGGGCCAACACCTGCATCTCCACACCCGAACCAACAATCAACTCCAACAGGCATAGGAAGGAGAGATGAGCACGCTGGTTAGCGGTGTATGAGTGCGAGGGAGCATTCGCCGCGGCTTGGTGGAAGAATGAGAGTAGCTTGGCGAATATCCTGAATGGGTCCAATGGTCTGGGTGGTGCATTGGCTCCCGCCGCCATTGCCGTCATCCGTGCCTGAGTCGTATCAGGAGTGTGCAAGTTGAATAGATGAGCCTGCCAACACAGCTGTTGCATGGCTGACTCACACTCAACACGACGATGCTGCCAGATGCGACGAAGACTATCACACAACATTGAGACGAGGCTCGCCGATGTGTAGCGTTGATAAAGGAGGGAGAGGAGATAGGAGAGCTCAGCGGCAGGAGTTGACAATGGGGCAGGCGAGGCATGAAGTGTGGCAAAGAAGATCATGCTATCAAGCACACATTGCTTCATCATGCCACACACGGTCAACGCGCCACCATCAACACTGCCGTCGCCATGAGCATCAACATGTATGTCACCTGGTGTCGGTATGGGAGAGCTGCCCTCCAACGGAGACGATGGACCCGTCTGACTACCATCGCTGTTGGTCATGATCGTCGTATCGAGGAAGAAGAAGGACGGCGAGAAGAGGGTTTGATAGACATTATAGCTGCGAACGAAACTCAGCAGGTTGGGTTTGGAGAGGAGGACATGATGAAAGAGATTGATGGCATGGAGCTGCATAAACGGCAACCTTACCATACGATCACTCGCACCATGCCCGTTGCTCGCTTCGGCCTTCCCTTCCTCCTGCTGTTCAATGGATGATGTGGTCTGGTGCGGCAGTATGTTGTCGATGATTGCGCGTACACGTTGCCTCTCTGGTGTCGGCCGAATGTTCGTGTTGAATAGGTCGAGTATGGCTTGGAGGATGAGATAGGAGAAGTTGAATGAGGATGATGTCATGACACTAACACTGCTTTTGGACTTGGACGTTGATCGAGTGGTTGCGTTGCCGTTGCTCGCTGCCTGTCCCATATCTAAGCAACACATGCTCAGAACGATGTTGAAGAGAGCCAACAGTTGCGGGGATCGGCAGACGACTGAGGCTGGAACGATCGAGCGATCGGCACCGAATGGAGTATTGCATCTGGGATTGTGGGATGGGTAGAGCAGTGAAACCATATGACCACGCATCCATTTCCCTTCATCCGATGCAGAGGATTGCATGGATAGGTCGAGTTGGGTCTCTCGTTCTGCCTCTTCCCGTCTCGCAGCGAGAGCGTGTGAGATGTCATCAATAGTTTGATGTTGAAGCCGCACGTCCGCTTCATTGTGTGTTTGATGTTTGGTGTGATGGAATGCCTCATATGCCCACAGCAGACAGTCCATGATGCGGTCTGGGAATGCGACTTTGACTAGGTCCAGACAGTCCTGTGCTTGACAGCGGCAAAGTTCACGTAACGCCTCCAAACACCAATATTGAGTCTCAAACCAAGCAGTCACAAGTGATGGAGGGGAAGATGGAGAGCGGGAGAAGGAGACAGAGAAGGACGACAAGGAGAGTGGGATGGGATTATTGGTGTCCGGTATTGCCTTGAAGCCAATGATCTGAGTGAGACTGACATGGACGGCGCATTGTGTCAACTTCTCCAATTGTTTCGGTTGATGGTGAGCGATGCAGCCAAACAGTTGCATAATACGATGGTAGAGTGGGAGAGGGAATGCATGTGGCATGGCTAGTGATGAGAGGTAGGCCGATGGGCCATTCATGCTTTCTACATTGCCTGTCGCTGATGCTGATGACGATGCTGATGACGATGCCGACTGTGTCTGTGCTTCATTCATCTGTGAGCAGCTG